>Ga0182030_10027059_pt1 | contig 10340 bp, 12 predicted proteins | sample 812S3MmetaG_FD_121299 | JGI IMG/M metagenome (GOLD analysis project Ga0182030, IMG submission 121299) | Permafrost microbial communities from Stordalen Mire, Sweden - 812S3M metaG (Illumina Assembly) | ecosystem: Environmental > Terrestrial > Soil > Wetlands > Permafrost | place: Sweden... | reverse complement strand
GCCTGGGCACCGCCCCGCCAATTTTTTCTGGTGAAAAAATTGGTTCCGGCGTTCGATTCCCTCTTCCAGACTCAAACAAGAAAAGGACCAACATATGTTGGTCCTTTTCTTGTTTGAGCGGGTTAGTCCACGACATTGGAGCCTACTGGAAAACCACGGGCGGGTGGTTTTCGATTCCCAAATTATCGCACGACCATGCTTCAATTGTCTGAAACCTCCAAAATTGAGGCGTTTTCCGGTGTCGACACTATACGGCAGTGCCGAGCCGACCTCGACGCGATAGAAAGGCAAATAACGGAAACGGAGGAGCCTGTCCGGGAACTGGAGGATGAAATTCGGAAAATCGAGGGCGCTATCGAACGCGGCAAGGCCTTATCAGTTTCCGATCCTGCCGAATTTGCTTCGCAGGGTGGCGATAGCTTACTGAATGAATTACGCTCGATCCTTTTGAGTAAGCTCGCATATCTCGATGAGGTTCGCGCCGAAATCCAAAATCTACAAGAACCGCTACAGATTACTAAAAGTAATCTATTGGCTTTTCTTGCCACAAAGCAAGAGAAAAGCCATATAAGAAAAGAAAGAGAAGAACATTTAAGAGAAAACGGGGAAAGCCCGATCAATCTTTCCCGGTGGGTCGCAAGAGTAAAAACAAAGCCGACAATCTGGAAGGTGCTTGCCATGGCCCAGAAAAGAGAAGGTCAGATACTGAACGAAATCTGTGAGCTCTATCGGCTCAAAATCGTTTCTAAAAAAGATTTGAGCGATCACTACGCCCGGAAATATAAAGCTTACCGTATCCGCCTTTATCGTAGGGGCTATTACCTAATCCCGGATAATCAGCCCAAAGGTCGAAATCAAGAAAATCAAAACCATGAAATTACAACCGATGAATCAAGCAAGGAATAAACCGAATCGCGATCGGGTCGGCGAAATCTGGATACTCCTTTCGGGCATGAGCTATCCCATACGCGCCGAACAGATCGAAGAAAAAGGCGATGAAATGACCTTCCTCCGTTTTGTCGATGGCAAGGACGGCAAGCGCACCGAAAAGATCACGGCCCAGAAACAGCATGTCATTTACCTCGCGGAAACGATTGCAGCGGAATAGCTATGTTTGCGAAGTTGTGAACACTTAGGTACCAGACGGTATTGACGCATAGGTGTAAAATTGAGGGATACCCCGTTTCGCCCGAACCGGGCTAACGCGAACGGAACGATCCCTCAATTTTAACTGGATGCTTACAACGGTGAGTTGTTTGTTTTGCTGGAAAAATCAATGAAAAAAGAACATAATTTATCCATGTCAAAAAGACGAAAAGGAGCGAAGTTCACATTCATCGATCTTTTTGCCGGTATTGGAGGATTCCATCTCGCCTTGCGCGACCTAGGTGGAGAGTGTGCCTTTGTTAATGAATTCGATGCTCGTGCCAAGGAAACATACGAAAATAATTTCCGCAAAAAAGAGCCGGAACTTTTTGAAGATGAATCGCGCGAGCCCTATTTCTGGAAAAGCATCAAAGATGTAACACGAACAAATACCGAAGATCTAAAGTCGGTTTGGGCGAAAAGTATCAAAGATGTTATACCGGAATTCGACATCTTATGCGCTGGTTTCCCATGTCAGCCTTTCAGTCGTATCGGGAAAAAACGCGGGTTCGACGACGATAGGGGGACGCTATTCAACGATATCGAGAGAATAATTCTGGCGAGACAACCCAAGGTTATTTTTTTGGAGAATGTAAGAAATATCATTACCCACAATGGCGGAAAGACTTTTGAATCGATCGTGGGAAAACTTAAGGCGGCGGGATATCACGTGAACCAAGCCAGAGACGATTCATGGAATATGTTAAGAGCAAGCGATTTCGGATTGCCGACTGCCAGGCCAAGATTTTATCTTGTGGCTTTCAAGGAGAACACGACTGGCGCGCGTGAGTTCAAATTTCCGAATCCGACCACGCCAGAAGGTATGACATTAAGAAAATTTTTTAAAAATAAACAATGGCCGGACAGTATCGGCAGGACGATACGTGTCGGAGGACGTGGATCTCCGGTATATCAGAAGAAAAATGGCGAATGGTTCGTAGACAGAAGAAGTTGGGATACATATATCGTAGGAGGAAGAAAACATGTTTTGACGATTGAGGAGGCGAAAAAGATTATGGGTTTCCCAGAGACATATAATTTTCCAGAAACGGTAACCTCGACGCAGGCCTTCAAGCAGCTGGGGAATAGCGTAGCGGTAAATGTCATACGCGCCATAGGAAAGGAAATAGTCAATTTTTTGTAGAATGTATTAAAAGAGATGGATCGATTGACGAGAGAAAAGCGTAGTGCATTGATGAAAAGTGTCGGAACAAAAAATACCGACATCGAAAAATTGCTCGGGGATATCGTTCGACCTTTATGGAAAAAAGAACGATACACAAGAAATGTTAGCAATCTTCCGGGGAGGCCCGATCTTGTCTTTCAAAAAAGTAAAATAGCCGTTTTCGCCGACGGCGATTTTTGGCACGGCCGAGAATTCGAGAAATGGGGAAAGAGGATTCCCGATTTTTGGAAACGGAAAATTACTTCGAATATAGCTCGCGACAAGAGACAAGTCGTCGACTTACGGAAGCGGGGTTATAAGGTACTTCGTTTTTGGGGATCGGTCATAAAAAAACGGCCAGAACAGGTTAAGCGCAGGATAGATAGTTATTTCTATCCCCAAAAGACCCAGGGATAACCAGGCTTGACATAGAAAATACTATGGATTATACTTTAAGAAATACTTCATAAAATACTATGTCGAAAAATAACGAGCAAAAGGAGGAGAGATTTAAACGATTAGCGGGAAAGAGGGTTCGGAAAGTTCTTGATGACATCAGGATCGTTTCGAACCTTTCCAATCGAGGTCTTTACGATTACACACCAGAGCAATTGAGGAAGATTTTCGGTGCTATGAAAGATGCGATAACGAAAGCCGAAGCTCGCTTTCGAGGCGAAGAAAAAGAAGAGAAAAATTTCGAACTATAAAATAAGATCGATATTGTATGGATTCAAAAATACCACAATGGATTTTCGACGATCTCCGTGGCAGTATGGCCAGCGGTCCTAATGCCGGACCAACCGTAGAATTTCGAGGTAATCCATCGTACTATATCGCGCGTGAAGCTTTGCAGAACATAATGGATGCTCACGACGAAAGTTCCGGCAAACCCGTCGAGGCAGAGTTCAGCGTTGTCAGTATGCCCGCCAAAGATATCCCTGGCGCAGAGCATCTCGGAGAAGTACTTTCTGCTTGCGCCGTATATTTAAGAGAGAAAGGAGCAGTTGATACTGCCGTAGAATTTGAAAAAGGTTCAGAAAAAATTTCTAAAAATGCATCGATAAAAGTTCTTAGGATCAGCGACCACAATACTGTAGGCATGACCGCCGAAAACTGGTTCAGATTTGCAGAATCGGTCGGTTTCAGTAATAAGCAATCTGGCAGTGGTGGTTCGTTCGGACTTGGGAAGGGCGCCTATTATGTTTCGTCGGGATTTCTTTCGCTATTTATTTCAAGCGTCGCCTCTGGGAACGCCTATGTTTTTGCGGGCAAATCGATTGTTACTACCTTTGAGCATGGAGGGGTTAAGAAACAAAACAATGGCACTTATGGAATCGATGAGCAGCAACCCCTTCATGATCGAGCGACGATTCCCGCTAGTTTTACAAAACACTTTCCGGGAGCCTTCGGACGAAGTAATCCTGGGACGGATTTTATCATTCCTGATTTTATCGGTGATGAAAATTGGGAGGCGGAGTTGGTAAAATCCATACTTCGTTATTTTTGGCTGCCCATAATTACGGGAAAATTGGTTGTTCGTGTGCAGGAGGAAGAGGCCATCAATTCAAATACTATCGAACATCTTCTCCACAAATATTTTAGCAAAACTTCTTTCCAGTGGGATAATACCGAACCGCCAAACCCCCTTCCGCTTTATTACGCTTATAGCAAAGCCACACCGATCGAACCAGAACTAAATTATTTGGGCAAAGTCAGGCTATATCTATTGCAAGCGGACGAGTACCCGAATCGCGTTGCTTTGATTAGAAAGCCTGGCATGGTAGTTGATTGTATTAAGAAAAATTCGATGAACCGGTATGCGGCCGTTTTCATTTGCGACAACAAAGAAGGCAATTCGCTGCTTAGGGAGATGGAAAATCAGGAGCATAACGAATGGAAGTGGGAGAATGCTAAAACGGCGGAAAATAGGGAAAAAGCAAAGAAGGCATATCTGGAAATGGAGGCCTTTATTAAGGAAGAGCTGCAAAAACTTAGCACATCCAAGGAAGAAAGATATCTCTCAATCGAAGGGCTCGAAGATTTTATTTCGATGGATACCGACGAAGGATCTGGTGTCCAAGGTGATGAAAAAGAAAAGAGCGCCAAGGAATACGGCGATGAAGCTACCGTCGAAACAATGAGAAATCTTGACTTGAAGATAAAAAAGAAAATTCTAAGTATCAAAGAGCGCCCCGAACAGATTGAGCCTGGTATTTATATTCCTGGTCCGGCAAAAGGCAAAAATAAAAAGGAAAAAACTCCATCAAAAAACAATAGCCCAAAACCGCTTGCGGGCATCTCGTTTCTTTCCTTTGCCGATTCAGATTCCGAAAATAATCCAACGCATTATATTCAGATAAAAGGAGAGCCCGGCAAGAAGATAGATATTGTTCAAATAGCTGCAGGAGGCGATGATGTATCCGAGAGGCTTTTATTGAAAACGGTAGATGCCGATAAAAGCGTTGCTAACGCACCGACTTTTGCCGAAAACGAAGTACGTAATCTCATTTTAAATAAAACGGGTGAGAGGCAGATTAGGGTTAAGTTCAAAGATGCGGGCAAGTACTCTCTTAAACTGAACGCTTTCGAAATAACTAAAAAATCGTCGTTATGAAACTAGACACCGTATCGCTTCCACATCCAATATTGCGTAAAGACGGAGGCGAGATTCTGGGTCGATTTGAGACCCATATTGGCCTCACGATCGGGAAAGAAGAAACCATAATGGCAATATCGCAGATACTGCATAACGACGCCATACAGGAACTTATTTCCGCTCGTAAGGCATCCTTCTTCGTCGATGTTTCTTGTTCCTCGACAATGTACAGGAAGGGGTTTGAACTTTCGGAAGATGGTTCCGGTAAAATAAAAATAAATTCGAGAGACTTACGGGATACGGTTGTGATTACCTGTCTAATAGTTGCCACTCAGAATATATCTCGTTATAAGAATCTTTATACTACGGATTTTTTCAATGGCCGCGCTTTCGATATCCATAAAGGTGAAATATTGGGTTATAGCGGCAGCGACTCTTTCGAGGTGGATAAAGACTGGGAGACGCCGGGTTCTAAAGGATCGTTTTTCATGTTCTGGAAACATTCTGGAAAGGACGTTAAGTATGAATTGGGGAATGACCCAATTTTGATAAAATTACCCGAAGATGATTTCGAGATTATAAGAAAAATCAAAAAAAGCGAAGATCTCAAAGGAGTTTTTCTGTCCTTATATGTATATCCCGCGATGCTCTGGGTGGTGAGCGAGTTTTTGTCGGAAAGGAGCTCCACCTACAATCTCAGGAAATGGCATAAGAGGTTGATCGACATAATGAAGGAAGAACAAATGCAACGCATCGGTGTGTCCGTGGAAAACATTCCGGAACTGGTGCAAAAAATATTCGATTATCCACTTACCCGTTCATTAAAAGATTTGGATAAGGTCGTCGAGAAAAAATTTATGGAATAGACCGCTATGAACCAGAAAGAGACAAGACCCATATTCACAAGCCAAGCTCTCATTAGGATGAAAGAGGATCTTCGCGGTGGTCGCGGTGTTAAAAAATATCTCAATGAAAAGTTTTCGGTTTTACCCGGCGATACAGTAGAGTCGCTGGCGAAGGTTGCGGCAAAAGCAGTTTCGCTCTCGATCCCTTCTGGGGGTAAAGGAGATTCGGCGGAAAACGCAATTAAACTTTTTGAGGCGTACAATTCGCTTACTCCGGAAGACGCCTCCGACGAACGCTTTTGGGCTTATCTTACCCATGTCGACTTCTTCGACTATATGAAAAAAAGAACGGATATTTTGGCTCAAAAAGAAGAAAAGCGGGGCAAGTATATTCTCGACCATTGGTTCGTCGATCCGGTGAGCCCAGCGTCATTGATGAATAACGATATATCGAGACTTTGGTGGGTAGTCTTTTTGACAAAGACGAAGAGCGGCGGAGAACCCTATGCGCTCACGAGAGAAGTATTTTCAATGTTGGATTACACAACTCACTTGCTCCCCGGCACGCAGGGGCGCAATGAGACAATACGCCTCGCTGTATTAGAGTTCGTCGTCGAAAATCCGGCCTTGTTTTCTAAAAACAAGGAGGCAAAAGTGAGATTAATAATGCGCAGGCTCAATCTTCGGGGTGGGTACTCCGCCTTGTCCTATCTGGACTCGAGTCAAATCAAACTTCTGCTCAAGGAGATTACTCCAGAGCTCAAGCGTGCGAAATAAAAAATAGCTTACGGTATGGAAAATGCATGGTGGTTAAAAATCTTGCTATGGCTAAAGGGTAATTGGTATGAACCTTTTACTCTCATTGTTTTATTACCCTTATCTTTTTGGGTTGGTTATAAAGCGACTAATTTCTTATTGATCGGCTCGCCATACACTTTTCTTTCCGGGGATCTGTGGTGGGCATCAAGGATTGTCGGACTGATTCTCGCGGCCATTATTTTCTTTATTTGGCTTCTTTCGCGCAGATATCCAAAAGCGCACAAGGATAAGGTCGGCATCATTATTGCAATTAGAAGCAATACGCTTGAGGCGGAAAGGATCAGGAATGATGTTGTTGAAAAGTTTCTTGAAATTATGAAGGGCTCTGGTGTTAGCAAATATCTTGATCTGCTTGTTTTAAAAGATTTTCAAGCCAAAAAAGTTATCGATGAAAAAAGCGCTCTCAGGGTTTCCAACAAATGCGCTGGCGCTTTTGTTATATGGGGAAAATCATTGAGCTACCGAGTGGACAATGGAAACAATCAATATGGGTTTGATTTGAGCTATCAGGTGAGGCATAAGCCGTTAGTTCCTCCGGCGCAAGCGATGGTTGCTCAGGGATTCCAAGAAGCGTTAGTAAATAAAAAATGGGAATTTTTGGAGAAAGATACGCTTCGTGGCATCAGGATAACCGCGGCAAACATACGTGAAGTAGCATTATACGTTATCGGTATCGCCGCATATGTAAGTTATGATTTTTCGACGAGTAAGGATTTTCATTTGGAGGTTTATAAATTATTGAGCGAAGATAAAGCAAAGAAGAAATCCCTTAGCCCCGTTTTTCAGCGAGTACCCATTTTTATTTCCGACTCGCTGCATATTATTGGTTACTCTATCTATCTCAATGAAAAAGATGTCGACAAGGCTCTCGGTTTTGCGGAGCAGGCTATAACTTTTTGGCCACAAAATGCCAACGCTCATACAAACAAAGCTCTTTATCTTTTCCAGTTAGGCGATATTGAAGGTGCTAAAAAAACGATTAAGAAAGTTAGACAACTTAATGCCAGGATTCATATTTGGGATTCGGCATGGCGGTACAGTGAGGCGTTTTTGTTGTTTCTCGACAAAAAATTTCCCGAGGGATTTAGCTCGTATAAAAAAGCTTTCAATGGTTACACGTCAGATAGAAGTGTCGATGAGGTTGTTACCTTCTTAGAGGTTTTCTTGAAAAATAATCCAGATAAAGTGCAACTTATTTTTGCTTTAGCATTAATTCGTCTTTATAAAAAAGACGACAAGCCTAAAGCTTTAGAAGAATTCGAAACATTCATGGAACAGACCCAGGGAAGCGCAGAATTTTCTTTCCTATTTAAAAAAGCGGAGGCTTATAAAAATCAGATTACAAAGAATTCAAAGACTTCGATTGCGAATTCTTCGGCGCAATAGCCTTTAGATTTTTGTAGATTTCCGAAAGCCGTCAAGGGGTTTTACTATCGTATGTGGGGATAACGGAAATGTAGGTAAATAGGGGCAAATATATTATATAGAGTAACCCCGCCACAAATATAAATATATTTGTAATTTTATCCCCGGTTTCCGGCTCAAAAACAGAAACCACCGCTATCATTATTAAGTGCCACTGTGGCGCAAACATCATGGTATCGGAAAAAGCATTGTCGGAATTCAAAAAGATCTGGCTGGAAGAATTCGGAGAAGACATCTCCGACGAAAAGGCGCTCGAAGAAGCGACCGCGCTTTTGACGATGTTCGACGCGATCTATCGTCCGATCAGGAAGGAATGGGCGGAAGAATTCGAAAAAGATCACCAATCCAATGGAACAGTCTAGCATCACAACCGGATACGAGCTCATGTTCTCGAGCAAGACGCTCAAGCGTCTTTTGGCTACGACACGGGTGATCCTCTTGAAGTATTACACCGAAGCCGATATAGTCGCGGTGCTGGAAGATCTGGAGAAGCAGGGCATCATGCCCGAAAAGCTAGGTTTTATGGAAGCGATAGAAGAGTTCGAACGTCGAGGCATTACCCGTATTGCAAATCTTGCCCCGTGGCTTACTGTAAAAAAGAAATGCTCAAAGGACTACTGACAAAACAACAGACCTATTTCCTCTACTGCCGAAAATCGACCGACGAAGGCGACCGGCAGGTGTTGAGTTTGGATTCCCAGACGGACGAAGCGATCAAGCACTTCGGCGATTTGAAGGTCATAAAATTGCCGCCGGAATCGGTGAGCGCGTTCGAGCCGAAGAAGCGACCGATCTTCGCCGACATGATCGCAAGGATTCGGAAGGGCGAAGCGCAGGGCATCATCGCGTGGCACCCCGACCGCCTATCCCGCAACCCGATCGACGCGGCGGAAGTTATCCATTTGCTCGACATAGGAAAAATCAAAGACCTCAAATTCTGTTCCTACTATTTCGACAATTCGCCGGAAGGAAAGATGATGTTACAGATCACATTGTCGCAATCGAAATATTCATCCGACAAATTGAGCAACGACGTGAAACGCGGGATGAATCGGAAGGCCGAAACGGGCTGGCGTCCGGGGCGCGCCCCGTTGGGCTATGTGAATAGCAAGACGAAACTCAAGGGCGAACAGGATATCGCGCCCGACCCGGTTCGCTTCGGGCTCGTGAAGCAATTGCTCAATCACATGCTTACCGGAAACTATACCGCTCCGAAATTGCTTGAGCTCGCCAACACGATCGGCCTTACGATGCCCATGACGCTCGGTCGCCAGCCGCGCAAATTACACTTAAGCGAGCTTTATCGCATCTTGGGCAACCCTTTCTATTACGGCTGGTACGAATGGCCGAAAGAAAGCGATAACTGGCTGAAGGGCAAGCACCCGCCGATGATTACCGAAGATCAATACAACAAGATCCAAAGATTTTTGGGAAAGCCGAGCCAGCCGCGGCCCCACACCAAGAGTTTCGCCTTCACGGGCTTGATGAAATGTGGCGCGTGCGGTTGCGCGATTACGGCCGAGGAAAAATTCAAATATCAGCAGAACGGAAACATCCACCGCTACGTCTATTACCGCTGTACGAGAAAACGGGATAAGCATTGTCCGGAGAAAGCCGTCGAGCTCAAAGAATTCAACAAACAGATCGACGCTGTGATCCAAAAGATTACGATATCCGAAAAGTTCAAGGACTGGGCAATCAAGCATCTGTATTTCTTGCGGAAGGAGGAAGCCGCCAATTACAAGACGCTATTCGAAGACAAGCAGAAGCAGCTCGTTACGATTATCCAGCAGCTCGATGCGTTAATGTTCAAATATGCCTCGCCTGAAAACCGCGACGGCGAATATATCAACGCCCAAGAATACAGCCGAATGAAATCGGCGTTGCTCAAAGAAAAATCAAAGTTGGAAGACGATCTCAATGTGCAAGGCAAGGAAAAGGAAGAATGGCTCGAAATGAGCGAACGGACGTTCAATTTCGCACGATACGCAGGGGTTTGGTTCGCGAAAGGAGACGACGATATGCGTCGCGCGATTTTTGCCTGTCTTGGTTCGAGCCTTGTGTTATCCGACCAGAAGATAGATATTACCTTGCGAAAACCTTTCGAAATGATCTTTACCCGGCTTCCGGAGGTGCGAGCCGAATTTGCGAGGTTAGAGCCTCAAGAAATGCAGATGAACACTACTCAATTTTTCACTTGCCTACAGCAACTTCCTATTTGGAGCGGGTAGGGGGAATCGAACCCCTGTCTCAACCTTGGGAAGGTCGCGTTCTGCCACTGAACCATACCCGCACGTATCAATCGCTCACCGCCGTCGACGTGGTCGATGTGACCCCCGTCGGC
>Ga0182030_10027057_pt1 | contig 10340 bp, 10 predicted proteins | sample 812S3MmetaG_FD_121299 | JGI IMG/M metagenome (GOLD analysis project Ga0182030, IMG submission 121299) | Permafrost microbial communities from Stordalen Mire, Sweden - 812S3M metaG (Illumina Assembly) | ecosystem: Environmental > Terrestrial > Soil > Wetlands > Permafrost | place: Sweden... | reverse complement strand
CACGGAGGGGCTCTCCAAGAAGGACGTTCTGCGTTGCCTCAAGCGCTTTATTGCCCGCGAGGTCTACAACGCCTTGAAGGAAGATTTACTCTAAAACTGGTCCTTGACTTTTATAGGACCTTCCCATCAAGATAGACCGTATCGAGGATTGCCACTCTGTCGGGAACAAATGGGTGTGTCAGACTCTCGGTATCGGCAAAAGGAACCGGCATGGAAGACGTCATTGTTGAATCACAATGGGAACGCAAAGAGTTTCTTCATGCACAACGTCGAGCGGTTCGATTTTCATACGTAGACTTCGTTATCTTTGGGATCATATTGGTTGGCCTTGTAGTCCTTCAATACTTTTTTTGGCTTGGTGTGGCGTTTGCGGTGTTTCTAGTGGCTTATTATCTCGTACTTCCAATTACACGGTGGAACGTTGGCGTCGGAGTTGAAGAACCGAGACGGACGATCGTTAACGATGAAGGAATCTCCATTGAGTCCTCATCATTCTGCGTCAAATTAGTTTGGTCAAGGTTCAAGAAATCAACTGAAACTTCCGAGTTCTACTTTTTGATTTCAAAAAAGGGGAACTCGACCACAATCGTTAGGAAGCGGACCTTCGCCAGCGATTACGATCAGGCACGTTTTCGCGCTTTTCTCTTGGACCACACGAATGCACAACTTCGGACTAACCGACAACTCGATGATCTCATTACCTAGGGCAGATAGGAACGATCGTCGTCACATCAACTTATTTTTGCAGCGTCGAATGAATTCCAACCACGACTGCAGACGCAAGTCGGATTGTGTACGTCGGCCCTTCGACACCAATGTGATGTCTCAGTATTTCTGGGTCAAACGAACCCTCAGTCGCCGTAATGGGAGATCGACTGGGCAGTCAGACGCCAATGCAAGGTTGCACTTCTGTCACGTCGGGCCCGCGAGGTGAACCCGCACTTGGCTGTCGTCTGTCGGAACGTCATAATCCGCGAATAGAGGACTATTTGGCCACCGGCGAGCTGAGGGACTCTAGAATAGGATGTTCTTAATTGTTTGAATCGGTTTGTTGCGTCAGAACTGATCGACTTTGAAAATGGAATTGATTTATGTAGGACCGTCAAGTCGCGCAGACTCGCCTAAACCAATCTTTAGCGAATCCCTAAAAGTAGATTTCGCCCACTTTTACTTAGTGAATTCCAGACCGTCTGGTAGGAGACGTTTGCCAAAGAATCCCCACAAGCACACGCAGCCAGATAGCACTGTTCGACCAGAATCGTTATGCCCTTCCTTGCGAGTGCGACATGTGTGACCCCGAGTGAATTGGCTTTGTCAATGTACCCACGCATCGTTTTCAGACTCACTGGGCCGCCCTGCTTCTGTATGCATCGGTCACCGGATGACTTGCCCTCGTTGAATTTTTGACTTACCAGCTTTGCCAACAAGCGCTCGCCCTTGAGCCGACTTGCAAAGAGCGATGAGAGAAGGTCAATTGGTTTTCCAGACTGGAGGGAGTATGTCGAAGAGATGGCGTCTTCGTTTCCCGTACCTTCACAGAAGCTGTACAACGTGGGAACAACAAAACTCAAGGTTGCGTTGTTGGCAAGAATCAGCGAAGAGTTCAGCATCGTACCGAAATAGCTGGGGACCTTTTCGAGATCATTGTCGCTACGAGATTTCGCAAATGGTACGCAATACTTGAGCAAGGTTTTCCAGTAACGCGCCTCGAGCGTCACAGCGAGATCTTCAATGTCAGCGTTTATTCGCCGAACGTTTCGGAAACTTGGAGATGACCGAACTCCCAACAAATAATTATTGTCAATTTGCGGAATTGTTCCACTGACAAAGACGTATCCCTCGTGCATTGTCGGAACATTGACGAACCCCAAATGAAGGCCATCACGCACTTTTGGCCCAGCAGCCGCATTCGCCGGATTGTCGATGCTCGCCAAGGAACCAGCAATCGAGGCGACCACAATTGTGAGCGTTACCGCTCGTACACGAATTCGAGACACGCCACAGTTAACCACCACGTTGGAGGTAGCCTCGGCCTGGCCCTGGCAGTTCTACACAAGTCGCAAAGTGTTGGCTACTGGCTTGCGAGACGAAACCGCACTCTGCAAGTTATGCTTCCGATGGCAACTCAGTATGCAACGCCAGCAAAACGATTCGAATCTGTGCGATGGTTAGCGAAATTGAAACTAAGTATTTGAAGGGGATATGAACTTGAAGGGATTATTCCGGACGTCGCATGGAAACATGACACGATCATGAAAAAGCAGTTCAAGTTGGTCCGTATGGGTGTTATGTACAGACTGGCGCAATTGGGAACGACAAAGGGTCGTTCGATTACTCTGCAATTTTTGCTGTCGCTTGATCAATTGCCGGGATCTGGTTGGAGCATCGAAAGAGATGTCTTCTTACGAGCCGGTGTCATTCGTCCGATTAGTAAACAGGAGTCACGAGCGCGAAAAGTTGGCTCTGTTTGGGCAATAAGATCCTTTTTCTCTGTCTCAACTTCGCGATGGCTGGTAACGCGTTTATTGCCCCTGGCATCAGAAAATGATGTACTTCCTTGGATCGCGGCGTGGCAGGACCGTTTGACAAACAGAGACTCCATGTTTTATTTGACTGAGTCAACGATGGTGACTGGTGTCCAACTTCCCGAGTTTGGGGTTACTCACGGCGTCGAATCTGTGCTTGCTCCTATCAAGTCTCATCCTTCTCGGGTTGTCAAGGAAGTGGCTGGCCATGTCGGAAACGTCGTGTTCGTGATGCGGTGTATGTCACTGAGTGACGAATGGTCCTGGGACGACGTTCTAAGCCTTGCATCCCTTCAAGGCACGAGAATATTGAATGAGGTCAACAAGGCACATTGAGCGGTCACCTGTTTGTCAATTCAGAACGTCGAAGTGAATCGGCAACTTGGAACTTATGCTTCCGTCAGCAACGCCATCAGCAACGCCGTCAGCAACGCCAGCAAATCGGGACGATTCGACACGATGTTTGGCGAACTCGAAATGCAGTAATTGAATCGAAAGTGGATCTATATGAATTTTTGCGAACGGCTTAAGGGCGCATGACACGCAAGGGGTCACAGGTTCAAGTCCTGTACGGCCCACTAAATTTTTTTGTATCACTTGCAGGAGTTTCACTTGTCTAGCGTTATGTTCAGAGTTTCTCAAAGTTCGACTTCAGCAATCGAATTACCTGCATCTTCAATGCTCGATGAGTCGCACTTCGTCGATTGACTCGATTCAATCGCCGTCGACAGAATTGCGGGGCCGCATGGCCGCAATCATTGCGAGAATCGCCGGATTCGCGTTGATTGGTACGAGGTGTGACGAAGGATTTTCTCGAGCCCACACCCGGAAGAGCTGGTCGGCGAAGCCTTGCCCTATCTCCGATATTCCTGAGAAGTCGAGTTCAATTTCTTCAAAGCCTTCAAGACGAGTCCCTATCGCTTTGGCCTCAGTTCGCGATACGAAACTGCCCCCGTGCTCTTTGAAAAGGTTGACGTGGATCGTTGTCTTGTCATATCGACCTGTCGCAGGATTTGAAAGTTCGGCGTACACGTTGCGAGGCGCAACGGTGGTGTCGCGTCTGATCTCGCAGCGCACTAAGGTCCCAGTTCGGGTCTCATCCAACCAGCCCCAGGCCACGTCATCGATATCGTTGTCAACGACCCAAGTAATGCGACCGGCGCTTAAAACGAAACGATTGACCATACGAGACGTGAAAAAGATGCCCAAACCGCTGTGACGATCGGGATCGGTCGTCTGCTTGCCCTTCGAGAGATCGCCGAGCGCTTCGAAGTCGTCGGCGAGATTCCGCTCCTCGCGGATCGTCGTGAATGCTCCAACGCCGTCGTCTTCAACTTCAAATGCAATTTGGTCGGGTTCAAGGAACCATCGAACGATGACGTTGGTCCCTCGCGAGTGGTCAATGGCATTGTTGACCATCTCGGTGAATGCGAAATTCAGAATCTGCACGACGTTCTTTATCTCGAGTATTTCGGCGTCAAGGTTTCTCACCACGCGCTTCTCGCTGCCCCAGACTTCGTTCTCGTCGAGATCTCTGAGCTCATAGATGTGTTCGCTTGATGCGAGGCGACGGTATCGGGTAGACCGACTGGCGCCTTCTCGGACGATCTCGCCTCTGGCTGCCATCTTGGCAAGGTGAGAGTGGGCCGCCTGCCGGGTGATTCCGGCCTTGACAGCGACTTCGGCAGTGGTGATGTAAGTTCGTGACTCAAAGAGGCGTTCGATCGCCGTCGCAATAGTTCCTGATGTGGTTTTGGCTCGCGCGCTGGTCTTCGACATGTTGCTCCAATTTGCTTTACACATTTACTCAGATGCCATTCTATAGCAATTTGTGTCAATATGTAAAGCAACATTCCGTACACTCATCTTGAACAACTACTCATAGACAATAAGTACTAAAAATGCCGAATGATTGATCGTAAGGACAACCCGTCCGGAAAACTGTCTTCGACAGGCGCGCATCAGCGCCCGAATGTCGCAGACCGATGTCGCACGTCGCGCTCTGGTTGCTCAAAGCGTGATCAGTGCCTACGAGTCCGGCCGGAGGGAACCCTCAGTCCCAATGCTTGAACGTCTCGTACTCGCGACGGGACACCACTTGGTTCTCTCCGTTGAGCGCTCAAGCGATTATCCGCCCGGCCTCCCTGACACCCTTCTTGGTCGCCGACTCCGGCAGCGCCGACGCGCAATACTCGCCTGTGCGACGCTACACGGCGCGAGTAACGTTCGCGTCTTTGGAAGCACTGCGCGCGGTGAAGATCGGCCAGATAGCGACGTCGATTTGTTGGTCGACCTGGACAAAGGAACGGGACTGTTTAACTTGGAATCTCTACGTAGGGGACCGTCGGAGATCCTTGGCGTACCAGTTGACGTCGCCCCGTCAGATACCCTCCAAACTCGAGTTCGAGCAGAGATTGAACGCGAGGCCATCCCAATATGATTTCACGACGCGACGAGATCGTAAGTTGTGAATTGTGAACCCTGACGAGATCAAAAACGAGCGTCTCACTTGCAGTTCTTGTCGAATGAGGTCCACTTCAGCATTTACTTCAGCAGTTCTTTTGAATCCTCTTGAATTGTGATGTACTGGCGGAGTCAAGGATCTCAAAAAAACAATAGGAATTTGGTCGGCGCTGTATCGGCGTGAACGCCCATCGACGCGATGACTCGCAAGGAGTCACAGGTTCAAGTCCTGTACGGCCCACCAAATGATTTCAATAATTTTCGGGCTCTTGAGGGTCACAGACTCGCGACTATGCGAAAACGAGATGAACTCGTTTAAATGTCAATCGAGGTGGCATTTCAGTCACTTCGAGCCGCAAAAATTTATCCAGATGGTCAGGCTTGCGATGTGCGTTGCCGTACAGTCTGTCCAATGACTTCGTGGAGCCCTCCAACCGCGAAAGTTATGTCGGTTACGCAAATCGGGGAGGGCTTCGAACTTCTGATTCAATTGCCTTCGGGGCTCGCTGCACCCTTGGCTCCTGCCACTCTTGTGCTCAAGGATCACGCTGCCACGCACGTTGATGCCGTGCTTTTTATTGATTCAAACGGTGAAACAGTTTTTCGCACCGAGGACGCAACGTGTCGCGATCTCGTTGGTGAGACCGTCGGATTTCGAAGTTGGTGGACGCCAAAACAGATGGAGGCCGTTATAGATACATCGAGGGTTTGGATTCTTGATACCGCTCCGGATCCTCAAAACCATGGGCACTGTGTCTTAGATTGGGCGGCCATTGAATCTGGTTCGGTAAACGTAGTTGCATGGCGCAGCCAAAACGATCTCATGTGCAGCGACTGCTACCAGAAGTACGTATTAGGCGACCACCTTCGAGTCCGGGGTAATCATTAACCACATTTTCAATGTTGCAGAACTTTGACATCAGGCCTCCGATTAGAAATCTCACTCGCGAAACCGGAGTAGATTCCGCAACGCCTGAGAATTCACAAGTTTGTGAGCGAACAAGCTTGTGAAGGCTGACGCCTGAGGTGGTGAGCCTTAGCCCGCCGCCTGCGCTGCAGCCATGAAGGCGCTGTAGGACGCAACGTCGCCGGCAGCGGGGATGGAGACTGAGATGGGAGTCCCGTAGTCGGAGAAGTCGATTACGGCGTCGGACGAGACCGTGCCGGTGGAGGTGGACACGCCTATAGACACTTCCTCGCGTCGCAGCAAGTGATTCGCGTCAATCCACAACTTCATGACCGGGGGGCTTTTCGTGAATTCGTGGATCACCGCCGTCACCGCTTGACTCTCGGCGGCACTCAGTTTCTCCACGCGTTTGGCTGCGGCAGCCATGGCGTCTTGCGAGAATGTCACTTGGTAGCCAGTGACGGCGACACCGTCGATGGTCGAGGAGCCGAGCGATACGACGGTGTTGCCTTGTTGAGTTAACACTTGTAACTGACTGAGAATGTTCGGCGCACTCGACCCAAGTTTCGACGTTGAGCTGGTGGCGGTCGGCAAGTCAACCCAGTCCTTGCCCGGTACCAACTGGGCAACCTCATTCTGTCCGTTGACTGAGATCTGCATGTACGCGTTGGCTCCGTCTGTGAGTTCGGTCTCATTCAAGGCCGTTCCATTGGCGTTGAAGGACATCATCACGGATTCGAGGCCTGTCGAGAGGTTTGCGAATCCCGAGCCGGTGATCGGGATGGACTGGCCATTGGCCGTCAGCGACCCGCTGATTGTCAGAGTGGCGGAGCCCGCAGCGAGCGTTGTCCGTGCTCCCAACTCCACTTGAGCGTCGGCGTCCTTGGACCCCGGTCCACTGACACCAGTGGCGACGAGCGAAACTACCAACACCAAGACGAGCCCGGCGCTAATCGTCACCAATCGGCGCCCCTTTCGGCGACGGTGGTTTTGGTCTTCTCCCGCGCCGTGCGCGTAAGCAAAAATGGGGTCTTCGGCGCCTGCATCGGAGGGCGTAGCCGTTGCCCCGACCGCGTCATTTGACATCTTTACGGTCGGTTCCTGGTCTTCCATGGCCGGCCTCTTTTCCTGGTCACGAGTGGCGCCGCGCCTCCGGTGGCTACAAGTTACCATCGCCCGAGTTCAAACACTCCCCACGATTTGAGCGTGCGATCGGAGATCGTGGTCATCGGCCATTCGAGGGCAGATAGACGATTTCAGCCCCCCTGCGGAAGTTCACCGTACGAGGCGGTGGACTCTTCAACGTTCAAACACCAAGTTTGGTCCTCGCCGCGAACGCCGAAGTCAGGTCGCCTTCGCGATGCGAAGTGGCGAGGAATTTGTCGAGCTGGAGCGAAGTGAGGGGTTGGGCGATGAAATATCCCTGACCAATGTCGGCGCCAATCTCTTCAAGCATCTTGAGGCTCGCGGACGTTTCGATGCCTTCGGCGACGAGCGTGAGGTCAAGGGCCCGGGCGAGCTCGATGGCGGAGCTCACGATGGCGCGTGCACGTCGATCGCTTCCCAAAGCGAAGATGAACGACTTGTCGATTTTGAGTTCATCGATGGGCAAGTCGAGAAGTTGCGACATCGATGAGTAGCCGACACCGAAGTCATCGATGGAGATCCTGATACCCCGGTCCCGCAACTCCTCGATGCATCGCTTGGCGTTTTCTGGATCCTCGCCAACGCTGGACTCGGTGATTTCAAGCGTAAGCCGTCTCGAAGGAAAGTTGTTTTCCTCCAAAAGTTGATCTACGTAATTGGGGAGTTGATCGTCGAGGAGGTCGTAGCGCGTGATGTTGACGCTCATATGGAGTTGGTGCCCACCACGATCGAGCCTGCTCGCTTCGCCAATTGCTTGCTCGAGCACAGCGCGAGTGAGGGGAAGGATGAGCCCGACGCGCTCGGCCAGGGAGACGATCTCATCGGGGTAAAGCAGTCCTCGAGTGGGATGTCGCCAGCGCACGAGTGCCTCAACGCCGTGAACTTCCGAGGTGCGCAGATCGAGCTGGGGCTGGTAGTGCAGGGTAAGTTCGCGCGATGCGATGGCAGCTCGTAACTCGTCAATCATCGCGAGGCGCTCGCGACTGTTGGGATCATTTTCGGCCAAATAGGTGCGCACCGCGGTGCGGCTCACTTTCGCGTTGTACATTGCGACGTCGGCGCTACGTAACAGGTCTGCGGGAGACGATCCGTGGAGGGGAGCGATGGCAACGCCGATGCTGGCGCCAATGCGCACGGTCACCCCGTCGAGCGATATCGGTTTGTCAAGGGTTGCGTTCAGCTCGCCAGCGATGGTCACGCCCTCTTCGATTGAAGTGACCACGCACGACGTTGCGAACTCGTCGCCGCCGATCCGGGCGATTGATCCGCGGTTCGTCAGTCTGCTCTGGAACCGCGCACCGACGACGTCGAGCAATTCGTCACCGCACGTATGGCCCAGAGAATCGTTGACCTCCTTGAATCCATCCAAGTCGATGACGAGAACGACAAGTTTCTGGGGTTCGTTCAGTGAGGCCAGCTTCGCCAGTCCATCCTCGAAGAAGCTGCGCCGGTTGCCGAGGCCAGTGAGCTCGTCGGTTCGCGCGTCACGGAAGTTCAAAGCGCCTTGGCGAACCTGGCGCAGGGTCAGCACCATACGCACGAGCACGAGCAGTAACGCGCCAAGCGCCAACATTGAAGAAACGTGAGACGTGTGATGGACCAAGGATCGCACGAGGACCGCGAGCGACAGCAACCCGCAGACCATTGGAATCACGAGGATTCCCTGCGGTGCCACCGCTTTTTCGGTTCTCGGCGCCACGCGTCGATCGGGACTCGGCCACGCCGATACCGCCATGAGCCATATCCCGAGTAGCCAGGTCCCATCGAGCAAAGTATCTGGCACGTAGGTGTTCCCCGCTACCTGATTTAGGTCGATGACGTCTCCCACCAGGAACCAGACAATCCCCAACGTAAGCGCCAGTGTCATCACGTCGGGACGTAACCGCATCGGGGCAAGCCCCGCCACCAATAGCATCAGCAGCGCCAGATCCATCAGGGGGTACGACATGCCCACTACGACCTGTAGCGAATTGCCACTTACCTGTAGGACCGAATCAAACCACAGCATCGCCGCAACCGCCCCGGCGGCGAGCCCGGCGATTGCTCCGTCAAGGCGTGCGCTGAGAATGCGCGCGCCAAATGATCGCTGGGTTATCAACGTGACGCCGATGGCGAAGCCCACGTAGGACAAGAGGTAAGCCACGTCACTCGGGGCCGGCGATGGGACGGGGTGCATGTTTTGGTCATGGACCAGGTACACGAAATTTCCAATGTCGTTGAAGGCGACGCCGCCGGCTAACGCTAGCCACGCGGTGCGAAGTTTCGTTGAATGGCGACCACGTAGCAACAAGGGAAATATCGGCATCGTGCAAGCGATGTTGCCGACCCAACCGTCCCAGATGCTCGAGTAACCATCCGGTGGTCGGTGAATGAAAGCCAACGAAGCCAGGTACAAGAAGACAGCGGCGGCGGTCGAGATCTGCCACCAGAATTGTGAGCGTTCCTCATACATCGTTCGACCCACGATCGCCAGCCGTTCCTTCACAGTCGAGGCCACGGTTCCGAGGCTGGTCATAGTGAACTCTTCCCTTGGTTGAGTCTTACCGGTTCGTCACGGTGGCATGTGCGATGAACATCGACGTATAAACAACTTAAGTTGCGCTTGGACGACATTTCACTGTTCCGACACAACATGAGGCCAATATCCTCATCGGGCCACGTTTCGACTCCGTGGGGGAAGAATCAGCGGAGAGATTTCTGACGTTTTAGACAATCAAAGGGCCACAGTTTCAAGTCCTGAACGGTCCACCAGATTTTCTCAGTCTTTTGCTGGACTCTCACCTTCCTTCGGATGAGTCCGAAAGATGTCAGTGCTTGATTTCAGCAATTGAAAACTTTGAAATTCCAAAGCTCGATTCGGGATGTTGGTGTTGACCACAGTGGAACCTTGAACCGTTCATTTCTGTTCATTCTCTTGAACAATTGACGCTCATTGACCGCCATGGCGCTGCGCGTGATGGCGGTCGTAAGTGAGTTCACGATGGTTCAAAACGTATGTCTAAGTGGAATCGAGATGAACTCTCACGTGCGCCACTCATGATTTCTCGTCACCAACTTTCGAAAAGGTAGAGTCAGCTTCGACTCAATTGTGTCGGCCGTTCGGACCGACACGACGACTTAAAAGGAGGCCCACAATGCCGTCCATCACCCCGTTTCTGTGGTTCGACACAGATCTGGCCGAACCGATCGCGTTCTACACGTCGATCTTCCCTGATACCACGAGTCCCGAGGCGCTCATCGAAGGATTCGAAGCATCAATCTCCACCGCGACCATCGAGTTGTGCGGCCAACAACTGTTT
>Ga0182030_10027056_pt1 | contig 10341 bp, 9 predicted proteins | sample 812S3MmetaG_FD_121299 | JGI IMG/M metagenome (GOLD analysis project Ga0182030, IMG submission 121299) | Permafrost microbial communities from Stordalen Mire, Sweden - 812S3M metaG (Illumina Assembly) | ecosystem: Environmental > Terrestrial > Soil > Wetlands > Permafrost | place: Sweden... | reverse complement strand
CGACGCCGTCGCTGGCGGACCAGTTGACGGTCTGGGTGCCGGCCCCGGCGGTGGAGCTGAAGGTGATGCTGTCGAGCGCGGCCTGATAGTTCGCCGCCGTGGTGGTGCCGCTGAGCGTCAGGGTACCAGAGCTGAAGCTGCCGGCGATGCCGTCCACGGTCACGTAGTGCAGCGTGTCACCGGTGGCGACGGTGACCCTCGCGTTGACCAGGTCCTGGTTGTCGGTGTTGGCCAGGGCCAGGCCGCTGTTCAGGGCAACGGTGGTGCCCTGGGTGTAGGTGATGTTGGCCGACGGGGTGATGGTCGGCAACGATTCGTAAGCGAGGGATTCACCGGCTGAACTGCCACCCGAGAGATCTCCGACAGCGGTCAGTGTGCCACCGCCCGTCATGTTGCCGGCATAGATCGTGCCGTTTGTGCTGCTGACGTAGAATATTCCGTTGCCGGTCGTGGTGCCGTTGGTGACGATCGGATTGAGCACGATATCGGCGGGAAAGTCCGCCGCTGCACCCGTGTAGAGGGGTGTGATGGTGCCAACGAGAGAGGCACTTTGGGTGGTACCGGAACCGGTGATAGTGTAGCCGGAGGAGAAGATGCCGTTGTTCGCGGTCGTGCCGTCCTCAACGGTGAAGAACAGGATGCCGCCCGTGGCGCTGGTGGCATCGACCGCGACGGACAGCCCGGCTGCACCCGCCACCGCGGTACTGATGATGGAGCCTGGAATGGTCAGCGTCGTCCATTGGTGGCTCAGAAGGTTGCCAACATCGATGTGCGCACTGCCATTCCCCAAGAAGAGTTCTTCGTCATCTGTGAAGATTAACAGATTCGTATTCGGAACGACCGCAACATCGCCCGGCCCCTGGAGCGTACCTCCACCGGTTATCGTCGAGTGGCCATAGATGACGAGCGCCGGCGTCACGGCGGCGGCGATATTCGCTGATGGGGTGAATGAATAGATGCCGATACCATCGATGGTAGAGGTCATCGGCGTCGTCGAACCGCTGGTCAGACCGCTGTAGACTTGCTCGCTGAGGTAAACCTTGTTGGCCGTTGGATCGAAGGCGAGGCCGGTATAAAAGATCGAGCTGGAGGCAGAAATGTTGATCGTTCCGGGCGCGGCGGGGGACCCGATGGTGCCTTCAAACAACATCGCGGAGTTGAGGTCGGAATTAAGGTCTACCGCCTGGCTGAGGAAATATCGGTCCAGTGGCGCATCGAATACAACCCCTCGCAGCTGATTGATATCGAGGGTGGTGGCGTCGGCCAGGTCGATGCTGGAACCGGCAACAAACGTTGTACCGGCGATGCCCACCTGCTCCAGGCGGGTAACAGACGTGGGCCCGTTGGCATCCGCCGACCAGACGGCAAAAAGCTGCGGCACCACCGTCGACAGGGACAGCTCGCCCTTGAATGAGGTCAGCGCATCGGCGGTGAACGGCGTGGCGGCGGCGATGGTGCCGACATTGATATCGAGGTTAAAACTGCCGCCGCCGGCCGCGTCGCCCACCAGGTGCGAGGCGGCGGCGATGTTCGCCCCGCCGGTGGCGGCCGAGAGCTGGTCGAGGAAGGCAACGCCGGCGGCGTTCTCGCCCACGTCGCAGCCATAGATCTGGATGGCACCGCCCGGTGCCAGCGCGGCGCCAATCTGTGCGAGTTCGGTCTGGTAGCCCGCCAGCGTCGCGGCGCTGAGCGTGGCGGTGCCCAGCGCGACCTCGCCGTCGGCACCGTGCGCCACAAGGTCGATGCCGGCGAGGTTGCTGACGTTATGACTGGAAAGGTAGGCGGCGATCTGCTGCACCCCGTCCTGCGACGGATCGAGCAGCACCGCCTGTGCCCCAGGCGCCAGCCCGTTCAGCAGGTCCTGCACATCCGGGACGTTGGCCTCGATGAAGACTAGCTGCTGCGGGGTGGTGGCTGTCGCCGGGTCTGTCACGGCGCTGTCACGCGCCGCGCCAACACTCCCGGGCGCCGCCGCATCTTGCCCTGGCGCCAACGCGTCGGGCCCGGTGGCGCCGGCAATGCCGATCAGCGCCTGAGGACTGTCATCCGCCAACGGATCGAGATCCGGCGAAATCTTCCAGTGGTCGTGCGGCGCCATCGATCCGTCCCCTCGTCGGCCGGGCAACGGACCAGCGGCACCACATGCCCCTGCCGAACGCCAGCCCAGTGTGACGCTGTTTCCTTACAGCAACATTCCCCACCCGCGACTCTAGCCGATTGCGGGTGCCAGACCAACTGCCAGTTGCATGTCAGGTCAGGAATTCTGCATCAATTTTTGCCGCCGCGGCACGGCACGGCCAGCCGGCGGCCCCGCTGCCTTGATCGGTCCGGGGCGCGATCGGTTTGTGCGATGCGTCGTGCCGCGAATCGGCCGATTCGCAGGCTATAAATACCCTCTTCCACAGGGCAATCGGGGGCACGTCGAAGGCGGCAAGAGGCCGCCACCCCACCGCAACCCCCGGGCTAGTTGCGCGCCGACAGCCCGTGCAGAAACAGCCCGGCGAACGAGTCGGCGATTTCCTGCGCCGAGCGCGCGCCGCGCGTGGTATACCATTTCGAAATCCAGTTGATCGCGCCCAGCATCGCAAACCCAGCCAGGCTGACGTCCTGCTGGGTGAACGCGCCGCTCGCCATGCCGTCCCTGAGGATGCCGCGCACCCCGTGCTCGAACCGATCCCGCAGTGCAACATAACGCCGTCGTTGCGCTTTCGTCAGGCTTTCCAGGTCGGTCAGCAGCACGGCGCTGTACGCCTCATCGGTGATGTTGCGGATATGGCGCACCAGTAAAACCCGCAGCTTTTCCCCGGCCGGCGCTGGCATCGCCAGCACTTCATCCAGCGCCGCCAGGCTGCGTTCCATCGATTTCATATGGCAATGGAACAGGATATCCTGCTTGCTTTTGAAATAATAGTACAGATTGCCCTTGGTCATGCCGAGCCGGTCGGCGATGTCCTGCATCTTCAGCGACGACAGATGGCGTTCGCGCAGGAACTCGCCGAGGGTGCGCAGGATCTGCTCCCGCCGCTCCTCCACGCTCATCCCCAGGTCCCAGCGCTGCCTGCCCGTCTGCTCCGACATGGGTCCCCGTCGTCGTCCCCCGCCTCAGGCGGCGGTCTCGACGTCGCGCCGCAGGATCAGCACGGTCTTGTCGATCTGGTACACCGTCTCGTTCCGCTGGTTCAACAGATGGTCGCGGAACACCACGATCCCACGTTTCGGACTGGACGTTGCTTTCTTCTCCATCACCTCGACCTCCGTGCGGACGGTGTCTCCCGGTCGCACCGGCGCCAGGAAGCGCCCGCGATCCAGCGCCAGCAGCCCGTCCATCGTGGTACGGAACAGGCTCTCGGTCATCCCCGTCGAAATCGCACTGATCATCGAGCTCGGAACGATCCGGCCGCCATACCTGGTCGTCTTGGCATATTCCTCGTCGATGAACAACGGCACATGGTAGCCGACCAGCGCGCAGAACAGCGACAGGTCGCCCTCGGTGATCGTCCGGCTATAGGTCGGATAGCGGGCGCCGACCTCAAACTCCTCGAAATAACGGCTCATGGCGTGGGACGGCGCAGCACCGCGATGGCGGCGATCTCGATCAGCGCGTGTTCACGCAGCAGCCCGGCGACCAACACGCCGGCCGAGGTCGGTTTCGCGGTCTTGAAGAACTCCCGCCGCACCGACGCGGTCGCGCGGTAATTCTCTGTCGTGGTGAAGAAGTCGGTGGTCTGCACGATGTCGTCGCAGCTCCCGCCGACCGCGTTCAGCAATGTCTCGAACTTGCGGAAGATTTGCCGCGTCTGTTCCACGATGTCACCCGGTGCGGTGATGTTGCCGGCGTCATCCGTGCCCGTTGTCCCGGACAGGTACACCGTGTCGCCGACCCGCAGGGCCGGCACGTAGGTGTAACGATCGGACCACGGGGCGCCGCCCGTGATCGCTTCGCGGTCTTGCGCCATCAGCGTGGCTCCTTATGCGGACGAACGCTGTAGACGTGAAATCCCTCCAGCACCGTCTCCCGCCGCTGGTTCCTGATCGAGGTCGCGAACCGCACGAATTCGCGCGCGCCCTCCTGCCAGACACGCTCCACCTCGAGCCGCGGATAGATCGTGTCGCCGACCACCACCGGCTTGAGGAACCGTGTCCCCTGTTCGACAAACACGAACCCGTCCAGCTTCGGCCACGCCGGTGACGCCCCCAGCGCGGTCATCGACGCCAGCAGCAGCCCGTGCGCCAACGGCTTCTCGAACCGCAGGGCCTTGGCGTATTCCACATCGTAATGGATTGGATGACAGTCACCCGTCAGCCCCGCGAAGAACAGGAAATGCGCATCGGTGAGCGTCTTCGAGGGGCTTTCGATGACATCGCCCGGTTTCAGATCATGACCTGGCATTTCCGTCCGCTTCGCCCTTTGAACCGTTGGTCAAATACTAGCGACGCTCCCCGGGGCGGTGTCAACACGCGATCGCACGATGTTTCTCCCCGCCGCACGAACCGCTTGACGCCTTCGACGGAACGCCGCAAAGTTTTGACCGGGGAGTCAAAACGCGGAACACCAGGTCACACGGTGATCGTCCGCTGGATGGTCATAGGGTGGTTGGCATCGGGTTGGGGGAGATTGGTCGATGATGAGACTCGCGTTGGCGGCACTGTCTGTCGTGCTGGGCACCTGCGTCGCACTTGAGCCGGCCAACGCGGAAACCGGCGTGACTGACCATGAGATCGTCATCGGTGCGTTCGGCGTCCTCACCGGCCCCACCTACAACTACGGCAAGACCGCCTTCGACGGCGCCGAAATCATCTACAACGAGGTGAATGCCAACGGCGGCATCAACGGCCGGCAGATCCGCTTCGTCCGCGAGGACGACCAGTGCAAGCCCGACGTCGCCGTGCCCGCGATCCGTAAGCTGATCTATGACGACAAGGTCTTCATGATCAACGGCGGTGCGTGTTCCAACGCCTCGCTCGCCGCGATGCCGGAGATCGTGCGCGCCGAGGTGCCCTGGGTGATCGTTGACTCCACCGCGCCACAGCTTGTCGATCCACCGAAGAAGTTCATCTTCACCACCTTCCAGGTCGGCTGGATGGAGACTGTCGCGCAGTTGCAGCACGCGCTGGAACTCGGTGCGAAGAAGATCGCCATCGTCCGCCAGCACGACGCCTGGGCGGAAAGCCGCTATCCCCCGCTGCTCGATGCGATGACCAAGCGCGGCATCAAGCCGGTCGCCGATGAGGAGGTCGCGCCCGACGTCGCCGACACCACCGCCGCGGCGCTGCGCGTGCAGGCGTCCGGTGCCGACACGGTCCTGCTCCTGCTGTTCCCGCAAGCCGCGACCGTGCTGATGCGCGACATGTACAAGATCGGCTACAAGCCGCTCGTCATCGGTGGCTCGCCGCTCGGCGAGGTCGAGGACATGCAGCACGCCATCGGCATCCCCGGCGCGACCGCGCGCTTCCAGGGCCTCGCGCCGACCCGATCAGTGGATGACCCGGCGGTGCAGAAATACCGGCCATTGCTGAAGAAGTACTTCCCCAACGCCGAGCTGACGCCATGGCACCTGGTCGGCATCGCCAGCGCGCAATTCGTCGTTGCCGCGCTGAAACAGGTTGGCCCCGACCTGACGCGCGACAAGCTCAACGCCGTGATGGCCACCATGTCACTCACGCCCGATGTCTATGCCGGCCCGATCAAGTGCACGCCGACCGACCATCAATGCTACCGCACGGTCGCGTGGTACGGCATCGTCAACGGCAAGATGCAGCAGGTCGGCGAGACCACGCTGCCGCAATAGCTGGCGGGAGCACGCGCCCTGTTCCCTTTCCTGCTGACCAGCGGGCTCACCACCGGCGGCATCTACGCGATGGTCGCCCTGGGACTGGTCGTCGTCTATCGCTCCACCGGCCACATCAACTTCGCGCACGGCGAGCTGTTCATGATCGGCAGCTTCCTTGCCTACAGCCTGATCACCCAGGTCGGCCTGCCGTATATCGTTTCGCTGGTGCTCGCCGTGGCGTTGACCTTCCTGCTGGGGGCGGCGACCGATCGGCTGGTCTACCGAAGGCTCGCCGGCAGCCATGAGACCACACTGGTTCTCGCGACCGTCGGCCTGTCCTTCCTGCTGAAGGGGGTCAGCCGGTTTTTCTGGGGCGGCCGTGGCGAGTACCTCACCATCCCGCCGATCGTCGATCCGGCCCCGGTGTTTATTTTCGGCATCCCGGTGCTGGCACAGCAACTTGTCGTGCTGGCGGCGGCTGTCGTGCTCGTGCTGGCCTGCCTGTTGTTCTTCCGCCTGACGCTGGCGGGCAAGATGATGCAGGCGGTGGCCGAGAACGCGCTCGCCGCCTACCTCACCGGCATTCGCGTCGAGCAGGTCCGCACCTGGACCTGGGGCGCCGGCGCGGCCATCGCCGGTGCGGCGGGCGTGCTGATCGCGCCGCTGTCGCTGCTGACGCCCGACATGGGCTTCGGCCTGCTGATCAAGGCCTTCGCCGCCACCGTGTTGGGCGGCCTCGGCAGCGTCGCCGGCGCCATCGTCGGCGGCTTCTGCGTCGGCCTGATCGAAGCGTTCGCCGGCGGGTATATTTCGACCTCGGTACAGGACGTCTCGGCGTTCATCATCATCATGCTGGTGCTGATTGTGCGGCCCGATGGCTTGTTCGGCGCCTACCGGTTGCGCCGCGCATGACCTGGCCGCCTCGTGTCGTCGCCATTGTGTTCGCGCTGACCGCGCTGCTGCCGCTGATCGCCAACCGCTACACGCTGTTCATCGGCAACGCGATGCTGGTGCAGATGATCCTGGCGATCGGCCTCAACCTGCTGGTCGGCACGACAGGGCTGCTTGCGTTCGTCAATGGGGCACTGTTCGGGATCGGTGCCTATGCGGTCGCATTGCTACGCGATGGGTGGCATGTGCCGTACTGGCTCGCGCTGCCAGCGGCCGGCATCGTCGCACTGGTGATCGGCATCGCGGTGGCGCTGCCGGCGCTGCGCCTGTCGGGGCTTTATCTCGCGCTGGCGACGATTGCCTTCGCGCAGTTTGCCGTCTGGGCCTTCATGCATTGGGACACGGTGACCGGCGGTCCATCCGGCCTGAAAATGGCGCCGATCGAGTTTGGCGCGCTGGCTCCGTCGCCGGAGCTGGGTCAGTACTATCTCGCACTGGTCGCGGCGATCGCGATCTACCTGCTGACGCGCAACCTGCTGCGCTCACATGTTGGCCGCGCGTTTATCGCCGTGCGCGAGAGCGAGGTCGCGGCCGAATCACTTGCGATCGACCTGACCCGCACCAAGACACTCGCCTACGCACTCAGCGCCTTCTACGCCGGTATCGCGGGGGGGTTGTTCGCGCCATTGCTTGGCCTGGTCGTCCCCGAGAGCTACGACCTGTTCCAGGTGGTGTTCCAATTTTCCATGATCGTTGTCGGCGGCCTGGGATCGCTCACCGGATCGATCCTCGGGGCCGCAATGATGATCTGGTTGCAGGAAGCCCTGCGCGCCTTCAAGGACTTGCAGGAGATCGCGTTCGGCGGCCTGATCCTGCTGACCGTGCTGTTCCTGCCGGGTGGCATCGCCGGGTTGTTGCGCCACCGTTTCGGCTGGCGGGAACCGCTGCGCCGCATCGCGCGGACGCGCTGACCCAGATGCCGACCGCCGCCATCGAGACCCGGGCCGTGTCGATTGCCTTTGGTGGCGTCATCGCCCTCGATCGCGTCAACCTTAACGTGGCGGAAGGCTGCATCCACGGCATCATCGGCCCGAACGGCGCGGGCAAGACCACACTGCTGAATGTCATCTCCGGTATCACGCCGCCCGACAGCGGCGCGGTACTGCTGCACGGCAAACCCATCACCGGCCTGAAGGCCAGCCGCATTGCCGCCGACGGGATCAGGCGCACATTCCAGACCAGCCTGCTGTTCAAGGGCATGACCGTGCTGGAGAACGTCATGACTGGCCTGCACCATCGGTCGCGCGCCGGCACGCTGGCCGCGGCGTTGGGCCTGCGTGCGGTCTGGCGCGACGAGCGGGACGCCGCCGATGCCGCCACTGCCGCGCTCGCCTATGTCGGTGCCGAGGCCTTCGCCGACCGTGACGGAACCGAACTGTCGTTCGGCCAGCAACGCATCGTCGAGATCGCCCGCGCCCTCGTCAGCGAGCCGCGCGTGCTGCTGCTCGATGAGCCCGCGGTCGGCCTGAGCCCCGATCGCGTCGCGCATCTCGACGCCCTGTTGCGCCGCATCCGCGACGAGCGCGGCGTCACTATCGTCATGATCGAACACGTCATCCGCCTGGTGGTGAATGTCTGCGACCGCATCACGGTCATGAGCTCCGGACGGCCGATTGCCGAAGGTACCGCCGACGAGGTGACGGCCGACGCGCAGGTGGTCGAAGCGTATCTGGGATCCGCGCTGAATGCTGTCGATACGCACGCTTAAGGTCTCCTACGGGAGCACAGAGATCCTGCGCGACGTCTCGTTCGACGTCGCCGCCGGAACGGTCGTCGCGCTGCTCGGCGGCAACGGCGCCGGCAAGACCACGCTGCTGCGCACGCTCAGCGGCATCGTGAAGCCGCGCGGCGGTGCCATCACGTTCGAGGGCCATGCCATCGCCGGCCTGGCGCCGCGCGACATCGTGGTGCGTGGCCTGGTGCAGGTGCCGCAGGGCCGTTTCGTCTGGCCAGGCATGACGGTGCTGGACAATTTGCACCTTGGCGCCGTCACCCGGCACGACCGGAACGAAATCCGCGCCTCGATCGCCGACGCCTTCGCGCTGTTCCCGACGCTCGACCGCCGCCAGGCCGATCGCGCGGGCCAGCTCAGCGGTGGCGAACAGCAGATGCTGGCGGTCGCCCGCGCGCTGATGGCGAAGCCGCGCATGCTCCTGCTGGATGAACCCTCGGCCGGCCTGTCGCCGCGCATCATTGGTGAGATGGTCGTGGCCCTGCGCGCCCTGCACCGACGCGGCCTGGGCATGCTGCTGGTGGAACAGAATGTCGGCCTGGCCGGCGCGCTGGCCGGCACCGCCTATGTGCTGGCGAATGGAGCAATCGCCTTCGAAACGGATGGCGTACGCCTCGCGTCCGATCCGCAGATCATCCGCAGCTACCTCGGACAATAACGGAGCACTCGTCATGCTGTGGGTTGGCATTGATGTCGGCGGCACCTTCACCGACGGTGTGGTGTACGACGATGCCACGCAGGCCTTCACTTACGCCAAGGCACCATCGACGCCCGCCTCCCCCACCGACGGCGTATTGACGGTGCTGGACGCGATGGGTTGTGCCGACCTCGGCGCGGTCGCGCGCGTCTGCCACGGCGTGACCATCGGCACCAACGCGATTCTGGAAAAGAAGGGCGCCAAGGTTTGGATGCTGGTCACGCGCGGCTTCCGCGACGTGCTGGAGATCGGCCGCACCAATCGCCCGGTACTGTATGACCTGCGCACGTTGAAGACACCGCCGATCGCTCCACGCACTCAGACACTGGAAATCACCGAGCGGATGTTGTTCGACGGCAGCGTACGTCAGGCGATCGATGCGGTGGAGGTCGACGCGTGCCTCGGGGACATTCCCGACCAACCCGACATCGCCATCGCGATCTGTTTCCTGCACAGCTACGCCAATCCCGCGCATGAACAGGTCGCGCTGGCGCAAACCCAGGCAGCCCGCCCGGGCCGCTTCGTCTGCACATCATCCGACGTGCTGCCGCAATTCCGCGAGGTCGAACGTTTCGGTACCACCGTGCTGAATGCCTATATCGGTCCGTTGATGGAACGCTATCTCGACAACCTGACGGCTTCGCTGCAGGCGCGATCCTACGGGCACGACGTGCTGATCATGACCTCGAACGGCGGGGTTTCGACAGCGGAACGGGCGAAGCGGCTGCCGATCGCGACGGTGCTGTCCGGACCCGCCGGCGGCGTCGCCGCGGCAGTGCGGCTGGGCGCGCAACGCGGCATCGGCAACCTCATCACCTGCGACATGGGCGGCACCAGCACTGATGTCTGCCTGATCGAGCAGTTGCGCATCCCCGTCACCGATCAGCAACGAATTGGCGACTACGCAAACCGTACCCCGCAGATTGCCATCAACGCTGTCGGCGCCGGCGGCGGCTCGATCGCGTGGCTTGCCCCCGGCGACATCCTGATGGTCGGCCCGCAAAGTGCCGGCGCCGATCCAGGTCCCGCCTGCTATCGCAAGGGCGGCACCGAACCGACCGTCACCGACGCCAATCTCGTGCTCAATCGCCTGTCGGCCGAATCGCCATTGGCCGGCGGCCGTATCGCGCTCGATCTGGATCTCGCAAAGCAGGCGATCGAACGGCTCGGCGCACGCATCGGCCTCGATG
>Ga0182030_10027055_pt1 | contig 10341 bp, 8 predicted proteins | sample 812S3MmetaG_FD_121299 | JGI IMG/M metagenome (GOLD analysis project Ga0182030, IMG submission 121299) | Permafrost microbial communities from Stordalen Mire, Sweden - 812S3M metaG (Illumina Assembly) | ecosystem: Environmental > Terrestrial > Soil > Wetlands > Permafrost | place: Sweden... | reverse complement strand
TCTGGCCGCTTCGTCCAGCGTCAGGCCTGGACTCAGCTCAAACACCTTGATGTGCTCCGGCTTCACCATCGGTTTCAAGGCGGCGAAGTCAATCATACCCGTGCCTGGCGCGCGATGGTCGTGTCCCGGAAATGCCACGTCATGAACATGAAAACCCAGCAACCGCGGCGCCAGGCATTCCAAAAACATCCGATGCTCGATGAAGCCCAGGTTTTCCTTGATCTGGGCGTGGCCGCAGTCATGCCAGTAGCCAATGCCGGGGCGGTCAAACTCCCGCAGCAACACTTCCATATCCGAGTCCAGCGGCAATTCCTCCACCGCATGGCGGTTCTCGATGGCCAGTTTGATCCCGCGCGCCTCGGCCGGCAGGGCCAGGCGGGCCACCATTTCGCTGGAGAACTCGGCGTAGCGCTCTTTTTTCTTCTCCCGTTTTTCCCTGACCGTTTCGCATAAGTCCAAATATTTTGCCGTCTTTCCCTGGCCGCGCTCCACCATCTCCAGCAGCTTGGTGGTGTATTCCTTCATGTCGATGCAGCCGAGATGGAGGACAACAACACCGGCCTTGAGCCGCGCGTGCGGTTTCAATGGTTTTGAGCGAGTGCTTGTAGGCATTGTCCCTCTCGCGCGGGTCCAGTGAGGAAAAGAGATACAAATTGGGCGCGGCGTGGGTGATGCCCATGGGCAACGGGCAAAAATTGTGCAGCGAGGAAATTTTGATTTCCCCGGCTTCGACCGCCTCAAAAATACCGGGCAGAAGACTGAGGCGAATGCCGTGGCTCAACTCCGCCCACTCGAAGCCAAGCGAGCGAATTTCGCGCAGCATGGCCCGCCCGTCGCTGTGGCGATGGGAATTCCAGCAGGTGGAGAATGAATACATGAGCAGTGAAAAAAAAAGCCGGGCGCAGTCTTGGACCACACTCGGCAGTGAGAATGCACGAGGCTTCACATATCGGCGTAACGGGCGCTCAACATGGCAGAAAAACGGGCTGCTTTCATTTTACGGCGTTTGCGCTCGCTCGGTTTTTCGAAATGCCGGTGATTGCGCACTTCCTTCAACGTCCCTTCGCGATCGATCTTTTTCTTCAACCGACGCAGGGCTTTGTCAACGGGCTCGCCTTTTTTCAATCTAATTTCTGTCAAAAATTCTCACTTCCTCTCCAATTACGGTGAATCGTTATGAAGCACCGTTTAAGATGAGCCGTTAGAATGCAATCCCCCCATCTTTATGTCAACCGCCAAAAAAAGGAAAAAGAGGTGTGCCCGGGAGCGTAGGATCTTGGCCGTAATTCAGAAAAAAAGCCCAAACGCGCAAAAAAAGGCGAAAATTGGGTGGTTTCACCTAAAACAATGGTTTGGAAAGCGAAAACTCGCAGATAACCTTCGAGAAATCCCAAGTTGCGAACTATCGCAGCCAATACGGCAAAAATTCCCCGGTGCGCCTAATGACTTATTCCACAAGGTGTTGCATTGGCAATTACCCTGCAAAAGCGCATGGCATATCTCTTGCGATGAGTGGGGCAGACTGCTTTCAACTGCAGCAAAACAAACAATAACAAAAATATTATGAGCGAAACCGCAAATACCCCGTCCACCGCGACGGCCACCACCACCGGCACGGCCTGCAAATCCGGCTCCTGCCAGGAAACCCATAAACCCTCTCAACCCCAAACCGCCAGCGCCCAAGCCGCTGCCCCGGCGGCCAATAAAGGGTTCAAACGCCAAAAGAAACAACACTGATTCGATTGGATCAATCATACAATGAATGTTTGGACCGACGCCGCAAGTTTGGAGGAACCCGGCGTCGGTTCTTTTTTGGCTTAAAAACTGTCCTATGATTAAACTGCTTCAGAATTTAATGAGTCTTCAGGAACTTGAGTTTGCCGACGTCAGCAACCCCGACGCCGACGCCTCAATTACTAAACTGCGCCAAAAAATCCCGTCACCGATCCTCAAACACTACGATCGTCTGACCGATCAGGGCAAAAAAGGCGTCGCCCTCGTGCGCCATCAAGTTTGCACCGGTTGTCACATGCGCATTCCCATTGGCGCCATCGTCACGCTCATGCAGGACACCGACATCCAGGTGTGCGAGAATTGCGGTCGTTACCTCTACTTGGACCCGCAGACGGAAGCACCCAATCAACAGTCAGCGGAGATCCCGGCCAAGCCCATTGCAGTGCCCGAGGTTGCAGCGCCCAAAAAACCCGCCCGCGCCCGCCGGAAATCGGCTTCAAAAGTCTGCTAGTCCTGATTTGCTGTCGCTGTGTTCATCAGGGTATCCTGTGAGGCCATGAACACCGAACTGAGGGCCTGGGATTTGCTGCAAAAGGTGCGCCGGGAAAGCCCCGTCGTGCATCACCTGACCAATTGGGTCACGATTAGCGACTGCGCCCAGATCGTCAAAACCCTCGGCGCATCACCCGTCATGGCCCATGCTCCCGAGGAAGTGGCCGATATGACGCAAATCGCTTCCGCCCTCGTGCTCAACATCGGCACCCTTACCGTGGACTTTGTTGAAGCCATGAAATCCGCGGCCGCGCGCGCCAATCAAAAAGGCATCCCTGTTATTTTGGACGTGTGCGGCGCAGGCGCCACGCCCTTGCGCAATCGCAAAGTCGAAGAACTGCTCGACCAGGTCAAAATCAACATCATCAAGGGAAACGCCTCCGAAATCGCCCGTGTTGCCGGAATGAACGTCCAGACCAAAGGCGTCGATGCCACCGCTGTCGGGAGTGACCTGGAACCCCTGGCGCAAAAGCTGGCCCAACACCGTCAAGCCACCGTGGTCATCACGGGAGTCGTGGATATTATTGCCGGTGGGCAGACGCTGTATCGTGTCAAGAACGGCCATGCTCTAATGACCAGTGTCGTCGGCACCGGTTGCATGGCGGCCTCCGTCATAGGCGCCTTCGCCGCCGTGGAGGCGGAGCATGGCAAAGCCGCCGCCTGCGCCTTGGCGTGCTACGGAATTGCCGCCGAACAAGCCGCCAAAAAATCATCCGGCCCCGCCACTTTCAAAACCGCATTAATGGACAGCCTCTACAACCTGGACCAACCCACCGTAGAGACCCTGCAGCGCATTGAGATTAACTAAAGTATCTTTCGTGTAATCCGTATTTCGCGCTCAAAATTCTTAAGATAATCCCCGCACCCTTTCCCTCACAGCCTTCAGCGCTCAGCATTTGCCGCAGGATGCCTGTCGAAAAACTTGTTGCTTTTTGCGATTCAAATGGCAAATAAAGGTGTGGCCATAATTTCAAAAAGGTAAAAAACGCCATGCCTGCATCGAGTACCATCCGCTGGAGCGATTACAGTTTGGTCGGCAAAGATACCGCTCTCGCCATTGAAAAAGGACTGGCTGAGGCGACGTGGTATGAGTCCCCGGTGCCGAAAGACAAAAAGCGCGAATTGCTCGAGCGCCGGGATTGGCCGGCGACACGCGACACTATTCTATGGTTCGCCTTGATCATCGGCTCGGGTTGGGCGGCTTATCGCTTATGGGAAGCGCGAAGTTGGTGGGCCATCGTGCCCTTTATCATTTACGGCGCGCTGTATGCCTCCACTTCCGATTCACGCTGGCACGAATCCAGCCACGGCACGGCTTTCAAAACCGATTGGCTGAATAATTTCCTTTACGAAATCGCGTCTTTCATGGTCATGCGCGAAGCCTCCGTCTGGCGCTGGAGCCACACCCGCCATCACAGCGATACCATCATCGTGGGCCGAGATCCTGAAATCGCCGTGCCGCGTCCCCCTGATATTGCGGGGTTCGTCATGAGCTTCTTCAGTCTCAAGTCGATTCCCAAATATTTTCGCAATGTGGCGCGCCATTGCACGGGCCGGCTTTCGGACGAGGAGAAAACTTTCATTCCGGAATCCGAATATGAAAAGGTCTTCATCCGCGCCCGCATCTATCTGGGGATTTATGCGGGGGTCATTGCGCTGGCCATTTATCATCGCAGCATTCTGCCCCTCATGTTCATCGGATTGCCCACGCTCTACGGTTCCTGGTTGATGCCGATTTACGGGCACACCCAGCACGCGGGTCTGGCGGAAAATGTGCTCGATCACCGGCTGAATTGCCGGACGGTCTATATGAACGTGGTCAACCGCTATCTTTATTGGAACATGAATTACCACGTCGAACATCACATGTTCCCGCTCGTCCCCTACCATAATCTGCCCAAGCTTCATGAAATCGTGAAGCCGGACATGCCCACACCTTACAGCGGCTTGTGGAACGCGTGGTGCGAAATCGTGCCGTCCATTCTGCGCCAGACGAAAGATCCCGCCTACCATGTCAAACGCAAGTTGCCCACGCCCACTCTGCGCGCGGACGCGCCGCCCACCTCGCACATTTTCACGGCCAAGGGCAACGCCGTCAACGGTTGGATCGAAGTCTGCGTGGCCGCATTTCTGAAAGAGGAGGATGTCATTCGCTTCGATCACGAGCAAAAGACTTACGCCATTTATCGCACCGCGCAGGGCGAAATCTACGCCACCGACGGCATCTGCACGCACGGCAACACTCATCTGGCCGACGGCTGGGTCAAGGGCAAGCTCATCGAGTGCCCGAAGCACAACGGCCGATTCAACATCGCCGACGGCTCGCCGCAGCGGGCGCCGGCCTGCGTGGCGCTGAAAACTTACAAGGCCCGCGAACATGACGGGAAAATTTTCCTCGACTTGACATCTGTCGGCGGATGCGGATTGGCCCGGCCGGCCACCACATATAAATTCCGCGTGGTGAGCAACGAGAATGTCGCCACCTTCATCAAGGAATTGGTGCTGGAAGCCGAACCGGGCTCGACCTTGCCGCTCTACCAGCCGGGCGATTACCTGCAATTGAACATCCCGGCTTATGGGGAAATTCCCTTCCGCGAAATTCCGGTCAAGGGGCCTTATGAAGAAGTTTGGAAGGTGCAACATGTTTTTGATTTCCGCTCGGAGAATAGCGCCCCCATCCGCCGCAACTACTCCCTCGCCACCAACCCCGCCCGCGACAAGCATTTGCGCTTCAACGTCCGCATCGCGACCCCGCCGCGCGGGCAGGATTGCCTGGCCGGCGCGGGTTCGGCCTACGTCCACCGGCTCAAACCGGGCGACACAGTTACGGCCATCGGGCCGTTTGGGACTTTTCACATCAAGCCCGGCACTTCGGAAATGATTTACGTGGGAGGCGGCTCGGGCATGGCCCCGTTGCGTTCGCATTTGTCGCACCTTTTTGAAACATTGAAGACGGGACGCAAGGTTAGTTTTTGGTACGGCGCCCGCTCGCGGCAGGAAATTTTCTATCAGGATTATTTTGACGGCCTGGCGCGGCAATTTCCCAACTTCAGCTTTCATCTGACGCTCTCCGAGCCGCAGCCGCGCGACAATTGGAATGGCTCAACCGGTTTTATTCATGAGGTGCTGGAGAATGAATATCTGAAGGGCCACCCTGATCCCGCCGGGATTGATTTCTACATCTGCGGCCCGCCCGCGCTGGTCAAATCTTCCAGGGAAATGTTGGAGGGCCGGGGCGTTCCCCCATCCAACATCGCCTTCGACGAGTTTTAAAGCTCGCCATGCAACTGGGCATTATTAACAGCGCCTTCGCCCAAGCCGGTGTGGACACGGCTACCGGCCTCCAACACATCGCCCGCATTGGATTCGATTGCGTGGACATCTTCACCGAAGCGATGACCATTTCCAAAAAGGAAAAACTGCTCATCGCCCGCACCTGCGGGAAGGCGGGCTTGCCCATCGTCTCGCTGCCGGTGGTCGCCGCTGGACTGATCGACTTCAACGATCCCGTCCGCGCCTTTCATGTGGCCCGGTGCAAAAAGTTTGTTGACCTCGCGGCGGAGTTTGGCGCGAGGAACATCCTGCTCGTTCTGGGCGAATATATTTGGCAGCGCGAAGTCATTCCGCCCGCCGCGCAATGGCAATGGGCGGTGGAAAGCTGCCGGGAAATCGGCGATTACGCGGGCCGGAAGAGAATTGATATTGCCCTGGAGCTTGAGCCGTTTCGCATGAGCCTGCTCAACAGCGTTGCCGGGATGGTTCGCTTCGTGGACGAGTGCCGGCATCCCCGGGTGCGGGCTAATATTGACATCAGCCATCTGGTTTTGTCCGACACCAGCCCGCTTGAACTAAAGAAGCTCAAAGGCAAAGCAATCCATGTGCATATCAGTGATTGCGACGGAAAAGTTCACGGCGATCTTCCGCCCGGACGCGGGATTGTAAAATTCGAGCCGTATTTGCAGGCGATCAAGGAATTGGAGATGGACGGAGTCGTTTCCATTGAACTTGAATACCCTTCCGATCGGAAACGTATTGTACAGTGGGTGACAGAAGCCTACACGCAAACGGACAAACTAATGCGGTTGGCCGGACTGCGCGGATAGCTATTATCTATTTTTGAGATAATCAACACGGAATGGCTCTTTGCGTTCCTTAATCTCCTTACGGCGCGGGTGGTTTAGCGGACTACTTTAAAAAGAAGTTCGCCGCCCAACCAGCTTGGTATTGACTTGATTTTGGCGTGATTGAGATTCAAGCTTGGGTCTTCGACAATGAATCATAAACAGCGCATCGTGACTTATGCTTCGGTGGCGATTCTCACATTAAGTTTGTTTTTCGTTCCTTGGCGCGTTAATGATGTGCGAGGGGATTATTACGAATTGTCGGAGTATTGGCACCCCGTAATTTATGATGAAGGCGGCGTCATGCCTCCAGTTCTATTGTATCGCGAATGGGGCGTTTTAGGTAGCGCTTATGTTGTCTTGATCGTTTGCCTGAAGAGCAAGAAAAAGCAAGATTCAAAGCAGCCCACTAGCCACAATTGAGGTTAGATTTAAGCTCGACTCGCCCCAAAAATAAAAGGAGTCCGACACAGCCCGTTCCTTCAACCCTGAATCTCTTCGATGGCTTTGCGGCAGTACCATTTCACGGCGTTGGACATGGCGGGGTGGAGGGAATCCAGATCGGCGGAGGAACACCAGCGGATGTCGTGATGCTCTTCGCGGGCCAGCACCACGGAACCGGCCTTGGGCCGCGCCCAATACATCATGCCGATGTGTTCGTGGGTGTCGCTGATGCGGTGGATGTCCAGAAAACGCGGCGCGATGAGGGCGCGCGTGCCGGGCTCGGTGGTGGGCGGACGCTGGCCGAGAAGTTCCACCTCCAACCCGCTTTCCTCTTTCGCCTCGCGCAAGGCAGCCATTTCAGGATCTTCATCCAGTTCGATGTGCCCGCCCAACGGCAGCCATTTGTCCAGCTTGCGATGATGGATGAGCAGGACTTTGCCGTCGCGGACGACGAAGATCGCCACAGTAAAATCAATTTTGTCGTGAATATGCGCCATGCGTCAGGATATGCTGATTTATCGAATCAATCTATGCGCAAGATGAAAAAATTACATCCGTTCCGACATTTCCTGTTCGCGTTTTTTTTGACCGCAGCCGTTATTGCCCCGGCGCGCGCCGAAGACGGAGTGCGGGAAATCGTTGTTGTTTACAAGACCCATTTTGACATCGGCTACACCGACCTGGTCACGAATGTCCTCACGCGCTACCGAACGGGATTCGTGGATGGGGCTTTGAAGTTGTGCGAATCCACGCAATCTCTGCCGCCCGACCACCAATTCGTCTGGACGGTGCCCGGCTGGCCGTTGAAGGAAATGTTGTGGGCCGGCCAGACGCCGGAGCGCCGCGCGAAAATCGTGCAGGCCATCCAAGAGGGGCGGCTGACGGTTCATGCCATGCCGTTCTCGCTTCAAACCGAAACGCTTGATCTGGAAGATTTGGTGCGCGGGATGACATTCTCGGCCGACCTGGCGCGGCAATACGGGCTGCCCCTGCCGCGCGCGGCAAAAATGACGGACGTGCCCGAGCATACCTGGGTGGTGCCGACGCTGTTGAAACATTCCGGGGTGGATTTCCTGCATATCGGTTGCAACGGCTCCAGCGCGGCGATGCGCGTGCCGACGCTGTTTTGGTGGGAGGGTTCAGATGGATCGCGCTTGCTCACTTTTTACTCGCCTCAATACGGCACTCAATTGCTGCCGCCCAAAAGCTGGCCCTACCACACCTGGCTGGCCATGATGATGACTTCCGACAACCAGGGACCGCCGGCGGCGGAGGACGTGGACAGACTTTTGCAGCGGGTGGCGAAAGAACTGCCCGGGGTCAAAGTCAAATTTGGCCGGCTGGAGGATTTTTACGACGCCATTATGGCGGAGAAAAATGAAAATATTCCCCTGGTGCGCGGCGACATGCCGGACTCCTGGATTCACGGCTTTGGGGCCATGCCGATTGAAACCAAACTGGGCTGCGATGTGCGCCCGCTGGAAGGCGCAGTGGCGATGCTTGACACCGCATTGCGCGCCGCGGAGGTAAAAACTTCGCCCGTCGCACCGCTGCTGGCGAAGGCTTACGAGAACAGTCTTCTTTACAGCGAACATACCTTCGGCTTTTACGGATTGCAGCCCGGCGCCTTCTGGTATGGCGAGGAGTGGGCTGACCGGCTTAACGGGGGCAAATATGACCTTTTCCTGAAATCCTTCGATGACAAATACGACTACATCCGCACCACTGCCAACATCGTCACCAATGCGCTGGAGGAGCGGATGCAATTGCTGGCGCAAAACGTGGACGCGGACGGCCCGCGCATCGTGGTCTTCAATCCCCTGCCGTGGCAGCGCAGCGGCGTGGTCGAGGCTCAAGTGCCGGAAGATGGCTGGACTGCGGTGCGCGATTTAAGCACCGGCCGGCCCGTGAAATTGTCGGCGCGGGAGGGACGGATGCTGCGGTTTGTCGCCCATGACGTTCCGGCCGGCGGCTATAAGACGTTCATACCGATAGCGGCCAAGGCCGCCGCTGAAGAACCTCCAAGCACCGAGGGTGTGATCGAAAACAAGTTCTTCCGACTGAAGGTGGACGCGGCGCGCGGCGGTCTGGTTTCATTGGTGGATCTGAAAACGGGGCGCGAATTGGTGGCGGCCAAAGACGAAAATAGTTTTGGCTCTTACTGGCATGAACGGTTCTCCAAGAATGAGGTTGACGCTTTCGTAAAGTCGTACTGCCGCGGCCGCGGCACCAATGATTTTAGCAAGCGGGACATGCCACTCCCGGACAAATCGCCTTACGCGACTTTCACGCTGACGAACTGGACAGTCGCGGTGCGGTCCAGCGCGCTGGAAAAAACCATCGTCCTCCGCTCGGCCAACGCCGCGCCGCTGGCCCGGGCGGTGACGCTCAAATACACGCTCCATTCTGCGCAGCCGTATCTGGATATGGAGTGGGCGGTCGAGGGCAAAACGCCGAACCCGATCCCGGAAGGCGGCTGGTTTTGCCTGCCGTTTGCCATTGACCAACCGCAGTTTGAACTCGGCCGCCTTGGCTCCCTGATTGATCCGGCAAAGGATATTATTGACGGAGGAAACCGGCACTTGCTTTGCCTGAATTCCGGCATGACCGTCACCGGCCCCGATGGGTATGGCGTCGGACTTTGCGCGCTGGATTCGCCGCTGGTGAGCCTCGATGAGGCGGGGTTATGGAAATTCTCGTTGCACTACACGCCGAAGCGCGCCCGCGTTTTCGTAAATCTTTACAATAATCAATGGAACACGAATTTCCGGCTTTGGCAGGAGGGATCGTGGAATTCCCGCGTGCGTCTCTGGCTGGTGCGGGGGCATGACGCGGAGAAAAATATCATCACGCCGGCCTGGGAAGCGCGCGCGCCGCTCGTGGCGGCTTACGACAGCGGCTCGCGGGGGAAACTGCCGGTGGCAAAAGCCGGATTGAAATTGTCGCGCCGGGGGGTGCTGGTGACGAATTTTGGTCCCGATCCTTATAGCGACCGAACGCTGTTGCGGGTTTGGGAACAAGCCGGGAAATCAGATTCAGTGACCGTAAAGTTCCCTGCGGATTTTCACGCAACGCGCGCCGTCCCGGTGAATCTGCGGGGAGAGCCGGCAGGGGAACCGATGCAAATCAGGCATGGAACAATCAGCTTCAAGCTGGCAGCGTTTGCCCCGGCCAGTTTTCGGTTGGAGTGAGCTTTCGACAAGAATTGGAGTTCGCAACTGACTGTCGCGCGCTTTTAGAGCGGTTTAAATAAAAGTGCAGCCACAGATTCTCGTCGGCGAGACGCCAACGAGTGCGACCGAGACGGTCGCGTTCCCCGAAGACAGGGCCACATGCGGCTGTAGTGGGAACTGGGTGAAAGCATTACCGGGCGCATCTGGACACTGCTACCGTCCGCCATCAGCTAGTGCTGCGCTGCCGCGCGGCCTCCCTGGACGCCTCGGCGAGGCGTCCCTACCAAAAAAAGCTGAGGGAAGGCTATGGTAGCAGT
>Ga0182030_10027054_pt1 | contig 10341 bp, 7 predicted proteins | sample 812S3MmetaG_FD_121299 | JGI IMG/M metagenome (GOLD analysis project Ga0182030, IMG submission 121299) | Permafrost microbial communities from Stordalen Mire, Sweden - 812S3M metaG (Illumina Assembly) | ecosystem: Environmental > Terrestrial > Soil > Wetlands > Permafrost | place: Sweden... | reverse complement strand
TGCAACTGCCGCTCAAGATCCAGCACCAGCCCGGTGGCAGTCTCCGTGGGGCCGTAGTCGCCCGCACCCGCCACGTCGCACCCGCCGCATGCGCCGCCGATCTCACTGCTCAGCCATACAAAGCTCAGGAAGAGCTTATATTGCGTCTGGAAGTACTTATCGTCGCTCAAGGCCTCGGCGCGCGAAATCAGCTTATACTCCACGTCTTGCATCTTCTTATCGATGTCGTTCATGGACTTCAGCAGCGCGTCCTTGCCGGCCTGCCCAGTCAGCGTCTTGCCCTGATCTTCCAGTTGCCGGCGCATCCACTCGATCTGGTTCGTCATATCGGACGCCGAGTTGATGTCGTCGCGCACCTTCACCTGCAGTTTGGTCGATGCCTTCAAGTCGTCTTCCGTGCCATGCGCATCCGTCGCCCGCAACACCTCGGCGGCCTCCGTGTATGCCTGCCCGTCCACGGTCATTCGCAGGGTGTACTTGCCCGGCGCTGCCAGCGGCGCGCCCGAACCTTGCTGCACCCCCCAGTGCGTGATCGCCCGGGTTTCCTGGTCCTTAAATCGGGGCTCTTCCCAGATGTGGGGATTTTCCGGCGGGGTGGTGCGCAGTGCCACCATGCGCGGCGCGTCGTAGCGCAGATCCCAACTGGCGCGATTCCACCCGGCGCGCGCGGTCAGTTCGGGCAGGCTGCGAACCACTATGCCCTTGTCATCCAGCACTTCGAGTTTCACCGGACCCTTCGGTACGTCCTTCAGCACGAAGGTCCAATCGACGCGTCCGGTCTGCACCTTGCGGTAGACCGGCTTCGGCGTCAGGAACTGCACCGCCGCGGTCACCGTCTCCGGCGTCACACCCTGCTCCAGCGGCGTCAGGTCTTCCATGATGTAGAAGCCGCGGCCATACGTCGAAACCACCAAGTCGTGCGTCTGCTTCTGCACCACGATCCACGACACCGGCGCGGCCGGAAGCCCACCCTTGATCTGGTTCCAGTTCACTCCGTCGTTCATCGAATAGTACAGCGCATGCCCCGTGCCCGCGAACAGCATCCCCTTCTTATTGGGATTCTCCGCGATCACGCGCGCGTATGACAGCGGATGATCGGTCGGCAGGTCGCCCGAAATCTTCTTCCACGTCTTGCCGAAATCCGTAGTCTTATACAGCCACGGCTCGCGATTGTCCATCAGGTGGAAGTCCACCGCGACGTATGCCGTCGCCGCGTCAAAATGCGAAGGCTCGATCTTCGAGATCACACCCATCGTCCCCGGCAGTCCGGGAATATTCTTCGTCACATCGATCCACTTGGCTTCGCCCTCGGCGCCGGCGTTCGTGGTGTACCAGACCTTGCCGTCGTTCGTCCCGGCCCACACCAGGTCCTTCTGCACCTCAGAGGGCGCAATCGAAAACACCACTTCGCCGTAGAACTGTCCCAGGTTGTCGCCCACAATGCCACCCGACGACACGATGTACTTGGGATCGCCGTGCGACAAGTCTGGACTGATCACATTCCAGTGCGTACCGCCGTTCGTGGTGCGGAAAATCACCTGACATCCGTAGTAGACGCGCTTATGATCGAACGGGTCGACCACCAACGGCGGCGTCCAATGGCAACGAAATTTCGCCTTGTCCGGCTCTGAATCGAGCGTATGCAGCCACGGACTCACAGACCGCGCCACCTTCGTCCGATAGTCGTACGTCGTCACTTCGTTGCCGTAACAGGAGGCCCAAATGAGATTGCTGTCGGTAAGGTCGGGCACCGTGAAGCCCGATTCGCACCCGCCCAGACCGTGATCCCACGGGCCCACCGCCGCGCCGCCGAAGCCTCCACGGCCGCCTCCACCGCCGCGTCCACCACGTCCGGCCGCCCCGGCATCCTGCCCCGGAACGTTCGGCCCCTGCTCCTGCAGATTGCTCGGACCGCGCATCGTCCCGTCGTCCTGCATGTTGCCGTAGATGTGGTACGGCACGTCGTTGTCCACCGCCACGTGATACATCTGACCGATGGGCAGCGTCACGCGATTGGTGCTGGCGCCGTGATCGCTGGTGATGTTCATTCCCCCGTCATGCGTGATGATCACGCGCTTGCCATCGGTGGGGTCCATCCAGATATCGTGCGTATCGCCGCCGCCCCAGTTCTGTGCGTTGAAACTCTTGCCACCGTCGGTGGACAACCAAAAGCTGCTGTTGGTCACCAGCACTTCATCGGGATTCTGCGGATTCACCGCGATGTGGATGTAGTAGCCCGCGCGCCCGATCAGCGCCCGCTGCCAGCTTCCATTGGTCCAATTCTCGCCGCCATCGTCAGAGCGCCAGATCGAGCCCTGATCGGGCGTCTGAATTAGCGCGTACACCCGTTTGGAATCGCTCGGCGCAATCGCCACGTCCACCTTGCCCACCGGCGGCTTCGGCATGCCGTGCCCCTCGACGCGCTTCCACGTCGCGCCGCCATCGTGCGTCACATACACGCCGCCGCCCGGACCGTGCGCCGTGAATTCGCTATCGGGAGCGCCGCTGAACATCGCGTAGGTGTGCATCACCACGCGCCACGCGCCCGCAAACAGCGTGTTCGGATCGTTGGCATCCATCGACAGCCCCGAGCAGCCGGTGTCCGGATCGACGAACAGCGATCGCGTCCACGTCTTGCCGCCGTCGGTCGTCTTGAACACGCCGCGCTCCTGCTGCGGACCCGTCAGGCGCCCTGCCGCGCACACGAAAACGTTCTCGGGATCTTTGGGGTTCACCAGAATGCGCCCAATGCGGCCCGTGTCCTTCAGCCCCATGTTGCTCCAAGTCGCGCCGGCATCGGTCGACTTGTACACGCCATCGCCCATCATGTCACTGTCGCGGATGGCCCACGCTTCTCCCGTGCCTGCCCACACGATATTGTGGTTCGATTGCGACACCGCCAGCGCCCCGATCGCCATCACCTGCTGTCCGTCGAACACCGGAGCGAACGTCTTGCCGGAATCGCTCGACTTCCAAACTCCGCCCGACGCGGCGCCCGCATAGTAGATGGTGGGGTCGCCCGGAATGCCCGTCGCCGAGGCGATGCGGTTGCCCACCGCCGGCCCCATGAATTTAAATTGCGGGTCCGAGCTCGGCATGGGAGGACCCGCCGGGCCACCCCGGCCGCCGCGCTGCGCGGTTGCTGGAATTACACTCAATACGATGGCAAGCGAGCCGATAAACAGGCCACGGAGCCAGTGATAGGTAGCAAGGCTGCCGTTGCACCGATAGGCAGCAAGGCTGCCGGTCCAACGGTAGGCAGCAAGGCTGGTCCAATGAAAGGCAGCAAGGCTGCCGCTCCAATGATAGTCTGGTCGGAAGGATTTACGACGCATGGTAGTTGATAAGTCTTGCAGTCTATCAAAAACGGCGCTGATTTGCCTTGTTTTCGCCATTTCCCCGGCGCTCGCGCAAGACTCCGACGAGCCCGCCCGCCTGCTGCCGCCGCGCCCCGCCTTCCGTTCGCTCGAGAACGCCACTACGACCTTCAGCTACGTGCTCAACTTCCCGCCCGATAATCCCATCGTCATCGACATCAAAGATTCCAACGGGGCCCTGGTCGCTAAACTCCGCGCCGACAATCTCCAGCCGGCCCTCAACAAAATCGATTGGGACCTTCGTTGGGAACCGCCGCTCCAGATTGCCCTGCGCACTACCCCGCCCGAAAATCCGCACATCTGGGAGGAACCGCGATTTCGCGGCGCCGACACCCGGCCCGTCGCGCACAAGGGCATCGAGCAGTCGCAGCTCGGACCCATCGCCGCACCCGGCCGTTACACCGTCGAACTCCACTGGGACGACAAGACCTACACCCAGCCTCTCGACATCGCGCTGCCACCCAACAGCCATGGCACCGACACGGACGTGCAAGCTTCCGTCCGTCTGCAGCTCAAGCTGCGCGACGACATCGGTACGATGGCGGCCATGGTGAACCGGATCGAGATTCTGCGCAAGCAGATTGAGGATCAGCGCAAGGTCAAAGCGGCACCGGCGCTCGACCTCATCGATCGCAAGCTGAGCGATGTAGAGTTCCAGCTCATCTCCCGCTCCGAAGCCCTCAGCGACGAGAAGAACGATGCCGAAGCCCGCCTCTATCTCAATTTCCTCTGGCTGAATCTGTCGCTCGGTAGCGGCACCGGAAAGTACGCCGGAGGCGCCGACTACGCGCCCACGGAGACTGCAATCTCGATGGCGCACGATCTCGAAACGCTGCTCCACGCCGTCGAGGCGCAATACAAGAAGGTGATGGACTCCGACGTCCCCACTTACAATCGTGCCGCACCCGCCCTAGGGCTGGCACCGCTCGCACCGCTAAACTGAAGTGTGCTGATCGTATTCGCTGGCCCGGCATGTACCGGCAAGAGCACGTTGGCGGAGGAGATCGCGCGACGGCGCGGATGGCCGCATTTATCCATGGACGCCACGCGCCAGCGCCTCATGCCTACGGCCAGCCACACGCGCGCCGACCGCGAAGTGGCCTATCGCGCCATGCTGTTCGCCGGCGAACTCCTGCTGAATGCCGGATCGGGCGCCGTTCTCGACGCGCCTTACGGCCACCCGGAGGACCGCGCGGACCTCGCCCGCATCGCCGCCGGCAAGTGGAAGCTGGTCGAGTGCCGCGTCTCCGAAGATGTGGCCGTCGAACGCCTGCGCGCGCGCGGCATCCCCGACCCGTCGCGTCCAGACCTCACCGAAGAGCGCGTCGTCCGCCTCAATCGCGAGTATCGTTACACGGGCGAAGGGCTGCTGCTCGATACCGGCAAGCTCTCCGTGGAAGAATGCCTGGCGCGGATCGAGAGCTACCTAAAGAGCACAGGCAAAAGGCCATAGATGCCGATCTGGAATTGCATTTTTGCTGAAAACCCAACACTATTAGAGAAGAAGAACCAAGTGCGAGAAAACCAATCTACGATCCGCTCGATGCAGGGTATGCAGATGCCGCTCTTCGCTCCGCCACGCGTGCTGCCGCCGGTCACCGGGCTTGAGGCAAAGGGCGTGGTTTATACCAAGAGGTGGGTCGTGGATCTCCTCCTCGACTTAGCTGGCTATCGACCTGAGAATAATCTCGTGGACACCGTCGCGGTTGAACCGTCCGCAGGCGATGGCGCGTTCCTGGTTCCGATGGTTGAGCGGCTCATACTGTCTTGCAAACAATTGGGTCGGTCAGTAACGGAATGCGACGGGTCTCTCGTTGCCTATGAACTCGATGAAGGCAGCGCCGAAAAGGCGCGGGACGTTACGGTGGCAGTATTAACAGCGAGCGGGGTGGACCAAGCCCTCGCACTGAGGCTGGCCAAGAAATGGGTGCGCTACGGGGATTACCTGTTGGAATCCACATCCGTTGACGCGGACTTTGTGATTGGCAATCCGCCGTACGTAAGGCTCGAAGATATACCTGAGGAGGTTGCGAGCCTTTATCGCTCCGCTTATCGTACAATGCGCGGTCGCGCAGACCTCTATGTCGCCTTCTTTGAAGCTGCCCTCCACCAGCTCAAAGAAGGTGGCGTGTGTGCTTTCATTTGCGCTGACCGATGGATGCGGAACCAGTACGGCGGCGACCTGCGGGAGCTGATCACATCAAGATTCGGCGTCGAAGTTGTGATTGAGATGCACGAGGCCGACGCATTTCACGACGAAGTTGACGCCTACCCCGCGGTGACCGTAATTCGTCGCAAGGCCCAGGAATCCGCTGTCGTGGCGAGTGCTGGACCCGAGGCTGGAAACACCGGGGCCAAAGAGCTCTTCGCGACAATTGAGGCAACCGCCGGCGGAAAGAAAGTTGACTCGCCCTTAGGGTTTCGCGCCGCCAGGGTCGAGAACTGGTTTAGCGGCTCAGATCCCTGGGCTTGCCACTCACCAGCCCAACTGACCCTCCTTCGTCGTCTGGAGGATCGTTTCCCGAAGCTCGAATCGAATGCCCGGGTCGGCATCGGAGTGGCTACTGGCAATGACAGCTTGTTTATCACACAGGACTCGGACTTGGTTGAGCCATCCCGGCTATTAAAGCTTGCGCTGGCCAAAGATCTCGTGGCCGGCACCATGCAATGGTCGGGGCACTATCTGGTCGATCCGTGGAATGGCGAAGGACTGGTTGACCTGACCGCCTATCCACGATTACGTGCTTATTTCGAACGGAACGCAGCGGCCCTGAAACAGCGCCACACCGCTACCAAGAACGTTTCTGGCTGGTACAAGACCATCGACCGAGTTTCGCACTCCCTGACGTCCACGCCTAAGTTGTACATAGCCGATATCAAAGACCGGCTCGAACCGGTATTAGACCACGGAGAAACCTACCCCCATCACAATCTCTATTTTGTCCACTCTGACAAATGGAACCTGGACGTTCTGGGCGGTCTTCTCATGTCGGCGGTCGGACAATTCTTTGTTGACTGTTACGGGGTCCGCATGAGGGGTGGGTACTGGCGGTTTCAAGCGCAGTATCTGCGGCGGATTCGCGTTCCGCAGCCTGAGGATGTGCCGAAAAGTCAGGCAGCTTCACTGGCGGAGGCCTTTCGCAAACGCGACAGAGCCCACGCGACGCAAGTCGCTCTTGAGTTGTACGGGATACCCAAAGACGAGATGGAGACCGCTCTTGGACATCGATAAGCGATTGAAACGAGCCGTCCAGAGCTACTGGGATGCGCGTGCACAGAACAAGGAGAAGCAAGTACAATCCGGTAGGATCGACGCTGGAACCCGCGGTGAGGTGACTGGGGGCACCCAAATGGGCGCGCTCGAGGTTTTGGTCGCTGACATTCTCTGCGAGGCCGGGCTGAAAAGGCTCGACGTCCGCACACGCACCGCATTGGAACTGCCAGGGTATTTCCGGGCCACGAAGAAATGGGACCTCATCGTGGTATCTGAGGGTCAATTGGCGTTGGCGATGGAGTTCAAATCGCAGGCCGGTGTCTCCATCGGAAACAACGTCAACAACCGTTCCGAAGAGGCAGTCGGCAGCGCAAAGGACATCTGGACGGCTTTCCGCGAGGGTCGTTTCGGGAAATCGCCGACTCCTTTCCTGGGCTACTTTTTCCTCCTGGAGGATCGCGCCAACGTAAGAACGCCAGTTAGCAATAAAGAACCGTATTTCTCCGTAGATCCGGAGTTCCGAGGCGAGGCCGGAAAGGCACGGGGGCCTGAAGAGCGGTATGTCGGAGTATCATACAGCAAGCGCTACGAACTACTGTGCCGCCGACTGGTTCTCGAACCCTGTACAACTCAGCATGCTTCATCATGGCGACGAATTCGAAACCAACTCGGATCACCCAGCCCGCTGACGATCTGACCTTTCAACGCTTTGCCGCCGCCCTCCGCGGACATGCGATCGCTTTCCTCGGCGGGCGAAGCAAGTAGCGCTATCCTGAAATCCCCACGTCCCGCCGCGGCCGATCGGTCCGCACCATTTGCATATTCTGATGCGGCTCGCCGTCGCATTCGATCGCGATAGTCGTCACCGGATCGTCGGGCGCCTTCTCCGGCAGCCCCGTCATGCGCAGGCGGAACTTATCCTGGTCGAACTTGATGTCCTTCCCGCCCACCAGCAAGCGGGCCGATTTCACCTGGTTGGTCAGCCCGCCCAACGACACCGTCGACCCCGGCCAGAAGTGCACATGCATGTACAACGTATTGCCCTTGCGCGAGAAGCGGGCGAACTCCGAACTGCCCGGCTGGCACTTCTCCGATTGATATATCGTCTGTCCGTTCCGCTGCATCCAACTGCCCACCGCGGTGAGAATGCGGACCGACTCTTCGGGGATCGAGCCATCCGCCATCGGCCCGATATTCAGCAGATAGTTGCCCGTATCCTTCGCGCAAGTGATCAGGTTGCGCACGATCGCCTTGGGTGTCTTCCAATCGTCGTCTGCCTTCTGGTATCCCCAGCTTCCATTCATCGTCATGCAGGATTCCCACGCCCGCGTATCGGCCTTAATCGTCTGCTCCGGCGTGGAGAAATCCCCCGGCAGGCCGGTGCGATTATTGACGATGATCTCGGGCTGGAGCTTGTACACCATCTCGTTCAACTTCTCGGCCTCCCACTCCTCAGCCGTGAGCGGCCAGTTGACGTCGTACCACAGAACGTCCACCTTGCCGTAATTGGTCATCAGTTCGCGCACCAGGCCGTGCGTATAGTCGACGAAGCGGCGCCGCGCCTGCTCATCGGTCTTGCAGATCGCGCCATCGGGGTGGTGCCAGTCCATCAGAGAATAATAGAATCCCACGCGCAGTCCTTCGGCGCGGGCTGCCTCCACGTATTCCTTCACCAGATCGCGGCCGGGACCTTGCTTAGGCGCGCAGTAATTCGTCAGCTTGGTGTCGAAGTTGCAGAAGCCTTCATGGTGCTTGGTGGTCATCACCATGTACTTCTGTCCGGCCGCCTTGGCCAGCTTGGCCCAGTCGCGCGCGGCGTTCGGCTTCGGCTTGAAACCTTTGGCGAGCTGTTCGTATTCCGCGACGGGAATACCTTCCTCCTCCATAGCCCATTCATGGCGGCCCAGCGTGCTGTACAGACCCCAATGGATGAACATGCCGAATCGTGCTTCGTGCCACCACTTCATGCGCGCTTCCCGGTCGGCGTCGCCGGCGGCGGGCGTGGGCGCGGCGATGGCGGCGGAGGTGGAAACGGCGGCGACCGCGCTGGCGGCCATCAATTGCAGAGTTTCGCGTCTGGTCATGGACGACTCTCCTGAGGCCACCAGCGTATCATGTGTACCAGCCAGCGGGGCTATGATGAGGCATGCGGTATCTGCTGCTCTCCTGTGTTGCCGGGCTGCTGTTCGGACAGGGCACCGGCACCAAGCCGAAGGTGGACGATTACCTAGTCCACGGCCAAACCAAGTCCGTGGCGATCGGCGCGGAGTTCATGGTTCACAGCTATTCGCTCGGTGAACAGATGTTCCTTGCCAAAGACTTTCTCGTAGTGGAAGTGGCCCTCTTTCCGCCCAAAGGCACAACCTACGAGGTCACAAACGCCGAGTTCTCTCTGCGAATCAACGGCAAGAAGGAATTACTCGATGCCGTGGCGCCGGCGGTAGTTGTCGCGGACATGCAGCATCCCGAATTCAAGGCACCGCGTGACGGTGTGGGACTCGAAGCAGGCGGAGGCATCGGCGGCGTGGGGGCGTCGGTCGGAGGCCCGCCGGTGAACTCCAACCCGTTTCCGGGCAGCCGCCAGCCCCAGCCGCCTCCGCCCGTGGAGATCCCGCGGGACAATCCCAGCGGCGTCAAGAAAGAGCCGGTGAATCCCAACGAAGTCCTGCTGCAGACCGCACTCGTGGAAGGTCCGCATCACGCCCCCACCAGCGGCTTTTTGTATTTTCCCTTCCGCGCCAAGACCAGTTCCATCAAGTCTCTCGAACTGATCTACCAGGATGCAGTACTGAAGCTGAAATAGGAAACGTCCGCGCCCACCCCAAACCCGCCCGCCATGTCGTACACTAGTGCGGAGGTTAAACCCCCAATGCCTTTTTGCACGACATGCGGTGCCAACGTAACGGGCACCTTCTGCAGTCAGTGCGGCACACCCGCTGCCGGTGCGGCCGCCCCAGCCCCGCCACCGCCGCAGCCGATGGCGCCGCCGTACGCACAGCCTTATGGGCAGCCGGGGCCTCCCGTCGCTCAGCCCGTCGTGGTGGTCCGCAAGACCAGCCCGGTCGTTTGGGTCCTGGTCGTCATCCTCGGACTATTCCTGCTCGGCGGGCTCGCATTTGCAGGGTTCGTCGCCTTCGTCGCGCATCGCGTGCATCAGGCCGTTTCAGTGGACGGCAGAACCGGCGGCGTGACTCTCCACGCTCGCGGAGACGACGGCAAGGATGCCGTGATTCAATTTGGCGGATCGGGAAAGCTCCCCTCATGGGTCCCGGTCTATCCCGGCTCGGAAGGCAAGGCGACGTTCGCGGTGCGCGGGACCGGCGACGGCGGTGCGGAAGGCGGCTCCTTCACCTTCACCACGTCCGATGACCCTGGCCGCGTGAAGTCCTATTACGCCGACAAGACCAAAGACATGGGAATGAAGCTCAATCTGGACACCACCACTCCCGAGGGTGGCATGATCGTCGCCACGGACGAAGGTGGGGATCGCCGATCGCTCACGGTGATCATTGGCGGCCGCCCAGGCGAGACCACCGTCAACGTTACCTACGGCCGAAAGTAGCGGCCTGCCGGTGGCCCAGGTACATCAGCCGTGGCCCAGGTACATCAGCCAACCCAGGCCGAATAGCGCCGCGAAAAAACAGACGAAGGTATAGATTCCGTAGTGCAGCCGGTCGCGGTCTGTGCGTTTGGTCACCACCCCGAGCACCACCGAGGTGAACAGCGAAAACAGCATGGTCGCCTCGAAGT
>Ga0182030_10027052_pt1 | contig 10341 bp, 8 predicted proteins | sample 812S3MmetaG_FD_121299 | JGI IMG/M metagenome (GOLD analysis project Ga0182030, IMG submission 121299) | Permafrost microbial communities from Stordalen Mire, Sweden - 812S3M metaG (Illumina Assembly) | ecosystem: Environmental > Terrestrial > Soil > Wetlands > Permafrost | place: Sweden... | reverse complement strand
GCGACGATCAGGAAGATCGAGCCGATCGCGGCACCGATGATGGTGCGCCGGCCGCCCAGCACGGCGGCGATGATGATCTGCACGCCGATGCCGATATCGACCGTGGTGCCGACCGAGGCGGTGCCCATGTAGAAGATCAGCATGCCTCCGGCGAGGCCGGTAAACAGGGCGCTGACGCAGAACGCCGCCAGCTTGTGCTTGGCGACGTTGAAGCCGAGCGCGGCGGCCTCGATGGCATCCTGGCCGGAGGCCTGCAGGATCAGCCCCACGGTGGAGCGCGACAGGCCGAACAGGATGGCGCCGCTGATTGCCATGAAGCTGAGCGCGTACCAGTAGTTGGTGCTGTCGTTGATGGACAGCACGTCGGGCAGGTCGAGGCCGATCTCGCCCCCGGTGATGCCGGCGAACAGGACGATGGCGTTTTGCAGCAGCAGCACGGCGACCAGGGTCACCAGGCCGAAATACGGGCCGTGCAGTTTCAGCGCCGGGACGGTCAGCACGACGCCGCCGATCACCGCGGCGACGGCGCCGGCGACCAGGCAGGCCGGGATCGGCCAGCCGGCGTAGTGGTTGAGCAAGCCCGCGGTATAGGCGCCAAGGCCCATCAGGAAGGACGGGCCGAAATTGACCTCGCCGGCGAAGCCGAACAGCAGGTCCCAGGCCATCGCGCAGACGCCGTAATAGAACGCCAGGGTCAACAGCCCGAGCACATAGCCCGACACCCCGAAGGGCAGCACGGCGAGGATGACCAGCACGAGCAGCGCCAGCCAGGTTACGCGGGATTTCATGGGTGGGGGCTCATGGACGCCGGGAGAAACGACTCCCCCTCCCCTTGAGGGAGGGGGTTGGGGGGAGGGGTGCGTACGCCCGTGACCAACGGACGCACGCACCCCTCCCCCCACCCCCCTCCCTCAAGGGGAGGGGGAGGAATGTATTGCAGCCCGCGCTCATCGCCGCCCCAGCAGGCCCTGGGGGCGCAAATAGACGACCAGGACCAGCAGCAGCAGCACCGGCACGGTGCGCACCGTTGGCGCCCAGGCGAAGGGGAGGTAGGCGGTAATGGTCTCCAGGTAGCCCACCACGTAGGCAGCCACCAGCGATCCGGTGACGCTGCCCAGCCCGCCCAGCACCACGATGGAGAACGCGCTGGCGGTCAGCGTTCCGGCATTGTCGGAACTCACCCCGAGGAACATCCCCAGCAGCACCCCGGCGATCCCCGCCAGCACCCCGTAGATCGCCCAAACCAGCAGATACACATTGGACAATTCGAAGCCCAGCAAGGTCAGGCCGCGCGGATTGATCGAGGCGGCGAGCAAGGTCTTGCCGGCGCGGGTGCGATGGACGAGTTGCCACAGCAGGCCGATGGCGGCCCAGGACAGCACGGCGGTCAGGATCTCGTTGCGCGGTGTGCGGACGCCAAAGATCTCGACCACGCCGGCGATCAGCGGCTGCACCGTCTTCGGATTGTTGGTGAAGATCCAGGCAACGGCCACCTGCAGCATCAGGCCCCAGAGCAAGGTGCCGGTGAGGACGAAGATCTCCTTCTCCTCGTGTGCGATGGTGCGGGACGACTGGATCGGCCGCACCACCAGGCCGTAGGTGACGAAGGACAGTGCCAGGCCAGCAACGATGCCAGCCAGTGCGCCGCCATACGATCCGGCATGCAGGTCGCCGGCGACGTACCAGGCGATGATCGCCGCCACCGCCATGATGGCGCCGTGCGACAGGTTCAGCACGCCCGACACGCCAAAGATCAGCGTAAAGCCGATGGCGCCCAGGGCGTACAGGCTGCTGATCGCGAACCCGTCGATCAGGATTTGCAATGCGAGCATGAGGCTCCGCGCGCAAAGGCGCTGTTGTCAGGGATCAGGGGTTTGCGGGGAAAGGCAGGCATCGGGCTGGGGCAGTTTCAGCGAGACTGGAAAGACCAATGCCTGTTCGTCATCCCCGCGCAAGCGAGGACCCAGGCAACTTTGGTCTCCGCTTGCGCGGGGATGACAGGGCGGGTGGGTTCCAGCCACGGTGAAGATGCTTCGACCCACCGCCCTGCCGCGTGGTCAGCCGCCGGTCTTGATGAAGGCCGGGAACTTCAGCTTGCCGGTGGCAACGTTGAGCGGCCAGACGGTGACCGGATTGCCACCCTGCCACTGCAACATCAGGCCGGAAATGTAGCCCGGGCCGATCCGCATGCCGTGCGCGAAGACGTTGTCCTTCGGCAGGAACTCGATGCGGCCGATGGTGCCGACATAGTCGGTCTTCTCCATCGCCTCCACCATCTTGTCCGGATCGGTCGAGCCGGCGCGCTTGATCGCATCGACCCACATATAGACGTCGTCATAGGCGGTGTAGCCGGCATAGCCCGGCACGATGCCGTATTTCGCCTGGTAGGCCTTGGCGAACGGAATGGTCTTCGGCGTCACCGCCACGTCCGGCGCCGAGAACATGTTGAACACCACGCCATCGGTCGCGCCGTTGGTGTCCTTCCAGAAGGTGCTGCTGGTGGCCTGGCTGGACACGCCGTACATCGGCATCGGCACCTGCTGCTGCTGCCACTGCACCGTCGGCTGCACGCCGACATGACTGATGCCGGTGATGATGACGTCGGGCTTCTCGCCCTCGATCTTGTTGAAGATCGGGGTGAAGTCGGTGGTGTCGGGCGACAGGCGGATGTGGTCCAGCACCTTGATGCCGATCGACGGCAGGCACTTGAGGTATTCCTCATCCAGAGGGAGGGTCCAGGCGGCGTCCTCGCTCATTACCACGGCGGTCTTCGCCTTCATCTGGTCGATCAGCAGGTCCTTGCCGCTGGCGCAGACGGCATCGGCAATCTGGGTGGAGGCCAGGTAGCCGGCGAAGACGTATTTCAGGTGGTCGTAGTCGTCATGCACCCGCCTGGTGATCTCGTTGCTGGCAGCGCCGGGGGTGATCATCGGCATGTGCAGCCGGCCGGCCCAGGGCTCCAGCGCGAGCACCACCTCGCTGATATAGGAGGCGATGACGGCGTTCACCTTGTCCTGCTGGGCGGCGCGCTGGAAGGCGCGCACGGCATCGGCGGCGGAGTTGTGGTCGTCGTATTCGACGATCTCCACCTTGCGGCCATTGACCCCGCCGGCGGCGTTGATCTCCTCCGCGGCGAGCTTGGCGCCATTCGGTACGGCGACGCCGCTGATCGCCGAGGTTTCCGCGATGACGCCGATCTTGATCGGGTCCTCGGCCCAGGCCGCAGACGATGCCATGCTCAGGCCGCATGCGGCCGCGAGCAATGTGAGGCTTGCCTTCATGGTGTACTCCGTTGCGTCGTCCCCTGCGCGCATGGCAGAATGGCCCGAACCAGGCATGTCCGGGCAACATTTTGCCAGCGGCGGCGGGAGGTGGCGCCGTGTGGCACACTTACGGGTAGGTTACAAGTCTGGCTGGTAGATTATTGGCGTTTTGTATACCGCCCGCGATGGTCGCCGCCGAGCCTTGTCGTCCTCTGCCATTTCGGCACCCAAATGCGATTGTCCTGCTGAAGCCGTCATCAAGCGTTGCATTCTGTTAGAGAATGCGTTATATATAGTGACATGAGCAATGCATCGCAGGTTACCCTCACCACCCAGGCTGCCGCGGCCGACATCGAGCCGCAGGCAGCGGAACCATCGCTGCGGACCGACCTCGAACCGGAGGCGCTGCGCGACACCACGCAGCCCGCCCACGGCAAGCCGCGTCGCGCCGCGGGGCCGAACGGGTTTGCCACGCAACGCACCATGGCGAGGGAAAGCCGTCGCCGCATTCTCCAGGCAGCCACAGTGCTCTGGGCAGAGCATGGCATCATCGGCGACAGCCTGGGACTGCTGGCCAAGCGGGCCGGCGTGTCGCATGCGACGGTTTACAACCAGATGGGCAACCGCGAGGAGATGCTCACCCAGATCATGACCGACCAGGTGGCCCGGTTGACCCAGAGCGTGCGCGCCGCCGCGGATGCGGCAGCCGAGGCTCCGGCGGCGGCGAAGCTGGAAGCCATGCTGTTAGCCTATCTGACCTGCGTCGCCGCCAATCCGCGCGCGCAATCCCTGCTGCAGAACGGGTTGGGTGCGCTGCCGCCGCACCGCCGCGACGGTGTGCGGCTGCGCCACCGCATCTTGCTGGAGTTGCTGGTCGAGCCGCTGCGGCAGATCTGGCCATCGCTCGATCGCACCCTGGCCCTGGCGCTGGCGGCGGTAGGCTCGGTCAGCGACTCCCTGCTCTGGTTCGACCCGCAGCATCAGTTGGACCCGCAGGACACCGCACGGCGGTTGACAACGATGCTGCTGGCCGGGTTGCACAATGCCGAAGACGCCGGCCCGCGGCCAGGCTGCGGCGGGCCGGTCGCGGCTTGTGCCCGGGGCTGGCTGGCGAGCGATGCCGGTTAGAGCGCTTTCAGCGTGAGTGGAATCGCCGGCGCAACCTGTCATTGCGAGGCGCGCAGCGCCGAAGCAATCTCCTGCGTGACGAACGTAAGTCGGCTCGTCAGGCAGGAGATTGCTTCGGCGCTCCGCGCCTCGCAATGACAGGTTGTTCGACAGGGTGTTTGACAGGTTGTTCGACAGGTTGTTCGAACGGTTGTGCCGGCGATTCCACTCAGGGTGAACACGCTCCAACGCCGGCGCGCAGGTCAGGCGCCGAACCGGCGGATCGCGTCCGGGTCGAAGCTGAAGCCCCAGCCGGGGCGGTCGGGCACGACGGCGTGCCCGTCGGCGTCCAGTTCGATCCGCTCGCGGTAGATCGGCTCGAACCACGGCATGTGTTCCAGGTAGTAGCCGCCCGGCAGCGCGGCGAGGAGCGAAAGACTCATTTCCGGGAAGAGGTGGGACGCACAGGGGATGTGGAACGCCTCGCACAGATGGCCGGCTTTTAGGAACTCGCTCGGGCCGCCCATCCGTTGCAGGTCCGGCATCAACACGTCGGCGGAACGCGCCTCCAGCATGCCGAGGATGCCGCGATGGGTGTACACCGTTTCGCCCGATGCGATCGGCGTGTCGAGCGCCGCCGCAATCTGCGCCTCGCCCTGGTGGTCGTGGCAGATCACCGGTTCCTCGAACCAGGTCAGGTTCAGGTCTTCCATCATGCGGCCGATGCGGATCGCCTGCTTGACGGTCATCTGCTGGTTGGCATCGACCATCAGCGCGATGTCCGGCCCGATCGCCTCGCGCACGGCGCGGACGCGGGCGACCATGGCGTCCGGATCGCCGGGGCCGACGCGGGTCTTCATGCCGCGGAAGCCGCGGTCCACGAAGCCCCGCGCCTGCTGTTGCAGGTCGTCCAGGCTGCCGCCGAGCCACAGCCCGCCACTGGCATAGGTCGGCACCGACGCACGGCAGGCGCCGATCAGATGCGCAACGTTCAGTCCCGCCGCTTTGCCGCGCAGGTCCCACATCGCCATGTCCAGCGCGGCGAGGCCGATGATCGACACGCCCTCGTAACCGAGAAAGTTCAGCTCCTTCCAGGCGCGCGCGTTCAGGCTGCCGCCGAGCCGCGGATCGAGCCCGATCACCAGGTCCTCGAGGTTGCGGATCATCTCGTGGATCACGCCGAGGCGGCGGTTGTTGATGGTCATCACCAGGCCTTCGCCGGTGAGACCATCATCGGTGTCGAGGAAGGTCAGCACGCAATCGGTGGTGCGCAGCGCGCCCATGATCGAACTCTGGATCGGCGGATCGATCGGCAGGTGCACGACCTGGGTGCGCAGGCGGGTGATCTTCATAATGGGGCTCTCCGAGGAGATGACGAGATCAATGCCCACCTGTCAGTGCGAGGCGCAGAGCGCCGAAGCAATCCCCTGCCTGACGAGAGGAGGTACGCTCGTCAGGCGGGAGATTGCCTCGGCGCAGTGCGCCTAGCAAGAAAGAAGAAAAGGCTTGCTGCGAAAAACGGATCCGAGAGAATTCTTTCATTCAGGGCGGGTCGGCCGCCGGCCGGTGGTCAACTCGCAATGACAGCGATGGGTCACATCCGATGCACGGTGGGTTCGGCCAGTTGGTAGCGTCGCATAACCGCCGGATCGGGATCGCATCCCAACCCAGGCCCGTCCGGCACCTTCACCGACCCGTTCTCCGCCACCAGCAGATCGTGCAACGGACTGGCCTCCAGATCGATGAACAGCCGCTCGAACGGCGCATCCGGAGCGACCGCCGCGTTGACGTGCAACGACGCCAGGAAGCCGGGGCCGAAATAAGCGTTGTGCGGCACCACCCGCACCCCGAACGCCTTGGCCAGAGCAGCGATCTCCAGCATTGCGGAGGGACCGCCGATCTTGATGACGCTGGGCTGCGCCACGTCCAGCGCACCGGCCTCGAACGCGGCGCGGAAGTCGTGCAGGCCGGCGGCATTCTCACCCGCCGCGATTGGCACGCCACCCTCGCGCCGCACCCGCGCCAGCCCGGCATGGTCGCCGGGCGGAAACACCGGCTCCTCCAGCCAGGTCAGGTCCGACTCGCGCATCTGGCGGGCCATCTCGAGTGCCTGCGTCACGGTCCATGGACAGTTGGTGTCCACCATCAGCCGCGCGTCCGGCCCGATCGCCTGCCGTGCGGCGCGCACCTCCGGCACGGTAATCTCATGCAGCTTGATGTCGCGATAACCCCACGCAACGGCGCGTTCGCAGGCGGCGACGACCATGCCGGGATCGCCATAGCGCAGCAGGCTCGCGTAGCTGGTCAGGCGCTCCACCGGCGTGGCACCGAGCAAGCGCCACAACGGCTGGCCGGCGGCTTTCCCCGCGATGTCCCACAGCGCGATGTCCAGCGCCGACAGCGCGAACACATGCGAACCGTTGCGCCCGAACGCGTGGAACGCCTTCGACAGCCGCGCGCGCAGGCCGGCGATGTCTCGCGCGTCCTGGCCGAGGATTGCCGGCGCAAGCTGCGAATCCAGCACCGCCTTGGTCGCCGCCGCCGACGCATGGCCGAAGCCCTCGCCCCAGCCTTCCAGCCCCTGGTCGGTGATCACCCGCAGCCAGATGGTGTTCATCGACTGCCAGCCCAGCCCGCCGGCGGCTGCCGGCTTGCCACCCATGTCGAAGGGGATCCGTGTCCAGTTTGTCTCGACCGCGATGATCTTCATCGTTTCCTCCTGCCTGTGCCGGCTGATCGCCGATTGTGGCGTCCGCCGGGAAGGCCAGCAATGCTTGCCCATTAGCGGCCGGCCACCATACTCTGCCCGCATGCTGCGCTTTCTCGTTCGCCGTCTGGTGCTGGCGATCCTGGTCTGCCTGACCGTGCTCGTCGTCAGCTTCACACTCACACGGCTGTCGGGCGACATTGCCGTGTCGATCGCCGGACCAAACGCCACTGCGGAAGACGTGGCGATCATCCGCAAGAACTATGGCTTCGACCGGCCGCTGCCGGTGCAGTTCGTCGATTGGGCGGTGCATGCCGCGCGGGGCGATCTCGGCCGGTCCTATCTCTACCACGCCTCGGTGGCCGGGCTGATCCGTGAGCGGCTGCCCATCACCCTGACGCTCGGCTTGACCGGCCTGTGCATCGCATTGCTGGTCTCGATCCCGCTCGGCATCGTCGCCGCAATGCGCGAGGGCACCTTGCTCGACCGCGCGATCTCGGCGGTCGCGCTGGTTGGCCAGGCGATGCCCGGCTTCTGGCTGGGGTTGCTGCTCATCATCTGGTTCGGCCTGCGCTGGCAGCTGCTGCCGATCTCCGGCGTGGACCAGTGGGAAGGCTACATCCTGCCCGGCGTGGTGCTGGCCTTCTCCGCCATCCCCGCGCTGATGCGCCTGACGCGCGCCGGCATGATCGAAGTGCTCGCGTCCGACTACATCCGCACCGCGCGCGCCAAGGGACTGAGCCCGGCGAAGATCGTGCTGAAGCACGCGCTGCGCAACGCGGCGATGCCGGTGGTCTCGGTGGCGGCGGTGCAACTCGGCTTCATGCTGGGCGGGTCGATCGTCACCGAGGCGGTGTTTGCGCTGCACGGCGTCGGGTATCTGGCGTGGGAGTCGATCAGCAAGAACGACTTCCCGGTGGTGCAGGCGGTCGTGCTGCTGCTGGCGCTGATCTATATCGCGCTGACGCTGTTGGCCGACATGGCAAATGCGTTGCTCGATCCGCGGTTGCGCGCCGGATGATGGACATCGGCGAGGGGAGCAAGAGCGGGAAGGGCAGGAAAAAGCTCCCTCCCCCCTTGTGGCGGAGGGCTGGGGAGGGGGGTGCGACCCGCTCCAGTCGTGCGGTTGGTTCCCCCCACCCCAACCCTCCCCCTCAAGGGGGGAGGGAGTCCTCATCCCTTCGGCCACCTCTGTCACCCGCATGAGCGCCGCAGTGTTCGCACGCCCCCCTCGCTTCCAATTCCGTCATCTCGCCACCGGCCTCGGCGCGATCATCGTCGGCGGCGTTCTGCTGATGGCGCTGTTCGCGCCGCTCCTCGCGCCGCACGATCCGTTCGTGCAGGACCTGATGACACGCCTGACCCCGCCGCAATGGATGGACGGAGGCTCCGCCGCGCACCCGTTCGGCACCGACCAGCTCGGGCGCGACTACCTCTCGCGGCTGATCTACGGCGCGCGCATCTCCATGCTGATCGGCACCCTGACGGTGGTCACCTCCGGCCTGATCGGTATTACGCTTGGCGTCCTCGGCGGCTATTTCGGCGGACGCGTCGATGACGCCGTGATGTTCGTCATCACCTGCCGCCTGGCCATCCCGCTGATCCTGGTCGCCCTGACAGTGGTCGCGCTGGTCGGCAGTTCGCTGACCGTGGTGGTCGCCACGCTCGGCCTGCTGTTGTGGGACCGCTTCGCCGTCGTCGCGCGCACCACGACCATGCAGGTCCGCAACCTCGACTACATCGCCGCAGCCCAGGCGGCCGGAGCGTCACGCGCGCACATCCTGCTGCGCGAAGTGCTGCCGAACATCCTGACCCATCTCGTGGTGGTCGCCACGCTGGAGATGGCGCTCGCCATTTTGCTGGAAGCGGCGTTGTCCTTCCTCGGCCTGGGCGTGCCGCCGCCGCTGCCGTCCTGGGGGCTGATGATCGCCGAGGCCAAGGACTACATGTTCTTCTCGCCCTGGGTGATCATGATCCCCGGCATTGCGCTGTTCGTCCTGGTGCTCGGCATCAACCTGCTGGGCGACGGCCTGGGCGATCTGCTGGGCACCGGGCGCCCGCGATGAGCCCGGTGCTGGAAGTCGCCAACCTGCACGTCACCTTCGGCGGCAGCGTCGCCGCGGTGCGCGGCGCGTCGCTGACGGTGAACCGCGGCGAAACGCACTGCCTGGTCGGCGAGTCCGGCTGCGGCAAGTCGGTGACCGCGCTGGCAGTGATGAACCTGCTGGCCCGCAGCGCGGACCGCCGCGCCGACGTGTTGCGCTTCCACGACACCGACCTGACGCGCCTGTCCGAGCGCGGCATGGCGCGCCTGCGCGGCGACAAGGTCGCGATGATCTTCCAGGAGCCGATGACCAGCCTGAACCCCGCCTACACGATCGGCTCGCAGATGGCCGAGGTGCTGCGCCGCCACCGTCGCGTCTCGCGCGCCCAGGCCATGGATCGCGCGGCGGAATTGCTCGGCCGCGTCGGCATTACCGCGCCCGGAATGCGGCTCGGGCAGCATCCGCACCAGCTTTCCGGCGGGCTGCGCCAGCGGGTGATGATCGCCATGGCGCTGATGTGCGAGCCGGAACTGCTGATCGCTGATGAGCCCACCACGGCGCTGGACGTCACCGTGCAGGCGCAGATCCTGCGGCTGTTGCAGACCTTGCAGCGCGAGCTTGGCCTGGCGCTGCTGCTGATCACCCACGACCTCGGCATCGTCGCGCGCATGGCGCAGCGCGTGTCGGTGATGTACGCTGGCGAGGTGGTGGAAACAGCGCCGGTCGAGGCGCTGTTCGCCGCACCGACCCACCCCTACACGCGCGGCTTGCTCGCCTGCATTCCAGTACCGGGCGGTCGCTCGCGCGATACGCCGCTCGGCAGCATTCCCGGCGTGGTGCCGCGTATCGCCCCAGGCTTCGTCGGTTGTGCGTTCCGCGATCGCTGCGCCCACGCGACGGAACAGTGCGCCCACCGAATCCTCTCCCGCCGAAGGCGGGAGAGGGTTCTGCCACACCTACCTCTGCCGCCTCCCTCCCGGCTGGCCGAGCGCCGAGGCCGCATGACCTTCGCCGAGGCCGCATGACGCTCGCCATCGAGGTCCGCGACGTCCGCCGCGCCTTCCGCACAAGTTCCGGCATGATGACCCCCGAGCGTGTCGTGCGTGCGGTCGATGGCGTGTCCTTCGCCCTGCAACCCGGCGACGTCCTCGGCATCGTCGGCGAGTCAGGCTGCGGCAAATCGACCCTCGCCCGCCTCATCCTCGGTTTGCTCCCGGTC
>Ga0182030_10027051_pt1 | contig 10342 bp, 7 predicted proteins | sample 812S3MmetaG_FD_121299 | JGI IMG/M metagenome (GOLD analysis project Ga0182030, IMG submission 121299) | Permafrost microbial communities from Stordalen Mire, Sweden - 812S3M metaG (Illumina Assembly) | ecosystem: Environmental > Terrestrial > Soil > Wetlands > Permafrost | place: Sweden... | reverse complement strand
TCGAAGGTGCGCAGCATGACCTGCAGGAAGCGGGTTAGCTCTTCTTCGCTGAACAGGGCGGCGGTGCGGGCGGCGCGGCGCTGCTCGTCGGGGGAGATCTGCAGCAGTTCGCTGCCGACGCCTTCGTTGGCGCCCTCGGGGGAGAGTCCGGCAATCCTGGCGATGAGCGCGTTGCGCAGATAGCGGACGCACTGGCGGGCGAGTTGCGCGGGCGAGTTGCCGGCGTCGAGCAACTGGTTGGCCGCAGTGACGACTTCGGCGGAACGATTGCCGTCGACCGCTTCCATGATGCGCTCGAAGACGGCGTTGGGGACGGCGCCCATCAGCTCGCGAATCTGGGCGGCGTCCAGGCGAGCATGGCCGGGCGCTCCATCGGCTGAGGGCTCCGTGGGTGCGCTGGCGATGGCCTGGTCCATGATGGAGAGCGCGTCGCGCATGGAGCCGTCGCCTGCCTCAGCCAGCAGCGAGAGCGCGGTTTCGTCCGCGGAAACGCCTTCCGCACTTGCGATCGCCCGGAGCTGGGCCATGATGTCGACCAGCTTGACGGCGTGGAAGCTGAAGTGCTGGCAGCGCGAGCGGACGGTCTGGGGAAAGTCCTCGGGCTGAGTCGTCGCCATCATGAAGACGATGTGGTCAGGCGGCTCTTCCAGCGTCTTCAGCAGGGCATTGAAAGCGGCGTCGGTGATCTGGTGGGCCTCGTCGAGGATGTAGATCTTGTACTTGTCGCGTGCGGGGCGGTAGCGGGCGGCGTCGCGCAGCTCGCGGATCTCGTCGATGCCGCGATTGGTGGCGGCGTCGATCTCGATGACGTCGACGGCATTGCCGGCCTTGATCTCGGTGCAGCTTTCGCAGACCTCGCATGGCTCGGGCGTTGGCCGCGCGGCAGAGCCGATGGGATTGCGGCAGTTCAGCGCCATGGCCAGGATGCGCGCGATGGTGGTCTTGCCGATGCCGCGGTGGCCGGAGAAGATGTAACCGTGGGCGATGCGGTCCTGGGCGAGCGCATGCATCAGAGTCACAGTGACGTGGTCCTGTCCGACGACGTCGGCGAAGCGCTGGGGACGATATTTGCGAGCGAGTACCTGGTAGGCCATCGGGTTGAGTCGAGTTCGATTGTACCGCCCGGAGGACAGTGAGTCAGCGAGGCAGCAAATCGTCGGGTCAGCCGAAGGGAGTGGCACGGTGACAAGCTGAGGGCGAAATCGGGATTAGTTGGGCGATATTCGCCTGTTGCACAATTTAGTCATTGCTGGCGACCGGGCTCCGGGATACCTTGGGTGGCATGGAATTCAGAGCCGTTCTCCTTCCTGCCGTTCTTACGGCGGCTTGTGCATGCGCGCAGACCGCAGCCAGACCCATCGAACCGAATGGGCCGGCGAAACGGCCCAATGCGCTGGCGACCTACGCCGCGTTGCGGGCGGACCTGCCCGGCGCCGAGAGCGCTACGGTGAAGGATTTCAAACTCGAACGCGAAGGCGGGGTCTTCCACTTCGACCAGGGCGCCTTCTATTTCTATGCGCCGGTGGAGGGACACGCGACCGGCGCGGTGTTCGACGGCAAGGGGCGATTCGAACTGGCGGTGAAGGATGCGGGCGAACAGCGATCGCTGGCGCTGCTGACCAAAAACGTGGGTATGACGCAGGACTTCACCACGCTGGTGTTGCGTTTTACCGACGGCACCCCGGAGGAGATTCGCAAGGCTTCGCTGGGAGCCGCGGGCGATCCGGACGGGCATGTGCGCGAGGCGGCGAAAGACCTGGCCCGGGATTATCGCAAGGATTTGAGCGACAACATCGAGTTGCGGATGTTGGCTGACGTGATCGGCAGCGGGCAGGGACAGTACTTCCTGGCGTCCTTCCACATGGGGAACCTGCTGACCGGGAAAAATGTGGTGTTCCTGGTCGATCCCGAAGGAACGGCGCACGTCGCGCCGGACGAGGTGGAGCTGACGACGTGGAGCGACACGGAGATGCAGCCGTGGGTGGCGTACAAGATGGAGCACGCCGAGGCCGGCAACCGCGGGCTCCGGGTGCAGGTAACGGACGAAAAGCTGGACGTCGGGATCGAACGCTCGGGCGAAATGAAGGCTTCGGCGGAGACGACGGTGAAGGTGCTGCGCGACGGCGTTCGGGTGGTGCGGCTGAACCTGTATCCGACGCTGCGGGTAACGGGGGTGTACAGCGAGAGCGGCGAGCCGCTCGACTTTGTGCAGGAAGACAAGAAGCTCGATCCGGACTTTGGCGTGATTCTGCCGGCGGCTGCGAAGGCAGGCGATACGCTGCGTCTGCTGACGGTCTACGCGGGCAAGGACGCGCTGCGCGCGGACGGCAACAACACCTTTTACCTGATGCCCGGGGCCCGGGAAACCTGGTACCCGTCCGGGGGATCGGGACTTGGCGACTTCGCCAACTTTCACATGACCTTCCGCATTCCGAAGGGACTCGAAATCGTCGCCACCGGAAAGCAGGTGAGCCTGACGCCGGACGGCGGAGACGTGAAGGCGGTGTGGGAGAGCGGCGTGCCGATTGCGGTGGCAGGCTTCAACTTGGGCGACTTCAAGACGAGCAGTGCGAAGACGCCGCAAGGGTTTGGCGTGGACGCGTACGCCGACACCGACCTTCCGGACGCATACCAGCCGCTGCTGGCGTTGTCGGACTCAGGCGAAATGGCCTTGGGAACCCTGTCGTCGGTTGGAATGCTGAAGAACGAAGTATCGCAGGGTGCGGTCGCCATCCAGATCTACACCGACTACTTCGGCAAGCTGCCCTTCGACCACATTGCGCTGACCGAGCAGACGGCCTGCAACTACGGCCAGAGCTGGCCCATGCTGGTGTACCTGCCGATCTGCGGCTTCTGGGACCAGACGATCCAGAACCAATTGGGGCTGGACCCCCTCGACACCTATTGGAAGGTGGTGACGCCGCACGAGGTTGCGCACCAGTGGTGGGGGCAACTGGTGGGATTCAACAGCTATCGCGACCAGTGGATGAGCGAGGGCTTCGCACAGTTCTCGGCCAGTATCTTCCTGAAGAAAACCGCGCCGAATGGCGATATGGGCCAGTACCGCGCCTTCTGGAAGGAGATGCAGAAGCATCTGCTGGAGAAGAACGCCCAGGGCGTGCGGCCGATCGACGCCGGCGCTCTGACCATGGGCCAGCGCGTGAACAATTCGAAGGCGGGGGAGGATATCTATAACACGCTGATCTACAACAAGGGCGCGTACGTGCTGCACATGCTGGAGATGCAGTTCTGGAATCAGACCGAAGGCGAGGCCCCGTTCAAACGCGCCATGCAGCAGTTCGTATCGGAGTATGCGGGCAAAGCCGCGACCACGGAGGACTGGAAGGCGTCGATGGAGAAGTCGATGCCGAAGGGGATGGATCTGGACGGCAATGGCAAGCTGGACTGGTTCTTCGACGAGTACGTGTACGGCACGGAGATTCCTCACTACACCATCAGCTCGGAGTTCACGGTGGTCGACGGCGCGACCAGCGCGCACCTGAAGCTGGCGCAGAGCAACGTCTCGGACAAGTTCGCGATGCGCATTCCGCTCTACCTGCAGATGCAGAACGGGACGACGGTGCGTCTTGCCAACGTGGTCATCCATGGCAACAAGACCATCGACACGAATGTCAACCTGGGCAAGCTGCCGTCGCCGGGTAAGGCGCTGCTGGTGAACGTCAACGCCGATGTGCTGAGCGACAACTAGAGCAAGTCCGGCCTGGATTTGCTCTAGCCGGCGGCCATTGGGCCCTCCGGTTTGGCAGCGCTGCGCCTGGCGATTCGGGCGCGGCGCCTGAGTTCGCGGTCGGAGAACATGGTCCCGCGGCAGGCGGCGGCCTGGCAGTAGCAGTCCGCCCCGTCCTCGTCGGAGTCGTGGAGGTTGTACTCGTAGGTGAGCTCTTCGCCGGCGGCGATCTCGCGGATGCTGTAGATAAAGACGCGTCCGTCCTCGTCCTGCTCGGTCTCGCAGTTGGGGTCGCAGGAGTGGTTGAGGAACATGGCCGTACCGAAGCCGTCAATGACTGTGTCCGGGGTACAGGTGAACAGGTAGGTGACGGGGCGGCCCTCGTAGCGGGCGTCGGCTTCGGCCTTGGACAGTCGCGCCCCGTCATACTCGCAAAGGCGGACGCCTTTCCTGATGGGGCGCGTGGTGTAGCAGCCGGCCGCGTGGATGGATGAGGAACGAATGACGAGCGAGGAAAGCACCATGATGGGCCGACTATAACAAACCTGGGACCAGGATTGTGAGGTGGAGTTTGCGGGATGGCCGGCGGAGACGCAGACCCGGGGCGAAGCGTCTAAAATAGGGAGGAAGACGATGGCGATGCGGAAACATCCCGGTGTGATGGTAGTGGCGGCGGCGTGGGCGCTGTGGTGCGCGGCCGGGTGCCTGGCGCAGACCGCGCCTGCCGCCGATCCGCAGAGCCCGCCCGCTGTTGGTCCGGCGCCGTGTTCGGTTGCGCCGCAACCTGAGCCATGCGGCAGCAAGCCGGGGGCTTCCGCCAAGCCCAGCGCGGCGGAGAAGTTTCCCTTTCCCGGCGAGGTCATCGGCGCGTCGCCGAGTGCGCCAGCCGCGGGCACAAGTCCGCCAAATCTGAGCGGAGTGCCGGATGCGCCCGATACGTCCGGCACCCCCTCCGCACCGCCCGGCAAGCAGGACGCCAGCAAAGCCTTCCCATTTCCCGGCGACGTCAGCAAGCCTGGTCCGGACACGAACGAGCCAGGAACCAGTTCCAGCAGCAGCTCGAACTCCGAGGATGATGCCACCGGGGCCGATGCGGGCGCGAATCCGGCGCTGCAGGACAAGGGCAGCGAGGGTAACGCGGCCACTCCCGGCAGACACCTGCTGCACCGGCTGAACCCGGTAGGAACCAAGCTGCAATCGGTGGACGAGCGCGAGGCCGAAGACCTGGACGTCGCCCACACCTATCTTGGCGTGGGCAACTTGCAGGGCGCGTACCTGCGCACCCAGGATGCGGTGAAGACGGCGCCCGACGATCCGGACGCACATTTTGCGCTGGCCGAGATTGCGCAGAAGCTGGAGAAACGGGACGAGGCTATCACCGAGTACAACGCCTGCCTAAAGCTCGATCCGCCGGAAAAAGAGGCGAAGGACGCGCGCAAGGCGCTGGCGCGCCTGAAGCCGTAGAGATTTCCGATCAATTTTCTGTGAAGGTCAAGTCAGGCGGTTGCGCACGATCGCAAGTCCGGCTGCCTCCGGCCGCTCGAACGGCTGCGGCCGCGGAGCCGTCCCGTCGGCGGCGATGGCCGAATCCGACAGGTCGTCCTCGAGTTCGAGGTCTTCATCCACGCGCAGGTACTTGCGCATGTAGCGGAGGGGTTCCTCGGCGATTGCGAGTTCGCGCAGATGGTATCGCCACGCATCGTCGCGCGTGCTGCGCCGGGTGTATGCCTTACGGACTACGGTGGCGATGGTGCCATCCTTCTTGCGCCGGGTAAAGGATTGGGTGGGTACCTGGAAGGTGATGCGCTCGCCGGCCTTCCAGAAGTTAGAGGCGAACTCGTGGGAGAACAGGAGCGCGTAGTATCGCCGCTCGGCGCACAAGGTGTCGACGGCCTGACGGGTGGTTTCCCACGGCAATCCGAGCTTGGAGATATACCACTTGCGGAACTCGAAACCGTTGGCCCGGGCTTGCGCGACGAGAAGATGAAGCAGTTCAAACCGTGTCATAAGATCGACTCGCGAACTTGAGACTAGTCCTTGCCCGTGCGCGGGGCTGTGTCTTAGCGCACATTTGGGCCTCTACTTTGAGATTATCCCGCGAAATTGCGCATTCATGATGACAGGAGCATCATAGTGGTATCCCCCGTGCCGGACGGTGACACGGGGGTTGCAAGTCTTGCCTGATTTCGTGCGGGTTAGCCGCGATTGAAGCTTTGCCTCTTAGGACACAGGTTCTTAGGAGATTGACTGCCATGGCCGTTACATGCCCGAAGTGCCTTGAACCGAATATCCGCAGATCGCGCTGGCGACCACTCGACTTTATTCTTAGAAGCATCGGTATGGTGCCGTTGCGCTGCACCGCCTGCCAACACCGCTTTTTCCGGTTTCGCAAGGACTTAAGGGCCGGTTGACGCTGCCTTCGGCTACCGGCTGGATCGACGAGACTCGGCTTGGACAGGTCGAGGCTAGAGGTGGGTGTGGTTTGGACGGCCCGCGCGCGCAGCTTTTGAATGAGGCAGCTTTTGGAGAGAATATTCCGTCCAAGTAGCAGGTAAAGTCGATTGAATGGGTTTGGCGATTTGAACGGGCCGCGGGAACGGTGGTCGGGGTGCCCGCGGCCGGGTGGTTGTCCGCCCGCGCCCAGGGCAAGCGCCGGGCGCGTGGGTCATCGCGAATTCGGATTCGGAGCCGGGCTGGCGAGCCTGGCTGTATTGGCACTGGGGCTGGTGTGCGGAGCAGCCGCGGCCTACGCCGCGCCCCCATCCGCGCCGGTTGCCAAGGATGACGCCGCGCTGCACAGCTATCCGCTCAACCTCGACCCGGTCGTCCGCGACGGCTATGAGCACTTCTACATTCTGGACTACGATGGCGCGATAAGCCGTTTTGAGTCGGTGCTGAAGGCGCATCCACAGGACCCCATGGCCTACGGGTACGTGCAGATGGCGACCGTCTTCCGCGAGTTGTACCACCAGGACCTGCTGGACACCACGTACTATGCGCACGACAATTTCCTCACGTCGAAACGGAATGTGCCGGTGTCGGCGGCCACGCGGCAGCGCATCGAGTACCTGACCGACACGGGCATCCGGCTGGCCGACGAACGGCTGAGGGCCAACCCCAGCGATAAGAATGCGTACTTTGCGCGAGGGTACCTGCGCGGCATTCATGCGGTATTCATCACGCTGGTGGATCACAGCTTCGTGACCGCGGCGCGGCAGGGATATGCGTCGCGGGGCGACTCCGAGCAGGTGCTAAAGCTCGACCCGGAGTACGCGGACGCGAAGATGGCGATCGGCATCCAGCAGTTCGCGGTGGCCAGCCTGCCGCGCTGGGTGCGCATGCTGGTGGGGATTGTGGGAGTGGGGGGGAACAAAGAGCGGGGACTGAACCTGCTGCGCGAGTCGGCCGCACATGGGGTGATTACGTCGGTGGAGTCGCGCACTGTGCTGTCGGTGTTTCTGCGCCACGATGGCCGCTATCCGGAGGCGCTGGTGGTGCAGCGTGGACTGGCGACGGAATATCCGCACGATTACCTGTTCCGCCTGGAAGAGGCGAATCTGGCCAAGGACGAAGGCAACGGGCCGGGCGCGATTGCGCTCTACAAGGAGGTGCTGGCGGATGCGGCGAAACCGGGCTACTTCGTCGATCCGCGGCGGCAGTTGGCGTACTTTGGGCTGGCCGACACGCAGCGCGGACAGAACGACATCGCCGATGCGGCGGAGAACTACGTGAAGGCGGCCGACCAGCCCGATGGCAGCGACTGGCTGCGCAAGCGAGCGCAGCTGAACGCCGGGGAGATGTATGACCTGCTGCACCAGCGGCAAAAGGCCGTGCAACTGTACCGCCTGGCGTCGTCTGGCGGAGGAGACCAGTCGCAGGCGGAGATGGCGCGGCGCCTGTTGGAGACTCCGTATGCGGGGAAGTAGCCGGGCCCGAGTTTTGCGGAACCGGGAAGGCCGCGGGTGCGTACAGAAGTCTGGGGATGTGGCAAAATAAGGAGTTCCCGGAGGCCTGCGATGTACTGCTCTCATTGCGGAAAACAGATGGATGATACCGCTCGATTCTGTGCCGCCTGCGGCGCGGCCTCGCCGGTGGTTTTTGCTCGGGCGCTGCTCCCGGGACAACTGACCCGGTCGCACTATCACCGGATGATTGCCGGGGTCTGCGGGGGTCTGGCGCTTCATTATGGGTGGGACCTCTCGCTGGTGCGGGTGATTGCGGTGCTGGCGCTGTTCGTCTCTTGCGGCACGGCAATGCTGGCCTACTTTGCCATGTGGATCATCATTCCCGATGGACCTTACGAACTGCCTGAGCAAAGCAGCGCAGGGAATCCTGGCGCCAGCGTTTGAGCGCTCGCACGGGCAAGACCGCAGGCAGCAAGCCGGCTCCGAGGGAGTTGGATTCACGGCCATTCCAAGCCCGCGGGCGCACGCTCTGCTGCGATGGAGTGCGGCTGGACGCGCTGGCGGAGCAGTATGGAACGCCGCTGTATGTTTACTCCGCCGGACAGATCCGGCAGCGGTTTGGGCTGTTCCAGCAGGCCTTTGCGGGACGGGCGGCGACGATCTGCTACGCGGTGAAGGCGAACTCGTCGCTGGCGATCCTGCGGCTGCTGGCGGAGCTTGGCGCGGGCTTCGACATCGTCAGCGGGGGCGAACTGGAGCGGGTGCGGCGGGCGAGCAAAAAGGCGCTGAAGCGAGTGGTCTTCTCCGGCGTAGGCAAGCAGGCCTGGGAGATTGACGCGGCGCTGAAGGCGGGAATCCTGCTGTTCAACGTGGAGTCGGAGGCTGAGCTGGCGCTGCTGGCGGCGCGGGCGGAGGCGCTGGGCGTGCGCGCGCGGTTCGCGCTGCGGGTGAATCCCGATGTTTTTGCGGAAACGCATCCTTATATTTCGACCGGCCTGCGCGAGCACAAGTTCGGCATCGAGATCGGGCTGGCGCGGGCGATCTACCGCAAGGCGGTGCGGTGGAGGCGGCTGGATGCGGCCGGAGTGAGCGTGCATATCGGCTCGCAGATACGCACCGTTGAGCCGTTTGCCGCGGCACTGGCGCGGGTTGCGGGGCTGGTCGGCGAGCTGCGAAAAGATGGGCACGACATTCGCTACGTGGACGCGGGCGGCGGCCTGGGCATCGACTACAGCGATCCGCCGGAGGAGCCGAAGTTCGATCCGGCGCGCAAGGTGAAGGACTACGCCGCCGCGGTGGACAAGGCGACGGCTGGGCTGGACGCGCACCTGCTGCTGGAGCCGGGACGCTTCGTGGTGGCGCAGGCAGGCGGGTTGCTGACGCGGGTGCTGCAAGTGAAACGCAACGGCGTGAAGACGTTTGTGATCGTCGATGCGGCGATGAACGACCTGATCCGGCCGGCGTTGTACCAGGCGCACCACGAGATTCTGCCGGTGGCGCGGCCGGGCCGGTCGACGGCGGTGGTCGACGTGGTAGGCCCGGTGTGCGAGTCGGGTGACTTCTTTGCCCACGACCGCGCGCTGACGAAGGTGACGCCGGGCGAGCTGGTGCTGCTGCTGGACGCGGGCGCCTATGGAATGGCGCAGGCCTCGAACTACAACACGCGGCCGCGTCCGGCGGAGGTGCTGGTGGACGGCGCGGAAGTGAAGCTGATCCGGCGGCGGGAGACGTGGAAGGACTTGTTCGCGCCGGAAATTCTGTAGACCCCCTCCTCCCCCACATGGTGGGCCCTTTAGGCACTTCGCTCGGTTCTCAGTTGTGAGCTGTGGGATCAACGTACCCCACCCCCGGGGGGTATAAACCCACTATGTGATGTTTCTAAAGTGGTTAGCCTTGGACTTCGTGCATTTTTTGTGGCACTTCGTGCCGTTCTGGACGCGCTGACGCGCGTGAAGGGCGGCACTTCGGTGCGGTTCTCGACGCGCTGGCGGGCAGAGTGCGGGCGAGCCGCACTGGCGGCCAGTGGCGGGGACATGGCGGCATTGGCAGCGCTTCTGAGTGATGGTGGTGAGTTCGGCGAGCTGTGGACATGCGTGGGTAGCCCCCTGGGTGGTCTCGAGCTAAAATCTTCGGTTGAAATGAGTTAGATCATGATCAGCGAGTCGGCACGTCAGACCCCATGGTCGACGCGATGAAACTGCGTCGAACATGGGGCACCCGGCATGGGATTAAATGCGAAGGCCCAGCGCGGAACGCCGGGCCTTTCTCTATTTCTTATTGACTACTTCCAGTATACCAAGCGGACCGTAACTCATCTGCTACCCATTTCATTTTGGTAAGTGGTTTGGTTTGAGGGGTATGGGCTGGTTTTCCACAGATGAGGGGGCTTGACAAGCGATTTTGCTGGGGTTTTTGGGGTTTGGATTTTGGGTGCGGAAGTTTAGCGCGGGCCTACAGCCCGCACGCCCCCTTGGACCGGCGGGAGCCCAGGGCGTTGCCCTGGGCTATAGTAGCGCGGGCCTTCAGCCCGCTGCTGATAGTCTTGCTTGACAACGGCCCCCAAGGTAAACCTATGCCAGAGACACCGGATATTCCGGAGGAGTTGCCGCTTGCCGATGAGGCGGGGGTGGTTGCCGAGGCGGCGTCGTCGCTGCCTGAAGGTGAGGCGGCGGTATCCCAGGAGATCTGCGGCGGCACGCCCACATCTCAGAATCGAGATATGGGGCACCCTCTATTCCCTCAGGGGCTA
>Ga0182030_10027049_pt1 | contig 10342 bp, 7 predicted proteins | sample 812S3MmetaG_FD_121299 | JGI IMG/M metagenome (GOLD analysis project Ga0182030, IMG submission 121299) | Permafrost microbial communities from Stordalen Mire, Sweden - 812S3M metaG (Illumina Assembly) | ecosystem: Environmental > Terrestrial > Soil > Wetlands > Permafrost | place: Sweden... | reverse complement strand
TGGGACATGAGCGGGAGCAAAGACGGAGAAGCGAGACACTCAACCCTGGGCCAGCACGCGGCCGGGACACGGCGGAAAGCACCGGCGTCACATGCAAGAGGCAGACGAACATGCGCCAGATGGCCGAACAACTGCGCCGCAAAACGGCAGCCGGAAAACACCAGCAGTGGCACACGACCGCCGCCACAGAACGCCGCCCAAAGACGGCGCCAGCGCGACAGAAGAGACGAGCAAAAGGTCGCCGAAGCCGCGCACAAAGAGCAGCACAGACGACTCCACCGACAGGCACAAGCTTAGCTCGACGGCCTAACAAGTGGCACGGCAGCCCCACCCTCACAGAGCGCCCAAAGCGTCCACCAGCACCCAGCTGGCTCCAACCGGCGAGCTGAGCCCCAGAAGCTCAGAAGAGCCCGGAAACGGCCCCGGATCAGCCGAACACAGAGGGTAGTTGGCGGCAAACCGTTGACCGCACGGAAGATGCAGGGACGGAAGCGAGCGACTACTATTGATCACACCCGATAAAGCACGAGGCGAGCGATAAGACTAGGCGGGGAAGACGTTCAAAATTCTGGACGGCCGTGTTGTCACCGCCGATCTATGAATCCCGTCACGGCCGGAGTACGGACCAACTGCGCGTGGCTCTCGCGTGCACAGATGCGCAAATAAAGATGCGAAGCCCTTGTGGAGCCTCGCCTGATACGGCGTGCAATTCAAAAGGTTCGCCGATCAAAGGGGGTGCTTCAGTAGCGTCAGATACTGCCGCAGCGTGCATACCCGGAAGCCGCTTCTGGAGAGATAGCCGACATTTGCATCCAGAGTTTGCTGCTTTAGAACACCGGAAGCGGTGACGCAAAGCGGAGTCTTCTGGCACCGGATGGCGTCGCCGAGACGCGGAACCAGATCGGTGGATGCGGCGATGTAGAGCACGCAGCAAAGCTTTGTTTCAGTATCAATCGTCTCGGCTATCTCCTCGTATCGGCGGGCATCTTTGTACGTCCGCTCGTACTCGATCCCAATCATCAACTCCTTGCCGTCGCGATCTTCAAGTTCCAGGAGTGCGTCATAGTCCTTCGCAAATGGCGTGACATGGGGATCGTTATTGCTCGCCTTAATCTCCGGATCGGAGTGCCACTTCGCGCGGGAGAGAACCTTATCAGCCGAGAAAGCAAGGCGCACCTCGTTGAGGTCCAGAAAGTGCCGCGCCTGCAACGTGGACGGAAGTTTTGCCGTCGCGGACGACATCGAGCCGAGACCGATGCCGAAGGATTCGAGCACCTCCAAGCCGGCGTGCGTGATCTGATATACCGAGCCACGGTAGGGTGAAACGGGCGGAATCACCCGCACCAGATCGCCCTCAATATAGCGGATGATTCGCTTCCGAACGGAGTCGGGATGGGCCTTGATCTTGAAGCGCACTCCCAGTGTGACCAGTTGATCCTGAGAGATAAACGTGGCATTTCGGATTATGGCGAGGAGGCGCCCATCGTCGTCGAGGTCGAACTTGACGCGGCTTGCTCGCGGGGAACGTCTCTTGCGCCCAGGCGGCAGGGGCGTTATCGGCTGGGCAATTATTGGCGTGCCAGTATCCATGACAGCTCCAATCTTCCGAAGGTAGTTGTGACCTTGCCGCCAGACCACATGAGAGTCAATGCCTGTTGGCCGCGTTCAGTTGCTGAAACGAGCTGAGCGCCGAATCCGCCAACTTGGCGTCTGGTCTGCGCCACCCGAGTGTGCTGCATCCAGCCAATCTTGCGGCCGGCTATTCCTGTGCAGGTGGTCGTCAATTCGTACCCCTCCCAGTCTCGCCATTGTTCCGCGGCCTGTTGTTTAGTTCACTGATGAGCTGCCGCTGACTGGCGATCTTGTCGTCCTTGGCTCGCAGTTGCGCGTCTCTGGATGTCAGCTGCGCATTCACCTTCTGGAGGGCGAGCTTGAGCGCCTCAATGTCCTCGGTTGCGCTTAATTCAGCACCGTTCTCTTGGCCAGAATGGAGCGCAAATGACTCGCCCGCCATGGCTCCTGCCGCGGAGTTTGCCACTCCCTCCGGCGAGCGCTCGTCCGGTGAGCCCTTCGGCGACAGCGAGAATGCTCCGCTAAGAACCTGGGATTCCTCGCTCGCTGGGGTGTTTTGCTGCACCGCGGGCGAAGCCCGGTTACCCACAGCCGCTCCCTCCGCAGCAACCGGGAGGGTTGAGACTCTCAGTTTAGATTCCGCCTCTGCGGCTTCGTCTTCCGCGTCCAGTTCTGCGACCAGCTTGTTATGCGCCTTGATTGTCTCAAGCGCATTCTGGCGGGCGAAGACGTGGGCATTCCAGAGCTGTGAAATGATCCCGCCGGTAGTCTGTAGCTGCCTCTCCCGTTGATGCAGAAGCCAGGCAATGCAGGCCAATATGAGCGCCTGGCAGATGAGGAGGGTGGGCAACGCCCTGTGGTAAAACCTCTCAATCGCCGCCTTCACTATTGGGATACGCCACTCGGCGAGCAGCCCATTGTAGGGAACACTGCACGGACTATTCGGCTCTGACGCGCGCTCGACGCCAGGCTCAGTGGATGGCCTTTGTTCCCCCTCTTCTCGTCTGGCAGCGGGATCGTATCGCCATCGCTCCGACGCCGAAGACTTCCGCGCCAGGCCCTGAGCCTGTGGCTGCTGCAGCATCCGTAGCTGCGGTGGGGTGTCATGCAACTGCTGGTAAACCGGCTCGGATCCAGCCTGCTGCTGGGCATTGGCATCGGCTCCCGGTTGCTCCGGGGTGGTTTGGCCAAATGCGGCATGTGTTGCGAAGAACATTGCAACGAGCAAAAGAACCTGTTTCATTTGAGTCCTCCTCGGGACTAAGTGCTTTGGGTGGTGCGCGTGTCGGAAAGCTGCGATTGCGTGGCAGTGAATGTCAGTGCTGCCAATATGTGAAATAGGCAAACATGGCGAATTGCAAGCCGAAGAAGATAAGCGTTGAGACGAAAAGTGGGTGCAGACGTCTACGGCCGGGATCGTCGGGATTCGCATCTGGTTTGTACTTGCGTGGCTGTATGGGGTCGGTGCTGTAGTCGAGCAGAACCGTCCGAAACGGTCGCGTTAGCCCACGATTGAACGCTTTCTCGGCGAGAATCACGCCCTCTTCTGGCGTGATGTATTTCGATGGCAGTTCAGGTTGCATTTCAGTTGCGTCTAGCGGAGGTGTCATTGCACTTCCTTTCTGTTTGGTTGTAGTTGGGTCTCTCAGCTCAGACCAGCCGTGAAGCAGCCGCGACGTTTGAACACAAACGGCCGCGGCGACAGTCCGCTAGCGTGGGCTGCAGCCTCAAACTATAATGATAGATCATAGTACAACTATAATTCATAGTCAACAATGTTAATACGCGTGCCTGGGAGGGCAGCGTTGCTGCACAGGCGGGCCGGACTTGTTTCGTTTCGAACCTGGTTCGTGGCTCCAACTGCGCGGCCGGCTTTCGTCACTAGGGAGAGTAGGTGCCAGTCTGGCAACATTGGGAAGCGCGCGCCGATCGAGTGCCTGGGGCCAGGCGCGGGAGCACCTCGACGCTGACCAGGCACCTGTTGCGAGACTTATCCGCCTAGCCCGCGGATGCAAAGGGAGCAGCGCTTCACGCCCTGCCAGCTGTGACTAGTAGCCGTCAATTCCCTAGACTCACATAAACGTATGGCGTTGAGTTGCAGAATTGCGGGGGAGAAACGCTTGTAGGCAGGTGATCTCTCCTGAACGCCGAAACTCTTAAGTGCTCAGCACCTCGCCCACCTGAGCCCTCGAGACATCTCCCGCAGGAGGACCAACCGCGCACCTGCGCTGCGGTCGGTAGATGCAGAAGTGTATTCGCTGCATGTGCCTCCTGATCAATCGCCGATCCCTGAGACAAACCGCGCCTGGCCGTCACGCATGATTCGACAAAAGGTATTCGCGAGGAACATCTGTTCGATCGTCGAGCACTTGGGGCGAGAAAGCAGTGGGCTGGCTACAACGATCGCCAGTGTTTGCGCCCGAGAGATCGCCACATTCGTCCGATTCCGGCTCAACAAGAACTCAATCCCACGTGGACACTCCTGCGGTGAACTGGCCGCCATTGAGTAGATCACAACAGCCGCTTGTTGCCCTTGGAACTTGTCTACCGTGCCAACCCGAATTCGAGGCATCAGGCTCCTGAGCTTTCGAACCTGCATGTTGTAGGGCGCAATGACCAGAATGTCTTTCTCTGCGAGATGTCGCCACCCGCTCAGGTTGGAATCGTAAACCTCGACCGATGCGCTCAGCAGCTCGTTCACAGCGTGCATCACCTGTTGCGCTTCGTCATCACTGCATTGCTTATCCCCCGCATGCTCCACCGACACGAACAGGATCCCGGCGGGCTTGACCGCGAAAGTCGTCGCCCCCTTCCAACGCAAGATCCTCGCCTGCGTCTCACTTGCAGAATGCAATCTATCTTCATATACCGTGGCGGAGACGAAGCGGCAGACTTCGGGATGCATGCGGCGGCTGATTCCAAGGAAGATGCCGAAATCGGCCGGGATGGTTGGGTTCCCCTGCAGTAAGTATTCTAGGCAGGACTGGCCGCTCTCGCCCGGATGCGCTCCCTTTGTGGGTTGATCCAATTGCATCTGGTCGCCGATGAGAACGAGGTTCCTGGAACTCCGTGCCATGCCAATGAGGTTGGCTACTGAAACTTGACCAGCCTCGTCAATGAACAGATAGTCGAACCTGCTCTCTAATTCAGGTGCGCTGAAAGCCCAAGCAGTGCCACTCAGCATCTGTGGAATGCTCTTTAGCGATTTCACGCTGTCGATCACTGGCACTGGACTCTTGAAATCATCGCCACGTGACTGGTCGGAGCAGATGTGCGCAGCTGACAATGCAAGCTTCTGCTCGGTAGCGATACGGCAAACCTCCTCCACCACATTCAGGATTGCCTTATGACTATTCGCAGAGATACCCACGCGCTTACCATCTTTGAGTAGGGCGAGAATCGATTGGGCGGCGGTGTAGGTCTTTCCCGTTCCTGGAGGGCCCTGGATGCATAGCGTTGTGTTCCGCATTCTCTGCACTGCCGCCACTGTACAGGCAACTAGATCCGCGTCCTCACCCACAATCGCTCCGGCGACGTGGTTTTCCAGGTTCGGGAAACGCCTGTACAGAAAATCACGAACGTGAGGGGCCAGCGTTCGGCCGTTGTGTAGCCACTCACGCGAAGTCTTGACGAGGGATGCAACGATCGGCTTCGCTGAGACAAGCTTGAACTCGAGCAACGTCGTTTCAGCCGGAGGTTCGGGGCTCGTCCCCTTTGTACTTAGGGTGAGCACACCTGCTTCCGGGTCAAATTCCTCGATCTTGACCTCGTATCCGACGTCCTCCCTGAGCCGGCAAGTAGCCCCAGCGTCAATTTTTGTATCCTGGTCCGGGTCGAATGAGTACTGATACAGAAGGCGAGCGTTGGAGCGGGTTGACGAACGTCGCACTGGGACAGCTGCGCGTCGACATCCCGCAAGCGAATTGAGATCCGCTTCGAGCTGCTCGAAGGTCATATTTGTCGCCCGATCAAATAAGCTCCACCACACCGGCTTATCTTCTCGTCTGTGGAACTGTAAAAGGTGTCCGACCAAATCGTGGATGCGCTTGTTTTCTTCTGGACTGCCTTCGCCGCGCACTGCTTGGTCAACAGCTTCGGAAAGAATCTCTGCAGCAAGAACCGCATTCTCTGGCAGTTCCTTCGTTTCCGGTTCTGCCAGTACCGTTGGTGGAATGTATGGACGCACATGCTCTTCCTGGAGAGTGCGCAACCAGCCGACCAACTGTGCGGTAGATACACAATCGTCCTTGTTGTAGTCGCGTATCGCCGCAAGAAGTGGCGACCCATCAGGAGCCTCCGGTTCTCCGGAATCCATCCAGTTGCGGTAGGCAACTATCGAATCGCCGGCGTCCGTAACCTCTCCCTCTCTCCGGCCGCGGTAGATGTGTTCAACATTCTTCAGAGAATACCTGGGCTCGCCGATCAACAGCGAATGGCGCACCACTGCGTAGAGATCCACAAAGACTTCGTTGCGAAGCAGATCGTCAGCTTCATCCTCGCAGACACCGGGGCTGCGCTTCAGCAGGCGGTAGATTGCAGACTCCTCGTACGCGGCGTAGTGATATATGTGCATCCCAGGATGCTGCTGCCAGCGCGCATGAGACCATTTGATAAACGCCCCGAACGCAACGCTCTCTTGTTCATAATCATGGGCCCACCAGTCACGATAGGCTATCTCTCCGTTCTCGTCGTATGCCGCACCCCAAAGGTATTCCAGCCCGTTATCCCCATAGAGCGGATATCCTTCCAAATCGAAGAACACGTCTCCAACGTCAGACGGGGGCAATATGGCAAGCCCTCTACGCTGGCCGCCGTCCGACGGCAACAAAATGAACTCCGGCTGATCTTTCCCTGTTGACCGTATCTGCAATTGCGCTTGCAGCTGTAATCTCTCATACGTCCGGGGAACCAATCCCGCTGGGGCCTGTCTGGGCCCGATAGCTAGGGCTGCCATCGTGCAGATCCCAGCACGACTCAACTTGACGATCTGTGAGCTGGTGATGTTTGCGACGCGTGTCAGATGGTCTGTACTCTCCAGCCACTCTTCCGCTTCCGATCCCCAGCGACCGAAATCCTCTTTTGAGAACACCTCGGGCCGACTGTCGCGACTGAATGTCGCTTGGGCAGAGAGGAATGCCACCTTGAGCTCAAGGTAAAAGTAGAAGAAGTCTTCCGTCCGGAAATACCTCTGTTCCTGTGTCCCGAGCACCACGCAAATGCGTTCCGGACGTCGTCCTTGAAGCTCGCCAAGCATTTCTGCGTAGCAGCAAAGCTGAACGAGATAATATGGCTTAGGCTCACGCGCAAGCTTTGTATCCCATATCTCGTAGTGGTAGTCCCCGAGCGTCGACCTCCCAGGAACTCGAATGAGAAAGTCGGCGAAACCGGCGAATGGCATCAGCTCAAGCCGCGGTTGATAAATGACCTCAACTCCCGCGCGCATGGCTTCGATTGTCGCGGCGAGGCTGCCCTTCGCGAGATCACGTACTTCTCGGCCCTCTGAACGCAAGACTTCGAGATATCTTGCTTCATGCAGATCGCCCTCAGCACATATCATCGCGACCATGCCTGACTGTTCGTCAGGGGAGATGGCGCTTGGATCTTCCGCATATAGACGGTCCATCCAAGAGACGACAGGAGACTCTAAGTAGGTGATGAGGTCAGAGGGAGAATAAGTATAGGTGCCGTTATCGTTCCGCATTCCGCAAGCCCTCCAGGGCGCACAGCCTGCTCTATCTGTACCGGTGACTGGCTACGAGGATCCTTATTATATGCCTGGGAGGCAGAACGTTTTCCGTGTTGCATCTCACAGCTCACGGTGTCCGTATCGATGAAAAATTGGTTGGCAGGGGCTTCTGGCACGTGTAAGGTGTCTGGCAAATGAAGAAAGCACGCACGAGCGACACTGATCCCCTCTACGTGAACTCCGTTTCCGTCCGCCAAGGATACGGACTGATGGGGATGACGCTCTGTCCTGGCAAGAAGTACTTGAGCCCGTATACCGGGCCTTGGGACAGGGACCTCCGGCTCGATCTGGAAGCAATCAAGAGCTTCGGCGCCTGCGCCCTCGTGACGCTGATGGAAGCGCACGAGTTCGATATGGTGGGCGTGTCCCTGAATTCAATGGCGGCTGAAACCGATCGGCTCGGCATCGAGTGGCACCATCTCCCGGTTAAAGACGTAAATGTCCCGTGTGAGACCTTCGAGGACCAGTGGACCTACTCTGGAATGCGCCTCCGGCACCTGCTACGCCAGGGAAAGAACATTGTCATCCATTGCCTTGGCGGCCTTGGGAGAAGCGGCACGATCGCGGCCAAGCTGCTGGTTGAGTTCGGCCATAGCCCGGTGGACGCTATCTCCGCTGTCCGCCAGGCCCGTCATGGAGCCATCGAAACGAAGGCCCAGGAAGACTACGTTCGTGCAACCCGACCCCTTGCTGACGATGCAAAACTATCCATGGCCGACCGACGCTTGGGCTGCATTCTCGGTGGGGCCATCGGTGATGGCTTTGGCTACGCCGTCGAGTTCACATCCATTGAAAACATCCGCTGCAACTTTGGCCCTGCGGGCCTGACGAGCCCTATCTACACACATGGCAAGCTGGATGTCTCCGATGACACGCAGATGACACTCTTCACGCTCCAAGGTTTATTGTCAGCACGTGAAGCCGGAGAGAACGATCCGATCGGCTCAATTCGAGCCGCATACTTGGAGTGGCTCTATACTCAGCACCAGAGGATGCCCGGCGGCACGACCCAAAGCTGGCTCGGCCGGCAGCCGGAGATGTATGAATCGCGAGCCCCTGGCAACACCTGTCTGAGCGCATTACGGGCTGGCGGAGGCGGGAGCGTCGCCGAGCCCGTCAACAATTCAAAGGGATGTGGCGGCGTCATGCGCGTGGCACCTATCGGCCTGCTCACTTCGTTGACACCAGAGAGAGCGTTCGAACTGGGAGCCCAGGCAGCCTCTCTCACGCATGGTCATCCAAGCGGCTACCTCAGTGCGGGAATGATGTCCGTAATCGTTCGGCTTCTGATGGACGGCTCTGAATTGCGCGCGGCAGTGAGACGGAGTGGCGAGATACTAACCTCATATTCTGGACATGCGGAAACGACTGAAGCAGTGCGCAAGGCTACCGCGTTGGCCGGAAGCTCGCGAGATCACGTCAAAGCGATTGGAAGCCTTGGTGGCGGATGGGTCGGAGAAGAAGCACTAGCCATCGCCCTATACTCCGTGCTCTCAGAGGAGACATTCGTGGAGGCCATCCAAATCGCCGCCAATCATAGCGGAGACAGCGACAGTACAGCTTCAATCGCCGGCCAGCTCTGGGGCGCGCAGCACGGGATCAAAGGGATGCCGCACGAGTGGATCGAGAAACTGGATGTTCTGCTCCCAGGCTTGCACTTGGTGCGATGTTTGAACGCGACATGAGGAATGACAAATGGCTTTCCAGCTCTCAACATATGTGAGCCGTTTTGATTCAGTGTGTACTGAGAAGTTCGGCCGCAGCTACGACTTTACGGCACTCGATACGCACTTTAGGGAGCACGCCTCGGGAAAGCACCATCTCACCGCCCGAGATGTCAGTAAGCTCTTCAGTCCGGAGAATACGGCCTTTGGAAGGTACTGGCCACGGCCACACGGGAAAATTCTTGAAGAGATGCTGAAGGCGAACCGCATTTACTTGGGTCCGCTCAAAGACAACCGAGGCGCCATGGTCGAGCGCTTGTTGAGTGTCTTTCATGACATCGGAACGGCATCGTTGATCTTGCGCTTTGTACATCCAGACCACTTCGGAATCTTCAGCACCCCAGTCGTCCATCTTCTACTTGTCAGCCGTCCGGCAACGGTTGATCTGTATCTTGCCTATTGCGACGAATTGGCGCGCTGGCGCCAGCACTTTGGATTGGCTTCCGTTGCGCTAACCGAGTCTGCTCTCTGGGCCTTTGCAGAGACTTTGAAGCTCAAGGCGTCCGACGGTAACGCTGCACAGGAACTTCGCGAGTTCGACGACGATATGTGGGTACAACGGCAACGCGCGGCTCAGGTGATTAGACCTTTCTTCCAACGCTATGGCAGGTTGCAGCTGGCCCGTATCCTCCTCGACGAAGATCCTGTGATCGCTGGAAAGATAGCTTCCGAGGAATACGAGCGTCTGCTAGAGATGGCCTCGTGGCACCTGCATCAGCGAGCGATGCCAAGGGCGAAGGGCGCCGCTGAGGTCCTGATTGAAGAGCTCGGTGCAAAGGGGATCATTCGCACCGAAGAGAAGATTGAACTGATACGAATCTGGAAAACCCGCAACAAGGTTGTTCATCCTGCTGGCAGCCGCCCTGAGCGTGAGGAAGTAGAGGTGATGATCGACTACATTGAGCGGATCTGCTTGCCGTGGCAAGAACCCAAGTTTCAGTTTGCAATTTCCCGAGGCAAGTCCTAGCTCGGGGTGGGAATGATCGTGAATTATGAGGAGCAGAGTATTCTCCTCGGGAGTCCAGTCGACGATCAACTGCGAGAAGCGCTGGCTGTTCTCGAAGGACAGGTTGCTCCAGACCTCCTGGTGAAACTTCGTGACCTCTGTCAGCTTGATCTTCTTCTCAAGGGCAAGGTCCACAATCATCTTCGAGGCATTTGCCTTTGATAGATGGAACTTGTGCCTGATCTTTTCAAGCAGCGTCAGCGTCGGGTCGTCCAGGGAGAGGCAAGCCCTAATGAACGTTGGCGCGTTGGGATCTTTGATTCGTGGCATAGATGTGCCCGCAGGGGGATTCCC
>Ga0182030_10027048_pt1 | contig 10343 bp, 6 predicted proteins | sample 812S3MmetaG_FD_121299 | JGI IMG/M metagenome (GOLD analysis project Ga0182030, IMG submission 121299) | Permafrost microbial communities from Stordalen Mire, Sweden - 812S3M metaG (Illumina Assembly) | ecosystem: Environmental > Terrestrial > Soil > Wetlands > Permafrost | place: Sweden... | reverse complement strand
GCGTTCGAAAGTGATCCGGCTTAAAGCACGGGCCAGCTCGGCCTTGCGGGCGGGCGGATGCACGTCGCCCATGGCGTGCAACAGCCGGGCCATTTGTTGCTGGCCAGCCTTGACCACCTGCGGGTTGCCGTGGCCGGCGGCGGCGACCCCAAAGGCGGCGGTCAAATCGAGATATTTTTTTCCGTCGGCGTCCCAGACATGAACGTCCTTGGCGTGTTCCCAGACGATCGGCCAGGAACCGTCCGGCTCAATGAACACCACGTTGCGCGATTCGTAATCGCGCAGCGTGTCAAGAATTTGCCGGGTTTTGCTCACTAAACTCCTCGTTGTTCCGCCGGCCAGATGACTTTGTGCATCTGCACCTGAAACCGCACCGGCAGCGCATCGGCGATGATCCTTTCCGCCAGGTCGCGCCGCGAAACCGGCGTCTGGCCGGCCGGAACCGATTTCAGCGATTTGTGTTGCTGCTCCGGTGCCAGCGGCTGCACCCAGGAAAAGAGCAGGGAACATGCCGCGGCCAGCTTGTGCCTTGAGATCATTTCCTTGGCCCACTCGTAATCTTCGACGGTGCCCATGACGAATTTGATTTCGTCGGTTGTTTTCAGGGATTTCAGGTTGTCCAGGCGGTTGCGTCCGGATTCTCCGCTGCTGGGGCATTTCAAATCCATGATGCGCCGGACCCGCGGGTCCACCGGCGAGATGTCATGCGCCCCGCCGGTTTCAAGCAGCACGGTGAAACCGTCGTCGCAAAGCAATTTCATCAGCGGCAGGGAATTTTTCTGAAGCAACGGTTCGCCACCGGTCAATTCAACCAAAGGCAGTTGAGAGTTGAGAGTTGGGGGTTGAGGACTTGAAAACGGCGCGGCCAGTTTTTTAACGGCCGACAAAATATCTTTTAGGGTTTTCTTCTTACCTTCAGTGAACGCGTATGCCGTGTCGCAGTATGAGCAGCGCAAATCGCAGGCGGTCAGCCGGATAAAAATGCAGGGAAGCCCGGCATAGGTGCTTTCGCCCTGCAGACTTAGATAGATTTCATTGATGACCAGCGTGTCGGGCACGCCGGCAGTGTAGCGTGCCGGCGGGAAAAGGAAATGGCGGTGATTTGCTTTGGGCCGGTTTGCGGTTATCTTCTCAAACCCGTGCCGACCTCATGATTGGGACGTGCGGTGGAACTTAGGCACGGAATTTGCAGTCAGGAAAACCGAAGCCTCATGAACTGGCGTGGCGCAAAACATCTTTGGATTTTGATTTTCCTGGGGCAACTGGCCGCCCGGGCGCAATCCCTCGACACCATCGGCGTTACCTTGTTGCGAACGGTGACGACCAATGTCAACGGCACGGGCATTCGCGTGGCGCAACCGGAAGCGTTTGACTTGTACACGACAAATTGGGAGGTCAATCCCAATTCCAGCCAGGTGGAACACCCGGTCAGCCTGTTTACCTACACTTCAAGCCTGGGTTCGGTCAGTTCTTATCCCAATTCCATAAACACCGAATCGGGCCATGCGGACGGGGTGGCGGAATTTTTTTATGGAATGCCGGATGGGGTGGCCACCAATGTCGTCCATGTGGACAACTACGATGCGAATTATTTTTTTAATTCAATTGTTGCCGCGCACACGCCGCCCAACATCAACGACCGGGTGGTCAACCAGAGTTTTACTTTCGGGAATGTGGCGACCAACACGCAGGTGCTGCTTGACACGAACTATGACAATTATGCCGCCAGATATAATACGCTTTTTATTTCCGGCGCGAACAACAGCGGATCGGTGAGCCCGCCCGCCACGTGTTACAACGGTCTGGGTGTGGGCGCCTACGGTGGCAGTTCCAGCTTCGGGCCGACGTTGGACAATGGCCGCGCCAAGCCGGACATTACGGCCCCGGCCGGTGAAACCAGTTTTTCCACTCCACAAGTCGCCGGTGCGGCGGCGGTGCTCGTGCAGGCTGGCGCGCGCGGCGATGGCGGCAGTCCTACCAATGCCGCCACCGACATCCGCACCGTGAAGGCATTGCTGATGAATGGCGCCGTCAAACCGGCCGGCTGGATCAACCAGGCCCCTTCGCCACTGGACACAAATTACGGCGCAGGCGTGCTGAACGTGTTCAATTCCTACAAACAACTCGCCGGGGGCAGGCATGTTTACATTGCTTCAACCAGTGTTTCCACCGGCAGTCCGCATCCGCCCACCGGCGCGACCGGCACAATCGGCGTGTTGAGCGGGTGGGATTTCAACACCAACACCAGCAGCGCCAGTGCCGACAACGTTTACCATTACTATTTCAACGTAACCAATGTCCTGAGCAATGCCGCGTTCACCGCCACGGCCACCCTCGTCTGGAACCGGCAACGAAACCAGACCAGCATCAACGACCTCAACCTGTTTTTGTACAACGCCGCCAACAGCAATCTCGTGGCGGCCAGCACCAGCGTCGTGGACAATGTCGAACACATCTTTCTGCCAAATCTCGCACAAGGCCGGTACGATTTGCAGGTTTGGAAGGCCGGCGGGAGTTTTGTCAGCGCCAGCGAAACCTATGCGCTCGCCTTTGATTTCACCCCGCCGTTCATCGCGCAGGCCGGGACGCGCGTTGCGCTTGCCTGGCCGGCGGTTTTTGGCGTCGAAACAACCACAAATCTTGTCGCGGCAAACTGGATTGTGCTCACCAATCCGGCACCCACGGTATTGTACGGGCAGAGCCAGGTGCTGTTGACGGCGACAAACACCAGCCAGTTCTTCCGATTGCGAAAGCCGTGACGCCAGACCGGAGAAGTTTTGGCGTCTTGAAATCTGACGGCATTCTTTTCCCCGGACGGCGTGGAAGTGAAATTTCTGCCTGATTTTCCAGCCAGGTTTTTTGGTTTCGGCAAAATTTTCCGCGCTTAAAAAATACTTTAGAAACAACCGGCTTGCGGACTTCAGTGCGGGCTTTTTCCGCCGAAATGGAGGCGATGAAACGCGCAGCCATGACGCGGATGGCCTGCTTGATCTGGGCCGGCTTTGCGCTGGCCAACGGCAGAGTGCAGGCATCCGACCTCGACACGATCGGCGTGACGTTGTTGCGGACGCTGGTTACGAACCTTGATGGTGCCGGCATCGCCGTCCTTCAGCCGGAGGCGGGCGACACGACCGCGACCAACTGGCAGGTGGATCCGGGCGTACTGGGACAACCCGGCGTGACGTTTACCTACTCGGCCAGCGCCGGTTCGACGAACCGCTTCCCGAATGCGCTCGGGGCCAGTTCCAGCCACGCGGGCGGGGTGGCCGAAAATTTTTACGACGTGGCCTCCAACGCCCTGCGCTTGGACAATTGCGAGGCGAATTATTTTTTCGGCTTCATAGTTGGGTCCCTCGCCACGAATTTTGCGGATCCGCTGGCCAATCAGAGTTTCACCTTCGGCAACGTCGCCGCCAGCACACAGCAGTCAATTGACCGGATTTATGACAACTACTCTTCGCAATACAACACATTGTTCTTCTCCGCTGCAAACAACGGCGGCGCGGTCAGTCCGCCGGCCACGAGCTACAACGGTTTGGGCGTTGGCGCCTATGGCGGCAGTTCCAGCGCCGGTCCGACGATTGACAATGGCCGGGCCAAGCCGGACCTCACTGCACCCGGCAGCTCGACCAGTTTTTCCACACCGCTGGTGACGGGTGCGGCGGCATTGTTGCAACAGGCGGGTTTGCGCGGCGACGGCGGCGACACCAATTCGGCCGTGGACGCGCGGGTGACCAAGGCCCTGTTGATGAACGGCGCGATCAAACCCGCCGGCTGGACCAATCAAATCCCGTCGCCCCTGGACCCGCGTTACGGCGCGGGGGTGCTGAACGTTTTCAATTCCTACAAACAACTGGCCGGTGGCAAACACGGCTTCAACGATTCGACGAGTGTTTCCACCAATTGTCCGCATCCGCCCACCGGCGCGACCGGCACGGTCAGCGTGTTGAGCGGCTGGGATTTTAACACCAACACCAGCAGCGCCGGCGCCAACGGCGTGAACCATTATTATTTCAACGTTACCAATGCCGTGAACGGAGCCATGTTCACCGCCACGGCCACCCTCGTTTGGAACCGCCATTGCAATCAGGCCGGCATAAACAATCTCGATCTGTTTTTATATGATGCCATTTCCGGCAATCTGGTCGCGTGCAGCACCAGCCTGGTGGACAATGTGGAACACCTCTGGCTGCCGCGGCTGGCGCAAGGCCGGTATGATTTGCAGGTGGTCAAATGCGGCGGTGCGACGGTCAGCGCCAGCGAACCTTACGCCCTGGCCTTTGAATTTTTTTGCACGCCGTTAAAGGTGGCGAATTCCGGCGCCAACGTGATCCTCAACTGGCCGGTTTATCCAACCGGCTTTGTCATTGAATCCACGACCAATTTCCTGAGCGGCGCCGCTTGGCGCAGCCTCAGCAATTTGGTGGTGACGGTGACGAATAATCAAAATTACGCGGTTGTGTGCATGACGAACGCCAACCAATCCTTCCGGTTGAGGCGGCCATAGCAGTGAGAAACACACAGGCTCAATGACCGAGCGCGAAGTGTTTTCCGATGCGATAACTCTGACGGATGGCCGCAGTCACGTGGCGTTTGCCAATTTGAACCGCCTGCGGCAGATCATGATTTAATGCCAGGGCCGCCGTGATGGCCGCCGAATAGGTGCAGCCGGTGCCGTGGGTGGATACACCTCTGACGAACGGTGCGCTCAACAGCCATTCCGAACGCCCGTCAAACAAAATGTCCACCGCCTCGCGAATACCGCGCAAATGGCCGCCCTTGGCCAGCACGGCGCAGCCGAACTGCGCGTGAATTTCCCGGGCCGCCGCCCGCATGGCTTCAACGGACGCAATTTTGTGTCCGGTCAGAATTTCGGCCTCGTCCAGGTTCGGGGTGATGAGGGTTGCCAGCGGCAGTAATTGTTCCCGCAGAATTTTGCACGCCGCCGGTTTTAGCAATGACGCTCCGCTGGTCGAGATCATGACCGGATCCACCACCAGCGCCGGGCGTTTTTGATTTTTGAAAAAACCGGCCACGGCGCGGATGATCTCCGCGGAAAACAACATGCCCGTCTTCACCGCCGCCGGCGGCAATTCCTCGAACACGGCCTGGATTTGCCGGCGCACGATTTCCGGTGAACACGGCTCAATGGCGAGGACGCGCCGGGGATTTTGTGCGGTGAGGCAGGTGATGGCGCTGGTGCCGTGAACGCCGAGGGCGGCGAACGTTTTCAAATCGGCCTGGACGCCCGCGCCGCCGCCGCTGTCCGAGCCGGCAATGGTGAGCGCGACGCTCAGACTTTTATGCTTGATCATGATTTTGTTCCCCAACCCGCCGGGTCAGGATTAGCTTAAGATTAAGCTGGGAAAAAACAATTTTGAACTTTGAACCCGGGCCGTTGAATTTATATTGCGCTCATGGACAAAGACCAGGTTGCGGAAATTTTAAACGAGATCGGCACGTTGCTGGAACTGAAGGGCGAAAACCCGTTCAAGACGCGCGCCTACGCGAACGCGGCCCGCACGATCGAAGGCTTGAGCGAACCGCTGGCAAAAATTGTCGCCGAAAACCGGCTCGGCGAAATCAAGGGCATTGGCGAGGCGCTCACGAAAAAAATCACCGAACTGGTCGAGACCGGCAAACTGGCCTACTACGACGAATTGAAGGCTTCGGTTCCGCCCGGCTTGATTGAGATGCTGGAGATTCCCGGATTGGGGCCGAAGAAAATCCAGGTGCTCAGCCAGAAGCTGCACGTGGATTCCGTCGGGAAACTGGAAGCCGCCTGCAAGACCGGCAAAGTTGCCCAACTGGACGGCTTCGGTGAAAAAACGCAGGAGAATCTGCTGGAAGGCATTGAGCGTCGCCGCACGTATGCATCGAAACATTTGTTGAGCGACGCGTTGCGCGCCGCCGAGCCGTTGCTGGAGGAATTGCGCGACCACCCGGATGTCATCCGGTGCAGCGCCGCCGGCAGCCTGCGGCGATCCAAGGAAGTCATCGGCGACATTGATCTGCTGGCCTCGTCGAAAGAACCGGCGGCGGTGATCGGTTTTTTTGTCGCACAGCCGGGCATCATCAAAATCACCGCCCAGGGCGAAACCAAGGCCAGTGTGATTCTGGACGGCGGCATCCAATGCGATTTGCGGGTGGTGAGCGACCGGGAATTTCCTTTTGCCCTGGCCTATTTCACCGGCAGCAAAGAGCACAACATTGTGATGCGCCAGCGCGCGATCCAGCGCGGCCTGCGACTCAATGAATACGGTCTGTTCAAATCCAAGGAAGAAACGCGCGATCCGAAACTGCTGGTGCCGTGCCAGGACGAGGCGGAAATTTTTGCGAAACTGGAGTTGCCATACGTGCCGCCGGAATTGCGTGAAGATCACGGGGAATTTGCGGCGGGCGAAAAGAACGAGCTGCCCAGGCTCATCGAATGGACGGACCTGAAAGGTTCGTTGCACAACCACTCGACGTGGAGCGATGGCCACAACCGGCTCGAGGAAATTGCCGGGTACATGGACGAACTCGGGCTGGCCTACTGGGCCATCACCGACCATTCGAAATCCTCGTATCAGGCGAACGGGCTCGATGCAAAACGCCTTCGCGAGCAGCTTGTTGAAATTGAAAAGGTCAACGGGCAATTGGCTGAACGCGGCAGTGATTTTCGCCTGCTCACCGGAACGGAAGTGGACGTTCTGCGGGACCGGTTGGATTTTGACGATGACTTGCTGGCGGAATTGGACGTGGTGGTGGCGAGTTTGCATGTTCCGGCCAGCAGCGAGGCGGAGAACACCAAACGTTTGATCCGGGCGGCGGAAAACAAATTTGTCCACATCATCGGCCACATGACCGGCCGGCTGCTCCTGGAACGCGAGCCTTATCCGGTCAATGTGCAGGCGGTGATTGATGCGTGCGCCGAGACGGGCACATGGATTGAACTGAATTGCAATCCGCGGCGGTTTGACCTGGACTGGCGGTTGTGGCCTTACGCGAGGAGCCGGGGCGTGAAATGCGTCATCAACCCGGACGCGCACCGGAATGAGCACGCGGGTTTTCTCAGGCTGGGGGCGGAAATCGCCCGCAAAGGCTGGCTGGAACAAACTGACGTGGTCAACACTCTAAGCTTAAAATCGCTGCGAAAGGAATTAAGGCGCAAGCGTTTGAAGGGCTGAAATATGCAGGCATTTGCAGGGTTTTTGGGAATGCAATTACGTTAAAAATTACTTTGACTGTAATTACAAATTGTTGTTAAAGTTCGGCCAGTCATCGGCTGTTGGCACTTTTCACAAAATTGATTGAATGGAAAAGGGCATGAACGGTCAAAACAATCCGGTGTGATAGCTATATGAATAAGTTTTTTGTCTCGGTTGGACTGGTGGCCGCTGGCACGGCCGGGCTTCACGCTGCATACGCTCCCAATTTGACTCCGATGGAATCCACCAAGATATGGAGTGTGGATGGCACCTTGCGCGGGTTTTACGACAACAACTACACCACCGCGTCAACCGCGAAGGGCAGTTGGGGTTTTGAGGTCAGTCCTTCGGTCCAATTAAACGTGCCGCTGCAACAGACCGAGTTCGGGTTGAGTTACACCTACGGAATGTATTATTATTTCGAGCGCGAAAGCCTTCACCAGAACCCGATTGACCAGACCCATGAGGTTGATTTGTGGGTGGATCACGCCTTCACCGAGCGCTGGCAGGGAACCGTGCAGGACACATTTGTTGTGGGGCAGGAACCGGGCCTGATTGATCCGAACACTTCTGTGCAAAACCGGGTGGAAGGCAATAACATTAGCAACCAAGGCAGTCTTACTCTGAATACGGTCTGGACCCGGTTGTTCAGCACTTCGGTGAACTATCAAAACTCATTTTATGATTATCAAAACAGCGGGACTACTCAGGGTAATGCCAGTTTTGGACCAACACCTCCATTTGGTGGCGGTCAGGATGCCAGCCTTGCCGGTTTGTTAAATCGTATTGGCCAAAATCTTTCATTGGATTTGCAATGGCATGTTGCGCCGGAAACCGTGGTTCTTTTGGGCGGTATGGTGGGCTTGGTTAATTATACCGGAGACGAACCAATTGCTTATAACGCGACAACGGGAGATTGGTATAATAGCGACACGCGCGATGGCATTTCATATTTTGCGTACGTCGGGCTTGTACGCAGCTTGCTTCCCAATTTGAGTTTCTCCGGCAAAGTGGGCGCTCAATACACCGACAGCTATAATGATCCGGCACACACGACTTCACTCAGCCCGTATGGGGATCTTTCATTGACCTGGACCTATTTGCCGGGCAGTTACGCGCAGGTGGGTTTTACAGAATCGCAGAACGCAACCGACCAAGCCGGGTACGATGGCAGCAACGGTCAAATCGCCATCTATACGCAAAGTTCCACCGCCTATGCTTCCATCAATCATAAATTGACCAGCAAATTGACGGGTTCATTGATTGGTCGGTGGCAAAACTCGATCTACCATCAGGGCCTTTATAACAACGATTCGGACAATTATTACACTTTGGGCGTAAACTTTTCGTATTATTTTACCCCGCATTTCTCTGCTGACGCCGGCTATAATCTGGATTATTTGAGTTCACAAATTCCAGGAAACGATTATACTCGCAACCGCTATTATTGGGGAGTTTCAGCCGCTTTTTAGTCAGCCGTGTTAAACCAAATAATTTGAACGTTTAGACGGAAGCCGGGTCAATGCTCTGGCTTCCATTTTTTTTGCATCTATGGATTCATTACAAGCTCAACCGCAGCAGGAAGCCAGACTGCACTTTCTGGATTACTGGCGAATCATCCGCATTCGCAAGGCCATCATCATCACGGTTTTTCTGATTACCGCCATCGTGGCCACGGCGGTGACGTTTCTGTTGCCCGAATCCTACGCGAGCACGGCCCGGATTAGAATTGAACCCGACACGACTGGAGACATCGCCAGCCTCGCCGGTCAATCGCCCTACGCTTCTTATGACCCTTATTTCATTCAAACCGAGTTTGAAATCATCCAGGATCGCGTGGTTTTGGGCAAGGTCATTGACAATCTGAATTTGAATGTCGAATGGGGAAAAAAATACTTTGGCGGCGAAACCCTCAAAACTCCCGTAACCATGGAGTTCCTCAAGCGGCGAATAAGTCTGACGCCAGTCCGCAACACCAAACTCATCGAAATAACTGTCTTTAGTGAAGATAAAAACGATGCCGCGCGCCTCGCCAATGCCATTGCCGAAGCCTACCGTGATTATCGCCTGAATCTGCGCAAGCAACTCACCTTGAACGGCATCAAGGTCTTGGAAGATCAGTTCAAGTCGGAACAGGACCAAATTGATGCGGTTCAAACCAATGTGGACAACCTGCGCCAGGAATTAGGCATCAATGACAGCGACCCGAACTCCCTCAGCCCCTCGGCCACGCTCTCGCAGGAACAAGTGCGCAGCTACAATGCTATGCGGCTCGAGGGCGAGACGCGCTACATGAAGTTGGAGAAACAGTTGACCCAGCTTCAGGCCCTGACCTCGGACAAACTGAGGGAAGTTCTGCCCACGATCGAACCGGATTCGGCCTTGTCCGATTTGCTCGGCAAATTACAGACAGCCGAACAACAGTTGGCCACATTGACCAACGACTATGCTCCGGCCGATCTGCACATCACCCGTGTTCAATCCTTGGTAGACGAGTTGAATGGCCAGATTGACGCCCGGGTCACCGGCATCATGTCGGGCTTGGAAAATCAGGTTCAGTCGGAGAAGGCGGCACTTGACGCGCTCACCGACAGTGTTGAGGCAGCCAAACTGAAAGATCAACAGGACTTTTCCAAGGGCCAGCCCTACTGGGATGAAAAGCGCAAGTTGGAAAACATGGTCGAATTTCACAAGCTCCTGGCCGCCAAAATTGAGGCGGAAAAGCTCGACCTGCAAATTCCCAAAAGTTCCATCGTGGAGATCACCGGTCCGGCCGAGCCTGGAGACAGCCCCGTCAAACCCAACAAGACTTTGAACATCGTTCTCGGTGTCATCATTGGTTTGATCATGGGTGTTGGCCTGGCGTTCTTCATTGAATATTTGGACACCAGCGTCAAGACGATTGACGAGGTGGAGCGTGCCTTCCAAGCCCCGGTGCTGGGCGTCATCCCCCAAAACGTCGGCTATCTGGTGGACGAAGGTCCCGAAAGTCCGCACGCCGAGGCTTACCGCGTGCTGCGCACCAACATCCTGTTTTCACGCAAGGATGAAAAGCTCAACACCATCGTTGTCGTCAGTGCCGGTGCGGGGGAAGGCAAATCCATCACCACGGTTAATCTGGCCACCGTGTTTGCCCAGGCCGGGCAGCGCGTG
>Ga0182030_10027047_pt1 | contig 10343 bp, 8 predicted proteins | sample 812S3MmetaG_FD_121299 | JGI IMG/M metagenome (GOLD analysis project Ga0182030, IMG submission 121299) | Permafrost microbial communities from Stordalen Mire, Sweden - 812S3M metaG (Illumina Assembly) | ecosystem: Environmental > Terrestrial > Soil > Wetlands > Permafrost | place: Sweden... | reverse complement strand
GACGGCAAAACGCACGCGCTCGGCGAGCGGCTCACGCACGACTCGATCAACGAATCCGGCACCTTCGACCAGGGCGGCTCGACGACGCGCGCCGAGGCGCTCACGGATTGTACGCTCGTGCTCGTGCCGGCCGAAGCCGTGCTGCATGCGGTGCGCAACGACGCGGAACTCGGGCTCGGGTTTCTTGCCGCGGCCTCGCAGGCGCGGCGGCGCTCGATCGACACGATTGCCGACCTCGCGTTCGCGCACGTGCTGCAGCGCGTGGCGAAGTTCCTGATGTCGTACGCCCCGGCGACCACGGGCATGGCGTCCGGTTTGCCGGGCGTGGAGAATCTCTCGCAGGCGCAGATCGCCGCGGCGGCCGGAACGGTTCGCGACATGGCCGCGCGCGCGCTGATTCGGTTGAAGAATGCGAACGCGGTGGAACTCGATCGTGGGCGCGTGCGCTCGATCGATCGTGCCCGGCTCGAAGCGTTTGCCCACGGCGTGCAAGCGCCGCCCGTTTAGGGGCGGCAAAGCCCTCGTTGCACTGGCAGCGCTGAGCGCGCTGCTCGCGGCGGGACCGGGCATGCTCTTCTATCCGCCGACGCCCGTGCATCCGGTGGTGGATGAGTACTACGGGCACGCCGTCGTCGACCCGTATCGCTGGCTCGAAGACGGCAACGCGCCGCCCGTGCGGGCGTGGGCCGGACGGCAAAGCGCGCTCACGCTGGGCTTTCTCCACACCGAGCCGTCGTATCCGATCTACGCGCAACGGGTCGCCGCGCTCGCGCGCACGTCAACCGTGCGTTTCCGCTTGCAGATGGCCGGCGGACGCTACGTGTACTTGCGGCAAACCCCGCCGCAACTGCAGGCGCAACTCGTCGAGCGCGACGGCATTCACGGCACGGAACGCGTGCTCTTCGATCCGCAAGCGGTCGCCGAGCCCGGTGCAGCGCCGCCCGCGATCGAGACGATCGTGCTTGCGTTCGACGGCGCCAAGGTCGCGTTCACAACGCAGCAAGGCGGCGCGGAAAACGAAACGGTTCACGTCGTCGATACGGCGACCGGCGAGCTGCTCGGCGATACGATCGAGAACGCGGGCGGCGGCACGTCGCCCGTAGCGCTGCTCTGGGACGGCGACGGCCGTGGTTTTCTGCACACGCAATGGCCGCGCACGCCGGACGGCACGCCCGCCCATTCGCACATCGAGATTTGGCACCACGTGCTCGGCACCGATCCGGCCAGCGACACCTACGTGTTCGGCCGCGGGCTGTCGGCGCGCGCGGAGTATTCGCTACTCGGATCGGCCGACGGCGCGTATCAGGCGATCTTCGAGACCGACGGCGACGGCGTGCACGGCTCGCTCTACGAGCGGCCCGCCGACGGCACGTTCACGCGCATTGCGACGCCGGCCGCGGCGATCGGCTCGAGCGGCGATCCGGCAGCAACGTTCAGCCGCGATCGGCTGCTCGTGATTTCGGCCCGGCGTTCGTCGTACGGCGAGGTGATCGGCATCGAGCCGGGTTCGACGTTCGCGCACGGCACGGTGCTCGTTCCGGCCGGCAAGAACGTGATCGAGCAGGTCGCGGCCGTTCCCGGCGGCTTTCTCACGCGCGACATCGACGGCGGCGATTCGGCGGCCCGCTTCTTCGGCACTGACGGCCGGCGCGCGACGCTGCCGCTGCCGCCGCAGGTCGCGATCACCGAGGTCGCCGCCAATCTGGCCGGCAGCGATATCATCGTCGGGCTCACGAGTTACGGCGCGCCGTCCATCTGGCTGCACTACGATCCCGGCACCAACGCGCTTGCGCTCACCGGGGTCCGAACCACCGCGCCGGGCGACTTCTCGAAACTGATCGTGCGCCGCGCGTTCATCCGCTCGCTCGACGGTACGGCGCGCATTCCGGTCGAGATCGTGTCGCTGCCGCGCGCAAAGCGCGACGGAACCGCCCCGACGATCCTGACGGCGTACGGGGCGTACGGTGGCATCACGCGGCCGCATTTCATCGGACCGCTGCTCGCATTTCTCGAGCGCGGCGGCGTGTACGCGCAGGCCATGGTTCGCGGCGGCGGCGAGTACGGCGAGGCGTGGCATCTCGCCGCGAAGCTAGCCGCCAAAACGAAGAGCTCCGACGACTTGGCGGCCGTCGCGGCATGGCTCGGTATGCACGGCTACGGCACGTCGCGGCACTTGGGCATCGCCGGCGGCAGCGCCGGCGGTTTCTTGATGGGCCTCGCACTCACGCGCAATCCCGAGCAGTACCGGGCCGTGCTCGCGCAAGTCGGCTTCTACGATCTGCTGCGCACCGAGCTGACGCCCAACGGCGACTACAATACGCCGGAGTTCGGGACGGTCAAGGATCCGGCCCAGTTCGCCTGGATGGTGAAACAATCGCCCTATGAAAACGTCGTCAAGGGCCGCAAGTATCCGGCCGTGCTCATGACGACCGGCGAAAACGATCCGCGGGTGGACCCGTACGATTCGCGCAAGATGATCGCCCGTTTGCAAGCGGCGTCCGCGGCGCCCTATCCGATTCTGCTGTGGCAGAAGCCCGGCCAAGGGCACGGTATCTTCAATTCGTACGCGCAGCGCGTGGCCGATACGATCGCCGAGCTCACCTGGTTCGATGGTCAGCTGCGCTAATGCCAAAAGCGCAGGAGCCGGCCCGGGCATCTATTAAGGATTCAAAATAGATGCACTGCCCTCATAGTCGAGCGGCGTTCCTCACCGGTGGTGTGGCGGCAACGGCGGCCGCCGCGATTCCACGTGGCATCGGTGCCCAAGCCGCGGTCTCACAGCGGCGCAACATCGACGTGCATCAACACATCCTGCCGCCGGAGTATCTGGCGGCGGCACGGGCCGCCGGACGTATCGCCGATGTCGGTGAGGCGCCGGCCATTCTCGGGTGGCAGCCGCAGCAAAGCCTCGAGCGGATGGACCAGCTCGGCATCGACCTTGCGATCACATCGATCTCGACGCCGGGCGTCACGCTCGGCGACGTCGCAAGCGGCCGGCGCTTGGCCCGCGCGTGCAACGAGTATGCCGCGAACCTCGCGCGCGAGCATCCCGGCCGCTTCGGCAGCTTCGCGTCGCTCCCGCTAACCGATGTGGCGGGCAGCCTCACCGAGTTAGCCTATGCGCTCGATCAACTGCACGCCGACGGCGTGGTGCTCTTGAGCGTATACGGTGATCGCTGGGTGGGCGATAAGGCTTTCGCGCCGGTGCTGGATGAACTCAATCGGCGCAAAGCCATCGTTTTCGTGCATCCGTCGGTCGGCAATTGCTCCCGGGCGCTCATTCCCTACGTGAACGTCGGCTTGATCGAATATCCGCTGGACACGACGCGCGCGATCGTCAGCCTGCTCGTCGGCGGAACATTCACGCGCTGTCCCGATATCCGCTTCATCTTCCCGCACGGCGGCGGCACGATGCCGATGCTGGCCGATCGCGTCGCCCGTCAAACCGGCGCGCGCCACGATCTGAACTTGGGCGCTCCGCCGCTGACGATCCTCAAGAAGCAGTACTACGACGTCGCGCTATCGGTCAGCGCGCCGACGCTGGCGGCAATCACCGCCTTTGCGGACCCCGCAAAGATTCTCTTCGGCACCGATTTTCCGTTCGTCGAAATGGGCTATACGACGGACGGGCTGCGCAATGCCGGCCTCGCGCCCGATCGCCTCGCCGCGATCGAACGCGGCAACGCGATGGCACTCTTCCCCCGCCGCTGAGTGGAACTGCGTCACCTCCGCTATTTCATCGCGGTCGCCGAACATGGACATTTTGGCCGCGCCGCCGCTGCGCTGCACACGGCCCAACCCTCGCTGAGCCAGCAGATCCGCCAGCTCGAAGACGAAACCGGCGTCGTGCTGTTCGAGCGCACCACCCGGCGCGTGCACCTCACGCCGGCCGGGGAGTTGTTTCTGGCCGAATGCCGGCAGCTGTTCGCGAACCTCGCGGCCTCCGTCGAGAGCGCGCGGGCCATCGCCACCGGCGAGCGCGGGCACCTGCGCGTCAGCTTCGTTAGCGGCGCGATGGGAGCCGGCGCCCTCTCGCATCTGTTCCATGATTTTCAGGCCTCGCATCCCGCCGTCTCGCTCGATGCGCGGCCGATGCCGGCGCTGGCGCAGATCGAAGCGTTACGCGAGGAAACGATCCACATCGGGTTCTTTTCGGCCGGTTACCGCGACGACACATTGAAGCAGCTCTTCGTGTGGCGCGAACGGCTCGTGCTCGCGTTGCCGCAGCACCACGCGTTCGCTGCCCGCAAACGCCTCCGCTTCGCCGATCTCCAGCGCCAGCGGCTGCTGATGTACTCGCACGGCTCCGGCTCGCAGCTCCAAAACGCGATCATCGCCGTGCTGCACGAGCAACGGATCGACCCGGAGATCGTCCACGAAGGCGCCGACGCCGAGACGATCGTCGGGCTGGTCGCCGCCGGGCGCGGCATCTCGCTCGTGCCGCTGTCCTGGAGCGCCTTTCAATTCCCCGGCGTCACCTATCGGCCGATCCAGCCCGCGCGCTGGATCGAGCCCGGGATGGCGCTGTTCTGGAACCCCAACGATGCCTCGCCCCTAATCCCCCAATTCGTCGACTCGGTACGCCACACGCTGCGCACCAATGCGGCGATTAAGTCGCTGAATGTCTCAATAGCGGAATAACGAAGTATTGGACTTCATTTGTCTCTTCTGAGACACTATCTGGAAGTGGGTTCCAGCCCGTCCCGGAGGTCCCGTGCAACTCGAAGCCCCGCCCATCGACTCGATTCCGTACGGTCTGTATTCGGATCCGGAGATCTACGCGCGCGAACAAGAACGCATCTTTCGCGGCCACGCCTGGAACTATGTCGGGCTCGAAGCCGAGATTCCGAATCCGGGCGATTTCAAGCGCACCTGGCTCGGCGACCGTCCGATCGTGGTCGTGCGCGGACGCGACGGCAAGGTCAACGTCGTCGAGAACGTGTGCGCGCATCGCGGCGTCTCCTTCTGCTTCCAAGAGTACGGAAATACCAAGGCGTTCCAGTGCCCATACCATCAGTGGTCCTACGACCTCACGGGCAAGCTGATCGGCATCCCGTTCCGTAAGGGCATCGGCGGCAAGGGCGGCCTAGCCGAGGATTTCGACATGAGCGAGCACGGTCTCACCGCGCTGCACGTGGCGTGCCGCAACGGCGTCATCTACGCTTCCTACGATGCGACGATGGAATCACTCGAAGAGTACTTCAACGACAACTTGTACTACATCGACCGCATGTTCAACGGCCGGGAGCTGCGCGTTCTCGGCTACTGGCGCCAGCGCATCAACTGCAACTGGAAGCTCATGGTCGAGAACCTGCGCGATCCCTATCACGCCACGCTCCTTCACGTGTTCCTGGTCGCATTTTCACTCAATCGCGCCGACCAACCCAGCAGCGCGCGCCTCGACCGCGACGGCAAGCACGGCGCGTTCACCTCGCGACGCGGCGGCGAGATCGACACCGAAGCGACGAAAGAGATCCAGGCTGCGAGCAAAGGGTTCGCCCTCCAGGGCCCGCAGTTGCTCGCGCCGGTGAAAGAGTTCCCCGATGCCGACACGCTCGTCATGCAGTCGATCTGGCCGAACATCATCTTGCAGCAGCAGCTCAACGCACTGGCGATCCGTCAGATCGTGCCGCGCGGTCCGAACGCGTTTGAATTGCACTGGACCTGCATCGGCTATGCCGACGACGACGACGACATGATCGCCCGCCGGCAGATGCAGGCGAACCTCGTCGGACCGGCCGGGTTCGTTTCGGTCGACGATTCCGAAGTGATCGAAATGATCCAGCGCGGCGTCACCGCCTATAACGAGAGCGCCGGGGTCGTGCCGATGGGTGGAACCGGCACCGAAAGCTGCGACTACACCGTCACCGAAGCGCCGCTGCGCGCCTTTCACAAGTACTACCGTCGGGTGATGGGCCTGTGATCGCCGCGCCGGATAGCGAACTGCGCTTCGCCCTGCTCGGCCTTTACGACGACTATGCCGCGGCGCTCGACGACGAACTCGAACGCTGGCCCGACCTTTTCACCGAAGAGGGCATTTATCGCGTGATCGCGCGCGAGAACTACGAACGCGGCCTGCTTTGGCCCACGATGTCGTGCCGCGGCCGCGGAATGCTGCGCGATCGCGTCACGGCGATCCGTCAAACGAGCGTCTACACCCCACGCCAGATGCGCCATGTCGTCAGCGGCATCCGGGTGCTCGGCGAGGCGCCAAACGGCTATCGCACCCAGGCGACGTTTCTGGTGGGCGAGAGCGGTCCGGACACGGAGTCGCGCCTCTACGCCATCGGCCGCTACATCGATGTGGTCGAACGCGACCCCGATGCGGCGAACGGCTATCGCTTTGCCGACAAGATGTGCGTCTACGACGGCAACCTGATCCTGAGCACGCTGATCTACCCGCTCTGAGGAGTACCGCCATGAAGATCACGGCAGACGATATTCGCGGCGTCGTGGGCATCGTTCCGACGCCCGCCACGGCCGACGCCGAGCGTTGGGACGCAACGCAAACCGTCAACCTGCCCGAATCCCAGAAGATGGTCGAGGCCGTCGTCAGCGCCGGCATCGACATCGTGATGACGACCGGCACGTTCGGCGAGTGCGCCACGCTGACGTGGCCCGAACTCCAAGCCTTCGTCGACTGCGTGGTGCAGACCGTCGGCCGCCGCAAGCTGGTCTTTGCCGGCGTCACGACACTCAACACGCGCGATACGATCGAACGTGGACGCCGCCTGCTCGAACTCGGCGCCGACGGGCTCTTCATCGGGCGCCCGATGTGGATTCCGCTGGATGACGCGCAGATCGTGAACTACTATCGCGATCTCGCCGCCGCCCTACCCGGCGTGCCGCTGGTGGCCTACGATAATCCCTTCGCGTTCAAGGGCAAGATCTCCAACGACGTTTACGCCCAGCTCGCAAAAATACCGGAGATCGTTGCCGCGAAGCACGTCGGCGGCCCACAGCTCGAGGCCGACATGCGCACCGTCGGTGACGCCGTGCGCATCCTGCCGCTCGAAACCGACTGGTATCCGATCGCGCAAACCGTACCCGACCTGGCGCTCGCGTGCTGGTCGGGCGCGGTCGCATGCGCGCCGTCGCCGATCGCGGCGCTCGGTCGCGCCATTCTCGCGCGCGATTGGACGGCGGCCGAAGCGTTGCACCGCAAAGTGAACTGGGCGATCGAGACGATGTTCCCCGAAGGCGGGCTCGGCTCGTTCATGAACTACAGCATCCAGCTCGGTCACGTGCGCTTTCGCACGGCCGGCTTGATCGATCCCGGACCGACGCGGCCGCCGTACGTCGGCGTGCCGGCCGACTACGTTGCGGGCGCCGAAGAAGTCGGCCGGCGCTGGAAGCAACTCGAAGGCGAATACGCGCGCCAGCTTGCCGGCACGCGGTGACCACGCACACCGCGAAGTCGCGCGAACAGTTCGACGACGAAATCGAAGCGCTCCATCTGCGCGGGCAGTGGCGCTTCGACGAAGACGTTCAGCGCATTTCCAAGGGCGCGCCGCCGAGCGGCGAACCGTTCCTCTGGAAATGGACGGCGATCCGGAACGTGCTGCTCGAGGCGTGCGACGTGATGCCCGACAGTTTGCGCCAGCGGCGCAACGTGAGCTTCGTGAACCCCGGCTTGCGCACGCCCAACGCGACGAGCACGATCACCGCCGGCGTTCAGCTCGTCACGCCCGGCGAACTCGCGTGGGGACATCGCCATACGATGGGTGCCATTCGCTTCGGCATCGAGGGCGACGAGCGGCTCTACACCGTCGTCGATGGCGACGTGGTACCGTTGGCCGCTAACGACCTCGTGCTCACGCCGTCGTGGACCTGGCACGACCATCACAACGAGATGGACCGCAACGGCGCCTGGCTCGACGTGCTGGATGTGCCGCTGCTGATGGCGATCGACCAGGCCCGCTTTCAGCCGCTGGGGGAGATGGCGCAGAAGCAGAACGCGCACAACGTGAACCTCTCGCTGCGCTACGCCTGGCGCGACGTCGAACCCGTGCTGCGCGGTTACGGCTCGGCCCCGGCCAGTCCGTACGACGACGTCGTCCTGGAATACGCGAACCCCGTGGACGGCGGCCCGACGCTGCCGACGATCGGGTGCTACCTGCAACTGCTGCGCGGCGGCTTCGAAGGACAGACCCACCACCACAGTTCGGCGGCCATCTATCACGTCGTCGAAGGCGCGGGCGTGACGGTTTGCGGCGACGTCGAACTGCACTGGTCGGCGCACGATTCGTTCGTCGTCCCGAGCTGGATGCCGCACCTGCACGTCAACGCATCGAAGCGCGACGACGCGATTCTCTTTTCCGCCACCGACCGGCCGCTGCTCGAGGCGCTCAAGCTCTATCGCGAAGACCCGCCGGGCCCGGGTGTGCGTCCGGCGCCGATTTTCCCTGGAAACTTTTCCCGAGAGGAAGCCTAGTCATGACGATCTCACGCGTGCTACGCATTGGCGCGCTCTTTGCGGTTTTCGCGCTGGTCGCATCGTACACCACGCCGGCCGTTGCGGCCGACCCGTACGAGATCCCGGTGATCGCCTCGCTGACCGGAATCTACGCCTTCATCGGTCAAGGCTCGAAGGCCGGGCTCGACGGCGTGGAAGCGGTGACGAATGCTGCCGGCGGGGTGCACGGCCGTCCGATCAAGTTCGTCTATCACGACGATGCTTCGAACCCGCAGACGAGCCTGCAAATCGCGAACGACCTCATCGCCAAACACGCGCCGTTCATTCTGGGCACCACGGCGACGGCGACGTGCCTCTCGATCTCACCGCAGTTACAAAACGGTCCGCTGATGTACTGCCTCACGCCCGGCATCCATCCCGCGCCCGGGAGCTGGACCTATTCGGCCAACGTTTCATCCGACGTTGCCACGGTGGTCGGGCTCCGCTATCTGCGCCAACGGAACCTCAAGCGCATCGCAATTCTCGCCTCGACCGATGCGAGCGGACAAGATCAAGAACGCGGCACTGATGCCGCCCTGATGATCCCCGCGAACCGCGACTTCACGGTCGTCGCGCGCGAGCACTTTGCGCCCAATGACGTCTCCGCCTCAGCCCAGATGGCGCGCATCAAGGCGGCCAACCCGGATGTCGTTCTACTGCTCTGCGTCGGCGCGCCGTTCGGCACAGGCGTTCATGCGCTCGCAGACAGCGGCATCGACGTTCCGGTCTTCACCTCGAACGGCAACTCGACGTATGCCGGAATGAAGCAGCTCGCCAACTTTTTACCTAAAGAGCTGCTCTTTCCCGATCAGCCGCCGATGGCGGTTGAAGTGATCAGCGACAAAGCCGTGCGCGATCAAGTGCTACTCTACAAGAAGACGATCAGCGCCATGGGCGTGAAGCCGGACGGCATCCCGGCCACCGCCTGGGATCCAGGTTTCCTTGTCGTCGCTGCGCTCAAGAAGTACGGTTTGACGATGACGTCGGAGCAGTTGAAAACGTATCTCTCGACGCTTCAGGATTATGCGGGCGCGATGGGGCGCTACAACTTCATCGAGATACCGCAGCGCGGTCTCAACGAAGAATCGGTGATCATCGCGCGCTGGGATGCGAAGGCCGATTGGTGGCGACCGGTCAGCCACCCGGGCGGGGCGCCGCTGTAGCCCCCAGATAGATCGACTGCACGCGCGGATCGTTCGCGAGTTCGGAGGCCTTCCCGCTCAACGCGATCTCGCCGTGTTCGATGATATACGCGCGGTCGGCATACCGCAGCGTCAACCGCGCGTTCTGCTCGACGAGCAAAATCGACGTGCCCTCTTCCCGGAGCGAACCGATGATCGCGAAGATGCTCTCGACGACGCGCGGCGCGAGCCCGGTCGACGGTTCATCGAGCATCAGCAGCGTCGGCTTCGCCACGAGCGCACGGCCGATCGCCAGCATTTGTTGTTCGCCGCCGGAGAGCGCGTAGGCCACCGAGCGTTTACGGGCGGCAAGCGCGGGGAAGCGGTCGTACACGGTGGCTACCGACGCCTCGACCTCGGCTTTGGAACGCAAGAAGCCGCCGAGGCGCAGGTTGTCTTCGACCGTCAACTCGGTGAAGAGCCGGCGCCCTTCCGGGACGTGCAGCAATCCGCGGGCGACGATGCCTTCCGTCGTAAGTTCGCTGATGTCGTGCCCATCAAAGGTGACGCTGGCTTTCATCACGCGCACCTCGCTGCGCGAGATCGCCCGCAGCAACGTCGTCTTGCCTGCGCCGTTGGCTCCGAGCACCGCGACGAACTCGCCGGCCCCGACCTCGATCGAGATGCCGCGTAAGATCTGAAGCCGTCCGTACCCCGCATCGAGATCGCGGACCACCAAACGTTCGTTCACGACGCGGCTCCGAGGT
>Ga0182030_10027046_pt1 | contig 10344 bp, 13 predicted proteins | sample 812S3MmetaG_FD_121299 | JGI IMG/M metagenome (GOLD analysis project Ga0182030, IMG submission 121299) | Permafrost microbial communities from Stordalen Mire, Sweden - 812S3M metaG (Illumina Assembly) | ecosystem: Environmental > Terrestrial > Soil > Wetlands > Permafrost | place: Sweden... | reverse complement strand
GGGGCGGGGGTTAGAAATAACACAAAGGCGTTGCAACCATAAGACCGACGGCACACCCTTCTCCTCAGGCAACTGCATCGCGGAATCAAGGTGCTTCTCCTTCCCTCTTCCCAATGGTGCCATTACCTCATCCCGAAGCTCAGCATACTTCACAATACCCCTCTCAAAGTCCTGGAAGCTAACAACCCCCCTCCGCAGCAATAAGCAGCGACTCGTCAGATAGATGGGAAGAACGTCGGATTAGACACTCTCGGCCGGTCACTCACGGCCTGTTACTCCAAACCCTATATTCTCCCCCTCAACCTTCAATATCCGCCCTACTCTCCACAATCCTGCGAACCTCCAAACTCAATCTAAATCCTCCCAATCCCAATTTCGTTCCACCAATACCCCTCCCTCATATATACATACGATCCCAACCTTCTGCTTCGAATCTAAAATAAATCACCGCCTGTCCAGAGTGGCTTACAAAGCCTGTTGATGGTTAAAGGGATAGAGGGTGGGAGAGTGAGAGTAGACTGGCGTTGAGGTGGTGTGTGGTGGGTATTGGAGGGAAGGGGTATAATATGTGAGGGGTTAGTTGGATGGGCAGATTGCTGCGAGGTGGTAAGAAGAAGGGAAAGGAAAGGTGTGCAGAGTCATCTGTTGATGCGAAAGGCAACCATTAAGTGGTTGAATATCTCTAACCAAGAAGCAAAGTCTCAACCGAGATTTACGCCTGCTATTGGATCACATAATTTTTGGCATAAGGGGACAAACTTCCAGTTGCGGAGGAAGGAGGTAGCTATGTTTCACGAGTTGGGTGGAGGGCCGCTGCGTTTAAAGACAAAGAACTAATTACCCTCTCTTGCTTCTGGCGCTCCACGCGACCGATCAAGAAGCTCATCCAACACGCCAAAGTACACTACCACATTGTATATTTTCGGGAGGAGAATAGAGAAATCCAAGGAGCCACGAAATATGAAAGCCATAAATGACTATGTAGTAGTCTCAAAGATATTATCTCAAACAAAGCCAGGTATTATTATAATTGAAGTCAGAGTTAGGGATAATATTAAACTAAAAGACATATCAAAGATATAAATCTTTGTAAAATTATCCTCTATAACTGATAGCACATTTCCTCAAAGATTTGTAATACTCTCAAGACCAAACTATCCAAGCCAAATAAGATTTTTAACATTAAAACTAACCTATTTGACAGCAAGCGAAGTAGTCTTTTGTCCTTAATTATTTTAAAAAGACTAATCTTCTTTTAGTTGTATCCCTATTACCTACCAATCTCTACTCAACATACAAAAATAATTTAGAATATTTAAAAATAACTAAATATACTAGACCAGATCACAAGAAAACCTATCATTCCTCAGACAGCATTAAAATTAAAGTATACATCTATAAATTATATAATACTAGAGAGGAAAAGAAAGGTCTTCAACAAACTAAAATAAAACTAATGCTGTATGTTAGCTTTGAAGGACATTAGAATAAGTAAGTTCTTCGGGTATTTGGCTATGTTAGTACAAAAAAGCTAACGATATGCTCATAGTCTTGTGTTTGAGCGTAATTTGTAGGAAGATCTTATTTAAACAATGAACAACATTTGTAGGCACCTAACTCTCACCTGGTTTCCGCGCTGATATTTGATGAGTATAAGAGCCTGTGATCCCAATCCACAACTCCTATGCCCACCACTACTTTACAGGCGGTTCCTCCGGAGCCGTCGACCTCGACCTCGGCGCTGACCAAGGTGGCTCCATCCGTCTCCCGTCAGCAAACTGCGGAACCGTAGGCCTCAAACCAACATGGGGACTAGTCCCATACGCCGGGTGCATAACTCTAGAAGTTACAATCAACCTTTTTGGGCCTGTGGTAAGACTGTGCTACGTTGCAGGAGGTCATTGCTAGGAGTGATGGCAGTGATGGGATTGATGACCGGCAACACAGTGATTAGAAAAAGGGGAAGGTGAGGTTTGGGGGAAAAGTTTGTAGAGGAGAGGAGACATGTCGTTGAAGAGGATACAAATTGGGGTAGGGGTTTGAGGGCCTGCTTACAGATCCTAACGTCGTCGAGTTGCTTCTCGCACCGCAGAGTTTGAAGCGGAATTCAAGGAGATTTATAGTACAGTGGCATGATATGGATGATTACCCAACATATGGCTAGCACGACACAAGGCTTGTTCTCCAACCCAGCCGTTCGAAACAGCTGCCATTCCCCGATCGCACAGAACTCTTCGATTCACAACTTGTTTAAGAGGCATTCGATGCCCTAAATCCTGGAGGACAGAATATCTACCTCCGCGGCCTCTTCCCCCAACAAAACTTCGGCGCATCGAACCTCCTACGAAAGCTAAATGACGAATACGAACGTGCATTCCGCAACGTCGATGTCCTCGTCGTGCCAACTATGATCTCCCTCCTGTTAAGATTGAGGGAAATGGGGGAAGAACGCTTGGCCCGCTGAAAATCTTGAGCAGGACGATTAGAACGACGCATAATGGTACGGGTTAACCAGGACCGCGTTTGCCAGTGTGCTTTGTGTCGGCGGGAGATAATGTAAATATTTGGTTACTAACGGACTTGCAGATTGATAAGAGAAAGTGGAAGGATTTGATGGTCTTGAAGGTCGTTGCGTTTTGGGAGGGGAAGAATGAGCGGAAGAGATTGAGGTATGGTGGGAACTGGCTTTCAGAACCCAGAATACACTTTCGTAGGTTCTTCAACAACGAATTTCTGATCTCTCATGGAAGTCTCGATCAAACAACCTCTCGCACTGTTTCGAAATATCCGGCTAGGTATTCAGCACTGCGAGCCGCCGAATTAATCTTATGCTTCAACGCGCTGAGTTCCTCTACGACCTGACAGACATTTAAGTTATGCTTGGTCTTATTATAGTGGGCGCGCTGCTTCGATCCGTCGAACTTACGATTTTGAAGATTTCCACCAAAGCGGTTGCTCCCTTAGCCCCTTCCTTTGCCAAAAAATCTTCTAGCTAGGCATAAGAACTTTGAAGATATCGGTCGTACTGAGCGGGGTCTCTCTTTCGCTGCTCAGATCTTGTTCTAAATCGTGGGATGGTGATGGCTGACGGTGGCTTACAGTCCCTTAGCACCGGCTACTTGCTACATTTGGTACTTCGGATTATCTCGGATATGGAAGGAGTTACGGGCATCGTCACGGCTTCCTACAGTGTCCGTCACGAAGAACGGAGACTGCTGGGCGTTTTTCTCATGGAGCCTCCCGGCATTCTCCTCCGACGCAGCAGCTGTCCACAGGTGACGTAGCATTTGAAATGTTGAGTTAATAGAATTGATTGTTTATTTTGTGATGCGTGTCTTTTGGTTGCCTTTTGTGGATGCAACTCCAAAGCCTCAAGCTCCAACTCGGCCATCGTCGTCGCCCTCTTACACTCGCTCAACCCATTGCATATGGAGTAGCTCGACGTACACACTAAACAGAGTACCACCGTCATTCCAATCCTGACCCCGCTCCTCATCTCTCTGATCTCCCTGTCCTGACGACTGATCTCCCTCTCTTGGTAGCTTCTCTCCCTTTCCTGGCGGCTTCTCCTTTGTGATTTGTTGGGTGGATGGGTGGATGGGTCTTTCTTGCCCCTCTGTGATCTAGGGATAGGCGGGTAAACTGGTTCAGCATTGTTGCTATCCAAGACATAATCCACCATTGTACTTTGAATAAGGGGTTGAACGACACAAATAGTGTTATATAACGCATTTTGAAGCATGCTCCGAAAGTTCAATTGTGCATTAAAACCAGAAGAGTAACATCTACTTAAATTATCTACAAGAAGATTTCTTCTACCAATCATTTTAAGTACTAGGCAACGTTAAATGATGACACTCCCAGATCCCTTTATTCCAAGCAGGTATTGTCTTGTACCCGCAGGAAACTTGTATGGCATTGAGCTGTGCGGTTTGCAAGCCCTCATGGTGTAGCTTGAGGCGCGATCATATCTTAGGGCATTTAAAAGCTACTCCTAGGACTTACCCTCTACTACTTTCAGCGATGTCAGATCCTCCTGCAGGCCTACGAACCACGGTAGCATAGTTCTTCGCACCCCCTTTGATAGCCCGTGAGCCCCATGGGGAAGCTGCGTCAGCGTGATCAGTGCCTCCCCACGACTGCAGGTCACCCTCTTCCCCCCAGGGTCTCGGCATCGCTCCTTATGAACATCTTCTCGGAGATGCGGTGGACAACCCACCAGTCTCCTGCCCGCGATCCACGATACTCTGCCACCACTACCCAAGGTTTTGCTACATGCCCGGGAGGATCACCGTGCATTTGTCCTCCTCATCATCCAGTGAGAAATCATATTGCAGCCCCGCACATTTGCAAGCAGCTCTGGGATATTAGTGCGTATTACTCCCCTAGACCGCGTACTTTGCGTAGTACGGGTAGGAAACAAGCCTCCACTGCTAATCAGGACGAAGGGCGGCGTACGCAGCATAGTACATGGGATCTTGGCACATGAGCTGCTGCCCAATGGAGTAGAAAATATTCCGCAGCCACCCATAGTTCTGCTTGTTGTTGTTCCTCAATCTCCGTTGTGAATCACCAGCTGAACAGATCGACGTTGGCTGACCCTCCATCGTATAACCCTGGCCTACTCAGCCAAGCTCCGTTGGCCGTACTAGAAGGCCCTGGGGAGCTCGGTGTGGATGAACTAGTATGGGCCTAGGGCATCGGATGGCCTCGCGGGCCGATTCTTCAACCGCCTTCGCCGCCTTCAGCTCTCGCACAAGGCGTCTGCATTCAGCTGCTTGACGCGCAAGCCCAGCTGGGCCCCCATCGCTTTGGCATGCGGTAGCATGCCCCGCTAAAGCCGTTCATCTGCCTCATGAGCCGCAAGCTAGGCCCTGTATCAAAGCCCCGGTTCCAGACAACGGTCCTCCTCCGGCTCTCAAAAACATCGCCCGCACACCCGCGCCTTCTCCTCCCCAGCCTCTACCGCTTCTCAGGCCTCCTTTCATCATCTCCCTCTCCTGAGATACCACAAGCTTTCTCAGCAATAATTCAAAGGCTGACTTGCTCATAGACAACAGCTGCAAATCCATGGGTTCTACCTCCGCAGTTGCTAAAGAGTAAACTCACTTTAGAGGAACGTGGTTTTTGAATAGGGACTTGGAAAAACCTTCTGGAGGAATAGGATGTCTGGATAACCTCCCTTAGATTTTCCCATTAAAAATTTAATTTATAAAATAGACCTGAATCACAAGCATTTTTCATCCTCTGAGTCTCTGATACTCATGGCAATATTTTATAAATAGCTTTTACTTTGGCGACATTACGAACCATATAATGTTCGGAAACCCGCTTTTTGTATTCGATCTTTTCCTTAGCGCAATGGTTTACTATATAAACAACTATTCTCGTTTATTATGCTAAGCACTTTTAAAAACCTCTCAAAGTCCTACTTTTGACCATTCACTGCATCATGTCTAATCTCTTCCATCGACAACTGGACTCGCTTCGGTCACCGCTCCGTGATGAGGATGAATATAATCCAAGCATTCTTGGCCAGCCAAGAAGCATGTTCGCAAACATATCCAATAGCTCAAACCCCGTCAAGAACAGTGTCAAGCGTAAGCACACGAAAAAGGTAACACCCAATGAAGTGTGGACTCGCAACAATCTTGAAGCTCAATCGGCCCTTGGAACCACTCAATACGGCTTCATCGAAGAACACCACCGCCACAGCCCACCCATCAAGTCAGCGGTGGAACGGCCCAGGCAATGCGCCTCTTTTCGCTTTCACCAACACCAAAACCATCACCACAACTACTCCTACCAACGGCAGCAAACGAAGTCAATTCCGGAACGGAAGTCGACACTCTCATGAAGGCTACTCAAGCCAAAACCCAAAGTCCCAACTTAATCAGAAACCTAGGTATCAATGGCGGCAGGATCATCCTCCACCGCCAATGAATGCTTCGGCTGAGGAGTTTTTCCAGAGATTTAGAGAATTGGCAGATGCTCTTTGGGTGTCATTCAAGAACACTAGAGACGAAGGAACACTCATCATCGGCCTCGAAGACTTTCTCGCCGCTGCAGTTATGGGCGCTACCAAGTCATGGACTCAGCACCATGAGTCGAACGTCAAGGCAAGAGAAGGAGCGGGAATGAAGGCGGCGGGTGAAATGGATTTGAAGAAAGGTATGAAATTCAAATCTTTAGGTGGAGTGACAAGCCTTGATTAACATAGTAACAGACGATCCTGGACCTCAAAGAATGCTTTAGGTAGCTAGAAGCGGAAAGATGGAACGAACGCATCATGGACGTAGAACGAGATAGAGCCCACGGTTTTGACTCATTTCAACATCGACGAAGCATTATTGAGAAGCTTTACCTGGGTCGTTTCCGCCAAGCGAGATTCTTGAAAGTTGTGCGCTTGCCTGTTGTATCCATTTTGTGTGTCATTGCGGCTGTACGTTTCCTGCTGAGGGGCCCAAGACTAGAATAATGTGGTCGGAAATTCAGGAACACTTTACAATAGTTCGTAAGGCATTTGATTTGTCTTTGACATATTTAATGAAGAATAGAAGCTGTGAGTTGTAAAAATTTTCTTTTGGAAATTCTTTATCTGACAGTCGCCGGCCTAATAATGCTTTTGAAATCCATTGAGATGAATCTTTTAGAGGAGATATATCTATTGCTAATTGAAAATAAACACGAAAAATATCAATCTAATCGCTGCCACCAAATACAGATACATAGAAGAGCGAAAAATCAAATGTGAAATGCGCGGAGGCACCAGCCAATTAAGAAGAAAGATATTGTGATAAACTCGAGATCCATCGATTCATAATAAACCACACATGCTCCTTCATTCGCCGAGTGTGTCAAGTTCGAACAGAGCCGTAGAGAGAGATAGGTATTTAGGCCCAGCTTATCTTCTTCTTCAACCACTGGAGAATTCGTCGACCTAAATTTTCGGTTGGTTGTTGAAGATTTCTGCCATTTCCACGTCGTATTTTCAGCTGCCGCATCATTTCAAGAAAAACTTCCTTAACCTTGGTGTTGTCTTTTGCTGATACCTCAACGAACATACATCCTAACTCCTTCGCCAGCGCATTCCCTTCCTTCGTAGAGACCTCTCGCGCTGTAACTTCGTCACTTTTGTTCCCAATAATCATTATTGGCATAGGGCTAGACGATGTTGATGATCCTGGGTACGAGGGCGAGGCCTTGATCTGGGGGTGAATCAGGGTAAAGGATGATTTTGAAGATATGCTATAAACAAACACGAAACCTGCGCCACTAGCAATCCGATCTGGTCGTCGTGCTGCGTAAATTTGCCGGCCAGCTGTATCAGTCACTTCCCCCATGCACGACTCGCCGTCTATCGTAAATTGCTTCCGGTACATATCTTGGATAGTTGGCTCGTACTGGTAAATTAGCACAACAAATGTGTGGTAGATAGAGAATACGCACATTTTCAACAAACTTATTCAAGACTAATTGTGTTATCAAAGCTGTCTTGCCAACACCTGCTCCACCTAACACCACCAACTCGTATGGTTTAGTCTTCTCCGCCATGATTCGAATTGAAAGATTCGGTGGGATTATTCATAATTGGACTGTCGAGATATTGGCTTCGAAGGGCTATCGAACTATTTGTACTATGGAATAAAATATACCTTGACTCACCCAGGGGTGCCGTCTTGATGCTTGCCACAGCTCGCTCAGGAAATGCAAGCGTAAGGTGGCGCAAAAACCTAGCCTTAAATAGACATCGGCCCGCGCCTGAGGAATGAAAGGTGCGCTAGTGACAATATCTTGATCGTGGAAATAACATGCTGGGACTAGCGAGTGGAGGTATCTTTCCTCGCCCTAATCTCACTGCGACATCTTTTCAGGGTTTGAACCTTTTGCACGCCTGATCAAAACCTCTCAATCGCTTCAAAACTTCAAATTAGTTACTACAAAGTATGACTGATAAGTCATTCGGCTGCTATCATAACGGATGGTGGTTGATATATGTCTTATCAATCCTTTTTCCAAAATTCCTTGGCCGAAGTTCTTGCGCCACTTCAATAATTTCCAGGATCTGCGGTACGCGCTAAGAAGGCTTGCCCGCGACCCCGACAAGCTCTGGATCGTGGCCCCGGGCCCGGTCTTCTGGGATGTATCGGCATCTAGAGCAGAGCTGCGATCGATGCTAGTGGCATCGAGAAGCGACGCCTTAATCGACCAAAATTCTGAGGCTGAAATTTAATGTAATTTGATCCTCTTTTTACGTATAATCGAGACCAGCTGGTCCAGCCTCGCCAACCCCTCCCCCTCCCATACAGATACAGAAGTCAACATCAAGGCACAACAGGAATAGGTCTCATCGACACCTCTCTCAGCAAGAAGCCAAGCTTCTGCGCATCGACTAGCGCATCGGCGCAGAGTAGTACCAACTGGCAATACTTCGCAGATGTGAGAAGCGATCCCCACGGTGAGACGAAGATCTTGAACCCTGTGAACATGATTTTGACTATGATCCTCAGGGAGAATATTGGATACCAGAACTTCTGGGGTTGACGAAACTGAGTGAGATATTTCCAAGTTTGGACGGCGCCAGATGTGGGGAAGGAGTAACTTGGATTGAAGGGCAAGGACTGAGTTGATAGCCCGTTAGTGAAGATTGGTTTTACAGTTGGTGTCCTAGTTCATGTTTGTGGTTCGGCAGCTGGTGCGTTTCATCCTGCTGTCCCAGATCTTAGGTCCCCAGAATACGTGTATCTTGGCAACTAAGGATGTGCCGCTGGAAGGGTCGTCATCAACTGAAACGAGATCAACAAAGAATTCCCCATCAACTCCAGGAATGCAGGTGTCACATTCCAGGCCAACTCTTCCTTCCCCAAGCCCCCCCAACGTTTGTAGGTCCATATTGAACCAGTATTCGGTTGCAGAGCCAGGCCCCGTGTCCCTCCAATCTTCAAACGAAGAACGATTGAATCCAATAAAATTCCCCACAAGCAGTTCATCTTCACCAACAGCCTTGGATAGAGTCCCTTCGCAGGAATCTGTCCTTATCCGCTGAGCAAAGTTCCAATGTATCTTTTCCCCCTCCAAATCCTCGTCATCAGAATCACCTGGACCGCCTGGGAAAGTACTTCTTAGATAGTTTGGCTTCCCTCGAGACAACCCCCAAGAGCACCTCCAAGACCCCATCCATTTCTTCGATCTTCTCCCCAGCTCACACAATTCGGTTTTAGTCTTTTGCAATATACCAACAACATTAATTTCCAGGATTTTGTGTGATCTGCCATTATTCTCGACTTGAATACAGATGCCAGTATATGGATGCCTTGCTGATTGTTCTCCAAATAGTTGCGTAGATGACCCATCAATCTCATGAACATCCAAATTCATTGCTATGACGCTCGACTGTGCTAGATGTTAGAACAGTCGAGGAATCAGGGAGAATGGTAACGAAAGGTGGTTTTGTACCTTTTTATGTGCATTGGGTAATTGGGCATAAGGAGTGTGCTCATCTATGTCTTCAGTATCCTCCGATGCTGAGGAGTGCAGCCGAGACCGCAATCTGTCACGAATGCGATGATCTGTGACAGGCCGAGGGGAAGTAGTATGAGCTTGCTGAGAAAGTTGTGGAGAAGAGCCCTGCGGGATTGATGGTTGTTGAGCATTGAAACTCAATAATACTTGGGTTGTATCAATTGTCTGAGTGTTAACAAAAGCTGTCTCTCCACTCAAAAAACCTCCAAGCTCATTTTTTTGCGCAATTATTTCCTTGTCATCTAGTTTGCCACCAAATAATTCAAACACAGATTTCGCTGTGACAACTGAGGTAGGGATACCCATTAGGAGTGTGACAATTCTAATCCAGAATAGATATAGTCTTTGTTCTTTGGTGAGATCCACTAGACGCAAAGATGTATTATTTTTGAGAAATACCGCGGGGCAAGTATATCCCAGTTTTTGGAAGCATTCACCTACCCGCATATATAGTGTGTCTTCATGAGGTGGCAAGGTAAACATTTGGATATCATGAACGCGGTCGGCTCTCCATTTACGTTCTCTTGCAAGGTGTTGGTGCATATATTCAGAGATCCAACCACCAGTTTCGATACTCTGCTTTGCTTTTGCTCGTCTAATTTTTTTGTTAGCTCTGATCAACATTATTTGGATAAAGCCCACGTTTCCCAAAACCAAATCTGCACAGATTGTTTTGTCATTTTTATATCCCCTGCGATCCGTTCTTTAGCAATGGCTGTTGGCATAACGTCCTTTTTGTATTCCATCTCTAGCCTGCGTAATTGATCTTGAGTAAGACGTTTTCTTTTTTGATTCTTTCGCTCTTTGGTTAAGGTGCTCTTC
>Ga0182030_10027043_pt1 | contig 10344 bp, 8 predicted proteins | sample 812S3MmetaG_FD_121299 | JGI IMG/M metagenome (GOLD analysis project Ga0182030, IMG submission 121299) | Permafrost microbial communities from Stordalen Mire, Sweden - 812S3M metaG (Illumina Assembly) | ecosystem: Environmental > Terrestrial > Soil > Wetlands > Permafrost | place: Sweden... | reverse complement strand
GTCGCGCAGCGCCAGGAGGTCGCCGACCGTGATCCCGGCCGCCTTGAGGAATCCGTGGTCGGCCATCCAGCCGTCGTTGTACAGCTTGGAGAGGTAGCCGCGGCCCGAGTCCGGGATGTGCACGACCACCACCGCCTCGGGCGGGAGGTCCCGGGCGACCTGGAGTGCCGCGGCGACCGCCGTTCCGCTCGATCCTCCGATCAGCAGACCCTCCTCTCGGCTGACCCGGCGGGCGGTGGCGAAGCTCTCGGCGTCGGAGATGGCGATCACCCGGTCGACCACCGAGGCGTCGTAGGTGGTGGGCCAGAAGTCCTCGCCGATGCCCTCGACCAGGTAGGGGCGCCCCGAGCCTCCGGAGTACACCGAGCCCTCGGGGTCGGCTCCGATGACCTGCACCGATGGATTGCGCGCCTTGAGGTGGCGGCCGACGCCGGTGATCGTCCCTCCGGTGCCGACGCCGGCGACGAAGTGGGTGATCCGGCCGCGCGTCTGCTCCCAGATCTCCGCGCCGGTCTGCTCCTGGGCGGCGGGGTTGTCCGGGTTGTGGTACTGGTCGGGCTTCCAGGCCGCGGAGATCTCCCGGGCCAACCGGTCGGAGACGGAGTAGTACGAGTCCGGGTGATCGGGGGCCACGCTGGTGGGGCAGACGATGACCTCCGCCCCGTAGGCGCGGAGCAGGGCGATCTTGTCGGAGGCCACCTTGTCGGGGCAGACGAAGACGCAGCGGTAGCCGCGTCGCGCCGCCACGATGGCGAGCCCCACCCCGGTGTTGCCGCTGGTCGGCTCGACGATCGTCCCGCCCGGCTGCAGCCGTCCGTCGCGTTCCGCCGCCTGGATCATGGCGAGGGCGATCCGGTCCTTGGAGGAGCCTCCCGGATTGAAGAGCTCGAGCTTGCCGAGCAGGGTGCACTCCAGGTCCTGAGCGGTGCGATCGAGGCGCAGCAGCGGGGTGTTGCCGATCAGGTCGATGAGGGAATCCGCGGCCGCCATCGGCGGGCCAGGGTCGGTGAGAGGTCGTACCTCCACGCCGGAGAGCGACCGCCCCGCCGCGACGGGCAGTGGCTCGTCGGTGAGGAGGGTGGTCGGGAGCCCGGCCTGACGCAGTGCTAGGGCGACCGGCAGCGCCTCGTCGAGGACACCGGTGACCGAGATCCCGCGTGGGATCCTCGGCCGGAGGACCGCGACGAGGGATGACGTCGGCACCTCCGCGCGATGCCGGTGGACGTGCCGGGCCCGGCTCAGCAGCCGTCCCGGCGGTTGACCGTCGCCGACGATGACGAGGACGTCCACGGCTTTCCGGTCACTCCGGGGCCAGGGAGGCCACCCGCGTCCGGAGCAGAGGCGGCCGCCCGTGGCGGCGCGCTGCCTCCGAGCCCTGCCGGGTGCGGGCGCTGCCCTCGGCCCTGCTGTGGGGCTGGTCGGCGGTCACCTGCTCCAGTGCCTCGACGATCAGCTCGCCGACCTGCTCCGCCTCGACCAGGAAGCCGTCGTGGCCATGGAGGGAGTGGACCACCTGGAGCGTCGGCGATCCCGGTAGGAGGGTGGCCAGCTCCCCCTGCTGCGGCGGGGGATAGAGGCGGTCGCTGTCGACGGCGATCACGGTGCTGCGGGCCCGCACCCGGGCGAGTGCCGCGGCCACGCCACCCCGGCCCCGGCCCACGTCGTGGTGGTCCATGGCACGGCTGAGAACCAGGTACGAGTTGGCGTCGAAGCGTCGCACCAGCTTGGCGGCGTGATGATCCAGATAGCTCTCGACGGCGTACCGGCCCGTGCCGAGTGGCTCCTCGCCGGCCTGCGGCCGCCGCCCGAAGCGCAGGTGCAGCTCGGGCTCGCTCCGGTAGGTGATGTGGCCGATGCGCCGGGCCAGCCCGAGACCGGCAACCGGCCCGGGTGTGCCGTAGTAGTCGCCGCCCCGGAAGGCGGGGTCGGAACGGATCGCATGAGCCTGGACCGCGGTCAGAGCCAGCTGCTCGGCGCTCGCCGCGGCCGACGTCGCCAGCAGGATCAGCCGTGCGACCCGGTCGGGGTAGGTCACCGCCCACTCCAGGGCGCGCATGCCTCCCATGGACCCACCCAGGACGCCGGCCCACCGCCGGACCCCGAGGGCGTCGGCGAGGGCTGCCTCCACGGAGACCTGATCGCGCACCGTGATGGTGGGGAAGCGCGAACCCCAGGGCGGGCCGTCGGGGGCGAGTGAGCTCGGGCCCGTCGTCCCCTGGCAGCCTCCCAACACGTTGGGGCAGACCACCCACCAGCGGTCGGTGTCGATGGCCTTTCCCGGACCGATCAACGTGTCCCACCAGCCGGGGGTGGGGTGGCCCGGTGCCACCTTCCCCGCGGCGTGGCTATCCCCGGTGAGCGCGTGCTCGATCAGGATGGCATTGGACCGGTCAGGTGCCGGGGTGCCCCACGTCTCGTAGGCGACCGTCACCGGCCCCAGACGGCGGCCCAACTCCAGCTGGAGCGGGGCCGCGTCGAAGAGCTGGATGAACTGGCGCCGTCCGGGTGGGTCCCCCGGCTGCCATCGGGTGTTGCTCACCGGGTCACCCCCTCGCGGCCCGGAAGGCCGCCTCGAGGTCGGCGAGGATGTCCCCGATCGACTCGGTGCCGACGGAGAGCCGCACCAGGTCCGGGGTGACGCCGGTCGTCAGCTGCTCCGCCTCGTTGAGCTGCGAGTGTGTGGTGGAGGCGGGATGGATCGCCAGGCTGTGCACATCACCGACGTTGGCGAGATGGCTGAAGAGCTCCAGGCCCTCGATGAAGCGCCGGCCGGCGTCGATCCCACCCTTGATGCCGAAGGCGAGGATGGCGCCACCACCACGGGGAAGGTATTTCTGCTGCAGGGCGTGCCACGGGCTCGAGGCCAGGCCGGGGTAGGCGACCCAGGCGACGTCGTCCCGCGCCTCCAGCCAGGTGGCCACGGCGGTGGCGTTCTGCACGTGCCGCTCCACGCGCAGGCTCAGGGTCTCCAGGCCCTGGATAAACAGCCAGGAGTTCAGCGGCGCGATCGCTGGCCCCGTGTCGCGCAGGTACTGGAGGCGTGCCTTGAGCACGAAGCGGGCCGGGAAGAGCGCCTCGGGGAGCTGGCCGAAGATCAGGCCGTGATAGCTCGGATCCGGCTCGGTGAAGCCCGGGAAGCGCCCGCTCCCCTCGTAGTCGAAGTGGCCACCGTCGACGATGACGCCCCCGATCGAGGTGCCGTGGCCACCGATGAACTTCGTGGCCGAGTGCACCACGATGTCGGCCCCGAAACGCAATGGTTGGACCAGGTAGGGAGTGGCCACCGTGTTGTCGATGACTAGGGGGATGCGGAACGAGTGAGCCACCGCGGCGACCGCCTCGAAGTCGAGCACGTCACCCTTGGGGTTGCCGATGGTCTCGGCGTAGAAGGCCTTGGTGTTGGGTCGGACCGCCGCCTTCCACGCGTCGAGGTTGTTGGCATCCTCGACGAAGCTGACCTCGATGCCCAGCTTGGGCAGCGTGTAATGGAACAGGTTGTAGGTGCCGCCGTACAGCGACGCCGACGAGACGATGTGCCCGCCGTTCTCCGCGAGGTTGAACAGGGCCACGGTCTCGGCGGCCTGGCCGCTGGCTACGGCGAGGGCGCCGGTGCCCCCCTCGAGAGCGGCGATCCGCTCCTCGAACACCGCCTGGGTGGGGTTCATGATCCGCGTGTAGATGTTCCCCAGCTCCTGGAGGCCGAAGAGGGCCGCGGCGTGGGCCGTGTCCCGGAAGGTGTAGCTGGAGGTCTGGTAGATGGGGACGGCCCGAGCCCCCGTCGTCGGATCCGGCTGGGCCCCGGCATGGATCTGCAGGGTCTCGAAGCCCGGGGCGGGCTTGGCCGCGGGCGCCTCCGGATGGGAGACGGGGGAACCTGGGGTGGTTTCGCTGCTCATGTAGGCGGGTTCCTGTCTATGAGAGGGTGGGGACCCGCCCTGGCCGGGGGGTGAAGGCAGCCGGGCGGGTCAATTCAACCGAATGGGGGGTGCGATCCCGCGGCTACGGGAACATCCCTCCGGGTGCGGATCCGGAAGGGGAGCCTTACGTCTGTGAAAGTGCCGAGCTGACGCTCAGGGGAGCCGCGGGGCGGCTACATACAGGCGCAGGCGACGTAGCGGACAAAATCCATCTCACCCCAGCGCGAGAAGCACATGAAGCACACGAGTGGGCAGGGGGGATTTGTCCTCATAATCAGTGGAGTATATCAGCTACCCTCGCGACGCTCGGCCGCGCGCGGGGTGCTGCCGCCGGTGGTCATCGCGGTGCCGCTCCTCACCCCAGTTGTTGCGGACCAGCACATTGTCGACGCGGGATGCGCGAAACGGATCCCTCACTGGACGCCATGGACCCGGCTGAAAAGCCGGGGCGGGGGGCTGACAGCCTCATTGGGAGTAGATCAGATGGCTTCTGCTGAGCCCGGCCTGCTTTGGTGGTTCTGGACAAGGGGCAGGAAGAGCTCGTCGATGATGGACTGAATGCGTGCGGCGTTCACCGGTTTGAGGTTCATGAGCAGGTCGTGGCGCACCAGATCGAACGGCATGGCGAGCACGGCGGGGGGGATGCGGTGCAGGTCGATCTCGCCGCGGTCGTGGGCGCGTCGGTAGATGATCTGGGGGCCCCGTGGCAGCTGGTCGCCGAGGAGCTTGGTGCGGACCTGGGCCGGGGTCAGGCCGGTGTTGGCCAGCAGTCCGGAGAAGGCTCCCGCTGCGGCGACGGCGATGAAGCTGGCGCGGGCTTTGCAGGTAGACGAGCCGGGCGGGCCGCTCCATCAGTGCGGTGAGCAGGTAGGGGACCAGCACGTTGACCTGGAAGATGAGTTCGATGCCATGGGCGGTGACCGCGCTGCGCCGCCTTCTCAGTCACCCAGCCTATGGACGGCTGCATGGATCCGGCGCCGGATTGGGACGGCCGGAATCGACGCCCGGCGGGTCACCTCGGGGGAGTGGGGGCTCCCTGGGCGGCAGGCTTTGAGCCGCCCGGCTGGCAGGCGGTGGACGGCACGGCGGCGGCAGCCAGCGGGGCTCGGGAGAGCTCCGGGCCAGCATGCGCGGCAGCGCTCGCACCGTGGCGGCGGCCGTGACCCGGGACCCCAGGTGAGGCGACTGATGGGGGTCGCGCGGCACCCACGCGTCGCGCAGCGCCCGTCTGGCTGGTCACCACCGGGGGGAGGTCGCCGCGGACGACCTGGGCGAGGCTGACCTCGTCGAGCACGTCCCGTATGCAGGATCTGACCGCGACCCACACGTCGCGGAGCGCCTCCGTATGTCCGGTGTAGGCCAGCTGGTCCGGGCGGTAGTCGCCCACCCGAGCCAGCGGCCCGTCGATGACCCGGATGACGTCACCCAGCGTGATGGTGCCGGGATCCCGCGCCAGCTCAAACCCGCCCCCCCCCGGTGGCTGATGACCAGCCCCTCCTCTTTGAGCTCGGCCAGGATGTTCTGGAGGAATTTGAGCGGGATATTCTGGAATTCACCGATGTGCTTCGCGCTGACCGTGTCCGGCCCGTGGGCCGCCAGCTCGATCGCCGCCCGGATGGCATAGTCGGCCTTTACAGAGACGCGCGTGCCGCACATTGTGATCGCAGGACCGGCACCCGGACCCTCACTCCCGGCGGAGTGCCGGCGCCCCGGAGACCTCCTGAAGGATGTGCTCCAGCTCCGGCTCCAGGACGAAGTTGGGGTACCCGTCGCCGTCGGCCAGCCCCGCCTCGACACCGGCCAGGGCCCTGTCGACGATGCCGTCGTTCACGGGCAGGCCGAGCTGCTTGAGCTTGTCCTCGATGACCCTCCGGGAGCGGTGGCTGCCCCAGGCGAGGCGTACGGAGCTGCCCACCAGGCCGGCCGTGATGCAGCCTCCCGCCGGCGGGAAGATGTCACTATCCCGCCCTGCGCGGACGTAGGGCGCGACCATGTGGGGCAGTTCGCGCAGGAAGGCGTGCGATCCCACCAGCGCCTTGAGGGGTGGGACCGGGAAGCCCGAGACCTCGGCCACGACGTTGGAGAGATGCTGCAGGGACTCGGTGCGGATGCCCGTCGAGATCCCGTACAGGACCTCCAGGCTGACCACGACCTCCTCCAGGGCGGCGAAGCCGGCGCGGTAGGAGATGCCATTGACGGAGACGTCGGGGTGGGCCCCGGCGCTCGCGGCGGCGATGGCCACGGAGCTCGCCAGACCGAAGTCGTCGTGGACGTGCAACGTGATGGTGATCGGCTTGGTCAGACGCGCGCGCAGGCGCCGCAGGAACACCTTGATCGCCTCGGGAGAGAAGGTGTTGGCGGAGTCGGCGAGTCCGAGGCGGATCGCCCCGTGGGCGATGGCCACGTTGCCGATGCGCACCAGGTGTTCGAAGTTGCTGCGCCCGATATCCGACGCATCGACTGCGGCGGTGAGCCCCACCTTGGTCAGGTACTCGAGCACGTGCTCCAGCTGCTCGATCTGGCGGTCGCGGCCGGCTGCGCTCCGCGGGTCGCGCAGCCCGATCCCGAAGGTCTCAGCCCCGATCGCCTGGAGCTGGTCGATCAGCTTGGTCGTCTCCGCGAAGTCGACCTCGGTGCCCCACACGGGGTTGACGAGGACCCGGTCCGAGCACACCGTGGAGTGGAAGGCGAACTTGCGCGCGAGGACCGCCTTGGCGACCTCCAGCTCGAGCGCGTCCGGCTGGTCGCCGCCCCAGAAGTCGACCATTAGGTGGTTCTCGCGGACGCCCGCCTCCTCCAGCGCCTCGGCGACGCGAAGCAGGCCGTCAACCGTGGGGCGGAGGCCCGCAGTGTAGAGGATCTTCCGCAGCGTGCTGTCGAAGATGTTGAGCGGCTTGGGAAAGTCGAAGTCGGCGGCGACCTCGGGGTCGAAGTTCAGGGGGCTGATCCAGTGGCGCCCCGGGACATATGCGGGTGCCTCATAGAGGTTCTCGTCGTTGACGTCGTGCGGTTCCGGGCTCATCGGGTGACTCCTTCTCGTGATGTTTGTGGCTTCGTTTCGGTGGCGGTGGCGATGTACTCCTCTTCGGGCTCGCTGGCTGTGGAACCCCCGTCCCTGTCCGGCGCACCGGCGCCCGGGCCGTCCGGGGAGGTCTCGGAGTTGCCGCCGCCCGCCTGCTGGGCGGCGGCGGCCGCCCGCCGCGCCGCCGCGCGGCTCGAGCGCTTGGTCACGACGACCACGCCCATCAGCGCGACGGCGGCCAGGAGCAGCGCCAGCGAGATCGGATGGGTGAGGAAGGTGACCGGGCTGTCGTTGGAGAGGATCAGGGAGAGGCGCAGGTTGCGTTCGATGATCGGCCCGAGGATGGCGCCGAGCACGATGGTCGGTCCGGAGTAGCCAAAGCGTCGCACCAGCAGCCCGAGTCCGCCGAAGACCAGGAGCACGCCAACGTCGAACATCGTGCCCCGGTTGGCATAGGCGCCCACCGTGCAGAGCACGATGATCGAGATCCCGATGATGGGCGCGGGCAGCGAGATCATCTTGGCCCAGGCGTTGGTCGTGACCATGCCCAGCAGCCAGAGCAGGCCGGTGCCGAAGAAGAGCCCCAGGAACACCGTGTAGACGGTGACCGGGTTGCGCGCCAGCAGCTCCGGGCCCGGTGTCAGGCCCGCGATGAGCATGGCCCCGAGGATGATCGCGGAGGTCGGCGTGCCCGGGATGCCGAGGGCGAAGGTGGGGATCAGGGTGGCGTGCATCACCGCCGCGTTGGTGGCCTCGGGAGCCGCGATCCCCTCCGGCGAGCCCTTCCCGAACTGCTCCGGGTGGCGCGAGGTCGCCTTGGCCACGTTGTAAGAGAGGAAGGGCGGGACACTCCCGGCCATGCCGGGGAGGAGGCCGGTGAAGAAGCCGATCACGGTTCCGAGGCTGGCGGGTTTGAGCACCGAGCGGAATTCGCGGAATGTGAGCCAGACCCGTCCGCGCTGCTGCGGAACGGCGGTCCCGGTGCTCCGATCGCCCACCAGCATGCGCACCGCCTCCGGGATGGCGAAGAGCCCGATCAGCATGGGGGCGAGTGGTATGCCCCCGGAGAGGAGGATGTTGCCGAAGTCGAACCGCGGCAGCCCGGTCACGGAGTCCAGGCCGATGGTCCCGATTAGCACGCCGATCGCGACCCCGATGATGCCGCGCCGCGGCGCGCCCCCGACCAGGAAGGCGATTGCGGTGAGCCCCAGGATGCCGAGCGCCGCGTACTCGGTCGGGCCGAGCAGGAGAGCCCACGACGCGACGATGGGAGTGACCAGGATAAGCAGGATGGTGGTGATGACCCCGCCGTAGGTGGCGGACCACAGTGAGTAGGCGAAGGCCTTGGCGGCACGGCCGGCCCGGTTCAACTGGTAACCGTCGAGGATGATCGCCGCGGAATTCGGAGACCCGGGTGTCGACACCGCGATCGCGGTGATCGAGCCGCCGTACTCTGCCGCCTGGTAGAGGGTGGTGTAGAAGATGAGCGCCTCCGCGGGGGGGAGGAAGAAGCTGAGTGGCAGCAGCAGCGCGATGCCGCTCAGGGGTCCGATGCCTGGGAGCGCACCCACCAGGATTCCGGTCACGGTTCCCGCCACCAGGCAGAGCAGCCCGATGGGCGTGAAGAGATGGGCGGCGGCCTGACCGAGGACGACTGCGAGGTTCACGCGCTCACTCTCCGGGGGTGGACCATGCCGGTCCGGGAAGGGGGACGTTGAAGACGTGCACGAAGAGGAGATACAGGCCCACCGACGCGACGGTTCCGGCGACACAGACGCCTAGTCGCATCTTTGGTTGCAGTGGTCCGGGCAGGCTCAGCCCGATGCACATGAGGATGGATGCGATGACGAAGCCGAGCACCGGCATCAGGAAGAGGTAGGCGCAGAGGATGACCGCAGTGATGGCCACCGGCAGGCGGCGCAGCCGGACCCAGGTGTTGGTGCCACGCTCAGGCCGCACCACGCCCCAGGCGCCCAGCACGATGAGCAGTATCCCGACGATCATCGGGACGAGCCACGGGCCGGCCACCGTACCGAGGTCAAAGGTGGTGCTCTCGGCGAGCACGTACACGCCGAGAGCACCGATGATGCCGGAGACGACGCGGTCGGCTGCCACGAGCGTTACTCGCTGCCTTCGCGTCCAGTTCGATGCACGTTCGTGCTTCAGCCCGCGCTCGACGGAGACGGAGAAGTAGCTGGAGACGCGGATGGGGTGGTGAGGTACTCCTTGTCCAGGGTCTCGTAGAGGGTGAGCGTCGCTTGGTCGTGCGTGACCACTCCGGCGGTGTCCAGGAAGTTGGGCAGCTGGTTGTTGGTCTTCTCGTAGTTCTTCCAGGCCGACGATGCGAACACCTTGGCGCTCGCGGCCTCCAGCTGGGAGACGATCGAGGCGGGCGTCCCCTTGGGGGCGAAGATCCCCTTGAGGCTGTAGGCGGTGATGTCGTAGCCGGAGGAGACGAAGGTCGGGGTGCCCGGGAGCGGCGAGTACGAGTCGCCGGTGGCAGCGACGGCGAGCGTCCGCAGCTGGCCTGCCTGCTGCTCCGGGAGGTAGGCGCTGGGCGTCACCAGGCCGAAGTTCACGGTGCCGTTCAGGGTGTCGGTGGCGGTCTCCGAGCCGCCCTGGGTGGAGATGTACTTGAGCTGGATGCCGGCATCCTTCTCGAGCTCCAGGTAGGCCACGTGGTTGGGACCGACGTCACCGGTGGCCGCCACCGAGAGAGAGTCCGGGTGAGCCTTGGCGTAGCTGACGAGCTGGGCCACGGTCTGGTAGGGGCTGGAGGCCGCCGTGATCAGCCCGACCGCCTCGCCGTCGAACTGGTCGATCGGCGAGATGTCGGTGAAGTTGTACGGGATGAGGTTCTGGGCGATGAGGTCGGCCATGGTCCCGTCCGCCTCGTAGAGGAGCGTGTACCCGTTGGCCGGCTGGGACATCACCTGGGCGACACCGACCGCACCGCTCGCACCCGGGTCGTCCTCGATGGCGACCGACCAGCCGAACTGCTGCTCCAGGTCGTCGCCCAGCTCACGCGCCTCGATGTCGAGGGATGAACCCGCGGTCACCGGCACCACGAGGGTGATCGGCTGGACCGGGTAGGGGATGGGGGTGGCCGTGGCGCTCGGCACGTCGGTGCTCGCGGGCAGGGCGCTGGTGCCGCAGGCGGCCAGGATCAGCCCGACCCCGACGGTCGCCGCCGTGCCGATGCCTCCCCTCCCGGGACGTGCCATCCAGCTGCGCGCTCGCAGACGATGGTGCTCGACGGCCGCATGTTTCCCCGGGTCGTCCCCCGCGCCGGTGTTGACCTCGTAGGACCCTCGTGCTGGCGAGTTGGACATGGCTCCTAGCTCCTCCGGAATGTGGGCCGTCCGGCGCGCGGCTCCTGCTGACGGGCGAAGAGAGGGCTGCTGG
>Ga0182030_10027038_pt1 | contig 10346 bp, 13 predicted proteins | sample 812S3MmetaG_FD_121299 | JGI IMG/M metagenome (GOLD analysis project Ga0182030, IMG submission 121299) | Permafrost microbial communities from Stordalen Mire, Sweden - 812S3M metaG (Illumina Assembly) | ecosystem: Environmental > Terrestrial > Soil > Wetlands > Permafrost | place: Sweden... | reverse complement strand
TTGCGCTTTTTGTCTTTCTTTGTTTTTTGTTCATTCATCTGCTGTCGGTTCCTGGAACGCTAAAGTAGTTGTTGATTGGAATGTAAGATCTTACATGATTTGTAGCAGTTGGGATTTGGGAATGGTGTAAGATTAGGTCTGGAGCTGTATTTCTGGTGGGGATTTGTGAAGAGGGGAAAGGCCTTCGAAGGATCTATGGTAGTGTTGGCGTGTGTTTATATCTCTAACCATAAGCTTGCATAAAGCTGGTCGACCTTGAGGAAAAAACCACCGCGGACACAGCGTTCATGATCGATCTTTGGAGTGATTCAAGATTGTGCTGCATTTCTACCAGCTCAGATAGAATTGGAACGGGTGGATCTGAGAAAGTTGGGAAGTCTAATTTAGAGAGCTGCCTAGGATATGAGAGGGGTGACAAAGGAAGGTGTCTATCTCTTCGTTTCAAGTTTCCCGTTGAAGACGGTTCTAGCATCTGCTTTGAGGCCGCGCACCAGTGAAGCAGACTTTAGTCTAACCTCCTGCTTCTTCAAGTTGGTTCTCTAAGCTGGTACTTGGAAAATATGACGCAGCCTAGTTTTTCTAGATACTTCTTAAAATACATTTCAGTGCCAGTTTGGAGTAGTATATATACCATTTCTCTGGGACCACTTCTATGTTAATTTTTTTTTAATTTAATTTTTGGACGAAAAAGAGTCTACTCTCTTGTATTCTCAAACAATATGTCTTCGCACCAGCAACCAGCAGAGAAATTCTTCACTCTGTTCCCCAGATTACCGCCAGAACTACAACTTTATATCTTGACACTGGCCCTCCCCGGCCCCCAGCTTATCTACATCACCTGCCTTAATACCCGAAACAAACAGGTTGTCATAGATGTATATATCCCGAACGGCATAGTTCAGAGCCGCCTCCGATCCCTTGCTCTCGCATACCACTCTTCTCGATATGTGTTTTTGCGAACGTATCGTCCTTGGACAAGGACAAGAATCCCTTCTCCGGTTACCTACTCTCCTCGTGCCAGGCACTACGATGCTGAGAGAGACTTCTTTCTCCTAAAACTGACCTCTTTCGGGTTCGGGTCTCTGCCTTCCGGGTCAGATGCTGCCGAAGAGAATCGTGAGGAGCTGCGGGTACGGAATTTGATTTTTGATTTCCAACAGATATTCCCGTGTTTTCGTTTCCGGTCTGGTAGTCACCTACAAAATACAGCGCGGGAAATTCTGGAGCGGGTGTCGTATTTTAACCGTTTGAGGGTGTTGATTTTTTATGACGTGCACTTGTGGAAGGAGAGCCTTCGCATGGCGCTGCATGATGCAGCTAGGGTGGTAGATATAGATCTATCTAGACTGGAACTGGTGTTTCTAGATTTCATGTCGAAGGGTGGGATAGGCGCGGCCTTACGGGGTTGGATGGCAAGGAGATAGAAATTGTACCGCTGTTTACTAGAGGGCGATAGCCTTAGTTACTAAGATAATGGTAGTGTATTAATTATGGGGTTCCAGTAGCTAGAAAAAATATTGAGGGGGAAATTGAAGTGCAAATACCTCACTACAGAAGTCCATTCTTGCTCCTTGTAGACCTTGCAAAGAAAGTTCTCAGCCTTTCATCGCTTCGCGAGGCCTCTCTTTGTCACCTAGTTTCATCTCCTCGACAGCGTACAGATACTTAACTCGCAATATTTAACCAACCAAAAGCACTTCCATTGTTTCTTCAATCACACATACGAATCCGCCAATACCGCATCTGGAGTTGATACAGATACACCACAATCCAAAGCCCAGCAAGAAACTCAGGATATCGCCTAACGCGATTCCTGCAAATCGGCATAAAGATTACCTTCGGTGTGGAGACTTAATCCCGCTCCTTTGCCAGATATGTAGTTTGGATCCTGCGTGTTTGCTCTGGCGGTTGAGAGAAATTCATTAGAGACAGATGCGAGGAGAAGGAACAGCTTTCAATTATTGGGGTCTCGCTATTCTAGCCATTTGATCTCTTTATTTTGGTGGTTCAATGTTTTTGGTATCATTGTATAAACCATAGTATATAGGTAGTCGGAAGTGGGTTTCCTAGCGGTACCAAAGCATTCTGCATGTTTCCCCTTTTCCCAGTGCCGAAAAGGATACCTACACTGCAATAAATATCTCACGGGTGCCAATGATCTTTGTTAACTCCAAGAAATTAGCTTAAAACTGGAGATGAATATCTCCAAAGCATCACTTTATCTCCCAAGCCAAATAGGCATTCCAAACCCATAATCCCAAAGTCCTTTTCTTTCTCCTCTCCGTCGACATGCTGGGTAGCATGACCGTGGTCTCTGCAAGCATGAACTTGGTCTCTGCATATACCAATCGAGATGTAAACCTCCCCTTCTATTCCTTCCCACTACCCTCCCACCTACAAAATCATGATAGAATATGGTGACATCTGAGAAAAATTGTCTAGGTGACTAAATATGCTGTATATCTCATGGCGCTGGTGGCAACGGATTCCTCCTATGTGTGGAGTGAAAGGAAGAGGGGATGGAAGGAGGAGGATAGTAACGATGGAGCAGGGAGAGGGAAAACATACGAAATATAAAATTGCGGGGGAAATAATGACAAACTTGTTACAGCATCTCAAGAAAGTATTCCGAATAGACTAGCTCAATCCTCATCAAAATTGGCCCTTCAGAAAACCCAACCCTATCTTACATCTCTTCCCTCGTATCTCCAAGCCCCACTCTCCCTCTCTTAATTTGAGCCTCGGATATCTCATAGTCAGACTCGTGACACTTCCCTTCCTCCCGTGTACTAAAAACATAATCCTCCTCTTTACAGCATCTATAGCAATTGCTCGCCTCATCTTCGGCCTGCGTGGAGTCAAATAAGCTACATGTAGCAAAGAGCAAGAGGAGTTCAGTTTGTAGAACTTACATTCCACTCATAAGACTGCGAATGGCATTTGTTAGTGGAGAGTTAAGGGAGGATGGGAGGATGGGAGGGGGAAAGTGGAGAAACTTACCCAACCAACACTACAGACTCTTATACTCCAATTGCAGAATCTGATACATTCGTCGACTGTCATGATAGTCAATTCATTCTTATTATCGGTATCTATTGGAGGTGAAGGAACTGGTGCGGGCGCAGGTGGAGGCGTTGTGGGTTCGGAAGTTTTGCAGCATGTCCAGAGGGGGGCGGTATTGGTCTATTCATAATTACATGTCAGTGAAGTCTCTTAGGATTTATGGAGGTGGGAAATTACTCCTGCATTCTTCGATGTCTGCAAGGTAAGGTTAGTGAGGTTGAGGAAAGTGGGGTAGGGGGAGGAAACAAACCCATCCATCACCGCAAGGTACCGGTGTAGGCATCCTAAGCTTGAAGCAGAAACCTATAGGATAATCTGCCAGTCTTTCCAAATCGTGCTTTCGAGCTGCATCTTTGATCGGGAGGATCCTGTTTCCTGAGTTCGTCTTGATGCCATCCTCTCGTAATAGGGTATCAAACTGAACCTGATGGTTGTGAGGCCTTTTGGGGCGATATGAAAAAGATTCGTGCTTTATATTTTGGGGGCGCTGAATATTCTTGTGGCTGATGGAAGACGAATCGTCACCGTTTGTGCAACAGGTCCAGAGGGTTTGGCCTTTTTTCTGGGAGAGATCAGTATGGTGATGAGAATGGAATTACTTCTGATGGTATAAATTACCTCGTATGAGAATGGATACTATGAGAATATTAGCATACCTATGTATCTATTCAAAGAGACGAGGGGGAAATTACCCAGCCTTCATCACATTGAGTCGGTGTTGGCGAGCTTTGAAGTAAACATGCTGGTCCGTCGACCGGAACACTATGCCCGGATGAGTGCGCCTCATGTCTAGGTATAGATTCTGTATCGGTTGATACTTTGAAGGATGATGATTGGGAAGCAGGAGATGCATATGAGACGTCGAGAAAGCTGAAGAGAATGAGAGCGACACGAAAGAGGTAAAGCATCTTGACGGTCGAGTCTCTGAGCTTGACTCAGGATGCTAGAATGCGAAACAAAGAATACATATATTTTACTTTTACGCAATGCTCTTTTAAATTGAATGATTTGTGGTCGTCAAGGAAAGTGGTACCAAGCTCATTTGCAATCAAACACGAGCAAGCAGATTGTGTTCTACATGTATGCCGTGTCACTAGATACTGCATACATTAATGAAACCCAAAACTTAGGTGGTGAGACCAATGAAATAATTGTTGATGTGATTCCTAGATACGCAGATGTCTGAGTTGAGAAACAACTGTCCTCATCCTAAAGGAAGTGGCAGTGCAGGAAGGATGAGGCACGTGACCGTGAACAAAATATGAGAGTCACGATAAAAAAGAAATTCAAAAGTAAGATAGTGGAGATTTACAAATAGCAGGTTAATTGGGAAGTATAAATATATGGTAGCAATAGTGAAAGAAAATTAGTGGGGGAAAGTTGACATATAATCAGAGGGTGCTAGGTTCAGACCGTACCTCGGTTGCTTTCCGAACACAACCATCTCGAGAAAATGATATAACTTCATCTTTTATCGAGCTCATAAAGTGTGACTACAGATGCATTCATGCTCTATAATTATGCTGAAGAAGCATTTGTTTAAAAAGAGCTATTGCCTAGGTAGAGACGTGAGCGATGTAGCTGCAGGTCAACCTTGCCGGATCTGCAAGTGATCTAATTCTTTTACAGAAGTCTTACTCAAACCAGGCGAGAATCATCAACGCTGCGCACTCTGATCATATTCTATATTATCCTCAATGTTCATCGAAATGATATCTCCAAGCTCAAGATCTGTACCCCACTGCTCCACAAATGCCGATTGTGGGGTACAGATCAACCCCTGTCACATGCCTCGGCTTGCGATCAGTCTCAACTGACATGTCATATATGAATATTGTCGACCTCAATTCTCACAGATGACTCTGTCTTCGTCCAGTATATTTCTTGTATAAGATCCATAAGACTTCAATCTCCTTCAAAATGTCGATCCCCTCAACCACAGCCAAAGATTCACCCAGATCACCTTCTTCATCCACAGATCTTAAACCGTTCGGCAGCACAGCACCTTACGCAGAACCACTTTGGTACTCACGCAACGTATCACCACATTACACAGAGTCACACAGGAAACTGCGAGCTGCGGTTCGAAAATATGTAGATGAGGAGATCTTACCGTACGCTTTTGATTGGGAATCTGCTGGGAAAGTTCCAGATGCGGCATGTGATTTCACGTTCCTCTGTAATGAATTGTGGTTAATGCGCTGGATAGGCTTTCAAACGACATACTGAGCTTGGATACCTCGCACTGAGTACGGGGTTGAAAGATGTGAGGTTGCCAGGTGATATTCCGTTTGAGGAATGGGATTCGTGGCATACGTTGATTTGTACGGATGAGTTGTGTCGAATAGTGAGATATCCTTCACTGCTTATCAGACCCTTGCTAATAAGTATAGGGATATTCAGGTGTGAATTGGGGTCTTGGTGGTGGGAATGGCATTGGTGTCCCACCTATTGTAAATTTTGGTACTCCTGCTCAAAAGGCGAAGCATCTCCCTGGTGTAGCAGATGGGACTATAAGATTCTGCTTGGGAATTACTGAGCCTGATGGTTTGTTCCTTCCCTGTGTATGCTTGGATAGTACTGATAATGCATAGCTGGCTCTGACGTAGCGAACATCAAAACCACTGCCACCCGCCAAGGATCCCACTACCTTGTCAACGGCTCCAAAAAATGGATCACCAACGGCATATGGGCCGACTACGTAACTGCTGCTGTACGAACTGGCGGTCCTGGTGCAGCAGGAATCTCCCTCCTCATCATCCCGCTCAAAGCACCCGGCGTAACTACACGCCAAATGTTTAACTCTGGAGTCGGTGCATCAGGAAGCACATTCATAACATTCGACGACGTGCGTGTCCCGGTTGAAAACCTAATCCACAAAGAAGGTCGCGGTTTTGAAGTCATAATGTCGAATTTCAACCCTGAAAGAAAAAGCATTGCCACCTCCGCCATCCGCTTAAGTCGTGTCTGTGTCGAGGATGCATGGAACCATGCCTGCACGCGCGAAACCTTCGGACACAAGTTAATCGAGAACCCGATTATCCGCGCGAAGTTTGTGAAGATGGGAAGGATGATCGAGCCTGCACAGGCGTTTCTGGAGCAATTGACGTGGTTGATTGAGTTGAGTCGGAAGAGTGGGAAGGAGGATGGGGTAAGGATTGGGGGTATGACGGCTATGTTGAAGATTGTTAGTACGAGGTGTTTGGAGAAGTGTTTGAGGGAGGCACAGCAGGTTATGGGTGGTCTGGGGTATGCGAAGGGTGGGAAGGGGGGAAGGTTTGTTCACTGACCGATTTGTTCAGAAGCGTCGCTAATGAGTGGATAGGATCGAAGCAATTTCGAGGGATGTAAGAGTTATGGCTGTTGGTGAGTGTGTTCCGTTCTCATGACTAGCTGATTATTAGTGTTTGGTGTCCCTGGGTGGAATGATGACTGACCGTGAGCAGGTGGTGGGAGCGAAGAGATCATGAGCGAATTAGCAATCCGAGAAGAGGTCAAGGACCTCAAGCTATATGCCAAAGCGAACAGCAAGTTATAGGTAATAGTGAAATGTTAGTTGTCTGGGTGATCAAAAGGGGGTCTTACCCGCTTCGAGGCTTGGCTAGAGCATGCGCTCGACCTCAAAGCGTTTGTACAATATCGCCTGCTATCCCATCCCCTTCAGGGTCTGCGTGAATGGGAGCCATTCCGCTAGGCCGCATGATCAAGTCACTTTTGCGTTGTGATTATGTGTTTTATCGTGTTTGTTTCGTGAGCTATAACTATAGAAGGGTAGCAGTTTATCCTTCCTTGACATCAATCCAAATGCGGTCGCGTTTTTATATATTTCCATATATTGCATTGAATATCGGCTAAGAAAGTAATGGGACATAAAACTAGTTCATTAGGTCTAGCACTAGTGTCGCGGAGTCTTTGATGGGTTAGGTTAACCATTCACCCTGTTAAATAATGAGAGAATGCGGTGTATAGTTAGGTTCTAGGTCCCAAACTTTCTACCCCAAATTTGTTTTTCTATATAAATTTAAGATCATTCTCGAAACCGACATTAGCAAATTTTGACAACCTTCATCGGAAAGCATTAAGACTTCCTTAACCTTGAAATTGGTCTTTTCGATCTATCGATAGTCAATATGACCTCTCCTACAACGTCAGCCAAGCTGGTGGCCCTCCAAAACTCTTCGACTGCCATCTCCTGGCTCGATCGATCTCCTCTGGCTCGGGAAGAGCTTTTCCGGCTTACGGAAGTTCAACGACAATTGATTGTCCATCTCCAAAAACTTCATAGCAGTCCTCCCATTCCCACAAGGATCTTACATCGCCTCACTTCACAGAAACATACAAAAGCATACATCTCCGCGACGAAACTCCCATTGCTTTCGACCAGCGATGGCTCTGAATCACCTCTAGCCGCCGATGAAGAGGCTAGGTTGCCCTCTGAGAATAATAATTCGTGGACTATATCTACCAGAAACTCTGATTCTACAGCTGGCTTAGATATTCTTGATAACGACCAAAACAAGACATTATCCGCTAGCGGCAACGGCAACAATACATGGGATACTGTGATTGACGATCCAAATGATCCCAACTGGACTGATGGGCAACATCTTCAAGAAGGAGTCAAATTAAAATCCGGTGAGTTATACTTATCAATGCGATCACATCTATCGTTGTTAAATTCCCACAAGTCCAACTCGTCGTGATCACACGACCTGAGCATCTTGTACTCTTCCTGCCTCATTTCTTCATACACATCTTCTCTCTCTCCAATGTGATTCTGACAGTAAGCAGTTCTTCTCGTCCTTCGCGCAGCCGCGCGCAAAGCGCTACAAAATTTTATCAACCCCAGAAAACCAGTGCAGAAGATTGAATTCGACTTCCCCCACCTCCCAAGAGAACTTCGAATCTACATGCTGAAGTTCATGCTGGTCTCCCCCTCCGGAATCACAAACCCTTGGTGGCACAGCAGGTTTATATGTTATCCTGGAGACCCCGATGTTAAATACACCTGGAACAAGTATTTCCGGCCAAGCATCCTCGCAACATGCAGAGACCTTTGTCTTCTTGGGACTCCAATACTATATGAACAGAATAAATTTCGATTTACTCGTTTAGTGTCATCAATCCCGGATCTTAAGAACGACATTTCCCTGATGGAGAGGTTTCTTTCCCATATTCATATCACATTGGATGGTAAATGGGTCCGTCGGGGGCAATTGATCAAGGAAGTTACACTGCAGGATACCGATGCACCTCCTGACGGCTACCATCTCCTTGGTGCCAGCGATTATAACCCTGATGACCACGAATGTTGGGGTACTGAGACAATATGGCTATTCGCTGTATTGCGCCGTATGGAATGGGCTGGAATGCGTTTGCGCAAACTTACTATCACCATTGACGAGAAAGCTCCAAAAATCAAGGAGCTTCTCGATCATGAGAAGACCATGCGAGCTCTATCGACTCCAGGTGATGGGAGTCTTATTCAAACCAACGCTGAACAAGAAGCAAGAAAGGAGGCATGGGAGGCGCTTCGTCCTGGAGTTCCAGAACTATGGCCATACTCTCTTTATGACCATTTCTGGAGCGCGGAGGGCTTGCTTGTGCATTGCCTTTATATTCAAGGAATTGACCCGGATTTGAACCCGTTAAGAACATGCTTTCTGAATGGAAGAGTTAAGGCCACCAACCCGTTTGTTGAGGATGTAAAATCCTGGATTGAGAGTACAGGTATTCAGCCGCTGAACACAAAGTTTCTGAAAGGTGTGATTGCGCCACGAGCAGGGACTGAGACACAAACGGTGCTACACACTGCTGTGAATCCACCACGGAGACGTCGTGGTTTCCTTGGAGCCATTGTCCGGTACTGCAGAGTGATCAAGCACAGTTTTATGTCTATGAAAGGCTTCTGGTAGAGTTCACGAAGCCATGCGCGTCCTGCGGCATTTCTCATTCTAGGGTTGGCCTTCCCACCAAGCAAGACCCCAAAAATTGATACCCATTTCAACTTATGCCATGCTCTCCACCACCGACGAAAATTTCGCTGTTTCCTTCTTATGATGTTCACCGTTCGTTCAACTGGTTTTCTTCCCACAAGACGAGCAAATTTCTCAGCCGTAGATTTCCTGAGCGAAATAAATATACGTTCTTTCTACTTGAAATTTTCTCGTAATACGAATATCCACCATACGGCCGGTCCGATCCCCGATCTCAGCACTGTAAATCTCATGTATCGCTTCCTTTTACTCAACCATCACCAAAACTATGTCTTCGTCATCACAAATGACGCCGCCATCACGATATTCAACGACCCCCGGTTTTGATGAAGCTCAGTTTGCTTTAGTTAAACCGGAAGACAGTGCTTTATCGGTGGTCTTCCTGCGCAAAAGAATGTGAACGAAACTTATCCTTGCCCACTTATGTCTCGCTGCTTTGGAGTTGGAAACCCTGGAAGATTGGATTGTTTTTTTGGATACTAGCATGTCTGTATTCTAGATAGTAATTTGCTTTCCCATCAAATTCTACACAGTTCACGCTTGCGCAATCGATGTTTTCCTTGCTTGATATATTTAGATACTGCATTGTTTGTGATTGTGGGAAGGGTGAGATATGTTTGACTTGATTGCACGGGAGAAAATAAGTCTTTTTTTGATTGCCTTATGGCTGTTTTATCTATTAGGTTTGAGATCTAATGTAATTTTTGAGTGAGGAGGTAAATAAATAGCTGTAAGTAATACCTACCATTTCCTTCATTTCTGTCCTTCTCCCTTCATCGTTATATTATAGGAAAACCTTCAAATACCACAACTAATATTCAAAAAGAATCAAATAATACTCACTTTTCCAACTACCACTCTTTAAGATAAACTTATGTAATACATGAATTTACATCATATTTATTAATTGCGATGTTTCAAGCTGTGGGAACCGCAATGGCTTCGGGGCCTCTCTTTGGGCAAGCGAGAGAGCGTCGGAAAGCGAACTGAGATGATACAGTGTTGAAAACATTCTGAGTAAGCTTTGAACTACTGAGAATAGGGCTCTAAGTGGAACTCAGGTGACCTACAGAATATCTTGCCCGTTTATGTTAAAATAATTAACTGGTTCTTGCGACGATTATACTACTACCTAATGCGCCTATGGATCTGGAGTTTTACAAATCTTTCTTCGCTTATTTGTTGGTACTTTTACCGTGGGCTTTATCAACCAAACGGCCAATTAAGAATTTAAATATTTTAAATTAAGAATTAAAAATTAAGAATTTAAAATTTAAAGTATAATAT
>Ga0182030_10027036_pt1 | contig 10346 bp, 9 predicted proteins | sample 812S3MmetaG_FD_121299 | JGI IMG/M metagenome (GOLD analysis project Ga0182030, IMG submission 121299) | Permafrost microbial communities from Stordalen Mire, Sweden - 812S3M metaG (Illumina Assembly) | ecosystem: Environmental > Terrestrial > Soil > Wetlands > Permafrost | place: Sweden... | reverse complement strand
CGTGGGCGGGAATGTGGCCGTGGAAGACCTGCGCCGCGAATTCGACGCCATTTTGCTCGCCGGCGGCGCCGAACAGCCGCGCAATCTCCACGTCCCCGGACGCGAGCTGAAGGGCATCCACTTCGCCATGGAGTTTCTGCCGCAGCAGAACCGCGTGTGCGAAGGCGATGAGGTGCCCGACCAGATCGTAGCCACCGGGAAACACGTGATCATCATCGGCGGCGGCGATACCGGCGCCGATTGTCTGGGCACCAGCCACCGCCAGGGCGCCCGCTCGGTCACCCAGTTCGAGCTCCTGCCCAAGCCGCCGGGCACGCGCTCGCCCTCCACGCCGTGGCCGCTGTGGCCCATGCAATTGCGCATCGAAAGCTCGCACGAAGAAGGCGGCACGCGCGATTGGAGCGTCAACACCGTGCGGTTCACCGGCGACGAACGGGGCAAAGTCAAGCAATTGCATGCCGCGCGCGTGACGCCGAACTTTGAACCACTGCCGGGAACGGAGTTCACCATCGAGGCCGACCTGGTGCTGCTCGCCATGGGATTCACCGGGCCGGTGAAGAACGGCATGATCGAGCAGCTCGGCGTGGCGCTGGACGGCCGCGGCAACGTGGCCGCCGACGCCCATTACATGTCCAGCGTCAAGGGCGTCTTCGCCGCCGGCGACATGCGGCGCGGTCAATCCCTCGTAGTGTGGGCCATCGCCGAGGGGCGCAAGGCGGCCGAAGGCATCAACCGCTATTTGGGGGCGTGAGGGCCGCCTAGCAGGGCGACATACGATGGTCACCGGGGTGATTACCGATGCTCACACCCGAGCGGATCGACCACGCCGGCGGGTTGGTCGAGCAAGGCGAATCCTGCCAGTATGTTGCCAAACTCCTGGACTTGGGTCGCTCGACGCTCTACCCGGCGCCGAACTCGTCGCGTTACAGGGGCATTTCTACTTTGCCTTGACACGCGTTACAGGGGCCTGTCGTTACAGGGGCCTTGCAGGCTCCGAATCCAAGCTGTAAAATCGGTACCAAAATTATGCCCCTTTACACGCATCCGGGAAAGCTCTGGCTTGTCAAAACAGAGACCGGATCATCACGGCATCTGGCTCAAACCTCCAAGAACCAGGACCGCCCGCGCAACTCAACACTGTGCGGGTGCGGTGTTATGCGTGGCGGACCCGTCCAGCCAGCCAAAGGGCTAGACCAAATAAGCTGCAAGCGATGCAGGAAAGCTCAACGCGTCATCACGCTTGAGAACAGCGGCGACACGTATTGGGAACCTAGCCTCCCATCTCGCTCATGCTGATACGGTACAGCACTGTACACGCAGGACCGAACAACGACGCGACGGAGTGGCGCTGTCATATGACGATGAACGCCGCGATCATATTCTTCTCGCTCTGCTTACCAATAATGGCCGACCTGGCGGCAGGACAGCAGGCTATGAAGAACGGCGATTACGCAACAGCCATCAAGGAATTCCTTCCGCTGGCAAAGCAGGGGAACGCAGTTGCGCAGGTAAACCTCGGCACCATATATCACCTAGGGCAAGGTGTCGCGCAGGATTACAAGGAGGCCCTGCGGTGGTACCGCTTGGCGGCGGACCAGGGGAACGCAGTTGCGCAGGCCGGCCTCGGCGTCATGTACATCCAAGGCCACGGCGTCCCCCAGGACTATAAGGAAGCCCTGCGGTGGTTCCGTTTGGCGGCGGACCAGGGAGACGCGTCTGCGCAGGCCAGCCTCGGCTTCATGTATAGCGAAGGCCACGGTGTCCCCAAGGACTACACGGAAGCCGCGCGGTGGTTCGGTCTGGCAGCGGAGCAGGGAAACGCAACTGCGCAGGCCAACCTCGGCGTCATGTACGCCCACGGCCATGGTGTTGCGCAGGATTACATTCGGGCGCACTTGTGGTTGAACCTGGCCGCCGCTGGCGGCGACAGCGAAGCCGTCGAGTTTCGAGACACCTTAGCCAGTAAGATGACCCCGGATCAAATCGCCGAAGCTCAGCGCCTCGCTCGGGAATGGAAGCCGAAAACGAGCCGGTAAGCGCATCTGCCCGTGCCAAGATAGGGCAAACACTTACTTGACAAATCACCATGAAGAGCCGGATTCAGAGAGAATCGAGCGTGTGGCGCATTCGGTCGCTCTCGATCAGAATCTTCGCTTGTTGTGAAGAATCCGCAGTGCCGAGCGCAAAGTAGCCCGGGTATTCTTCAATGAGGCCTTCTGGGTTCTGGCCTTCCACGCACTCCAGTTCTTTGTACTGCTTGCCATCAGTCACGACAACGATGTTGTACCGCATGCGGTGATGATAGTGGGACACGATGAATCCGGTCAATAGGGCCTTCGCTGTCAATGCCTTGTAGCGAAGCGTCTTCGGCGTGGCTGAGAGGGGCCTCGCGCACCTCTACCCAGGCCGGAATACTGGCCACCCAATCCCGTACCAGAGGAGGAGCTTTGCGGGAGGCCAATTCGCTTTGCACAACGGTGGGGAGGACTACTTTCTCAAACAGGACCGGAAGGAGTTCGATCTGTCCGATCAAAATCAGATAATTCAGCGGGCCCGTGTCGGCGATAACGAGCCGCACGGTTTCACAACCCCAAGCTTCTCAAGGCTTCCCGTTCGCGCTCGAAATCATCCATGGAGTAGTCCTCATAGACGTTGTGAGCCTTCAGGAAGCCGTCAATCTCGTAGCCGGTTTCAAAGCCCAGCAAGCGGCGCAAATCAGGCTTGGCGAGATGACCGAACCTGTATTCTTCCGCCAACCATGCCTCCAGGGCGCGGCGGGAAAGGTCGTCATTCACGCCGCCGCCAAGCCGTTCGGCGATGTCGTCGGGAATATGGACCGCTAGTTCCATGCCCTTAACCTTACCTTGCGCCACTTCCGGCGTCAACTGAACTACTTCCCCGCCAAAGCCGCGCCGTCGCGGATTTCGTCGGTGGCGCGGCGCACCACCATCTCGCCCGCTTGCAGATTGCCCATAACCTCGATGTTGTCGCCGTCCGCCGCGCCCTTCTTGACATCCACCCACTCCGCTTTCCCGTTGCGGCCGCGGACCACGAAGGTGCGCTCCGCGGTGGTGACCACGCTCGTCTTGGGAACAAGAAGCGGCGGGCGCGTCCGGCGTATCGGCCACTTCACGCTCGGGTACATGCCCGGGGAGAGCGAGCCATCGCCGTGCGCGGGCACGCCTCCACCACGGCGCGGGCGCGCGAGACGCCCGGCAACATCTGCGTGTGGATGTTCTCGATCTCCACCGTGGCCTCGTCCACCAGAACGCCGACAGCCAATGCCAGCCCGCCGAGCGTCATGATGTTGATCGACTGGCCGGTGGCCCAGAGCAGAATCACGGCGCTCAGCAGGGCAAACGGAATGTTGAGGACGACAATCAGCGCGCTGCGCCAGTCGCGCAGGAAGATCAGCACCATCAGGCCGGTCAGCGCCGCTCCCAGCAGACCTTCCACCACCAGGCCGCGGATGGAATTGCGCACGTAGGGCCACTGGTCGAATTCCAGCCGGACATCGACATCGTCGGGCACGGCTTTCTTGAACTCCGGAATGGCCGCCTTCACGGCGTTGATCACCGATACCGTGGACGCATCGGCGCGCTTGGTGACCGGGATGTAGACCGTGCGGCGGCCGTTGACGTGGGCGTAGGCAGTGATCAGATCGGTGCCGTTTTCGATGGTTCCGATGTCGCGCAGGTAGACCGTGGTCCCCGGGTTTTGCCGGATCGGCGTGCCGAGAAGATCCGGCAGGTTGCCGCCGAGAGCGGCGTTGGTCCGGGCAATGCGGTTGAGCGTCCCGGTGGCGATATTGCCCGACGGCATCACCAGGCTGGCCCGCGTGACGGCGGCGACGGCTTCATCCGGAGAAATGCCGTACTGCTGGAGCTTATCGGGATTGAGCGTGATGACGATGGTTCGCTGGTTGCCGCCGAACGGCGGCGGCGCCGAAACGCCGGGCAGGGTGGCGAACAGCGGGCGCACACGGTTGAGCGCGAAATCCTGCATTTCGCCCTGCGTTCGCGAGGGGCTGCTGAAAATCAACTGGCCCACCGCCACGCTCCCGGCGTCGAAGCGCGTGATGAACGGTGGCACCGTCCCGGGAGGCATGAAAGCGCGGGCGCGGTTCACATACCCCACCGTTTCGCTCATCGCCTGACTCAAATTAGTCCCCTCGTGGAATACCAGCTTCATGAGGGCCGCGCCTTGTATGCTCTTGCTCTCCACGTGGTCGATGCCGGTGATGTAGAGGAAGTGATACTCGTAGTAATACGCGTCAGGTAGCCTTCCATCTGCGCGGGATCCATGCCGCCGTAGGGCTGCGCCACGTAGATTGCCGGGTCGCCGACTTGCGGAAAGATATCGACAGGCATGCGCTCCAGCGCCAGCACGGCGCAGAGCGCGATGGCGATCAGGGCGATCACCACCGTCATCGGTCGGGAGAGAGCTGCCAGCACAAGGCGCATGGCGGGTTACCGGATCCTCGAAGATCGGTAGGGCGGACCCCCCCGGTCCGCGGCCGACGCCCCCCTCGGCCTCCTGCGGTTTGCAGAGTGCCGATGCCTTTGTTCGCCAGGCGGGACGAATCATCATTTGCCCGCCTCCGCCACGAAGGGCTGGATATCGCCCGCCGCCGCGGCCACCGCCAGCAAGCCGCGCCAGACGGCCAGGCGCGCCAGCGCGTCGTCGATCTCGGCCTGCGTGAGCAGGCGCTGCGCATCGGCCACTTCCGCAATGGTTCCCAGACCCGACTCATACCGCGCCGTCGCCTGCCGGGTAGCGGTACGCGCCGCCGAAACCTGCGTCGGCGTGTTGGCGGCCACGCGCCGCGCGCCATTCAGCGTCGCCACGGCGCGATTCCATTGCGCCCGCAGGTCGGTCGAAATCTGCGCGGACCGCGCTTGCTGCGCCCGAATGGTGGCGGTTTGCGCGGCTTCGCGCGCCCGCAGGGCCGGCAGGTCGGACACGGGGAAGCTCACCGTGAACCCCAGGGCGTAGTTCTGCGTCGTGGGCGCCAGGCCATTGAGGCCGCCGAGAATTTTTCCGTTGGTCTCCGCGCCCGAACCGCGCGCGTACGCGGCGCCCTGCAAATAGAAGCGCGGAAAGTAGGAGCGCTCCAGAGCGCGCAACCGCGCCAGCGTCTCTTCCACCGCGGCGTTCTGCTCCATCGCGATGGGGTTCTTCGCCGGATCCACGGCCGGCGTGTCCTGCTCCGGCGGCAGTTGCCGCAGGCCGGAAACATCCAGCGCGACCTGGCCTGGCTCCATGCCCACAAACTGGGAAAGCGTGGCGCGCGCCACATCGGTGGCCTGCTGCGCCTGTATCCATTGCGTACGCGCGGCCGCCAGTTCGGCATCGGCGCGCGAAGCGTCCGCGCCGGGGCGCAACTGCGCCTCCACCTGCGCGCCGATGGTGCGCAACAGGACGCCGGCGCGGTCCACCCCGGCCTGCGCCGCGTGGATCGTCTCCTGCGCGGCGGCCAGCGTCAGGCAGGCATCGGCGGTGGCGACGGCGATTTCGTACTCGGTACGCTTCAGGCTGGCCTCGGATTCGGCTTCGAGCGCGCTCGCCACGGCCAGATTGGCACGGCGCAGTCCAAAATCGAACGGCTCCCAACTCACCAGCACACCGAGCGCCGTGCCCCACGCGGTGCCGAGGTTGTTGGTGCCGAGCACCGGCCCGGACATCAAGGGCAGCGTGCTCTGCGGCAGCAGCAGCCCGTAGATATTATTCCTGGTCGCGCGATTGACCTGGGCGAGCGCGTCGGCATGGGGCAGATAGGCGGTCCGCGCCAGGCGAATGCCCGCCGACGCGGCATTGATCTGCTCCTGGGACACGCGCACGGAAGGATAATTCTTCAGCGCGCGCTCCGCCGCCGGAGCCGCCACCGCAGCCAATACCAGCCAAAACCGGGGACAGACGGAACGTTTTCCGGTTTTCACTCCGTTAAGGCTGCCCGGGCTGATGCGGTAGCCGTGCCGCCCCAGTTCTTCCATCATCCCAAGCCCGAAAATGGGCTCCTCCGCGGCGTGATGCAGCACGTGCAGCCGGACCAGCCCGGAGTATAAATCGCGGTCGGCCGCCAGCCTGTTGCAATCGATTTTCGTTTTCGACATTCGATTATACGAGACCCGAGTATAGGAACGAAGGGGGCCGTTTGTCAAGCGCGCCAATGAGAGACAATGATCGTTCGTGTCCGCAACCTTACAATCCGCAACCGAACGCCGTGGCGCGCCCCCCGCCGCCTGGTGGCGCTGGGCCGTGGTGCTCGTTCCCGGCACCCTGCTCTACTTTTTCACCGTGCCCGGCATGAACACCGCCCAGGAGCGCCTCTTCGCCATCTTCGCCGCCACCATCATCGCCCTCGTGGCGCAGCCGGTCCGCATGGCGGTGAGTGTCCTGTTGGCCGCGACCCTGCTGGCGTTGACCGGCACGCTGACCCCAGCCAGGGTGCTGGCCGGGTTCGGCAACGTCACCGTGTGGTTGATCTTCACCGCGTTTCTGTTTTCGCGCGCCGTCACCCAGACCGGGTTCGGCATGCGCGTCGGCTATCTCTTCATCGAACGCTTCGGCCGCACGCCCCTGCGTCTGGGATATTCTCTGGCCGCGGCGGACCTCGTGCTCGCGCCGTTCATCCCCTCCGATACGGCGCGCGGCGGCGGTGTGGTCTACCCCATCACGCGCTCCGTGGCCAGCGCCTTCGGCTCCGAACCCGGACCCACGGCGGGCAAGATCGGGTCGTTTCTGATGCTCGTGTCGTTCCACACCACCTATGCCGCCTCGGCCATGTTCCTCACCGGGATGGCCTCCAATCCCCTGATCGCCGAGTTCGCGCGTAAGATCGGGCACGTGGACCTCACCTGGGGGCGCTGGCTCTCCGGGTCCATCGTACCGGGCTTCCTCACGCTGGCGATCGTGCCGTGGCTCCTCTTCCGCCTGGTACGGCCCGAACTTCAGCATACGGAATCGGCGCGTGTCATGGCGCGCGAGGAGTTGGCGCGGCGCGGCCCCATGAAGCGCGCCGAAAAGTGGCTGGTGGTCATCATGCTCGGTGTGATGGCCGGATGGGTGACTTCGCCCTTGCACGGCGTGCCGAACACGTTCGTTGCGCTCTCCGGACTGTGCGCGCTGCTCCTCGTGCGGGTGATCGATTGGGACGACCTGCTGGCCGAGCACCGGGCCTGGGACGCGCTCATCTGGTTCGCACCGCTGGTCATGATGTCCGACGCCATGAACGAGAACGGCAGCATCAAGGTGTTGAGCGGCGGACTGTTCGCCGCGGTCCACGGCTGGGCATGGCCGCTCGGCATGCTGGCCCTGGTGACGGCGTACTGCTACGTGCACTACGGGTTCGCCAGCATGACGGGCCAGGTTACGGCGCTCTATCCCGCGTTTCTGGCCGCTACCCTGGCCGTGGGGGTGCCGCCGATGTTGGCGGCGCTCGCACTGGCGTATTTTTCCAACTTGAATGCGGCCATGACCCATTACGGCACCGGGTCGGCGCCCGTCTTCTTCGGCGCGGGCTACGTGCGGCAGGGGGAGTGGTGGCGGTTGGGATTCCTGATTTCGCTCGTCAACCTGGTAATCTGGCTCGGCATCGGGCCGCTATGGTGGAAACTGGTGGGGATATGGTAGCGGCGCGATGAAAACAGGGAAACGTTCCGTCTGTCCCCTGGTTTTGCTCGCCAGCGTATGCGCGGCGCCCGCGGCGGGGTTGAAGTATTGGGTCGAGCCGTGCGCGCGACCGGCGGAAATGGGCTGCAAGAGCGCCGATCCCGACCTGGCGCAGTGGGCCATGGAGGCCTGGCAGGCGGCATCCGATGGCAAACTGCGCGTGCAGCGCACAGCGCAGAAGAACCAGGCGATCGTCAAGATCTACTGGGTGTCGGGCCGCGCCGGGCTCTATGGCGAAACCCGCGGCGGCGACGTCTTCGTCCATGCCGAACCCGGCGATGGGCTGCGGCGCGAAGCGACCGTGTACCTGACCTGCCTCCATGAGACCGGGCATGCCTTGGGTTTGGCGCACACGGCCAACTTCGAAGACATCATGTATAACTTTCAATATGGCGGGGATATTACTGAATATTTTGCACGTTACGTACGGAAACTGCGGCAGCGCGAGGACATCCGCAAGTACTCCGGCCTGTCCCCCAACGATCAAAAACGTTTGGCTGCCGGACTGTAAGCCGGTTCCTGTACCCTTGCGGGCGGCAGTCATTCATCTCGACCGGCCATTACTGGCCGGCTCTAGCGACCTACCCGGAAGTTTAACGGGACGGGCCGTCCCTCCTCCCCTATTTGGTCTTGCTCCGCGTGGGGTTTTCCCTGCCGGCGGAATTACTCCCGCCGCGGTGCGCTCTTACCGCACCATTTCACCCTTACCCCACCCTGCGGCGAGGCGGTATATTTTCTGTGGCACTTTCCGTCGAGCCCTCGCGAACCCGCCCGGCCGTTAGCCGGCACGCTGCCCTGTGGAGACCGGACTTTCCTCCTCCGCGGCCAAAGGGCGCGCGCGGAAGCGACTGCCCGTCCGGCAGCCTCACTCAATTATTGTCGCATCCTTGCCGCCTCCATGTACGGACGAACACCCACGACCTAGCCATAAGACCCTGGATTCGTGGTAGATGGAGAAAATTCCGTGTATTCTATTTTTAGTGGATATTCAGGCACCAGTCTCCGGTCCAGGGCGATACAGGCGTGTCGCGCCAGCCGGTGACCAAGCAGTTGAGGTATTCTCGCACATTTGGATAACGCTGAGGAGAGCTACAAGACAATGAGAAAACTAGCAGCGGTAGGCGCGATCGGCTTATTGGCATCTAGTCTGTTCGCCCAAGGAATGAGCACGGGCGGTCAAACCAAAGAGGATTGGGAAGAAATCAATTTCGAGTTTAATTCCTCCATCCTTTCGGACGGGTACCCAAGCCTTCTGCGGCTGGCCGATCTGTTGGGCCAGCATCGCGATTATCGCGTCAAAGTTACCGGCAACACGGATTATGTCGGGTCGGGCGCCTATAACGATAAGCTGGCGCTGAAGCGGGCCGACGCCGTCAAAGCATTCCTGGTGAAGTACGGCGTGCCGGATAGCCAGATCGCCACCGCCGGTGACGGCAAGCGCGACCCGGAAGTCGACAACAGGACCAAGGAAGGCCGGTTCATGAACCGCCGCGTCAAACTGGCTGTCACCGATGGCACCGGGCGCCTGATTAAGGAAGGCGGCATCGACGAGATCATCAAGGCCATTAACGACAAGCTCGACGGCATGGCCAAGAAACAGCAGGAATGCTGCGACCAGATTCTCAAGAGGCTCGACAAGCTGGACGACATTCTCGCCCAGTTGAAGAACCTGCAGGGCGAGAACGACAAACTCCGCGGCGAGCTCGGCGATCTGCGTAACCAGCAGAACGCGCTGAAGGATCAGGTCAACGGCCTGCCCAAACCGCTGAGCGCATCGCAGACCCAGGATATCGCCCACACCGAAGCCCTCGGCGCGGTCGACGAAAGCCAGAAACGCAACAAGAAGTTCGCCATCTTAGGCGCCAACATCGGACCCACCTACGGCCCCGGACGCACCGGCAGCTTCAATTTCAACGGACGCGCCCAGTACTTCTCGCCCTTCGGCGGCGACGGCACCCGCGCCGTGCAGGCCCAGGGCGAGTACAGTTACTACTCGGGCCGCCAGGAAGGCCAGTTCGATATCGGTCTCGTGAACCGCTGGGGCAACCTCCAGGCTGGCGCCTTTGGCAGTTTCAAGTACATCAACCTGAAGGACTATCAATCCGCCGGCGGATTGGGCCAGGCGGCCTTCCTGCTCGATTACATTTTCAGCCGCGGGCGCATCGGCCTGTTTGCCACCAAGGGCTTCAAAAACTACGCCGTCCTCAATCAGGTGCAACTGGGACCCGAATCGTTCACCCAGACCTACGCGCGCATCGTCGATCAGACCGGCATCAACGGCTTGATCGGCGTTTGGGGCAACGCCCATCTCGAGGGCAACATCGGCTACCTGCGGCGCCATGCCGACGGCCTCAAGGACGTTCCCGGTGGGAGTTTCAAACTGGTTCAGCCCTTGAACGAGCACGTGGCGTTCACCGCCGAAGCGGGTTTGAACGAGAGCATGATCGCCGCCAAGAACAGCGGACGCGTGGTCTTCGGTTTCGAGGTAGGCAACTACATCCACGCCAAGGACTACGGCTCGATCAAAACCCCCGTCCCGATGGACATCCCGCGCATCCGTTATGAAGTGCTGACGCGGCGCGTCGGCAACTCGCCCCCTGTGGCCAACGCCGGACCGGACCAGACTGTCGGCTCCGGAAGCGTGACGCTGGATGGCTCGGCTTCCTACGATCCCG
>Ga0182030_10027035_pt1 | contig 10346 bp, 12 predicted proteins | sample 812S3MmetaG_FD_121299 | JGI IMG/M metagenome (GOLD analysis project Ga0182030, IMG submission 121299) | Permafrost microbial communities from Stordalen Mire, Sweden - 812S3M metaG (Illumina Assembly) | ecosystem: Environmental > Terrestrial > Soil > Wetlands > Permafrost | place: Sweden... | reverse complement strand
TCAGGCGGCGCAGGCCTCCGCTCCAGACGCCCTCCTCCCCGACAATCCCCGATCTTCTACACACCCTCCTGGTCTACTTTTACTCCGCCTCTGTGGTCTCGTTTTACTCCGCCCTTGACAGCGGAGTCATAGGCTTGTAGTGCACCCTCAAAACTGAACCCATGGGGCCATGTTTTAGGTAAGGTTAGGGCAGACCCAGCACGGCCTATGGGGATTTCTTCCGCAGCCCACAAATCCACTTTCGCGCAAAGCCGAGAGCGCTCTTAAGGTCCTCGACGACTCCCGCAAGTCTCTGGTAGTTGCTAACGAACCGCTAGAACGGTTGAAAGTGTGGAAGCAGGCTGCCGAGTTTTCAGAGAACAGCGATTGGATTTTCGCTAGCCCTCTCAAGCTAGGCAGGCTGCCGGTAGTGGGCTGTTTTGAAATTTCAGGGATGATTTTGAGGAGAAACTGGAACCTGTTGGGTTTGAGGGGTGCTATGACGGAACATTTCGATAGCTACGTCGGCCACTCGGTTGACCACCCAACCTCCCCCAATTACTGCGATGGTTAAGACCACGCCTGCCGCGTAGATCACCTTACTCATGTGGTCAATCTTTTGACCTTGAGACTTCGCGTGCTCCTCCAAAGTCTCGACAGCCTTCGTCAGGTGTCCCACGCCTTTTTGCATCTCCATTACCGCTTGCAATGTAAAGCTGTAGTCGCTACCTGGGTAGGCTGGTGGAGTCGTTTCCGGAAAACGTGACGGCGTTGTCTCCCTCCCGGATTCTCTCGGGTTGTCTTTTGGCGTCATGTCTTTCCCTTTGAGGCCATCCACTCCCAGATGTTATTAGGAGCGCGTCCGAAATATCCGCCTATCAGAGAGACTATGGCGAGGCCGGATACACCAGTGGTAATTCCAAGCAGATTTGATACGTCAACCGCCGTTCCTGAGCCAGCAACAAGCCATTGACCGGGACCAACCTTCAAGTGATTATCGGGATAGTGCGTCTTTAGTGCCTCGATCAACATGACCGAGTCGGAGGGAGCCATGATTGCGAATAGGGACATTGTTTTCGATGCCAAAAGAGACGACTAGAAGATACCCCGGAGCTGGGAATATTTCAATCCGGCGAACCCTAGCGTGAGGCGCTCAAGCAGCAATAGGCTGTAGGGACATGTCCATCAGGCCAACCAATTCTTTCACACTCCATACGCGATCTGCGAGGCCAGCTTCCATAGCAGGCGTCACGCGCAGGGTTTGATGAACGCGGCAGAAATTGTAGTATGCGTGGTAGATCGCAACCATGTGGCAGTGATTCTCGAACTTCTTTGAAAATGCGTTCGTGAGCCGCGTGAATCGTCGGACGCCCATCCGCAGATTCAGATTTTGCCGCTCCACGTAGCTTGTAGAGATGTGATCCCGATCAGGGTTCCCGCTCAGGATGCCAGTGCGTGTTCCGATGCAGCTTGCGGGGCTGTAGCGTGTCTCAGGATTGTCGGACGGTGCGCCATACAGCTTTATCAGCATCGCGTAATCCACGTCCATTCCGAATGCACCTTCGACAGCTTCCGCGTAGGCACGATGGCCGTCCGTTGTGATCTGAATGCGCGTGGTCACACGCGATGCTAAATCCTCCATGAACTGACAGGCCCAAGAAGCGTCTCGCCCGCCACAGAGGTACGAGAGAATCAGCTTGGTATCCGCATCAATAGCGGTCCAAGTCCAAATGCTACCCGCGCCTGTCCCCTCTTTTTCTTTGGGAACGTTCTTCTCTTTGGCGTAGCAGAAGCTCCAAACCTCATCGCACTGCACCCGTTGCACCGATACCCCGCGCACGGCTGAATCGTGGAATGCGGCACAAGTGGCCCCCATATCCTCGATGAGTTTCAGGACGGCATCCTTACAGACGCCCGTCATGCGGCAAGTAGAGCGAATACTGTTTCCCTCTATCAAGGCCCCAATCACCTGTGCGCGACGTTCGTTGCTCAATCGGTTCATGCATATAATTATGCTTGAGCGGTGATGCATTGTCAAGTCTATAAAATATATAATGCAGGATAGTTTCTACCCTGCTATACTCTGAAATAGAAAAGCCGAGAGGTGACGCTCTCGGCTGATCGGAAAGGTTGCTCAGATGATAAGACGTACACGCCCCTAGAAAGGGCGAAGGGTTAAGGAAACTCCCTACACAAGCGGCCTAGAGGGGATGTTCCAGACGTGGGGCGTCCCCGAAAGGCTTCAACGACAATAGCACGAAAACATGCATATTTCCAGCAGAATTTAGGTGTAAACATGAGCGATCAACCAATCAACTACGAGGCGGTGCTGGCCGACCTGAAGGCCCGCAGGGCGCAACTCGACTCCGCTATTGCGGCAATCGAGGGTATCACCGGACAGGGCGGAATCGGGCCTTCCGGCGGCGGACCCACAGGCGGCGGCTATGTCGGCGGCACTCCTGCCCATGATGCATTCATTGGCATGAGCATTCCCGAAGCCGCTAAAAAGCACCTAACCACAGTTCGCAAGAAGCTTTCGACGCAAGATCTGATGACCGCGATGGAAGCTGGAGGATTGCCGCCCAGCAAGTACAGCACGGTCTACGCGATCTTGCGCCGTCGAGAGAAACAGGTAGGAGACATTATCAATATGAAGGGTGATTGGGCTTTGCAAGAGTGGTATCCCAACTACCGCAAGAAAGCTTCTACCAGTGAGGGTGGAGACGAGGCCGAGGATACCAAGGAAACTCCAGAGCCGAAGGAAGCGAAGTCTGTTACTGCGTAGGCTTCTCTTTTTCCCATCTCGCCCGTGCGGCGTCGCTGGCTATCTTGCGGCGCTGTTCGGGCGTGAGTTTTTCTGCCCTAGCCTTGCCGCCCACTCTACCGCCAAGCTTCCCCAACGCAACTGCCGCCGGATTCTTCTTTGACTTCAGTGGAGCGCCTGTCGCAATCTCCACGACTCGCAGCGCGTTCTGTGCGAAGTCGCCCTTGCTTGATCGCTTAACCATGCCCCATGATGCCACACTGCCAAACTGTTTACTATGGGGTTAGATTTCAAAACAGCCCACTACCAGGCTGCCATACTCGTACACTGGATTCTGGCGTGAGCTGGATAGGGCAGGGAAGGAATGCGGCATCGGCCACATCGGTACGCACACATTCCGGCACTCCTATCGGATGTGGATTGACGCGGTAGGAACGCCAATCGGAGTGCAACAGAAACTCATGCGGCACGCTGACATTCGCACCACGATGAACATCTACGGGGATGCGGCATCGGCGGATATGCGAGAGGCGCATAGCAAGATCGTGCAGTTGGCTTTGCAACCGCAGTAAACGGCACGGGAAGCGGCACGGGGATGTGGGTAAACTACTGAAAGATTGGCTCCTCAGGTAGGACTCGAACCTACAACCCTCCGGTTAACAGCCGGTCAGGGTAAAAACCTAAGTGCTTTCGCGACCGTTGCTTACGGTGAGCTAATCTTGAAATCTGCCCTTTAGTTAGGCTACACGGGCTACAACAATCAGTGCAGTGGACTGCGGCCCAGATCCCCCCAGTCGATTGGGACTAGAACACACCAAAATCGTGACCTTCATAACCACTGCTCAAGTCGGTTATTAGAAAGTATTCGCCAGCCGGAAGGTCTTCGAGTGGAGTGATAATCAGGTTGTTCCCCTCATCTCGCGTCACGGATATGGGGACTGTGTTCTTTGGTCCCATTTTGGTTCCGGTATACGCCGATGCCGAAGCAACCATCATTTCGCGATGGTCTTTTTTCTGATCGAATCGAGTTAACACAATGTCTTGTGTTGAGGTTTCGACGGGGCTGATGAAGACAAACACCGGCCTGTGGTCGGAAAGTTGCAGAATAGAGTGAGGATTGTTGTACGTCCACTCAACCCCGACTTTGGCAATCCCATAGCTGAACATTGACTTTGCCTTCCCGCTGGTGTTCTGTCCGCTGGCGTGAATGCGTTCCATGCGAACATAGCCAGTTGGGGAATGATAGTAAACGCCCGACTGGGAGGGAATCGGTTTGTCCTGAGCCAGCGCGGTTACTGCAATACTAAGTATCGCTAGTGCGATTGTGATGCGTGCCTTTTTCATTTTGCCCTCCCAGTAAGCGTCCGACTTTCCAATATTTGCCATGGCTACTTACCCGCCTTTGCGGACATCGTCTTTGCCCTATTGCCCATCACGTACGCTTTGCCGTTCGACATGCGGCAAATACGGACGGATGCATCACCGCGTTCGTACTTCGTTAACATATCGCGCACGATTCGAAGTACCTCTTCTTGCTTGATACCGCATTGCTCTTTGAACTTCTTTGCGCTTGCGTTGTCGTTTGCCATGGCTAGCTACCTGCCTTTGCGGCGCGTGCCTTAGCTTTTGTCTTGCCCTTCTTCTTTTGCCTTTGCGACTGGCTGTTTGGTTTCTGGTTTGTTGGCAGCCTTGTAGAGGGCGGCGGCCAGAGCAATCAATGGTAGTGGCAATTTGCACCACCAAGTGGCAAGTGTGGCTCAGGTCGCCTGCACCGGGCAAGTTACCGGGGTCATGGCGGCGTATAATTGCAGCCGCGAAAACCACGGACTATAAAGTAAGCAGGCCACGGCGCTGTTACTGGCAAGGTCAGTAGCCATAAAGTTGGACCCGGCGCTGCCCGCAACAGGCCATAGCGTGCTTAAGAGCGGAACGGGGGGAGTCTTCACAAGAATGGCAATCAAAATCACGGAAGAAGGCAAGCGTACCGTCAAGACTGAACGCTTCGCGCAGTGGCTTCAGTATCTCAGAACCAACTACATGCAATTGCACGCTGGCACGCAAGCAGCCTACGACAACATTGGCCAGCCATGGGATGAAGAACGTTTCCTAGATGGCTTAATGGAATATTTGCGGTTGCCCTACGTGTGGGCGCTCGGACACGAAATTGGCATGGAGCCAACGCCAGCCGAGAAGGAAGAAATTAGTGAGTACAGCAACGAACACGAAGTCGAATTGGATGAGGCGATAATGGCGATTCTTTATCCGCCCACCAAGGGCACTGGTTACAACTAGCTACTGATCCGCGCAAGCCTGCTCAAGACTAATGCCGCGACCCTTCTATTACCTGCGCTGCCCAGACACAGCCTCGGCAATACTTTTACCAGCGGCGATGGCGTCGATAGATTGCAGTATGGCTCTCGGACGAAAAATCTCTGACCTATTAAGGGCTTTCACGATTTCGACATCGTAGGGAATGCCACGCGCCAAGCAAGCTCTTTTCACCAGCACGGGCACCTGCATTGCTGGCAGCGGCCCCAAGCGAACCTGCGCACACCTGTCCACCACAGCCGGATCTAGCTTCTCTGGGTTTGCTGTGCAAAACACTAAGGTCAGATCGGGGCGGGCGGGCATTGTTTTTAGACGCGTTTGCTGGCGAACGTTTGTCATGCAGTCCGCCTCATCAACAATAATAAAAACGGTATCACGCATGTGGAAGAAGAGTTTCGGTTCCAGTGCCGTGCCAAGATCGAAATCAAGGGCATGACAGTGTTGTGCGTACACGCGACCCATGTTGCATACGCACTGATTCTCTTCCAACGTCACACCAGTTCTTTCTTTGCACAGCGCCAACGCTAAGCTAGTTTTTCCCGTTCCCATTGGTCCGCTAAAAAGAAAAAGTCCGTTGGGTGTGGCCTTCAAACTGGCGAGCGCATCTTCATTTCCAACCATATCCGCGACACTGGACAATTTCATGGATTGCCATAACTGCTGCATGTTTTACTCCTTGCCGCCAAAAAAGGGTACCGGGCGGCCGTCCAGATATGCCTCAATAATTTCGTTCAGCACCCACGGCAGGGCGTGGCCACCAGCGCGTTGTTTAAGCCGTTGATGTGTGTCTGGCATCATGCTTACGTGAACGGTCACACGGTGCCATTTCGGCGCAGGTTTACTACCGGCATCCCGTTGTGCTTCTTCTCTCAACTGCCGGGCGCTAAGTCCAAGATCGACAGCGGTAGCAAGAAGCTGGTTGGATTTTTCCGGTTCTAACCGTTCAACGGCGACGTGATGATGAAAAGTCAGTGCAGCCACGCGGCGCTCTGGCGGAAAACGTTTGGCTATGCGTGCACAGGTGTACAACACTTCGCGGGAGTAGCCAGTGCATTGGGCCGCTAAATTGAATGTCGTGGTCTTGCCCCACAACCTAAAGCCGTATTGCAATAGATCGCCTGTCCAGAAACGCAGGCTTTCGGAAAACGTTGATATTGCTCTACCAATGTTCATCCATGACTGCTCGTCAAGGCCGGGTTCCAACTCAAGCGTTGTCGGATTAAACCTAGCGCCCGGAATGTTGTACTGATCCAACGTATGGTGCGATGCTGGCTTCATAATCGGTCGATATTTTTCCGCCTCATGATCTTTGGCCGTATTGATGTGCCGAAATGATGCGGGGTGGCACATCATGCAGTTGTAGCTCGCAAAGTAACCGTTCTCCGTTAACCATTTCACTGGCGGCAAGTGGCCATCATGTGTGCGGGCCACCTGCTCTAATTTCGCAACATGTTTTGGAATAGTGGTTGGCAGGGGCTTGGCATAAGCCACCTTTGCGCGACACCTCGGTATAGCTCTAACAGCCATATCACTTTGTCCTTCGTATTCCTTTTATCGGTGCGCTGTGCTGTATAGTTAGGCCATCGGCACTGCGCTGTGCCTCTGGTGCCGGTGCCTCTGCCGACAGGTCTTGCACTGGTATCAGGTTGGCCGCATTTTGCTGGATCACAGGTGCCCAGTAAACCTTGCCGCTGCCATCTGGGATCGGATTCATGTCTTCCATTGCGCGTATATCGTCGCCATTGAGGAAACCCCACTGCCGCCCAGACGCATATAACTTCGCCCGGCTGTCTGCGTCGGGGTAAGTCAGCTTTCTGGTGTCGGCGGCGACAAAGTAAACTGGCCGCTTTCCGCCTTTCAATGGGAACAACTTGGTGGTGAAAGCCTCCTCAAATTTGACGATCCAAGGATTCAAACCAAAGGTTAGAAACGACAATGCCGTTTGTTCAACATTGCTCTTACCGGACTTCTCGGTCTCGCCAAGAAGAAAAAGCGGCACACCAAACATGGCCGCCAACTCCTGACGCTGAAACTTTCTTGTCTCTAGCAACTGCCCTTCGTTGGGCGTTGCCGCTATCTTTTCAAACTTGACGCCTTCCTCAAGCACGGCAACCTTGTGGACGTTTTCACCTCCGTGGCCTTCTGCCCAACTGCGGCGGATGTTTTCAATAACGTCATCGTCCTGCTTGTTCGGGAAGGTCAACACACCTGCGGGCCGGGCACCGTTGCCAAAGAACTTGGCTGCATATTTTTCAGCGGCCATCGACAAACCAATGGCCTGCCTGCAAGCCCACGTTAGCGATTGACCTACGCGGCCATCCAAACTCATTCCACTTACGTGGATCATGTCTTCGGCCAGCACTAGGCGGCGCTGACACAACTGCACATAGCTGTCCTTGCTTTCGAGCATGTCGCCACCACGATACGCATCGTTGGTTTCGTACAGCATGGTGCCGCTTGGGAGAAGATCGCCTTCCAGCATCATTGGCTGGATAAGGCGAATGGCACGTGTCTTATGCGGGCTGCGTGGCCACAACGCCACGGGCTGCGCAGTGGTCTTGCTTCGCTCGATCTCCACGAAGGCATTGCCCCACAGCACCGCGTGCACCATCATTACCTTCAGCAACGCGACCATGTTCATCTCGGGGTTGGGCTGATGGCGGATTAGGTCGTAGTTCGGATTATCGCGGGCCAATGTTTTGCTGTCGCGGCCTTCCAATTCACCATGGGAGTAGATGTGCCACGGCAGGCTACACACGCCGTCGGACAAAATATTTACGCAGGAATAAATCGTGCCAACTTGTAGCGATGACATCTCGCTGACGCGCACGCCGCTATCCGTGCGACCACCGTTAAAAATGTCAAAGCAACCATTCGGCTGGGAATGATAAAGGTGTCTGCGGATTTTCGAGGCTGCTGCGTTGTTCAATTGCACCGATTACGCTGCGTGCCATCCGGTTAAGCCAATTATTAGCCATTGATGGTTCCCCTTTCTCGGGCGCTAGTGCGCCACTTCTATTTACTGCATCAAAGTCGACTCGCTGCACCTCCGTACCATGTCAGTTAGCTGTTACAACCGTGCGCCGCTTACGCTTTTCTTGCCGCTGCAACCGGAAAGCGGCCATGCCATCACCAGAACTCAAGCCGGGTATATATTCACGGTTGCGCCACCGCTCCCACGCCGCCTCCGGCATAGGTTGCACGCTAACACTGCGGCAGTACTCGGCATATTTGTCGTAAGCTGTTTGCGCCACAATGAACGCTCCCTTTAAAAAGTTAAGGCCCCGCGCAGGTTCGCAACGGAGCCTTAAAGGTTGGTTGTGGTTTACTGCAGTGCAGCGGCCACGACAGGTGGCATCGCACCGTTCGTCGGATCATGAAGTACGGCGTCAACCATTTCGAGTCCAGTGAAGAGACAGAGTCCGGCTTCCACATATCCCGGAAGCTGCGTGCGCCGTCTCAAGAACATCGCGCTGTTGTGGATGATGTACTGGCCGATGTTCCCGAACACACAGAAACTGCCAGCAGCCTGCGTACCAAGCGACGGATTGTAGGCCGGTAAGCTGGGGGAAACATAAATCGGTTTTCCCATTAACAGTTCCCGATCATCAACAACGTTGATGAGCGGACGGCCGTTGCCATCCACTGCATTGCGCACCTGCTGGTAGCTGGCATCTGAAAATAGCCAAGCGCACTTCGGCATTTTCCGGTAGATCGAGTTCACCGAAAAATAAACGCTGGTGATGTCGTCCAATACAACTTTGCCGCTGTTGGTGGTGGTATAGGACGTTGGCAGGCCATTGAGGATGCCGGAAGGCGCATCGGAGCCATTGCCGGAAATGGTGTCGATACCAATCCCTCTCGCAAAGCCAATTCCAAAAGCAAGACCCATGGTTTCCATGGTGCTTTGGAACTGATCCTCTTCAAACTCAAGGGAGGCACCTAAGCTGAGGCGATACGTCCACTTGTTGACAAGTTTCTGCGTAACAGGCGGCACCACGTTGGTGCCTTGCTGCACCGCCTCGCCAACTTTTACAGCCTGCACCCTTGAAAGATCCCAGCCGGGCAGCACACGAGGCTGTAGTGAGAAATCGTCCTCCTGGATCACCGTGGAGACGTTTGCGTCAAGCAGCGGATCTACCGCAGCAAGCCCTCGCGTAATGGCCTCCTGAAAACCAACCGGCACGCTGATACCGCCCTGCGGCCCTTCGGTGTAGGTAATAGTGTTAGTACCGGCCAGCAAGTTGGCGCGTAGCTCATGTGTGATTTCTTGGCCACGCAGAAAAGCCTTAAACGCAGCGGTGTGCGCCGCACGTTGCGCGTACTGCGCAGCAGCAAACTCCTGTTGGACTGCCTCAACACGAGCTGAGCGGGTCTCTGCGCTATAACGCGCAGACTGTCGGATGGTGGCCAATTCCGCGATGAGCGCGTCAGCGCGTTTCGATTCGGCACGTGTTAGCGTTCTGTCCTTAGCGGTATCGGCCTTGGCGGTAAGCGAGTCCAGTTCCGCCATAAGCAGGTTGGATCGCACTTCCAAATCACGGGGTAAAAAAACTGCAAGTTTGCTCATACAATTGTCCTCTGTTTCTGGCACAGTGCTTAAGGCCGATGTGCCCCGGCCAAGAATTGCAGCAGCCTTAGCCGATAATGAATTCCGCGTACCCGGTAGCGACCAGCGCTAGGGCTCTACGATTGGAAAACCTTTTGATGTCACCAATCAGGCCAGCATTGCAGTTGGCATACGGCATACCTGCTGCATAGCTCTCAGGGATGCTGGGGTTGTAGTTTGGGTCTGCTGGATTGGCGATGAACAAAATCTGGTATCCATCGCTGCACAGGTATTGCGGTTCGGTAGTGGTTGTAACCATAACGGTCCTCGTTTTCTGGCACACTTAAAACCGATGTGCCCCGGTACTGTGTCAGCCGTGTGTTACACGGTTACAAAAACTGCGGATCCGATTCCGCATACGAAACCCCATCGCCGCTCGCAACGTCGCGGGCCGTGTTTTCGATCAGGCTCCTGTTTAAGGCTTCTTGATCCGCCAGCCGCTGGCGCTCGTTTGCTGCCTTACGTTTTTGGGCGACCTTGCCAGCCAGAATTACGCTAGGCATTGCAGCGCGAACCATTCGGTCAATGACACTGCCCTCTGCGGCCTCAGCGATCACCCAAAACCGGCCAGTGATTATCACCTGAAAACCGGCCAACGAGAGTAGCGTCCGGGACATTGATTCCCGCGGAGGCTTGTAGGCTCCGTGGGCATGGCCAATGTCTTGA
>Ga0182030_10027034_pt1 | contig 10346 bp, 12 predicted proteins | sample 812S3MmetaG_FD_121299 | JGI IMG/M metagenome (GOLD analysis project Ga0182030, IMG submission 121299) | Permafrost microbial communities from Stordalen Mire, Sweden - 812S3M metaG (Illumina Assembly) | ecosystem: Environmental > Terrestrial > Soil > Wetlands > Permafrost | place: Sweden... | reverse complement strand
GATCCGTCGCTAGGGGGGTTTCCGTTCTCGTCACTCTCCTCGATCAGATCAAATCGAGGCGACAATTCTTCCTTGATCATCTTCAAAGGCACACCCAGCTGACCGATCAACTCATGATGGAGATCGAATCGGGGTCCATCGATGTGCTCGAAAATCTTGATGTCCCAGTCGGTGATCCCGTCTTTGCCCGGCCGTACATCCATAATGATGGTGCACTCATCGAACTCGTGAACCCAGGCCGGAGCCTCACAGAGACGTTGGAGCTTGCTCTGGGTGTTGACATCGAACATGAAGAGCCCACCGACCCGCAAATGTCTACTTGTGGCCGCAAAGAGCGAAACCCACGAGTCGAACGTGACGAGGTGATTGAGAGTGTCGAACACACAAATCACAACATCGAACACTTCTCCGAGAGAGAACGAAGCGATGTCAGTCTCTATGAGACGAGCATTTGGAACACGACTCCGAGCTAATGCGAGCATCTGAGAGGACAGATCCAATCCCGTGATGGACGGCACCGCCGTGATCTGAGTCAAGATTGACCCTGTTCCACATCCGAGTTCGAGGAGGGAGGTTGTGTGTTTGCCGTGCCGTTGCAGGCAATCAACTACCCAGCCACCGTCGCCACCTCGGTCACCCATGACGAGGTCATAGAACCTTGCAAACTGGTCGTAGTTGGGTATGCACACATTGTGGCACCGTGACCAACCGGTCGGCAGCGCAACCTCCTACACAGTTTGGGATAGAGCGTCGCCCGGGAGCGCTCCCGCTGGGGCGCTGTCACCCGCCGTTCTATCGGGCGGTCCCGTGAAGGACCTTCGATTCCTGTCGGTGTCGGGGCACTCACCTATGGTGCTCGGGGGTTAGTGACATTCAAGAGGGGGCAAAGGTTCCCTGCTGGGGCACTAGCCTTGCTTGCCGTGGCCGATGAGAACAGGACCTCAGTCCGAGACTCCCGGGAGGAGCGGCTGGCCCTGACTCGCTTATCTTCGAGAGGGAGGACCGGATTCATCATCCTTCGAGGAGCCTGGGGGCGGGTGATCGACCGGGCTCTCGTGCGCTGGACCGGCTGGTCGCTGATCACGCGGCAGTACACCTGGGCATCCGGCCGACGCTACCAACCCACCCTTCTGCTCACCACGATTGGCCGGCGGACGGGAAAGCTGCGCAGCTCGGCTCTCCCCTACTATCCGGTGGACGACTATCTCGTCGTCTGCGGGAGCAGAGGGGGTGGGCCGTACGACCCGCTCTGGGCAGCCAACCTCGCAGCTGATCCCCATTGCTGGCTGCGGATCCGCCGCCGTCTTGTCCCGGCTACGGGACGAGTCGTCCGCGGCGAGGACCGCGTCGAGCTGTTCGAAAAGGTGGCCACGCAGCACGGCGGACTCCGCCACTATCAGGAGCAGGCATCGGTCTACGGACGGGAGATCCCGCTCGTGGCTCTGACCCCACGCGCCCAGGTCCCCGGCCTCTGACCGCTGGGCGCTTGTTTGCGCCGGCCGGTGCCCGCCCCTCCCCGATGAGTCGATGGCCTCGCGCCGCGCTGTTGGCATCGTCCATCATGGCCCGGGCGCGGTGCATGAGAGCCGACATGCTGGAGATGGCGCGAATCAGCCCATGCTCAGATGATGTCACCGCATTCCAATCGGGGTTCCCCTGAACCGGCAGCACATTGCCAACGTGCGTGGTGGCGGGTGCTCGATCGTCTCAGTTTGCCCCAGAGGCTCAGTGAAATCGCACTAAAGAGACCGAACCAGCGACTTCCCTCTGCGACCCCTACCGGCCGAGCGATGCTCGGGGGTCGCGTCCCATGAAGGCGGCGAGACGTTCCCAGTCGTCGGCGTCGGGCGGCGGCGGCACCTCCGCCGCGAAAGGGGCTCCTGGCTCGACCATGTTGCGGTACTGGGGTTTGATCATGGCCCGCGCACCGGCGAGTGCCGGTAGGGCGAGAGAGGGGTCCAACCTGTCCAGCTGTCCGGTGGCTCGCGCCAAGTCCCAGGCGTGGGCGGCCATCTCGGCCAGGTACATGTCCACCAGGGTGGCCCCGCTGTACTCCTCGCCCCACGGCATGGTGAACTTTGACGACAAGGCGGTTTCATTGCCCCATGCCTCGGCCGCCTCCTTGGCGGCGCGCCGTAGCTGAGCGGGCGCGTCGGACAACTCGACATGAGGGGACTCGTCTCCCGGCGGGGGTGCCTGCCCTCGGCCGAGAGCGGCCGCCCGGTGGCCGGCTTCGACGAGGTGATCAATCAGTCCGGCCACGTCATAGTTGGGGCATGGTGTTGGGTGGCCGAGCCGCTCGGAGTCAATGGCCGAGACGATTACCGCGGCGTTCTCGTACGAAGCCAACAGCGTGCTTCGGCGGTCAGGGTCGGCCAATGTGAGTCCTCCTCGGCCTCACGGTACCTGAGCACCGGTAGGCGCAGGTGACTTGCCGAAGGACTCAGATGCTTGTTCTTGTGTCCAGTCAACCTGACGGTAAGCGGCGAGAAGTCGCTCCCCTCGGTCGGGGTTGAGGTGCTTGATACGCGATATTCGGCCAAGAAGGTGGGAGCGGAAGTGAGGATGGTGGCTCCGGTTTTGGGATTGTGGATCGTCACGGACAGCGTTGTGGAGAATGGCCTTGAGTTGGTCGTACTCGCGTCGGTCGACATTGGGACGGTGGTTCACCACCAGACCGGCAAGGCGTTGACGTTGTGATGACCTTTGGAAGAAAGTCTTGAACGGATTGACTCTGAATCCTTCTTGGACAGCGATTCCTTCGACGAACCTTACGAGTCTTTCTACTTGGGGACGCGCGAGGGGCGTCGTGGAGGAAAGCGCTAGATCATCCGCATAGCGGCTGTAAACAATCCCGGACGTCTGCGCGAGACCCGATAGTCGTAGGTCCAAGCGGTAGGCGGAGAGGTTCGCCAAGGCGGGTGATGTTGGCGCCCCCTGGGGGAGATGAGGATGCCGAAGGTGTTGCCCGAGACGGAAATGAGAATCTGCGAGTAGAGGTGACGACGCGTGGGCAGCTGCGGCCCAAAGGCTGTGCGGGATGGAATTCGTGGTGAGCGCGGTCAGCAAGTGAGCCACACGTTCGGGATATCCGCAACTACGGAAGATCCCGAACACTCGCCCCGCAGTGACCGTACCGAAGAAATCTTCCAGGTCGAGGTGCATGACAATGGCCTGCCCGGCATGGGTCGTGGCATAGCTGATCGCCGACCGACCGGGTCGGAACCCGTGCGCGGCCTCGTGGGCCGGTACGTGATCGAGGACCTGGCGCACAAGGACCTTCTGGATGTGTTTCAGCCGTGGCTTGGGCTCCTCGATGAGGCGGACCCCACCGTTGGACTTCGTCGCCCAGCGGTAGCGGTAGTGACGCAACCGCTCCCCGCTGACCGACCTCTCCAGTTGGAGCGCATCGGCCAACCACATCAGCTCGCTATGACCCAGGCCGAGGAGCGCCTGGAGATCCCCGACTGAGTGAAGTACCGCCACCGGCCAGCGGGCTGGCCCCATGGCGCTGCCGTTCATGAACCACTTTCTGATCGTGGGGACCGGCTCGGACCGCTCGAACGCCGTCAAGAACGCCTGGCGTAGAGGCGCGCACTCGGCCAGAAATCCGGCGAACTCCCGGGGGGCGTCCATTGGGGCCCGCGGGTACGCGTGGCGAGCGGCCAGGGCCAGATCGCGGACCCACACCCGACGTTGCCCCACAGCGCGCTGGCCCCGACGCGTCATGGCCGGAGGATCCCACTCTCCAGCCAAGAATGCGTCGGCGAGCCCGCCGGCCACGCTCAGTAACGAATCACGCAAGGGTGCAACAGCAGGTCGCGACCAGTCCCGTGGTGCGTGCGCCCTGGTCCGTGAAGCGGACGGCCGCGCATGCGAAGGAATGCCTAGCTACCACAACGTCCCTGGGGTATCCCCAGAGCCATCCGGAAGGACCCGAAAGCCAGACCGGACATCTCTCACGACGCTGCTGCTGCACGCTCGAACCATACGACACACCCACCACGAGTACCACCAGGGCGTACGCGACTCCCGGTTCAAGGGGATTACCTCGGTCAGGGGTTCAAGGGCACCCCAGGAGATGCTCCTGAGCATCTGTATCGTTTCGGCATGGAGCCAGAAGACCCTTCCGCCAGAGACCACGTTCGTCGGGGCGTCCTGCGGGCGGCTGCCTTGGCTCTGCTGGGCCGCCATATGGGGGAGGCGGCAATCGAAGACGATGAACCGCAGGCCGTCTTCCGCACTGAGAAGGCGAAAGAACTCGAACATTTGGCCCTCCGCCTAGCGAAGTCCGACCCCAACGATTCGAGTGCCATCGCCCAGCTCCGAACGCGGCTGGCCGCCATGAGAAGGATCTGCGGCGCGCGGCCGCTCGGGTCCGCATGGGCGGCCTGCATCACGAGAACCGTGCCCACCATGTCGCCAACATGAACCTGCTAGGGGCTGTGACAGACGGGGTGTCCAAGCCACTCGCGGATGAACAACAGGAGTGGTTCTCGCGTCTCGAGCATCTCGATCGAATGCCCGAATCTCAGTCGTTCAAGCAGCTAGTGGCGCTACAACCCGAACTGAGGGAGTTCGAGCAGGCGGTTCTGCGGGCGGCTCCCGGTTTGTGGCCGTCTCCGCTGGATTCAGACAGCGCGCTCGTCAATTATGTCGTAGATGGTTTGGATCGGCTGGTCGGCTCTGACGCCGAGAGCGAGGATCCCGTGGTCAAGACCAGACTCGCTCACGGCATCTGCCGCGTGTATTTGTTACGAAGAGTGGCCGTTCCGCTGTCAGATTGATCTCGCCACGAACCGGCGAAATTGGGTCACCTTGCTTCTTTGGGATCGCCTATCCAAACTCTGAACACCAGGTCATCCCAACGAATCGTGAGCTCTGACGCTGTTTCGGGGACTGCGGGCACGAACTGTTGACGTCCGGTCTGCTCGTCCCCTCCGCCTCCCGCCCCGCCTCCCGTTTGGCGATACTCGGTGCCGAGGTCATCAGAGAGTGTGAGCGCCTGTCCCGCCGGTCGGTTGAGCTGCATGAGAAATCTGTGTCGCATCATTGTTCGCTCGTCTTCGGGAAGGCCCTCGGTGTCTCGATCGTGGGCGCGTAGCTCTTCGGCATATTTGGACTCCACGTCGGGTAATGGGGCCATGCGCCAGGCAACAGCTACCTTCGAGTCATATCGCTCGATACCTATGATCTGTAGGCGCCCCCCATGCGGCACTGCTCGGTCACCATCTACGACAGGAATGAGGTCGACAAACCGCGCGACGGGTGGAGCCGGAGGTGGCGTTGGACGCTCACCTTCGCCGATGAAGACCGATCGACCCCCTTTGAAGCCCGGAGGTGGCGGGTCGAGTGCTTCCAGTCCGAGAGCCACAAGCATTCGGTTGGTCCAGTCGTGGACTTCATCGGAATCGATCGCATCGGCCGCCCTAAGCGCCTCAAGGGCTCCGCCGAAGCCAGCCAGCATTTGTTGTCTCCAATCGACCACCTCGGTTTTGGGTGGGCGATCTCTGGCGACCATGAGACGCTCAACCAGGTACCTTTGAGCCCCTTGGTTCATATCCGCCTCCCCATTTCGAGCGGTCGCATCTTGTCCGTTGAGGGTATCTCGCAACCGGCGGGGTGGCGCATGGTGCCGGCGATCGGGGGACGGTTTGGTGCGGTCTTACGCCCCGATCTCGACCTCATGAACGCCACTACTGATGATCGGCGGTCCTCCGGGTCTCGTCAGGGTGACGATCGCAGCGCTGGCGTGATCTTTTGTGTCGAAGAGGACGACGCAAGTGCCGGTCCCCCCGCCGTCGTTCATCCAAATCCCTTGCGCAAAACCAGGTAGCGCCTTAGCTTCGGGCACCACGAAGTCGTTGAGTATCGAGTGTCTGTGCTTCTGGTCTGAATCTGGGTCGATCTTCACTTGAATCACAACGGCATGGGCCACCTCGACTGACCTCCTCACGAATGATGACATTGTACTCAGCAACCCGAAACTGGCCCCTTACTCAGATGAACGGGGGCTAACCCCGGCGGTATCCGGAGCATCCTGAAGGCTACATTTGGCCGATGACAAGAATCGGCATTCAGTTGCCCAACTTCTCCGGTTTCGATCCCGTTGACCTGTTCGACCACGTCGTGGGCCTCGCGACCACGGCAGAGGCAGCTGGTTTCGATTCAGTTTGGGTCATGGACCACTTCTTCCAACTTCCGCCTCTCGGCGGGCCGGACCAACCGATGCTGGAGGCATATACGCTTCTCGGGGCACTTGCCGCTCGAACCCGGCGCGTACAGCTAGGCACCCTCGTCACGGGAGTCACCTATCGCAACCCCGGCATCCTCGCCAAAATCGTCACGACCCTTGATGTCATCTCGCGGGGCCGAGCCATCCTCGGAGTCGGAGGTGCGTGGTACGACGTCGAACACCGGGGCCTCGGAATTGAGTACCCGAGTGACCACGTACGTTTGGACATGCTCGAAGAGGCTGTTCAAGTGTGTCGGGCCATGTTTACCAGCGACGACGTCAGCTTCAACGGAAATCACTACCGGCTCGACCACGCCCGTAACCTGCCGCGACCCGTGCAAGCCGGAGGCCCCAAGATCATGATTGGCGGTGGCGGCGAGAAGCGGACACTGCGGCTAGTGGCCCAATACGCCGACAAATGTAATGTCACCGGCGACGTGAGCACGCTGACCCGCAAAATAGAGGTGCTGCATCGCCATTGCGCGGACGTCGGCCGCGATCCAGCTGAAGTAGACATCACATGGATGACTCCGCTCATCTTGACAACGTCGGATGCGAACACTGCGGAAATGCGCGACATCCTCGCCGCCAGTGGTTCCGCCGAGGAGATCGCCGGATTCACGGTGGGCCAGCCGCACGAGATCCCCGAACTCGTGGCGCATCACATAGCGGCGGGTGCCGATGAAATAATCTTTAGCTTTGCCTTCGCCGACACGGCCGGCATCACTGCCGTTGGTAAGGCATTCGGCCTCGATGGCGTATCGCTCTCGTAGTCGGGTATGCGAACGTGCACCGAGCCGGCGATAGGGGCACCGTCAGATTTCCCGTTCTCGAGTCTGCCTGGCAGCTCCTGTGGAAGTTCCGGCTCGCTCATGGTAGCTGTCACAATATTCCCACTAGCTTCGGTGCGTCGTCTAGGAGTAGCCCCAGGTGCGGCACCCCAATCCGGCGATCGGGGCGACCCCCGGGCGACGTTCTGCTCGCGGATAGGGGACACCTGCTGTCCCGGTTGACGTTCCCTGGCGAGAATCATCATCGGGCGGGGCATACGGGACGAAGGATCGTGAGTTCAGCGATACTGAAGGTCTCCTACTGGGAACTCACGGCTTTTCGCTTGTTGGGGTTTGAGATTAGATCGGGTTCGGGTGAGGGTAGTGCAGAGTGGCTGTCATTGGGGCCAGGGCTCGTTCGAGTTGATCGTCGAGCAGGGCCTGAGCGGATTTGGCGTACCTGCCTGCGGTGGTGTGGGCGAGGTTGAACACCAAGGCGAGGTGGAGCGGATCCGCCCCGACGGTCAGCGCTTCGTGCAGGACTCGGTCCTTTCGGATGTGGTCTATGTTGACGCCAGCTGGCAGCAGCCGGTTCGTGAGATAGCTGTGGCCGATGGGACCCACGCCGCGGGAGGTGCCGCGGGAGATCACGAGGTGGCGGTTCGGCGTGTGCGGCCAGGTGTCGCGGCGATACTCGGCCCAAGACCGCAGAGCTCGATGGGTCAACCCCCCGAGTGGCTGGACGACCCCTTCAAGGGTGATACGCCGATTCGGCATGTCGACGTGATCGATGGTGAGGTGGCGGATCGTGGCCGGGCGCGCCGCGTGGACGGCGGCGAGGGCGACAACGAGCCGCTGTGCGGGGGTGACGACGCGTTGTTCGACGGCGCGTATCTCCGCGTCGCTCATGGGCATCAGGCTGCGTTCCCCGCCGGTATCAGGCAACCGGGCGGTGGGGTTGGCGAAGACGATCCCATGTCTTGTGGCGAAGCGGAACAGTGAACGCAGCGCGGTGACCGCATTGCTGCGAGGCCAGCCGCGTAAGGGATCCAGCACGGCAGCGACGTCGGGAGCGGTGATTTCACGCAGGTGTCCGCGAGTCGCCGCCCAGTTCTCCAGGAGCGGCCGCACGGATCCAAAGTAGGCGTAGATGGTGCTCGCCGATCGGGCCCGGTTTCGGGCGTCGCCGTCGAGGAGCAGGAGCATCCAGGCGCGGACGTCGGGAGCGAAACCTGTGGGAAGCTCGGCGCAGCGGCGTTCGACCCAAGAGCGGATCGCCGGAGTGGCGTCGTCATCGAGCAGCTCCACCTCCGCGAGGACCTCGGCGACACGGAGGCTGCGTCCGTGCTGAGAAGTTCGCTCCCGTACTTCGGACAGCGGGACTCGTTCTCCTGGCATTCGGTCGCACAGCAGCGTCGTCAAGCCGTCCAACACGGGCAGCATCATGGTGGCTGACCAGCCGTGGGCCTCGCCGAGTTGTTGGGCGCAGGCTGCTGCGGCCTGCAGCGCCGGGTTGTCCGAGCCAAGAGCTGGATGCTGCCAGCGTTGCGGCGGCGCGGCTCCGGTCTTTTGCCGGATCGCCCAGGCTCGCTTGGCGCAGTTGGGACAGCAGTAGAGCCGGTCCCGACGGCCCGCGACAGGGCCTGCGCAGTGAAGGCAGCTCAGCGGGGCGGCAGTGAGCGTCCGCTACGGGACCGCGGTTTCACGGCGCGGCCATGGCCGGCCTCGGCAGCGTGCTCATCGGTCGCCGATGTCGCTTCGGGGACCGTTTCAGGCTCAGCGACCAGCAGTTCCTCGACGCCGCAGCCAAGCACCGCGCAAATGACGTCCAGCTCATCGAGGCGGACGGTGTTGGGATGGCCCGACCACAGGCCCGACATCTTCCCAGCGCTGATCACGACACCGCGTTCGGCGAGCATCCGTTTGAGTTCGCTGGCTTTCCAGATGCCGCGGTTGGCGGCCGCCAGCCTAAGGTTCCATCTCATCGCTCCAGTCCCTTCCATCGGTCCGCGGCACGCTCGTGACCACGCATCCAGGCATCTTCGACATGAGAGTGATGGACGTGGACATACCGGGCCGTTGTGCCAGTCCATGAATGCCCGAGCAGCTCTTGGATGGCGAAGAGGGTCATGCCGGCGCGGTAGAGCTCAGAGGCGCAGTAGTGGCGAAGCACATGCGGAGTGAGCTTTCCGGCCCACAGCGGTAGGTGCCCAACGGTGGCCTCGGCCAACGACCGACGGAACACATCCGCGGTCGCTCGAGAGCATGAGCCGTCCTCGTTCTTGCGTTCGGAGGGAAACAGAGGTGCCCCCGGGCGGTCATGGTCGCCATCGAACTGGGACCACACGTCCTCGATGAACCACCGCAGGTTGAGGTCGGCCCCATTGATCAGCGGCACCAGCCGCGCCTTTGGCCCCTTGCGCCGCGATCCCTTGCCGTGGCGGACGTTGAGCTTGCCGAACCGGCCCAGCTCCCAACGCACGTCATCGAGGTCGAGCATCCGGAACTCGTTGACCCGCAGCCCCAGGTCGGCTGCCAGGCGCGCCGCCGCGTAGTTGCGGGCCGCCGGCGCGAACTTGCGGCAGGTGACCAGCTCCTCACGCCACCCGGAAAACAGCGCCTCGATCTCGGCTTCGCTCGGAGGTACCCGCAGCTGTGGGCCAACCGAAGCCCGCGGCCTGTTCATCTCGTCCAACGGACACTCGACCACACGGCCGGTGAGATTGTGCAACTCCACCTTGTGGCGCAGCTCGAGGAACTCGAAGAACACCGCCAGCGCGGCCGCCCGCCCTGTTCGCGTCGAAGGCCTGGCGTCGCGCAGAACCTTGCCGAAGTAGACATCAGCGTCGCAGGGCTGCATCTCCCACAGCGGCCGGTCGAACCAGTGCCGGATCAGCTCCAAGTGGTTGGTGTCGCCGCGGATGGTGCTATCAGTCAATCCCGCTGACGCCCGGGCCAGCACGAACTCCGCGAGCAGGTCGGTCTCGAAATCAGCGATCTCTTCAACTGTGCTCAACGCTCGGTGTTCGCGGAGATCATGAACTAAGGCCAGGGTCACCTACCGCATGCCTCGGTTTCACTCATACCGAACACCCTAGCCGAAAGATGAGTAGTCTTCACTCTCGACGCTAAATACTCAGACCTGCCGACCGGTCCAGCCGCCCAACAGAAAGTCCCTTGCCCAGGCCCAATCGCAACCACGGCAGGCCCCCGGCTGATGCACGAACCCAGCAACTGTTGCCTACCTCCGGGCAGCGACCGTGGCTGACATGGGCCGTTGCCGCATCGGGTTCCCTTTCGGTCGCCGGCCGAGCCGCACGGTAAGGGTTCCCCCCGCGCTC
>Ga0182030_10027033_pt1 | contig 10347 bp, 12 predicted proteins | sample 812S3MmetaG_FD_121299 | JGI IMG/M metagenome (GOLD analysis project Ga0182030, IMG submission 121299) | Permafrost microbial communities from Stordalen Mire, Sweden - 812S3M metaG (Illumina Assembly) | ecosystem: Environmental > Terrestrial > Soil > Wetlands > Permafrost | place: Sweden... | reverse complement strand
CGCCCGCGACCGAGGCCGGGGGGGCACCGCCCGTGACGGCCTGCTCGCTGACGACTTCCGGCTCCGCGACGAACTCCAGCAGCCTGAACCCCAGCGGGTTCCAGCGCCTCACACGCGGATCGGCGGATGGCGCGGTGTAGGTGTACTGGGCGGTCGCCACCCAGTGGCTGACATGCTGTGGCGCGCCGGCGGCCGTGCGTTCGACCTTCTGGTAGCGCACCTGCGCCATGTCGGCCACGCCGTTCGCGCGCTTGAAAAAGCTTACCGCCTGAACCTGCGCCAGCACCTCGCTGCCGTCCCGGTGCAGGTTCAGCGGCGAACGCGGGTTAGCCGGATTCCATAGCGCGTACCATGCCTGGTTGCGCGCTGCGCTGTGAAACGCACCGCATTCCTCGTAGTCGCTTTCGGCGGTCGACACGTTGAAGCGTTCGCAGACACTTATATAGTGCGTCAGGAAGTAGCGCGTCACGGCTTCATCCATCGGCGCCTGCCCGGTATAGACCGGCACGACGTCGACAATGCCGGTGCTGTTGTCGACCCTGATCACGAACGGATCGACGCGCTTCAGCGGCAACAGCAATCCCAGTGCCACGCTGGCGGACAGTGCACAGAGCGACGCGCCAGCAGCAGCGCGCCAGGCGGTGCGGGCCTGGCGCCGCGCCTGTTCGACACGATCGACATCCCAACCGACGGCCTCGCTGAAGTAGGCCTCGAGCTGGGGATCTTTGGCAGCGGTGGTCATCGGGGCTGCGCATCCGAACCGTTGGCGGCGTCTGGCGCCGCCACTTTACCGATCGGGTGCAACCGGCCGTCGCAGTGAACATCGTGAGATGCACAGGCCGCCAACAGCAGCAGCAGGCCGGCAATGGCAATGGGTTTCATGAACGACTCCTGGCAAGGCGTTAGTTGCGTAATCGATGCGCGGACTACGGATCGCGCCATGAGACGACGGCAGTTGGCGCCGCGCCGGTAGCAGCCGAGGTAGTCGCGGCGGCCGCGGCGGCCGCTCGTCGCGACCAATAACGGGAAACTATTGCAATGCCGCCCTTGCCCGCCTCTTTGCCCAAACGCGCGCCATCGCCCAGGGTACGACTGAGCAAGCTTAAGCTCGACAGCGCCAAGCCGCCCGCCAGGCTCGAGGCAATCGGCATCACCTGGCGCAGCAGCAGAAACACCAACACCGACACCAGCACCATGTCCAACGCATCGACCGTCACCAGTGCGGCTCCGCGAGCCGCGGTCTGAGCGGCATAGGACTTGACCACCTGCAGCAGCAGCGCGGCGGCCAGCACCGTCAGAATCGTGATCAGCGCATAATTGGCCAACTGCGCGACCCAGGCGTCGAAGAACCGGCGCGTAGCGTCGAACAGCAGCATGACGATGAACAGCGGACCTATGGCCAGCAGAATCGCCGAGGCAATGCTCGACAAGGCGATCAGGAACATCGTGTATACGCACAGCATTCCGATCAGCAGCCAGACGGCGGCACCCATCAGGTAAAAGCCAATGTTGCCGATGTGCATATTGCCCGTATGCCACAGCTGATCTGCTACCGCGCCGCCGCTATCCCAGATGGCATCGATGGTGCCGACCGGGTCGGAGCTGCCGATCACGGCCGCCGCCAGTTGCGCCGGCGCCTGGTAGAAGGTGTCGACGATCACGCTGTTGTAGAGCCACAGATGCAGCGCCACCGCGAGCACGACGGCGAGTGTGACGATGCGCTTGAGGCCCGTCATGAAAGGCTCCTCGATGCGACCCATCAGGTGCAGGTACCCCCAGGCCATCACGTACAGCATCGCCAGGGTGACGACTGCGGGCTCCAGAGCCGCGGCAACGCGCGCGGTGTTGGCGCCGATGTAGCCCGCCAGTTGCCCACTTAGCCAGCTCCAAAACGTCTGAAAGAAACCCATGATGGCGGCGACCGGCGGCGCTACAGCGGCGCAGGCTGGAAGCGCGCGGCGAATGCACCGTGCCCGGCGATGATCTGTTCGCGCTCCTGCTGCGCGACCACCGCTGCCTGCGCCTGCGCCGCCTGGTACAGAACCTGCAGCTTGGTCTGCTCGTTCTGCAGCATGCCCTGCTCGGCGCTGATCCTTGCCTGCAGTTCAAGCATTCCCTTCTGGTCGGTCGCCGCCGGAATGGCGGCGATCAGCTGCTGAATCGAGCCGAAACGGCCGCTGCTGTTGGCGAGCGCCTGCTGCGCCAGCGCCTGCGCCAGTGCGACCGACTGCCGCTCGTTGCCGATCTGCAACTGCTCTTCCACGCTCAGCGACGCCAGCTGGCGAGCCGACAGCACCGCGTTCGCCGCGGTCGCCGCGCGTATGTCCGCTCCGAGCGTTCCCGGGGCGCCGCCCGCGCCCTGCATCGCGGCGCTGAGCTGCGCCCAGTCGGTCGGCAGGTAATTGCGTGTCACCCCACTGAGCAGCTCCCCCATGCCACGATTGCCGGTGGTCGACTGGTACAGCAGCTGCGCCTGGGCAAGCTGCGCTCGCGCCGCCTCGAGCTGCTGGGCCAGAGTCTGGACCTGCTGGACGAGCTGCCTGACCGATGCAACGTCGATAACGGCGAACTGCGCGCGCGCGTTCGGTGTGGCGAGCACCAGGACCGGCAGCAACGCTGCCAGCAACCTGCTCTTGTGCGATGACATCATGACGTCCTCCTGTCGGGTGTTTGCTATGGACCAGGAATCAGCGGGCTGCCCTGCCCCTGCAGGAATGGCGGCAGCCACTGGCGAGCGGCGGCGCCGCAGTGCGCTACCAGCCGCTGCATGCGCTCAAGTTCGCCCGCTCGGCCGGAAATGACGCGCAGTTGCGCGTCGAATCCCTTCAGATCGAGCTGGCAGACAATGCTGTGGTGTCCCTGCTTGACGAGGAACTTGCGTGAACCGGGCTCCAGCCGATAGCGGATGAGCTGGAACTCGCGCTCGCTGAGGCCGAAGCCGCCGGTGTACTCCTCGCGACTGGCATCTGGATTCGGGAACAGGATCTTGGTCGGCGTCTGCTCGATGATCGTGCGGCTGATCGGACTGTCGAGCACGTCGCTGGCGCTTTGGGTCGCCAGGCACATGACGGCGTTGAGCTTGCGCCAGGTCTTCGGCCCGTCCTTGGCGAAGCTCTCGAATGCCGAATCCGCCAGCAGGCGCCAGAATTCATCCATCCAGCAGACCAGGCGCCGGCCGTCGAGCATTTGGCGGACCAGGTGAAACAGGTATAGCGTCACCGGGGCGCGCGCCAGGTCGTGATCGAGGAAGTCGGTGACATCGATGCCGATGATCGGCTGGGAGGCAAGCCTCGGAACCACGCGATCCTCGCTGTTATCGAATACCCACGCGTAATCGCCCCCAGTCGAGGCGCACCAGCGCGCGAGCCGCGCGTACACGCCTTCCGGATCGGTGGGGTCGAGAAACTCGATCAGCCGCGAGAGTCGCCGCGCCGCCGACTGCAGCGCCAGCGTGCCGTGCAGCGCCTGGTCGAGGTCGGCCTGCTGGCGGATGCCGAGCTCGGCCCCGCCGGCCGGCCGCACCAGCAGGCGCAGCCAGCTTTTCAGGAATTCGACATGCGCGGGTGTCGACGGCAGTTGCAGCGGGTTGAATCCGGTCGCGATGCCATTGCGCAGCCTCAGGTATTCCCCGTCCAGTGCGCGAACCAGGATCTCGAGCCCGCGGTCCTTGTCGATGACCACCTGCGTAATGCGGCTGCGGTTCAGCATCGCGATCAGGAAACCGACGAACACCGTCTTGCCCGAGCCGGTGGGACCGCAGATGAAGGTGTGTCCGGTATCCTGGCGGCTGCCGCCATCCACGCTCGCCGGGTCACTCGCATGCAGCGAGAAGTGATAGGGCGAGCGGGCGCTGGTCACCAGGGTCGTCAGGGCATCGCCCCAGTGGTTGCCGGTCGCGCGACCGCTGGGATAGTTGTGAAACGCGGCCATGGCGGCGAAATTGCGCGAGCTGATCGGGGCTTTGCGCGGCCGCATGGCAAAGTATCCAGGCAGCTGCGCCCAGAACGCGGCTTCCAGTGCCAGATCCTCGCGCGCCACCGTCATGCCGGTATCCGCCAGCAGTCCTCGGGCCAGCGCCACATGGTCATTCAGCGGCTTCAGCCGCAACGCCGCCGGCGCATCGCGCTCATCGTTTGCAATGTCATCCAGCACCTGCAGCGAGCAGTGATGATCGCCCATCACGAACTCATTGCCGGTGAGCTGGTCGAGCGCCTGCGTGAGCTGTGCCGCCTGCGATACGCCATAGTCGCCGGCGTTTTCCATGCGATGGATCTGCCGCTGCAGCAACCCCTGGCTGGCGCCCTTGGACAAAAACGTGAAGGACTGCGCCAGCACGAACGCGAATGGAGCCGCCAGCAGGCGGTTGTAGGCACCGACGATGCTCGGCGTGGCGTACTCCTTGATCCCTAGCATCGCCGCCACCCGCGTCACGGTCGGCGTGCGGTATTCGATCGCCTCGGCACCGAACATCAGCCGCGACGTGGCAAGCGTCTGTGCCAGCGGCGCGCGCGGCAGCGGCACGCGGCGCCGTTCGCCGTTGATGAGCTCGCCGAGAAATTCGAGCAACGACGAGCACCAGATCGTGTCGCTGCGATAACCTCCCAGGCGCTGCGGCTCGTAGCGCGCCAGTGCTGCGAGCAGTGTCTGCGCCAGCTTGTCGCAGTGCTCGAGCGCCTCTGCGCTCTGCTGCCGGCCGGCGTCGCGGCGCGTATTGCGCAGCAGCCTTGCGGCGAGGCTGGTCGCCACTCCCGACAGCGGCCGGTAGACGGTCGTCAGGTAGAGTTCATTGAGCATCAGGGTCTCGAGGCTCAGGCGCCGGCTGTACTGCTGGTGCAGGGCGTCAGCGAAGCCGCAGACGCTGCCGGGCTGCCACGATGTGGTCGCACGCCTGCGGATGACGTGCACCCACAACGCCAGATCAGGGCTGGCTATATTGCGCCACAGGACATTGAGGCGTTCGTGCCAGCTGTTGAGCTGCGCGTCATCGGTGCTCTCGAAACTAGCGCCACCAAGCCGGAACACCTGCAGGTAGTCTCCGGAGTTTGTGCGCACGACATGCTCACTGACCTGGGCGCTGTACGGCAAGCGATCGCCGACTGTCTGCTCACGCCGCAACGCTGCGCTCAGCACGACGGCCACCCGCCGCTGTCCCAAAGCCCGGGAACCAGATCGCTGCGGCGGCGCCTGCCACGCCGGTCCGGGGGATCGACGGCGAGTGGCCTGTAACTGCTGGCCTGCCACAAGCGCAGGTTGCCAAACAGCGCAGCACCCCGGGTCCGCCCCCATAGCAGCAGCAGGTCGAAGAATCGCGCGTCGCGCGCGCACAGCAGCATGCACAGCGCGTGGATCGGGCCAGCCAACAGGAATGTCAGCAGATTCCTCGTCAGCAGGAACGCCTCCATTGAAAACATGAGATTGAATAGCAGCGCCGAGTAGGTCACGCCCCAGCGCATCGGCGGACGCGTGGCGCCGACGAACAGCGTCTCCGCAGTCAGTGATTGGTCGCGCCCGTGCATGCGCTAGACCCCGAACATCCCGCGCACCCAGGTCACGATCTGCGGTGCGCCAAAGGCGATCGCAATGCCCAAGATCGCCCCAAGACAATATCCCCAGGAAATGCGCGAGGCCATAGCCATTGCCCCAAGCACCATTACCAGAATTACCGCGATGGGCGTCAGCCAGGCGAGGATATTGTTCTGCAGCGCGGTCGCACCGGTCAGGAACGGTGACGCCTGCGCTGCGACGACCGCGGGCAGTAGTAGCGCCGGTAACAGCAGCGCCGGCAGCAGTAATGCAGCCGGGCGTAATGCGCGCCGTTTCCAGTTTAGCTCTATCGCGTACATGACTCTCCCTTCGGATCGGATGGCAGGGTTACTCAGCTGCAGGGGTGCGGCGCACGTGGATGCGCCGCCCGCCTTCAGGCAACGTTGGAGACCGGCTCCCGCGACGACTCCCCGTCGCGACGCATCTCGAACTCGTCGCGCTTCGCCTTGCCGGGCGCTCCGAAGCGGAAGCCCTCGACGATGAACGAATAGTCGTACTGCTTCTCGCCCTGCTGGTCGGTCCAGTTGTTGGAGCGGATCCTCGCCTCCAGAATCAGCTGGTCGCCCTTGCGGGCATTGTTCGCGATCGACTCGCCGAGCGCGCCGAAGGCGACAAACCACACGCTGGTGACGACCTCGCGTGCAGCGCCGTCGTCGTCCTTGCCGCCATAGTCATTGCCGATCACGCAGAAGCGCGTGTAGCTGACATCGCCTTTTGCAACCAGCTCCGGATTCTTGGCAAGATTTCCGATCGCGGTGAGTTGAAAACTGTTCATTGCGCATTCCCCTTGTCTGTCAGATGGCGCCTGGATCACCAGGCGGGACGAGTCTAGGCATTGGCGCTGCGCCTGCCTGCCGCCGTTCGTAGCGCATTCGTGCAGAAACTCCGGCCAGCCGAAGATTTGCCATGCGGCGACCATTCCACTGTCATCGCGACAGAAATGACGCTCGAAATCTGCCGTTGGCGGCATCCGGGAACCGCGCGTTAAGGTATCGTCAGCGCATCGATCGATCGGAGAGCATCATGCCGGAACAACTCGGATCACCAGGCGCCGAGGCGCTGGAACAGTGCGTGGACCAGATCGATGAATTCGTCGGCACCCTGCAGCGCTATCCGGGACCGGTGATCGCGATGGCGCTCAGAATTCATCTGGGCGCGCTGCTGCATGCGATGCTGGTCGACCGACTCTGCAGCCGCACCGACGTCAGCGAATTCGTGGCCGCGCTTGAGCAGGAGGCCGTCGATGGCGGAGGGCGTTGAGCCGCCGTGCGCCGGACATTTCAGTTTGGCGCAGGATGCAGGCCACTCACGAGCAGATAGGCCGCCAGCGCAATTCCGGCGACAGCGACCATCACGTTGATTACTGCGCCCAGGCCTGTCAGGTAGCCTGCGGCCACGTCCTGGCTTGGCAGTGTCCTGACGAATCGCCTATAGCTGGCACTCGATGCCAATGCGACCCCGGCCCCGAGCAGGATCAGTGCCACGCCTACCAGCAGAGAGAACAGATGATGTGCTGGACTTTCCGGCTCATGGCGCAGGGCGGAGAGAAACAGGCTGAAGCGCTCGATCACGAAGCCAAACCCCATCAGTGCGAGACTGCTACGCTGCCAGGCCAGCAGCGTGCGCTCCGCGGCAAATAACACGCGAGGATCGGGTGGATTGGGCATCACGCGATAGATTGTATCCGACGCCCGCAACGCAGCGCTGTTTTAACGGTCGCGCACAATCCGTCGATTGCAAGGCATTACGAACAATTCGCAGTTTTCGCTGTCATTTTTACCGTATACCGCACGCACCACCCCATAGGTCCATACTCCGCCGCCTCAGCCGCATACGAGCTGAGTTGGCCGGCGAATTCTAGCCGGCTATACGTTGAGGTCTATTTTTATGAATGAATCAAACAATGCTTCGGGCAGCCAACAGGGCGGCGCGAACCATACGTCACCTTCCAAGAACATCGTCGACACGGCGATCGCGGCGGGCAATTTCACCACTCTGGCCGCCGGCATCAAGGCCGCGGGCCTTACCGACACGCTGAAGGGCAAAGGTCCTTTCACGGTGTTTGCGCCCACCGATGAGGCGTTCAAGAAGCTTCCGGCCGGTGCCCTGGACGCACTGCTCAAGGACTCTGCGAAGCTCAAGGCCGTTCTGAGCTACCACGTGATCGCCGGGCATGTGCTGGCGAAGGACGTCAAATCGGGGGACCTCATGACCCTGCAGGGTAGTACGCTAAACGCGGCTGTCTCCTCGTCCGGCGTGACGGTCAATGGGGCCCACGTCAAGCAGGCCGATATCGTCGCGACCAATGGCGTTATCCATGTGATCGATGCGGTCATCATGCCGAAGAACTGGCAGTTGCTGGCGGCTGCCGCCTGACGGCTGCCCGTCGCTGAAGCAATTCGGTGAACTGAAAGGCCCTGCTACGCAGGGCCTTTCTCTTGGCGGCTACCTCGCGAAGACGGTGCCGTGCAACCCGTCCGCGTGCATAATCGGACCGTAAATTCCCTCTGCCCGTTCGGGGACAAGGCCACATGTTCGGAGTACTCCGGTTTGTGGGTCTGGTGACCTGCCTGACAATGGCGATGCTGGGGTGCTCGGGTAGCTCGACACCATCAGTTGATCGTGGCCGCGATGGGGGCGTCGAGCCTGCTGCTAACCGCAGCGCAGACAATGTCGTCAACGTCTACAACTGGGCCGACTTCATCGATCCTTCGGTCATCCCTGCGTTCGAGCACGAGTATGGGATCAAGGTCAATTACGACGTGTTCGACTCGAACGAGGAACTGGAGACAAAGTTGCTGGTGGGACAGTCGAACTACGATGTCGTGTTTCCCGCCGGGGGCTTCCTGGAGCGCGGCCTCAAGGCCGGCGTCTACCAGAAGCTCGACAAGGCGCAGTTGCCGAATCTCAGGAATCTCGACCCAGAGGCGATGCGTGATATAGCCGTGTACGATCCAGGCAACCTGTATGCGGTCGATTACACCTGGCTCACCTCAACCGGCATCGGCTATGACGTGGCAAAGATCAAGGCGCGCATGGCGGATGCGCCGGTGGACAGCTGGCGCATGATCTACGATCCCGCCGTGATCGCGAGGTTCAAGGACTGCGGCGTGTCGGTGCTGGATGCGCCAGACGACATCTTCAGCAGCGTGCTCGCCTACCTGGGCAGGGATCCCAACAGCGAGGCGCCTGAGGACCTGAAGGCGGCCGAACGCGTGTTGCTGTCGGTACGGCCGTACATCCGCATGGTGGATTCGACGCGCTACTACAACGCCCTGGCGAATGGTGAGTTGTGCCTGGTCCTGGGGTGGGCCGGCGACATCACGCAAGCCCGCTATCGTGCCAGGGACGCAGGCAAGGATCCGATCATCGCCTACTCGATACCGAAGGAGGGTTCGATGATGAGCTTCGACCTGCTGGCAATTCCGGTCGGTGCGCCGCACCTTGCGAACGCACACCTGTTCATCAATTACCTGTTGCGAGCGGATGTTGCGGCCAGGAATTCGAATGCGATCAAGTACGCCACCCCTGTGGTAGCCTCGTTGGCACTATTGGACCCGACTCTGCGAGGCGACCCGGGCGTATATCCGACGCCTGAAGTACGCGCGAAACTGATACCCGAGCGCCCGAAAACCCAGGCATTCACCCGATTGATGATGCGCTCATGGACGCGTTTCAAGACCGGCCAGTGATGTTCAGGTCGCACGCGACGGCGACGCCGCGCACTTTACTGCTGCAGATCGTCGCCGTCCGCCGCGTGGAACCCGCCGAACGCGGCATGGCTCGGCAGATGATCGTCGGTACGAAACCATGGCAGCCGGCTGTCCGCAAAGATATGCATGCGCGGCGGAAATGCGGCCGGGTCGTCGAACGACGCGGTGTTGACGCTGACCTCAGACGGATAGTTGGCGCTCAGGAACACCAGGTAGCTGCCGCAGCGAGCGCAGAACTGTCGTTTTCCGTGTCCGGACGATATATAGCTGCCGGGTGCGCCCGCGATCCAGGAGAAGCCGGTCACGGGAAACGTCGCCCACGCCACCACCGGCGCACCCGAATTTTTCTGGCACATCCGGCAATGACAATAACCGCTCTCGAGCATCGGCGTGGTCACGCGGAAACGCAGCTGGCCACACAGGCAACCGCCGTCGTGCTGTGTCATGGACACCTCCTGTCGCCGTCGGATTGTAGGCCATGAGCGGCGCTTCCGGCATCGAACTGGTCGTTGTGCCCCCGACGCATGACCTGGGCGGCGGCTTCAAGGTGCGACGTGCACTGCCATCCCCGCAGCGGCAGATGGTCGGCCCGTTTGTGTTCTTCGATCAGATGGGTCCGACCGTGCTGCGCGCCGGCAGCGGGCTGGACGTACGTCCGCATCCGCATATTGGCCTTGCGACAGTGACTTACCTGTTCGAAGGCGAGATCATTCATCGCGACAGCCTGGGCACCACGCAGGCGATACGACCGGGCGAGGTCAACTGGATGATCGCCGGTCGGGGCATCGTGCACTCGGAACGCACCGCGGCGGATGTACGCCATGCCGGGTCCGCACTGTTTGGCATCCAGAGCTGGGTCGCGCTGCCGCGCGCCGCGGAGGAATGCGCGCCGAGCTTTCAGCATCACGCCGCCAGCGAATTGCCCCGCATCGAGGCAGAGGGCAAGACGTTGCGACTGATCGCCGGGGCGATGTACGGTGCGCGCGCACCGGTGGCGACGCTGTCGGACATGTTCTACGCCGACGTCATGCTGGCATCGGAGGCACAGCTGCCGTTGGCTGCCGACTACGAGCAGCGGGCGATCTACATT
>Ga0182030_10027032_pt1 | contig 10347 bp, 8 predicted proteins | sample 812S3MmetaG_FD_121299 | JGI IMG/M metagenome (GOLD analysis project Ga0182030, IMG submission 121299) | Permafrost microbial communities from Stordalen Mire, Sweden - 812S3M metaG (Illumina Assembly) | ecosystem: Environmental > Terrestrial > Soil > Wetlands > Permafrost | place: Sweden... | reverse complement strand
TAAAGTCTTTATATTTTAACATATAACTCACCCGTATTATGAAAACTCATGCGCATTCAGTATTTCTTTCTTAGGGGAGTTATGGTGGCCAGAGAGGGAATTGAACCCACGACACAAGGATTTTCAGTCCTCTGCTCTACCAACTGAGCTATCTAGCCAGAATATTTTTTTAAATAATAAAAATCACATTAAACCTTACAGTGATTGTTGAAGTCAAGATCAAAAAAAAACTACCCGGCCATAAATTGGGCCGGGCAAGGTGTTGAGAGGGTATTATTATTTATGAGCCATTTCTTTTAAGCCCTTTAGAGGAATAATTCTTACTCTTCTAAAAGCTGGCTTTGCCTTAAATACGGTAGATTCGCCAGTAAATGGGTTTATGCCGGTACGTGCTTTTCTAGCAGGCATTTTTCTAACAACAATTTTAAAGGCTCCAGGAAGGATAAATTTTTCTGGTCCACCTTTTTTTACGTGTAGTCCCATTATATGGCAAAAAGTATCTAGAATTGTAGATATTTGCCTTTTATTTAATTCAGCGTGTTCTGCTAAAGTGGACAATAATTTAGATTTATTAAAAGCAGCGTCTACTTTTTCTAAAGGAGCCTTTGGAGCTATAGTCTTGGTAGGTTTATGAGAAAGTTTAACTGCATTTTTTACGCTTCTTAATAAACTAGCAAATTTACTTTTTGGTTTAGTAGTTTTTTTAGTGGTCTTAGCTTTTTTTACCTTATGTGTTACTGGTTTCTTTTTAGAAACTTTTTTCTTAACTCTGGTAGCTGCCATGCAAAATTCTCCTCTAATTAAGTATTAAAATTAAAAATATAATTATGCAATATAGCATAGCTATATTGTTTTGCCTAGAGAAAATATACTGCACACAGACTTGAGATGCGCTCAGTATATATTACTTGTGGCTTTTATTGAGATGCTTAATAAAAACAGTAGAGCAGCACTAATTACGATTGCAGGGCCAGTTGGAATATCCCATATTAAAGAAGCAATTATTCCTAAAATAATTGTTATGCAACCGAATATGCTACCTAAAATGGCCATTTGGGTAGGGCTTTTAGCCCAAATTTTAGCTATGGCGCTAGGGATAATTAACAATGCATTTATTAACAATACACCAACCAATCGTATTGTTACTGCAAAAATTAGGGAGACTAAAATGGTAAAAACCCACTTAATTTTGGTTTCGTTGATACCTTCGGTTATGGCTAATTCTTTATGAATGGTAATAAAAACTAATTTGTCCCATAAGAATATTAGACTGCCAATAACTAGTATATCAATTAAATAAATACATATTAGATCAAGGTTATTTATAGATAAAATATCGCCATATAAATAGCCAAGTAAATCTATTCTAATATTAGCATTTTTAGATAAGGTTATTGATATTAGACCTAAGGCTAGAATAGTGTGCGATAAGATACTTAACACTGTATCGTTAGTAAAATTTTTATTACTGGAAATTGTCGTTAATAATATTGCTATTAATAAACAAGTAAAAATTAAGCCGTAATAAATATTAATATTTAAAAGGGCGGCAATGCTAACCCCTAATAAAGTAGCATGTGCTAGGGTATCTCCAAAATATGTCATACGTCGCCAAATCATTAAACTACCAATTGGTCCAGATATAATTGCTATGCCAATGCCAGCTAGTAAAGCAGTAATAATAAAGCTATGCATGTTGATGATCATGATGATGTGGATAAATTGCTAGTTTTGTCATGTGTTCGCCAAATAATTGAATAAATTCTGGATGTTGACTTACTGCTGTAGGTAAGCCGTGACAGCAAATATGTTTATTTAAACAAATAACAGAATTTATTCCAGACATTACTATATGTAAATCATGAGAAGCCATTAAAATTGCGCAATTTAATTGTTGTTGTAAATACGAGCATAATTTATAAAACTCTGCTTGGCCGTTTAAATCTATACTTTGGGTTGGCTCGTCTAATATTAGTAAATTTGGCTTATTATACAATGCTTTAGCTAATAGGATTCTTTGTAGCTCTCCGCCGGATAATTTATGGATTGATTTATTTAATAAATGTTCAATTTTTAATTCTGTATTTAAACCTGTATTGTCAGTATTAAATGGCTTTTTAGTTTTATTATTTAAATTTAGAAATTTTGACACAGTGATAGGTATTTGTTCTGGAAAGCTAATTTTTTGCGGTACATAACCTATTTTTAAACTTGGATGTTTAACAATATTACCAAAGCTTGGTTGGATAAAGCCTAAAATAGTTTTAATTAAAGTAGATTTACCGGCTCCGTTGGGCCCTATTATCGTAATAATTTGTTTTGAATATATATCAAAATTAATGTTTTTTAATATTTTATATTCATTAAAATTAATGTTAAGATTCTGTATGCTTATTAATTTATTTTCCATAGTTGTTTTATTTATTAATGTTTTATTTAGTACCAGTCTTTTAGCCGAACAACCTACTAAACCTAATAATATTCGTGTAATAGCTACTATTAAACCATTATATAATTTAACTGCCGCTATAATGCATAATACCAAAAATAAACCATTATTGTTATTAAATGGTAATGTTTCTCCACATGATTATGCTCTAAAACTAAGCGATGTGGAAGTCATTAAACAAGCAAATTTGATTGTTTGGGGTGGGCCAGACTTAGAATTTTTTTTGACTAAACTGTTAAAAAAGCCATCATTAGCTAATAAACTACTTACTATCCAGACTTTAAAGAACATTAATAAATTGTCGTTTAGAAAAAGTACTCAATTAGACGAGCATTTATGGTTATCGCCAGATAACGCTAAAGTTATTGTAGAGGCAATAACGCAAAATCTAATAACATTAGATCCGGTGAACGCTAATCAATATTTAACTAATAAACGACGATTTTTAACAAAATTATCTTTTGTAGATTTGCGCATTAGAACTAAATTATACGAAATATCCGGGCAATCTTATGTGGTTTTTCATGATGCTTACCAATATTTCGAAAAATTTTATGGATTAAAACAACCGTTAGTAATTAGTGATCATCCAGAACTACCGCTCAGCATGCAACGTATGATCTCTATTCACGATTCAATTAAAAAACATCAGATTAAATGCTTATTTAAAGAACCACAATTTAATCCTAAAATGTTAGATTTTTTGTTAGAAACTACTGCTACAACAGAAAAATTAAAAATAGGGATCTTAGATCCATTAGGTTCAGATCAAGATTTAGGTGTCGATGGTTATTTTAAATTATTAAATAATTTATCTGATGGGTTATATAGCTGTTTAAAATAAGTTTATATATATTAATGCCGACTAACTGCTTCTATGCCTTTACGACGATTTTTACGGATAGAAGTTGAGGTTGATTTTCTAGTAACAGGTTTTTTCTTTAATAAAACAGGCTTAGGTATGCTTTGTAAAGCAATTTCTAAGACTTGATCAATCCAATTAACTGGAACGATTTTTAAGTCTTGAGAAATGTTTTCCGGTATTTCTTTTAAATCATGCATATTTTCTTCTGGAATAATTACTGTAGAAATCCCAGATCTTTTGGCTGCCAGTAATTTTTCTTTTAAACCACCAATAGGTAGTACTTTACCGCGTAGAGTTATTTCGCCTGTCATTGCTACATCTTTTTTTACTGGAATATTAGTAAATAACGATACTAATGCTGTACACATAGCGATCCCAGCGGATGGACCATCTTTTGGTGTCGCTCCTTCAGGAACATGGATATGTACATCGTGTTTTTTATAAAAATTATTAGCTATGCCTAGAGAAGTTGCTCTATTTCGGACGACCGTCATGGCGGCTTGGATAGATTCTTGCATCACTTCGCCTAATTGTCCGGTACGCGTTACTTTACCATCGCCAGCAATTTTGGCAGCTTCTATAGTTAGAATTTCTCCGCCAACTTCAGTCCAAGCTAACCCAGTTGCTTGCCCAATCCAGTCTTTTTCGTGGCCTACTTCATTAGTGATTTGTCCAAACCTATAACGCCTTACTCCTAAATATTTTTCTAAATCGTTTGCGGTTAGAGAATAGTTAGTAGTTGCTTTGTCTGATAATAAGCTTTTAACAACTTTACGACATAATTTAGAAATTTCTCGTTCTAAATTACGGACTCCAGCTTCTCTAGTGTAATAATTAATTATTTCGACCGTTGCATCATCAGAAAGGTGTAGTTCGTTATGGCGTAAGCCAGTTGCTTTCATTTGTTTAGGTAATAAATATTTTTTAGCAATGTTTAATTTTTCGTCTTGAGTGTATCCGGAGATCCAAATTATTTCCATACGATCCAATAATGGAACAGGAATATTTAAAGAATTAGCAGTAGCTATAAACATTACTTTGGATAAGTCGTAGTCAACTTCTAAATAATGATCGCTAAAAGTATTATTTTGTTCAGAATCTAAAACCTCTAGTAAAGCAGAAGCTGGATCACCACGAAAATCTGTAGACATTTTATCTATTTCGTCTAATAAGAATAGAGGATTGTTAACTTTTGCTTTACTTATTTTTTGAATAATTTTGCCTGGCATGGCTCCAATATAGGTACGCCTATGACCACGGATTTCTGCTTCGTCTCTAACTCCGCCTAGAGATACGCGCAAGAATTTTTTCCTAATAGCTCTAGCTATAGATTCACCTAAAGATGTTTTACCAACTCCAGGAGGTCCAACTAAGCAAATTACTGGCCCTTTAGGTCTTTTGACGCGCATTTGTACTGCTAAATATTCTATAATACGTTCTTTGACTTTTTCTAAACCATAGTGATCTTTTTCTAAAATATGTTGGGCAAAAGCTAAATCATTACTTGGTTTAGTACTTTTTTTCCATGGCACGTTTAATAAACAATCAATATAATTACGACTGACCGTAGCTTCTGCAGACATAGCGGGCATTAATTTTAATTTGTTTAATTCGCTTAAAGCTTTTTCTTTTGCTTCGATAGTCATTTTGGATTTTGAAATTTTTCTACGTAAATCATCTATTTCGTTGCCACTTGCCTCGTCCATTTCGCCTAATTCTTTTTGAATGGCTTTCATTTCTTCGTTAAGGTAGTATTGTCGTTGGCTTTTTTCCATCTGCTTTTTAACGTTAAATTCAATTTTACGTTTTATTTTTAGAATATCTAATTCGTTTTTCATGACTCCGATTAAATATTCGATACGTTCTGATAATTTTTCTAATTCTAGAATTTGTTGTTTTTCATTTACTTTAATTAATAAATGAGCAGCAATAGTATCTACTAAGCGAATTGGATCGTTAATATTTAATAAAGACGTAACGATTTCTGATGGTAATCGTTTATTTAATTTTACGTAACTTTCAAATTGAGTGATTAATGATTTAATTAATATTTCTAGTTCTTTACCAATAGCTACCTGAGTATTGGTTAGCATAACATCTGCTACAAAAAAAGGTTCTGTTTTTTGACAGGTAATCATTTTGCCACGTTGGATCCCCTCTACTAACACCTTAATAGTAGAATCTGGAAGTTTTAATAACTGTAATACCCTAGAAACTGTGCCGACTTTATATAGATCGTCAATATTAGGATTATCGTGGGAAGATTCTTTTTGTGCTACTAATAGGATGCGTTTATTGCCAGTCATAGCATCTTCTAAGGCTTTTACGGATTTATCTCTACCAATAAATAAAGGAATTACCATATGTGGATACACAACTACATCCCGTAATGCCAACATTGGCATACTTTCAATGTTGTTATGAGACTCTTGATCTAATAATTCCTGGTCGCTCATAGGGTTTATTTAGCCTCGTTTAGTTATATCTGAGTTAATCATAGATTGAGGTTGAGATTGATTGGTAAATATTAGAATTGGATCAGATTTACCTTCAATAACGGAAATATCTACTAATACTTTATTAACATTAATCATCGATGGCAGTTCGTACATGGTGTTTAATAATACATTTTCTAAGATTGAACGTAACCCTCTGGCTCCAGATTTACGTTGCATAGAACGTTTAGCAACTAAATGTAAAGCATCCTCACGAAATTCTATTTCTACGCCTTCCATTTTAAATAATTTTTTATATTGTTTAATTAAAGAATTTTTTGGTTCAGTTAAAATTTTAAGTAAAGCTGTTTCGTCTAATTCATCTAAAGTAGCAACTACGGGTAAACGGCCTACAAACTCTGGGATTAACCCATATTTAATTAAATCTTGTGTTTCTACATTGTGAATTATTTTACCAGACATTTCATTTTCTGTAGTTTTAGAGCTAATATCTGCAGAAAAACCAATTCCACTAGCATTAGTTCGTTGTAAAATAATTTTATCTAAACCGGAAAAAGCCCCGCCACAAATAAATAAAATTTTAGAGGTGTCTACTTGAATAAATTCTTGTTGAGGATGTTTACGTCCGCCTTGTGGTGGTACCGAGGCTATGGTTCCTTCAATAAGTTTTAACAATGCTTGTTGTACGCCTTCTCCAGAAACATCGCGAGTTATGGAAGGATTTTCTGATTTTCTACAGATTTTGTCTATTTCGTCTATATAGACAATACCAGTTTGTGCTTTTTCTACATCGTAATCACATTTTTGTAATAATTTTTGAATAATATTTTCAACATCCTCACCTACATAACCAGCTTCAGTTAAAGTGGTAGCGTCAGCAATAGCAAATGGTACGTTTAACAATCTGGCTAAGGTTTCAGCCAATAAAGTTTTACCTGAACCAGTAGGACCAATTAATAAAATATTACTTTTTCCTAATTCAACATCATTATCTATGTTTGTTCCTTTAGGGTTGACTAATTGTAATTTTTTATAGTGATTATACACAGCAACAGCTAGAATTTTTTTAGCTGTTGCTTGACCGATTACATATTGATCTAGAACGGTTAAAATTTCTTTTGGTGCATATAAAGACAGATTGTTATTAGCATCTAGTTTGTTTTTAGGTATTTCTTCACAAATTATATCGTTACATAATTCGACACATTCGTCGCAAATAAATACAGAAGGCCCAGCTATAAGTTTTTTTACCTCATGTTGACTTTTACCGCAAAAAGAGCAGTAAAGTAACTTTATTGAACTACCACGTTCTTTTTTTTCAACCATATTAAAAATATACCCTTAGTTAATTTAAGCCAACTGTTTACATTATAATATTAATATTATTAGAAGATCTATTGTAGTTATATATATTGTATAAGCACTCAATATAAAATCATATTTGTCTCGTTTCTAACACATGATCTACTATGCCGTATTGTTTAGCTTCTAATGCGCTCATAAAGTTATCTCTATCTGTATCTTTTTCTATTCGTTTTAATTCTTGACCTGTATGTTTAGCGCAGATTTCGTTTAATCGTTTTTTTAAGGATAAAATTTCTTTGGTATGAATTTCAATATCGCTAGCTTGTCCTTGAAAACCACCTAATGGTTGATGCATCATTACTCTAGAATTTGGTAATGCAAAACGTTTATGTTTGGCCCCGCCTAGTAATAACATTGCGCCCATGCTGCAAGCTTGACCAATACATAAAGTACTAACATCTGGTTTTATAAATTGCATAGTATCGTAAATTGCCATACCAGCAGTAACGACGCCACCAGGAGAATTGATGTATAAAGATATATCTTTATCTGGATTTTCTGATTCTAAGAATAATAATTGAGCAACGATTAAATTGGCCATATGCTCTTCAACAGTACCAACTAAAAAAATTACCCGTTCTTTTAGTAACCTAGAATAAATATCATAAGCACGTTCCCCACGATTAGATTGTTCTATTACCATAGGTACTAAAGTACTAAGCCTAGTATTATTACTATTTTTAATTAGATAATCGTATTCCATGTATACTTGCTCCCATTAGCTCTTATTTAGTTCTTCAAAACTCAATAATAGTTCTGTTTTAGTCACTTTAGCTATTATAAAATCTATTGCTGTATTAGTTAACATAGAATTTATAATAGAATTTTTCATATTATTATATATATTTTTATACTTGGTAGTTGATAATTTATTTTGAAATAAAAAGCTTAGTTCTTTAAGTTTTTGGTTTAAAAGATTTTCGTTTGGCTGCAAGTTATTGATCTTGATAACTTCTCGCAATAATAAAGATAAATGAACATTTTTATATGCTTGTTCTTTTAGTTCGGTTATTGTTTGAACATTTAATTCTTTAATATTAATTCCTTGTTCTTGGTTACGTTGTTTAAATAATCTTTCTAAATGTTGTTGTTCTTCAATTAGTAACTTATTAGGCAATTCTATAGGATAAGTTTTTAATAGAAGTTCACTTAATTGTTCACGTTCTTTTTCTATAGTTATTTGGACTATATATTTTTCCATGTTAGATTTAATTTTTGAACGGATCTGAGATACATCGTTATCTTGTATCCCTAAAGATTTGGCAAATTCTTCGTTTAGCTCTGCTAATGGTTTTTCTTCGATTTGCTTTACAGTAATATTAAACGTTACTGGTTTGCTGGCTAAAGAGTTTTCGGCATAATCTGTTGGAAACTGTAACTTTAATTCTACTGTTTCGCCAGCTTTAGTGCCTACTAAGCCAGATTCGAAGCCATCGATAAATTGTTCGCTACCAATTTCAACAATAGTATCTTTGCCCTGGTTATCAGGAAATTCTTTACCATCGATAAAACCAATAAAATCTATAGTTAAGAAATCACCAGTTTTTGCTGTTCGATTTTCTACTATAATTTTTTTACCAAGTTGTTGACGTAAAGTGACCAAACTGTTATCGATATCTTGCTCGGTTATTTCTACTTTGGGGGTATTAATTTGTAAGTTTAAAAAATCATTATCAAATTTAATTTCTGGATATACTTCTAAAGTAAAAACACATTCTATATCGGTATTATTAGTTTCGTCTTTTACCTGTTCTAATGAAATTTCTCCAACTGGATAAAGCTGATTTTCTGAAAGTGCTTGATTAAGCCCGGCATCAATCGCTTCACTTAATACTTCTTTTCTTACTTCGGTACCATATTTTTCGTTAATTAATTTAATAGGCACATGACCAGGGCGAAAACCATTTAATTTTACCTGGTTAGAAAGCTTTTTTATTTTATTAGAAACAAGTTCATTAATTTTAGTTGCTGGAATAGCAACCTTAATTTTTCTACCTAAATCACTAGTTTTTTCTACAATTATTTGCATTTTAATAACCTATATTTTTGCGAAAGGAGAGACTCGAACTCTCATAGGTTGCCCCGCTGGAACCTAAATCCAGTGCGTCTACCAATTTCGCCACTTTCGCTAATCTTAATAAAACTTACCTCTTTTTTTGGGCCGTGTAGGGATCGAACCTACGACCCGCTGATTAAGAGTCAGCTGCTCTACCAACTGAGCTAACGGCCCTAATTAGCGATTATTGTGCACATTTCTATTCTAAAAAACAACACCTCACCCCCGTCCCCTCTCCCGTAATGGGAGAGGGGAGCGGTTGAAAAATCTTATTTTAACTTGGGGTGAACGAGGGGAATCGAACCCCCGACAACTGGAATCACAATCCAGGGCTCTACCAACTGAGCTACGATCACCATAAATCTTGCGCGTCCGACAGGGATCGAACCTGTAACCGCTGGCTTAGAAGGCCAGTGCTCTATCCAATTGAGCTACGGACGCTACTTACGTTATTTAACTTAACGTGGTCGATACAGATCCAACCTACTAATTTAATAAAAACTTTTATATTCGGGGTAGAGGGATTTGAACCCCCGACACCCTGCTCCCAAAGCAGATGCGCTACCAGACTGCGCTATACCCCGTTAAATTATCAACATGATACAAGAGCTACTATATTTTGGTCAAACTATTTTAAACAATCATTTGTGGAACATAAGTAATTTGGTACTATAGTAGGATTATGTTAAAGAAATTATCTTGGTTATTGTTAATAGTGCCTAGTATGGTTGTTATGGCTAAACCTTTAAAAACCGAAGAAGATCGGGTAGCCTATAGCCTTGGGCATGTAGCTGGTGAGCATATTAAATCTCAAATAAAAGAGGGTATAGCTATAAATCCAGAAATTTTTATCGAGGGAGTAAAAGATAGTATGCAAAATAAATCACAGCTTAGTGAAGATGATATTATTAAAGCATTGAATGTACTTAAAACTAAGCAAATTGAACACAATAAAAAGAATCTTCATAGTAAAGCTACTTTAAATTTAAAAACAGCTAAAGAGTTTTTGGAACAAAATAAGCAAAATAAAAATATTGTTGAGTTAGCTAATGGTCTTCAATATCAAATTATAGAATCAGGTGATGGTACTGCAGTGTCGCCCAAACAAAACGATAAAGTTAAAGTAGCATATCGGGGTATGTTGTTAAATGGTACG
>Ga0182030_10027030_pt1 | contig 10347 bp, 8 predicted proteins | sample 812S3MmetaG_FD_121299 | JGI IMG/M metagenome (GOLD analysis project Ga0182030, IMG submission 121299) | Permafrost microbial communities from Stordalen Mire, Sweden - 812S3M metaG (Illumina Assembly) | ecosystem: Environmental > Terrestrial > Soil > Wetlands > Permafrost | place: Sweden... | reverse complement strand
TCCCGACGCACTGGCAATCGCGCCGAGCAACATCGGTTGACGGCGGAGGCGCTGAGCTTGCTGATCGATCACCACTCTGGGTGAGTCCCACGGTTCATGCCGGCACGGCAAGGAAGCTCGGATAGCGATCGGGCACTCCCCCAGGTCAATCGGTGCAGGCGATTTGACGCCGGAAAGCCCCGGGCTTGACTTCGGCGACCATGGTGGCCGCCAGCGAGAGTGGCTGCTGTCTCGAGCGCTGATTCCCGAAGCGCCGCTTTCTCAGAACGCCGTTGACCGCCGGCGGGCGGATACGGGCGAGCACAGACACCCTCTGACTGAGGCCAACGAGAAACATAGTAAGTGGTAGAACTAGGTAGGCGGATCGGGAATACCGCAGAATATGGGGTGATACGGATGGCTGGAGTTTTTGACGGGCTGCGGGTGCTGGACCTGTCGTGGGGCATCGCCGGACCCATGACATCAATGCTCCTGGTGGACAACGGAGCGCAGGTAACCCGCATCGAGCCCCCAAACGGTGATCCATTCGGGGCGCAATCCGGTTACCGAGTGTGGCACCGGGGCAAGCGAAGCGCCCGCTTGGACCTTCGTTCGAGCGCCGGACGGTCAGACTTTTTGACCATGGCGGCTCGGGCAGACATCGTGCTCGACAGCTTCTCCCCAGGAACCATGACCGATTTGGGGATCGACCACGACCAACTGACTGCTGGCAACCCACGGATCATCACCTGTTCGATCACGGGGTACGGCGAAGAGGGCAGGGACCGTGACCGCCCGGGACTGGACGCGTTGGTGGCAGCTCGCACCGGACTCCTCTACGACCAGAAGGGACGGCGGGGCACGGCCATGGAGTACATCTCGGGTCGTCCCGGGCCATTTCCCGAGTTCGATGCGCCGGCTGGACTCGTACGGGGTGCGGATCGGCCGGGTCCGGTCTTCCCTCGGACTCCGTGGCCAAGCGTGGGGGCAACCTACCTAGCCACGTTTGGGCTTTCAGCGGCCCTACGGGCGCGTGAGGTAACCGCCCGGGGGCAACGAGTCACGACCTCCCTTCTCCAGGGAGCGCTGGCCGCAGTGGCACTCAACTGGCAGCGGGTGGAGCGGCCCGACTCACCGCTCTACTGGATGTGGCCTATCGACTCCCGATCCATCGAAGGAATCTTCGAATGCGCTGACGGCCGATGGGTACACCACTGGACGCTTCGACCCAACTGGGTGCTGAAAGCAGCGGAATCAGGCGACCCGACGACCGTAACAATCGACACCGCCTACCGGGACGACCCCGACCGAGTCTCGATGGAAGAAGATGGCTTACTGCTCGGGATCATCAAATACCCTGAGCTAGCAGCGGCGTTCCGGAAGTTCCCAGCCGACGTCTGGGTGAAGGCAGCAGAGGTTGCCGGCATCGGTATCTCCATCATCCGCTCACCAACAGAGGCACTCTCTGACCCATTCTTCATCGCCGACGGGTGCGTGGCCGAGGTCGATGACCCCGAGGTCGGGGCCATCCGTCATGCCGGTGTCCTGCTCGACTTCTCGGCAACGCCCGGTGCCGTCAGTGGTCCGTCTCCGGTGTCCGGCCAAGATACCGACGAGGTACTGGCTGAGGCGCACTCTGCTGCGCCTCCAAGCTCCGGGGCCACCGTCGGCGATCAGCCAGCCGGCAGCGCAGCAGCCCAAGCGAACCAGCTGGCGTATCCACTCGCCGGCATCCGAGTTCTCGACCTCGGCCTTGGAGTTGCAGGACCGTTCACGGGGCGCATGCTGGCTGACCTGGGGGCCGATGTCATCAAGGTGAATGCCCTCTACGACTCGTTCTGGAATGGCACCCACATGGGTCTCGGCATCAACCGGGGCAAGCGCAGCGTCTCCCTCAACCTCAAGCACGACCACGGGCGGGCTGCCCTCAAGCGGCTGATCGCCCAGGCTGATGTGGTGACGACCAACTGGCGGCCGGGCGCCGCAGCCAGGCTGGGAATCGACTACGAGACGCTCCGCCATCAGTTCCCGCGACTGGTGTTCTGCAATACCCGAGGTTACGAGAAAGGCCCCCGGTCCAACCTTCCGGGCACGGATCAGAACGCCGCAGCTCTTACTGGAACCGAGTGGGAAGACGGGGCCTGCGACGCCGGCAACCCACCCCTATGGAGTCGTTCGAACATGGGCGACACCGGCAACGCCCTACTGGCGGCCACCGCCATCACCGCTGCCCTCTACCACCGGGACCGTACTGGCGAGGGACAGGAGGTCGCCACAGCCATCGTCAATGCGGGCCTCCTGCACACCTCATACGCTTGGGTGCGATCGGACGGCAGCCCCGGGGACTACGTCCATGTCGACGGCAACCAAGTGGGCTTCACCGCCTACTACCGCATGTACAAGGCCGCCGACGATCGCTGGCTATTCGTCGCTGCCCTCTCCGATGACGAGCAAAAGCAGCTTCTCGAGGTGGCCGGAGCGGTGAAATCGAATGACGACGGTGCAGTCGACGGAGATACGGCAGCGTCCCTGGCCGACAGAATCGCGAGTCGACCAGCCGGGGAGTGGGCGGTCCTCCTCGATACCGCCGGAGTTCCGGCCGAGATCGTTGACGAGCAGTTCTGTCGGACCCTCTTCGACGATCCCGAGGCGCGGGAGCGCCAGCTGGTGGCCGAGACGTACTCGGGGAGCGTCGGACGCTTCGAGGACCCCGGGCTACTCGTAGCCGTCACCCCTGGAGGGGGCACCGTGCAGCGGGGACCATGCATGTGCGGCGAGCACACTCGGGGCATCCTGCTCGAGCACGGATACTCAGATGAGGAAATCGACGGCTTGATCGCGGAAGGCGCGGTGTTGGATGCCCCGCTACAGGCGCAACCTCTGTGAGTGGCTTCGTTCGCCCAACGCATTCCAAATCCGCACCGATCGCGACATGGCCTCAAGTGGGTGCGCAGGCCGTAGACCTCCTCTGAGCGACCCCACTGCCTCTGAGCAAGCCCATTGAGTGGGGTGACGAGTGACAGCTAGCCCACCGGGGCAAGTCTCTGCATAAGCGTGACGGAAAAGCCAAACCACTGCTCGGGGTCGAGTACCAGCTGGTATACCGCCATCGCCTGTTCTTGATCGTTGCCCTGCCTGCTGTCGTACTCGTATCGAATGGTGAATCCGCGTTCTTTCAACCACTGTCTCGCCTCGTCCACGTCGGCGATCTCCCAAACCAGCGGTCCGATCTGCCCCGCCCCGTGCTCCGCCAACCGGGCCCCGAACGGTCCCTTTCCGTCGATTGGAGCCACGAACTCGATGAAGCCATCAAAATCAGTGGCAGAGAGGACAGGAACGCCCTCGATGGGATGTGGTCGGGGCAGGTTCAGGCCAAGCAGCTCATTGAACTGAGCGACGGCTGAATCGATCTGGTCCTCGCGAACGACGAGCTCCACCCGGTTGAATCCGACAATCTCCATGATGCTCCCCCATCGGTACGGGCCGTTCGGCTCCGCATTTCTTACGACCACTTCGACGTCGGCACAGTATGCGCGGTACTTGCTATGTGTCGAGCCCGGGTCGCTAGTGTCACCGACAACCTCAACTCGCACTGAAGACCGTCAGCCGACAGTGGTTGCGTTCGACGTCATCGCAACTTAGGTTGTCCCTAGTAGTTACTAGGGGGAATGAATGCGGTCGATCGGATTTGCAGTCGGAGAGGTCACTACAAGCGGCGACACATGGTTGCTGACGGAGCGTATGCGTGGACGACGATGAACTCTTGACCGTGGATGACACCGGCCGGTTCTTCTGGTCCGGTCTCCGGCGCGGCGTCGTGCTCTTGGCTACCTGCCGGCGCTGTGGACTGGTGCAGCACCCTCCATCGCCCATGTGCCCGCGGTGCGGGTCGCTCGAGTGGGACGCACGGAAGGCATCGGGCAGGGGCACTGTCCTAAGCTGGATCATCTCGCGTCATCCCACCCAGGCTGATGACGAGGCCCGCATTGTGGTCCTGGTCGAGCTGGAAGAAGGCGCCCGGGTCGTCGGCAACTTCACCGGCGCTGGACAGGTGGCAAACGACCAGCCCGTTGAGGCCGTCTTTGCCCCCGGAGACGAGGAGCCAGCACTCCGGTTCCAAACTGCGACGGGACGTGGTTGCTGATGGCCCTTCGACCCGGGGCTACGGCCGTGGCCGGCATCGGCCAGACCGAATTCTCGAAGGCATCCGGCCGCAGCGAACTCCAGTTGGCCGCCGAAGCGGTAAAGAGTGCCCTCGACGATGCCGGACTGCTCCCTTCCGAGGTCGACGGCCTGGTCACCTTCACCCAAGACACCAACGACGAGCTGGCTCTGATGCGCAGCGTGGGGATCACCGGAACTCGGTGGACGTCTCGGACGCCCTTCGGAGGAGGGGGCGCGTCAGCGACCATCGAGCACGCGGCAGCGGCCGTGGCCAGCGGAGCGGCGGAGGTGGTGGTCGTCTACCGGGCGTTCAACGAGCGCTCAGGCCATCGCTTTGGCCAGCCCCAGCCGGCGTCCGGCCCCGGCAACACCGATTGGTACGTCCGCTATGGCCTCGACACCCCAGCCAAGATGTACTCACTGTGGTTCCAGCGGTACATGCACCGTTTCGGACTGACCAACGCCGATTTCGGCCGGTATGCAGTGGTCGCCCGAGCTCATGCCGCCACCAATCCGAACGCATGGTTCTACCAGCGTCCCATCACCCTGGACGACCACCAGGCCTCCCGGTGGATCGTCGAGCCCATCCTCCGGCTCCTCGACTGCTGCCAGGAGAGCGACGGCGGCGTGGCCTGCATCGTCACGACCACGGAGAGGGCAAGGGACCTACGCCAGCCGGTGGTCACCGTCGAAGGGGCATCCCAAGCCAACCTGATCAACGGCGACGTGACCTTCAACTACTACGGCGAGGACCTCACGAGGTTCACCGAGACCGAAGACGTGGCCGCTCAGCTTTGGGCGGCCACCGGACTCTCCCCAACTGACATCGACGTTGCCATGATCTACGAGAACTTCAGCCCGGTTGTGTTCTACCAACTGGAGGCCTTCGGCTTCTGCGGCCACGGAGAGGCCAAGGACTTCATAGCCGACGGCCACATCGGGCTGAGCGGCACGCTCCCGGTCAACACCAATGGTGGCCTGCTCGGCGAGGCCTACATCCACGGCGTCAACAACATCCTCGAGGGAGTGCGTCAGCTCCGAGGGAGCGCGGCCAACCAGGTCGGGGGCGTCGAGCGCGTCCTGTGCAGTGCCGGACGGAGCGCGCTGATACTCGGAACCCCCTAGTGGCCTGAGTTTCGAACGCCGCAAAACTAGTCCGGTCGAGGCGGATTCCCGGAGGGGCGCTCGGGATCAGTCAGCGAACGAGGCCCGCAGCACCCGGCGCAGCAGCTTACCGGTGTCGTTGTAGGGAAGCTCCTCGATGAACAGGACCCGAGCCGGGGTGCGGGACGAGCGTAGATGAGACCGCACCCACTCCTGCAGCTCGGCCTCGGTCGGCTGTGTCCCCTCGGCGATCACGACCGCAGCCACAACCTTTTCTCCCCACTCGGTGTCGGGCACACCGAATACCCCGACCTCGACCACCGAGTCGTGGGCGAGCAATGTCTCTTCGATCTCGCCTGGCGACATGTTCTCGCCGCCCCGCACGATCACGTCGTCGAGGCGGCCCTCGACGAACAAGAAGCCCTCGGCGTCGACGAACCCACCGTCCTTCGTCGCAAACCACCCCTCGGCATCGAGGACCGCGCCACCCAGGTACTCACCGGAGACCTGTTCGCCCCGCACGTGGATCTCCCCCACCTCGCCCACGGATAGCACGGTGCCCTCCGGGTCGCGTACCTCGAGCTCCAAGGTGGGGAGGGGACGGCCGACCGAGGCCAGCCGCCGTCGGGCCGACGGATCGTCGCTGGACAGGGCGTCGCGGTGGTCGTCGGGGGTGAGCACGGCGATGGTGGAGCTGGTCTCGGTCAGGCCGTAGGCGTTGACGAAGTCCACCCCGGGCAGCAACGAGAGGGCCCGCTCGATGATCGACACCGGCATCCGGCCTCCCCCGTAGGACAGGTGGCGGAGATGGGGAAGCCCCGTGCCCTCACGCTCGATGACATCGAGGATCCGCCCGAGCATCGTCGGCACCACCATGGCGTGGGTGATGTGCTCGTCGCGGGCGAGGCCCACCCAGGTGTCGGGCTGGAAGGACTCCATCTGCACCATCCGCCGCCCGCTGTAGACCGAGCTCAAGATGGCCGAGATCCCGGCCACATGATAGGGCGGCACACTGATGAGGGCCGCCTCGTCCTCGGTCGAGCCAAGGAACTCGACGGTCGAGATGATGTAGTTGACCAGATGGCGGTGGCGGAGGACCGCGCCCTTCGGAGCGCCGGTCGTCCCTGAGGTGAAGAGGAGCACGGCGATGTCGTCGGGGTCAGGCATCCAGAACGCCTCTTTGTCGGGGGTCTTCGTGGTGGCGACGAGGTACTCCGAGCGGTCGATGGCCTCCAGGTCCCCGGTCGCACCGGCGGGAAGCGAGATGTCGTCACCGGTCACGATCAGGGCTGGGGCCAGCCGCTCGAGGATCGAGGCCAGCGCCTCTGGGGCGAGCCGGTAGTTGAGGGGGGCGAAGACCCGGCCCGACATGCCCGCACCGAACAACAAGAGGGGGATGGCTTCTGAGTTCTGGTCCAGGATGCCGACGTTCGGGCGGTGCTGGCCGTCGAGCCAGGCGGCGGTTGCCCGGGTGCGGTCCAGCATCTCGGCGTAGGTGATCCCACCGTGCCGGGAGCCGAGGGCGATCCGGTCGCCGGCCCCTTGAGCGGCCATCTCCAACAGCATCGACAGGTTCATCCATCACTCCATTTCCAACTAAGGCCTTGGCGACCTACGCCGGTCCGCACCGCCGTCGCACCATTATCCCCTGCATCGTCCAACGGGCCTCGGCGCTCCGGCCCGACGGCCTGAACAGTTCGTTCACACTACTCACCAGGGCCGATAATCCCCCAATGGAGGCGTTCCTCGCCGTCGGTGGGGCGGCTGGACAGGTGGGTGGAAATGCTTCGACCCTCGAAGATCGGTACTGTAACGTCCGCAACTGCACGAAGAAGGGGAGGTCAACGATGTCCGATCACCAATTGCTCTCGGGAGTCCGGGTAGTGGAGAGTTCGATGCTGGGACCGGCCGAGATGGGCGGCCTCCTGGCCGACCTCGGTGCGGACGTCGTGAAGGTCGAGCCGCCGGGGGGCGACTACGGACGCCGCATGACGTGGCCCATCATCCGCACCCAGGACCCCGACGCCCCCGAGGGAACCGACAACTCGCTCCTCTCGCTCCACATCAACCGGGGCAAGCGCTCGGTCGTCATCGACTTGCGACAAGAGGCGGGTGTCGAGGCCTATCTCGACTTGGTCCGCGACGCCGACGTTGTCATCGAGGCCATGCGCCCTGGGGCCCTCGCCAAGCGAGGCCTGTCTTTCGAGCGGCTGCGTGAGGTGAACCCGAAGATCGTCTTCTGCTCGATCTCGGGCTACGGGGCCACGGGCCCGTACCGCGACATGCCTGCCCATGGCATCGCCTTTGACGCCTGGGCCGGCCAGATGCCCATCATGACCGACGAGAACGGGTACGCCCGGATGGCCGAGCACACGAGCGTTGGCATCCACGCCGGGCCCATGTACGGGGCCATGGTCATCCTGGCCGCAGTCATCAATGCCCGCGCCACCGGCGAGGGCACGACCATGGAGATCGCCCAGTCCGATGCGGCTGCCTATTTCGACTGGTACCGCATCGAGACGTGGAAGGCCTACGAGCGGCCCGAAGACGAGGTCTACGGCAACGCCGCCGACCACGGGGAACGCAGGGCACCAGGCATCGGCGGCATGGGCAACAGCGTGCGGTACCAGGTGTACCCGACGAGCGACGGTCACATCTTGTTCATGGCCAGCGAGCAGGCCTTCTGGAAGAACTTCTGCGCCGGCATCGATCGCATGGACCTCTTCGAGCGCTGGCCCGGCGCCGAGTACGGGGAGCACGCCAAAGGGAACCTGGAGATGCAGGCCATCCTCACCGAGATCTTCGGCTCCCGGACCACAGCCGAGTGGGTCGTCTACGGTAGCGAGGAGAACACCCCGATCTGCCCGATCAACACGCCGAAGACGATCATGGACGATCCCCAGTTCCACGACCGCTTCGAGTGGATCCCGGCCGAGCAGCTCGACGCCGACATGCTGAGCTTCCCGGTGAAGGTCGATGGTAAGAACCTCCCGGCACCGACTCGGGCCCCGGGCGTCGGCCAGCACACCGACGAGGTGTTCAAGGAGATCGCCGGCTACGACGATGAAAGGATCGCCGCCCTCCGGGAGTCGGGGATCCTTCGCTGAGCACCGACAACGGGAGCATCGGGGGGGCGATGAGCAGCGATACCGGCCGACCAGGGGGCGACGCGCCCCCTGTGGCCGCTCGGGCCTGGAGCGGCGGGGGGAGGGAGGAGTTGGCCGCAGCGGTCAGGTCACTCATGGCCGCCACCGTCGACGCCATGGCCTCGCCCGAGGTCCTCGGCGACGCCACCTCACGAGTGGCCGCCCTGGCGGCCGAGCTCGAGGCCTATGTCCCCGACGTCGGGCCGATCCCGAGGAACTGGTCTCCAGACGGCACCATCGACCGGAAGGACCCGGCCATCCTGGCCAACCGCATGCCCTTCGACATGGTCGTGGGGGCCTGCAACCCCATGTCCCCTCCCATCACCTTGGAGGCCCAGCCGCCGAAGGCGCTCGGTCACACCGTGTTCGGGGCGCCCTTCGAAGGCGCTCCCGGATGCGTGCACGGGGCGGCCCTGGCTGCGGCCTTCGACATCATCCTCACGGCCGCCAACCTGGTGGCCGAGGCGGCGGGGCCGACGGTGACCTTGTCGATCAGCTATCTGAAGCCGACCAAGATCGGCGTGCCCTGCCTGTTCGAGTCGTGGGTGACCAGCATCGAGGGACGAAGGACCCGCAGCCACGGCCACCTGATCCAAGACGGTGTCGTGACCGTCGAGGCCGAGGGCGAGTTCCGCAAGATGGACCCGGACCGAATCGCGTCGATGCACCGTCGCTGAGCTCGGCGAGCTCGTGCATCACGCCCTGGCGACCGGGGCCTCAGGCGGTGGCGGAGCGGAAGGCGGTAACCACCTCGTGGAAGTACTCACTGGCCGCCTCGTGCCCATCCGGGGGCACGAGCACGATACGGAAGTCGGTCACCCCGGCCGCTGCCTGCCGGGCCACCGGCTCCATGGTCTTTTCGAGGTCCAGCTTGCCGGTGTCGTCCTTTGCCGCCCGCAGGTTGCCGACCACGCCGAGGTCGGAGGGATCGCGCCCGAACTCGGCCACCGACTTGCGCATGCGGGCGATCCCCTGTTCGATGTCGGCGGCATCGTCACCCCAGGGGATCCACCCTGAGCCGTAGGTGGCCAGCCGCTCCATCGATCTGGCGTTGATCGTTCCGCTGGTCCAGATGGGCACGCCGCCCGGCTGGACGGGCTTCGGCATCTGGTGGATGTTGGCGAAGGCCAGCTCGTCGCTCTGGTAGCTGGCCCGGTCGTTGCGCCACAGGGTCTGGCACACCTCGAGGGTGTGGTTGAGGAGGCGGCCGCGACCCTCGAAGGACAGGCCGGCGGCCTCGTACTCCTCACGCTGCCACCCCACCCCGACGCCGATGTCCAGCCTGCCGTTCGACAGCACGTCGATGGTGGCAGCCATCTTGGCCAGCACCACCGGCCGTCTGAGGGCGGCGATCAAGATGTTGGTGGCGAAGCGCATCTGGGTGGTGACCGCAGTCAGATGGGCGATGGTGGTGATCGGGTCGAGCCAGGCCCCGTCGGGTCCGGTCGGCTGCTTGCCGCCCTTCGCACCCCCGTTGGCCGGGTTGTCGTAGGCCTCGAGGTTCTCCCCGAAGACGACGTGATCGGACATGACCAGGCGGTCGACGCCGCCGGCGTCGGCCGCCCGGGCGAAGTCAACCAGATAGGACCAGTCCTGGGCGCTCTCGGCCGTGAAGGTCTTCAGTCCTGTCGATAGCTGCGGGTTTGCCATGGATCTCCCTCGGGTGGTTGGAATGCGGTCTTTGCCATCGGCTCGTGTCTGTGGATCACGACGCCGGATAGGCCTCTTTCGACTGAGTCTGCCAGTCAGGCATGGGATAGAACTGGCTCTGGTCGGGGAAGGCCCGCAGCGTGTGCCCGCCATCCACGGTCAGCAGCTGCCCGGTCACCCAGGACGACTCGGGGCCGGCCATGTAGCGGATGGCCTGGGCGATGTCGTCGACCTCACCCGACCGGTGCAGGGCCTGGCCGGCCAAGAACGCGTCGATCACGTCCTCTCGGGCGAACAGGCCGGC
>Ga0182030_10027029_pt1 | contig 10348 bp, 7 predicted proteins | sample 812S3MmetaG_FD_121299 | JGI IMG/M metagenome (GOLD analysis project Ga0182030, IMG submission 121299) | Permafrost microbial communities from Stordalen Mire, Sweden - 812S3M metaG (Illumina Assembly) | ecosystem: Environmental > Terrestrial > Soil > Wetlands > Permafrost | place: Sweden... | reverse complement strand
GGTGGTCGACGGCCGACCGATGTGGATTGTCGACGGATCCGAGCTGGGCTTCGCCGGAGGCGGCGGCGTCATCGACCGCGAGGGCAACAAGGGCCGGGCCCTCGAGGCCCTCTACGAATGGACCCAAGAGCGGATTCATCTCGGCGCCTTCGACCCCGTGGCCCGCCTCGAGGTCATGGATGACTCGGGCATCTGGGCCCAGGTGTGCTTCCCCAACTCCATTGGTCTTGGGGGTCAGGGGATTTCGAACGTCGTGGCCGATCCCGAACTGCGCTTGGCCTGCGTCCAGATCTACAACGACGCCATAGCCGAGATCCAAGAGGAGTCGAAGAACCGTCTGCTGCCCATGCCGGTGCTTCCGGCGTGGGACATCGCGGCCTCGGTCAAAGAGGCCGAGCGAGTGGCTGGTCTCGGTCTGCGCGGCGTGAACCTGACCTCAGATACCCAAGATCTCGGTGCCCCGGATCTCGCGAGCCTCTTATGGGACCCGCTGTGGGATGTCTGTGCCGACCTCCACTTGCCCGTGCACTTTCATATTGGAGCCAGCCTCACCACGATGACGTACTTCGGCACCTATCCATGGGCGTCGCAGAACGACGACACCAAGTTGGCCATTGGCGGCACGCTGTTGTTCATTGGTAACGCAAGGGTTGTCACCAACATCATCTTGAGCGGGATGCTCGAGCGCCATCCGACGCTCCAAATGGTGTCGGTCGAGAGCGGGGTCGGATGGATACCGTTCATTCTCGAGGCTCTCGACTACGAAATGTCGGAGAACGCCCCGAAGGAACTCGACAAGCTCTCGATGCTGCCCTCGGAGTATTTCCGGCGCCAACTCTTCGCCACGTTCTGGTTCGAAAAGAACAACGTGCCCGCCCTGATCGACTCGGTCGGTGAAGATTGTGTGCTCTTTGAGACGGACTTCCCGCATCCGACCTGCCTGTACCCGAAACCACTCGAAACCGTGGCCGACAAGATGTCCGAACTCACCCCGGCGGTCCAGCGCAAGGTCCTCGGGGAAAACGCCGCCAAGCTCTACCGGCTCTAGGTCGGCGGCGGGCCAGCGCTCGCCTTGGCGTCAGACCGAGCCAGCGCGCGACCCGCGCTAGGCGTGCGGTGAGTGGCCCTCGATCGCCTGGCTCAAGAGGCGCTGCAGGTCGGCGCGCTCTTTTTGGTTCAACGCCCCTAAGAGATCGTCTTCGATACTCCCTTGGGCGGCTTCTGCTGCCTCCAACGCCCGACGGCCGTCGTTGGTCAGCACCACCAGATGGCGACGGCGGTCCGCCGGGTCGCGCCGACGTTCGACGTAGCCCGACTCTTCGAGCTCGTTGAGCACGAGAACACAGTTGTTGGCGTCGAAGCAGAGGGCTTCGGCGAGTGCTGCCTGGCCCGCCATCTCGTTCTCGCGGAGATAGGCGAGCACCGCGAGGTCCCGCAAGCTCATGCCGACCAGTTCAACGGTGCTGCGCCGGTAGACGAGACGGGCCAAGCGGGTCACCAACACGATTGAGCCGGTGGAGGGCAGGGTCTCGGTCACGGTGGGTTGCATATTGCTCTAGTGATTATCTTACAATCAATACCCTCACTAATGTAGTGATTATCCCTGTTAGAGTAGCGACGAGCGCCCCTGGAGACTTCCTCGGGCCCAGACCCCAACACCAGCCCGGCTTTTTCGAGGAGTTCACGCATGGCAGTCACGACTCTGACCGAGTCGCAACAGGCACAGGACCGACGCCGTTGGATCGCCCTGATTGTCGTGTGCTTGGCCATGTTGATGAATGCGTTGGACTCTTCGATTGTCAACGTCGCCCTGCCGTCGATCCAACACGACCTCGGCTTCAGCCAATCCACTCTGACCTGGGTCATCGACGCCTACCTCATCACGTTCGGGTCCTTTTTGCTCATGGCCGGACGGCTCGGTGACCTGATCGGGCGCAAGCGGGTCTTCCTCGGTGGCATCGTGCTCTTTACGGCCGCGTCGGCCATGTGCGGACTGGCCACATCGCAATCCATGCTCATCGCCGGACGATTCGCCCAAGGCGCTGGCGGTGCCCTTTCTTCGTCGGTCATCCTCGCCATCATCATCACCGAGTTCCCGCAAAAGACCGAGCGGGCCAAGGCCATGAGCGCCTATATCTTCGTGGCGGTCGGTGGCGGCGCGGTCGGGCTCCTCATCGGTGGGGTCATCACCCAAGCCATCTCTTGGCACTGGATCTTCTTCATCAATCTGCCCATTGGCATCGCCACCTTCTTTCTCGGGATTGCCTTGATCAAAGAGAACGTCGGCCTCGGCATTCGAAACGGCGTCGACATCGCCGGTTCGATCTTGGTCACCGTGTCATTGATGGTCGGCATCTACGCCATCGTCACCGCAACCCAATACGGCTGGGGATCGCTCCACACGCTCGGCTTCGGCGCGCTGGCTCTTGCCCTGATGGTCGCCTTCTTCGTGGTCGAAAGTCGGATCAAGAATCCGATCATGCCGCTGCGGATCCTCAAATTGCGCAGTCTCACCGGCTCGAGTGTGGTCCGGGCTTTCGTGGCGACCGGCATGTTCTCGATGTTCTTCCTCGGTGCGCTCTACCTCGAAAACGTCCTTGGCTTTAACGCGCTGCAGACCGGCTTCGCGTTTCTTCCCATCGCGGCCACAATGGCCATCTTGTCGTCGGGCATCACCGCTCGACTGGTCAATCGCTTCGGGCCCATTGCGGTCCTCATCCCTGGACTGATTGCCATGGCTTCGGGACTCTTCATCGTGGCCTTCGCCGGGCCCAACGCCGACTACTGGACGCAGATCTTTCCGGGCTTCATCTTGATGGGCTTCGGTGCGGGCACCGCATTCGTCCCGTTGTTGTCCATTGCGATGGAGGACGTGCCGCACGAAGACGCCGGACTCGGCTCGGGCATCGTCAATGTCTCGATGCAGATGTCCGCCGCCATTGGACTGGCGGTGCTCTCGACCTTGGCCACCAATCGCACCGCCACGCTCAAAGCAGCCGGACATTCCACCCTCAGCGCTCTGTCGGGCGGCTACCAACTGGCCTTCATAATCGCTGGCGCGTGCGTCCTGGTCGGCTTGGTCCTCACACCAGTGTTGCTGCGCGACCCCGATCCGGACACGATGCAGACCCATGATCAAGACGACGAAGCGGCCCACATCGTTCATCTGCCCTAGCCGGCGGGTGAAATGGCCCAAGGGCGGCGGCCCACAGCCAACATTTATCTCCCTCATACATTCCCCACATCTGGCGTTTAGATCCCTCCGCTTCAATGGACCTACGTGACGGTCCTGACAAGGGGACGTAGATGGAGGACATCGAATGACTGAAGACCACGTCGAGACGCCCGATGGCGAGAACCAGGGCGAGCACCTCGGTGACGCTGAACCCGCCAACGCGGCAGGTGTGACCGGGGCCATCCCCATGCCACCGGTGAACGATTCCGCGCCCCTCGACGCTTCGGGGCTCGACCACGCCACACCGGTTACCCCGAGCGAACCGTTCTCCAACGCCATTGCGATGCCGCCGGTGACACCGCTCACCCCCACAGAGGGCACCATGACCCCTCCCGCTGGCACCCTCGTTCCGACGGCTGGCGCCGCTGGTGGCGCCTACGCCCTCGGCGCCCTCTCGGGCAACCCGCACCTCGGTGGCGCATCCGCCGATCAGGGCTTTACCCCTCCGAGCGGGTACACCCCCCCGGCCGGCTACGGTCCGCCGACCGGCCAGGTCCCTCCGATGTGGACCCCCGCTTCGGATGCAGGTGCCGCCCCGTCGAACAACCACCGCATGCGCAACATCTTGGCGGTCACCGGAGCCGTCGTCGTGGCCCTCGCCGCCGGAGCGGGAATCAGCCACGCCGCCTGGAAGGCCAACACTCCCACCCAGTCAGCTGCTCCCTCGACGAACCAGAACGCCAATCCGTTTGGATCGGGCTTCGGTGGCGGCGAAGGCGGATCGAACTCGTTCGGTTCGGGATCTTCGGGCAGCTCGGGATCTTCGGGCAGCTCGGGATCTTCGGGCAACTCGTCGAATTCGGGGGGCTCAGGTCCAAGTGACGTCTCGGCCATCGCCGCCAAGGTTGATCCGGGCCTCGTCGACATCAACACCACGCTCGGCTATCAGAGCGAACAAGCCGCGGGAACCGGAATCGTCTTGACCTCGTCGGGCGAAATCCTAACCAACAACCACGTCATCGACGGTGCGACGAGCATCAGCGTGACCGATGTGGGCAACGGCAAGACCTACACCGCCAGCGTGGTCGGCTACGACCGCACCGATGATGTTGCGGTCTTGCAGTTGCACAACGCATCGGGCCTGCAGACGGCGACGCTCAACACTTCGTCGAAGGCCTCGGTCGGACAAGACGTGGTCGGGGTCGGTAATGCCGGTGGCACCGGTGGTACCCCGAGTGCCGCCGGCGGCACCGTGACCGCGCTGAACCAGTCCATCACCGCCAGCGACGAGGGCGACGGTTCTTCGGAACAGTTGACCGGTCTCATCGAGACCAACGCCAACATTCAGCCGGGTGACTCAGGGGGCTCATTGGTGGACACCTCGGGCTCGGTAATCGGCATTGACACCGCAGCATCGGCCGGCTTCTCGTTCCAAGGTTCGGACCAGAGCTCTGGGAACCAGGGCTACGCCATCCCAATCGCCGACGCCATGACGCTGGTCAACAAGATCGAGGCCGGCAACGCCTCGTCGACCGTGCACATCGGGGCCACCGCCTTCCTCGGGGTCCAAGTCACGGCGAACTCGAACAGCTCGAGCGGTTTGGGCAGCGGATTCGGTGACGGTTCAGGCGGCTTCGGTGGCGACTTCGGTGGCTCGAGCGGCTCGGGTTCGAGTCAATCGGGCACCGGCGTCTCCATCGCCGAGGTCGTGACCAGCTCGCCCGCCCAAGAGGCCGGACTGGCCGCGGGTGACACGATCGTCTCGGTCAACGGCAAGACCGTGACCAGCCCGACCGACTTGACCAACGCCATCGAGCCCGACCACCCCGGTGACAAGATCACCATTGGTTGGACCGATGGATCGGGCCAGAGCCACACGGCGACCGTCGCGCTGACGTCAGGACCGCCGCAGTAACGCAAAGAGAAGGGCGTCGGGAACCCACCACGTGGGTCCCGGCGCCCTTCTTTCGCGCGAGGACCCGGTTGGCCCACGCATGCCGGGACTACCGTTGTGCGGTGGAAGACGACACCACCACCTATCGCGATGCAGTCGCCTCGGTCAACAACGGGGTCCCAGTCACCTTGGCCGCGGCGGCCATCGTCGCCAAGATGTCCATCGAGGAAAAGCTCTGGTGCCTCGACGGCGATTTTCCGTTCTGGGCCGGGCTCGGCGATCTCGCCAACGGCGGGTACCACAAACGCCCCTTCCCCGCCGCCCGCATCGAACGGCTGGGGATCCCGGGCTTCGCCTTCAGCGACGGGCCACGGGGCGTGGTGATCGGCCCGGCGACCTGCTTCCCCGTCTCCATGGCGAGGGGTGCGACCTTCGATCTCGATCTCGAAGAGCGCATCGGCGAAGCCATCGGCAAGGAACTGCGCGCCATCGGCGCCGACCTCTTCGGCGGCGTCTGCGTCAATGTGCTGCGGCATCCGGCTTGGGGCCGCGCCCAAGAAACCTACGGTGAGGATCCGTTCCACGTCGGCGAGTTCGGAGCGGCGTTGGTGCGAGGCGTCCAACGCCACGCCATGGCTTGTGTCAAGCACTTCGCCGCCAATTCAATGGAGAACTCGCGCTTCGAGGTCGACGTCACCGTCGACGAAGTCGCGCTCCACGAGGTATTCCTCCCGCAGTTCCGCCGGATCGTCCAAGAGGGTGTCGCGGTGGTCATGAGCGCGTACAACTCGCTCAACGGCGAGTGGTGCGGCCAGAACGCCACATTGCTGACCGAGGTGCTACGCGACGAGTGGGGATTCGGCGGCTTCGTGATCAGTGACTGGATCTTTGGACTGAGAAATGCCGGCCGCTCGGTCGTTGCCGGGCTGGACGTCGAGATGCCCTATCGCATGGTGCGGGCCACGGGCCTGCGCACCGCACTCGACGAGGGGACGGTGACCACCCACGACGTGGACCGCTGCGTCATTTCGATCATGGCCACGTTGCTCCGGTTCAACCATCTCTTGGAGAGTCCTCGCCCCGACATCAGCGTGCTGGCCTGCGCCGAACACCGCGCCTTGGCCCGCGAGGCCGCGGCCAAAGCCGTGGTCCTCCTCCAAAATGCCCCCGTGGACGGAGCAGCGTTGCTCCCGTTGGCCACTGCTTCGATCAACCGAGCCGCCATTGTCGGGACCTTGGCCGACCTGCGCAATCTCGGTGACGGTGGATCGAGCGACGTGTGGGCTCCCGATGTCGTGACCCCCCTCACGGCAATTCGCGCCGCCCTGCCCCAAGTCGACGTGGTCTACGACGATGGGAGTGATCTCGCGTCGGCGACGGCGCTGGCCGCGACGTGTGACGTTGCGATCGTGGTGGTTGGCTACACCAGAGACGACGAGGGCGAGTACATCGGGGACGAGGCGACCCCTGCTGAGTTGCGTGACCTGTTTCCCGGTCCCGACGACCCCGCGCTGGTTGAAGCGTTCGCGGCCGAAGTGGCACGCCATCCCGGACTCGAGGCCTCTGCGGGCATCGCCACCGCTGGCGCGCTCTCCTTCGCCACCGGTGGCGATCGGACCTCGTTGCGACTCCGCGATCATGACGAGGAACTCATCGCCGCCGTGGCCGATGCCAATCAGCGCACGGTGGTCGCGCTGGTCGCGGGCAGCGCGGTCATCATGGCGGACTGGTCCGAGCGCGTCCCGGCCATTGTGCAGTCGTGGTACGCGGGGATGGAGGGCGGTCACGGGCTGGCCGACGTGCTGTGTGGTCATTACAACCCTTCGGGTCGGTTGCCCTTCAGCGTCCCGCGCAACGAGGTCGGGCTCCCCCACTTCGAGCGCCACACCAAGGCCATCACGTACGACCGTTGGCACGGATGGTGGAAGTTCGACCGCGATGCCATCACGCCACACTTCCCCTTCGGGTTCGGCCTGTCGTACACGCAGTTCTCGTGGGGACCCTTCAGCGCGGCCACCGTCGCCGGCACCATTGAATTGCGCGCCACCCTCACCAACATTGGCGTGCGCGACGGAACCGAGATCGTCCAGGCCTACGCCGAGGTGGCCCCTGACGCCGACACGCCCCGGCCGCGCCGCCTGGTTGGTTTCGCCCGGGTAGAGATACCCGCCACCGAGTCCGTCGACGTGGTGCTCGCCATCGGCGTCGACCGACTGGCCGTGCGCGATCGGATCAACCACACGAGCCAAAAGGCGAGCGGAACCTATGAGATCCAAATCGCGCGTTTCGTCGGTGACCCAGACACCCAAACGGTGTCGGTGGAGCTCTAAGGCCACACCCAACGGCGAGGGCGACGGCTGAGGCGCCCCCGGGTGCCGGTACGCTTGGCGAAGTGATCAAGGGCGCAACGGACTCGACGCAAATGCGACACGGCGCTGACGTCTCGCTCGACGCACACGAGCGGCCCGAGAGCGCTGGTCTCGCGCTGAGTGAGGCCGAGCTCACCGAACTCGCCCTCGCTGCGGATCCATCGGCCCCGATCAGCCCTGACGCCGTCCCGATCGGCCAGCATCTGGCCCAGTTCGCGCTCGCCCTGCCCGAGTGGTACATGCCCCCGGCCATGGCTCGGAGCGGGCCCAAGTGGCGAATTCCCGTAATCGGCACGATTATCGCCGCATTCGTGATTATCGAAGGCCTCGGCCTTTGCAATACCTATGGGCTCCTAAGTCTTGCCTAGGATGTAATCGGCGCGTTGGGTCGGTAAATTATCCAACGCAATTCCGCCACCCGCCACTGCTTCGAAGTGCCGGTCCGAAAGGGTGTACCTATTTCGGATTGCCAGCGCCCCGTTTGGTTGGGCTTTTGGTCTCAATACCTATGTAGCTAGGGTTTCCCTGCAGCGACCCAGCTGTTGACCCGACTGTCACTAATGCGGCGGGCCGTGGCCATGTCGGCCCAAACCCGGAACCGCTTCTTTTCGTCGTCGCTCAACTGTGAGAACAGCGTCTTTTCGGCTGGTGCCGCACTCGAACGAGCGGCCCGAGCCTTGGCGGCGCTGGCACTTGGTCGACCCTTGTCGATAAAGGGCTTCACCGCGGCCCGAAGCTGCGCCGCATTCTTAGCGTTCACATCGATCTCATAGGACTTACCATCCAACGCAAATTGGACGGTTTCATCGGCATCGCCACCATCAATATCGTCGGTTAGTTTCACTATCACCGTTTTTGCCATGGCCCCATAGTGTCATAACCAAGCCCCCTTTGCCATCCGGGTCCGATATTCTCCTTGTTCGATGGCAAACAACTAGCCTTGCGGTGGGCCAAAATTCCTACAAACAATAAGGGGTGGAGCGCTAAAGATGCGGAGGCCGGGACCCCTGCCATCAGGGCGAAGGCCCACAAACCCCTAGCTCAACAAACGTTTAATGGACCAAGGATGTGCATCGTCGTCCTTGATTCCTGTCTTCAATCGTCACGACGATGTGCCGCTCGGCCCATGACGAAACAACCGGTGCTCACTACCGAAAGAGTCGACTTGGCTAGCTCTACCCATTAATCTCGCTTTTGTCCTCGACGCGCCACGTTCGACCCTGTTCCCCCTCCGTCGGATCGAGGCGCGTCGAGGAAGGCGGGCGCCTATTCGTGAAACCGATGACCGGCGTCGGTCGAGCCACGTGATCAGGGGCAAACTGGGGGCATGGCTCGGCGAAACGCACCCCGACGTGGCGGCCGTCGCGTCAGAACCGCCGACCGTGGTTCCGACGAGCTGACCAGGGTCTCGCCGGGTTCGCATTGGCGGGCCGACGGCCAACCGAAGTCGGCCTACGCCAGTCAGGGCGAGGCGCTCTCTATGGCCGACGAACGACGGGCTGATTCGGGGGTCGAACTCAACGTTTATCAGTGCGAGATCTGTGCGCGCTGGCATCTCGGCAGCTACGGGCGGCGCTCGAGGTGAGCGAGTCACCCGACCAATTCCTAGCCTGGCAGGCCCAAAGCGGGATCTGTGGCGAATGTGGTTTCAACTGGGACCAACGGGTCATCGAAGGACTCGTCGAACAGTGCGGGCGCGATGTCGCCGCTTTCGAAGATGCCCTCGAGTCCGTCGATCCCCACCAGGCCGTTGCCCCAGGATTGTGGTCGGCCAACAGCTACATCTGGCACAGTGTGGACGTCTTGCGCTTCGGGGCCGAACGATTCTGGACCCTGAGCCTCGATCCCCAATGGGGAGTTCCGTCCTGGGACGAAGGGGTCGTTGCCGCCAGTCGCTCCTATGACCGCCTGTCCCCCATCGTCGCCGTCGTCGCCCTCGGCGACGCCTTCGCCACCTGGCGCACCGCAGCCCTCGGGGCGCCACGAGATGTGACAACGGCCCATCCCGATGCCGGCACCGTCGACACCTTCGACCTGGTCCAGCGCAACACCCATGAGATCAAGCACCACCTCTTCGACGTGCTGCGTTCGGCCCAAATCACCTGACCCCGCAGCCAGTAGCCGCAATTGCTGCGATCATGGGGACATCGAACCGAGCGAGGCAGTCGAGCCCACGGACCTGGACCCCGGGCAGGACGAGAGCGACGGACACCTGTCGCCAAATCCCCAAGAGCCTGACGAACTGGCCGACGACGCGTTGGATGGCGACAAAGCGTCCCCGAGCCGTTTCGACGGTTGGCGCCGGCGGTCCGCCATTGGTGGATTGGCCACTGGGGTCGCGCTCGGTCTCCAAGAGATCTTCACCCCCACAAAGAATGAGCCGGTCATCTCGGCCGAAGCACCCGGAGAGCCCCCAGACGCTGCGCCAAGGATGCGGGTGATCTTGGATCCCGACGATCCCACAAAATCAGTGGTGCTCTGGCCGAGCGCCGATGCGCACGAGGCGACGGCACCGCCGGGCGGACCAGACGGCGAAGACGGCTGATCGACCGGGCCGCACTTCCGGGCGGACCTACGGGCTTGGGGTGCCACAGAGGTTTGACGCTCGGGGACCCTGGACGTAACATTCGAAGTATCGGACACAGTGTCCGATACTCAAGAGGAGCCGTCCGAACGTGACCGATACCCTTGCTGACCTGACCCCAGTCGATCTGGCCGATTCAAAATCATTCGTCCCGGGTGTGCCCCATGCGTGGCTCGCGTACCTCCGCAAGAACGATCCGGTGCACTGGCAGGAAGAATCCGACGGGCCCGGCTATTGGGCCGTGACCAAGTACCACGACTGCGTCACGGTCAATCGGGACTTCGAGCGTTTCAGTTCGGCGGCCAGAGGGACCATGCCCTTCGAGC
>Ga0182030_10027028_pt1 | contig 10348 bp, 12 predicted proteins | sample 812S3MmetaG_FD_121299 | JGI IMG/M metagenome (GOLD analysis project Ga0182030, IMG submission 121299) | Permafrost microbial communities from Stordalen Mire, Sweden - 812S3M metaG (Illumina Assembly) | ecosystem: Environmental > Terrestrial > Soil > Wetlands > Permafrost | place: Sweden... | reverse complement strand
TTGGGCGAATTGAAAAAAGTCAGTAAAGGTTTGGGTAGTGAAAGAGCCGGCGGCGTGGTTAGGCGGGTACTAGCATCAAAAGGATCGAAATTGGGATCCCCATATATGGTGACTTGGTTCGTCTCATAATGAATCGTGAAATTTGGCTGGTCGCTGCACTCAGAAACGCAATAATGTTCGCCCCACGCTATGTTTTTCACCAGAGACAAGATTTCTTCCTGGGTTTTTTGCGGCATTCTCGCCGTGCAGTATCCGCTAGGGCTGCGATCATCCATCCAAACGACTTGGCTATCAGGATACATTACTAATTCGATCTTTTTGCTGGACCAACAACCAAAAGAATCAAGCACCAGCATAGGGTGGCGCTGAACATCAGTAAAAACGATATCTGCAGCTGATAGATGTTCAATCTTATGCTCGTGCCTTACATTGGGATGAAGAGCTGAGCTTATTTCGCCGCTTATTCTCAGCGAGAGGTAGCATAAAAATGGAACAGTAACTCCGCAAAGAGCTGCGATCCTCTGGGTTTTCCTAATTGACATAAAGAGCGTCTTATTCGTTGAAATATGCTTGAGACTTACTCTTCATGATAAACCAAAGCGTTCGCGTGTGGATTAGACGTCATTCGTCTTGATTTAGGCCGTGAGATTGAGCGCGGCGAGCTAAAAATACGCTATTCGGCTAATGTCGCGCTTCGTCATTTCTGGTCCGATCAGTCTCGAAAGCGATGAGAAGCTTATCGGCTAAAACTCGAAAAACATTGCTTATGATAGCCTGATTGAGTTCACATTATATTTGCCTGATCGCTTGGACGGTAGTAAATTAAATGCTCTTCTTTAATCTAACTCGTCATAAGATGTAGAAAGATTGAATCAACAGAAACTGGTGATGAGTTGGATGGCAGTTGGTTTCAATGCCTCGTGGCTGCCGATGAACATCTATGACGGGCTTTTTGAAGTTGCACTGAGTCATACGAGCAGAGGTGTTTCCTTTATGTATCAGAAAGGTGATGTTGTGCTAGTTTCGATGGCTGAACGAGGACCAGATGGATTCCAGACAAAGCGACGTCCTGCTGTCATTCTTTCAGGTAAAGTGATAGACCAAGCAATGATCGTTCCATTTACTTCAAATATGGCACGGCAAGGCAGTGTGGTTCTAATAGAGATGCATAGCTCTGAAGGGAAAGCAGCAGGGCTAAGGCTTGATAGCTGTGTCGACTGCACCGTTGTTGCGACCGTACCGGCGGCATTGATTGTGGCGAAGATAGGTCAGCTTCCCAAAGAACAATGACGCGAATTGATGAATGTATCAGGTGCCAACTTGATGGAGATGCCTGAAATTGAGCTCAGTGGCGTTCCTAGAAACGATAGGAGCATTTGACCTTGTCGAATAAATCATTGCCCCTTATCCGACGTTCGAGAGGTTGCACCAACATGTACGAACCGTGGCAAAAGTTGAAATGCATTGTTGTTAAGCACCTAGATAAATCGAGCTATGAGGGTGCTAATTGACGAAGACAACAAAATCGCGACACTTGTCTGTGCCAAGCCACTTACCGAAGGCGAAGAAGTTATTGGTGTTTTTGCGAAGGCTTTTCGAGGCACATGCCTGCACTTCCGTCGGAATAAGGCTTCTAAAATTGCAGACGGTATTCGGCCAGGAGCTAAGATGGGCGTGTCAGGAGAAATTGAACAACACCTTAGACAGCTTCAGCAACGCCATGAGCAACTTAAATTAATTGCTCCGTACTAACGATAGGAACCAGAGCAAACGGAAACTGACATACCGGAAAAATCGGGTGGCTTAAAAGGACGATTATGGATATGTTTCGTGGCACGATCTTTTCCTACCTGCTAGCTGTGACGTCTTTCAGTCCTCTTATAGTTCTCTATATAGTAGCTGTGGCGACATTCACTCCTTTTGTGCAGAAGGCTTCCGGATGGAGTCGGGAAAAAAGTGCGATATATTCTCTGGCGCTTCAAGCCATCTCTTTTTGTGCTTATATAGTTTTGTTTTCTTTAATCGCGTATATTTTTTACGAGGTTTTGAAGAAGAGGGGGTCTCCAAGTCATATCTTCATCACGTTTTTTATTAGCAGCTGGCTTTCTGTATTTCCGATTAATTTAGCCGCAGCAAAAATCATTTTGCGGTTATCCAGTTCCTCTCAAGAAGGCAATGTGCGAGATGGATACATGCTGGTATCAGCCTTGTTAGGGTGTTTTTTGCTCATAGTGCCCGTCTAACTTACGATTTCTGAAATCACCGCCTGTAGTGTCACTTCCTCAGCACCAGGGCACTGATAGCTGTAGGCTAGCTATTCATCAGCCTCTTCCAAATTGACATATAATACATTGTAATGAAACTTGTGAGACCTTGGTATTCACTGTGAATCGCTCAAGCCTAGTAATCCTTCAACTCTTGATTGTACTTATTTTGTGCGTTCCGGCCTATGCAGCAGAATCTGCCTGGCAGACGTACATGGCCGCGGGCAAGGAGGCATGGGCAAACCGTAGCTATGATCTTGCTGACAAGAACTACTCTTTGGCAGTCAAAGAAGCCGAGAAGTCTGGTTCTGAGAACGTTCGACTAGCGGAAAGTCTAACTCGCCTGGCTGATGTGTACCGCCTGTTTTACGCGTATTCCGATGCTGAATCGTTGTATCAGCGGGCCTTAGTAATTAGGCAAAAGCTTCTTGGCCCGGACCATCTCGATGTTGCTGACACTCTAAGCGGACTCGGGGACTTGCGTTCATGGCAGGCGATCGGAATGTCCCCGGATACGTCAAAAATTGCGACCATTGGTCCTGCCCAGAGCCGCGAGACGCGATTTAATGAGGCGGAGAAATTTTATAAGCGGGCCTTGAAGATTCGTGAGGACGCTCCCGGTTCCACCCTTGAAGTAGCAAAAACACTGCTTGATTTAGGACGGTTGCATACCTCAGAGGCACACTGGTTGGCAGATGAGCCTGTCGCCACGATCCCCAACAGTCTCTCTAAAAGCAAAAAGCAAAGATTCGAAGAGTCGGAGGCGTTTTACGCTCAAGCCCTGGCAATCCGTGAAAAGGTACGTGGTCGCGGTGAGCCAGGTTTGGTGGACTGTCTGGCTGCACTTGCAGAAGCGTATATCAATGAGAGTAAATTTCCTGAAGCGAGTTCACTCATACAGCGTGCCATAGCGATCTGGGAAAAGCAGCTTGGGCTAGACCATCAAGATCGGGTTGGGCAATTGAACACTGCATCGATAAGCCTAAATAATCTCGGAGTGCTTTACCTCAATAAGGACAAGAACGAGGAGGGCATACACATGTTTGACGAAGCCATACGACTAGATCCTAAGTATGATCTTGCGTATGCAAACAGAGCCATTGCTAGAAAAAAGTTGGGAAACACGACGGGTGCAGATGCTGATGCCGCGGCTTACACACGCCTTAAATCGCGATAGTGAAAGATGGAAACATTATGAGTGACTTCAACAACGAAGAAACTAAGTCTGCGCCTCAATTGCTGGATCGAGGATTAAAAGTACTGACCATATTCGCGCCGGTCTTTGTCATCATACCGTTATTGGTTTTCAACGGAGAAGTACGAAGTTTATTTGGCGAAATTAGTATTGACAATTTACCAGCCGGTGATTTGATTGGAGTCTATGATTCACCCGATAAGTCCTACACGGCAAAAGCATAAATTCCAAAACGATAAAAATTAACGACAAGGTGCTGAATGTTGAGCATGATGCTTTCGATTACCGACTGCACTGAACAAACGAAGATTACCTGACGGTTTGCTCTGCCAAAACATATCTCACCAAATAGGATTCAACCAATGCATATTTTCCGATTGTTTCTGGGTGAGATGGCCAATCGCTAACTTGCACTCGCACATAAGCGTTGTCGCGTGACTGCATACTATCCCAGTCAAAAAAGGCCACGTAAAGCAAAGTTGCATCGTTGGTAAATTGCTCTAATGGGTAATCCCAGTAGCCCGAATTAATTTCGCGATTCAGCATGATCGGTGCGACTAGAGGGTCGTCCACTCCTCCAATATTTTCATCAACGTTTGCTATGGGCAGTCTTACCCGAATGCTAGGGTGTGCATCGAATCCATAAACGTAGGAACTCGGTGCAGAAGGTACCGCACAAGGCTCTAAAACGAGCATGGTAAAGAGAACGCGTTCAACTTCGTTAAAGCCATCATAATACTCATAAGATGATTGTGCGGAGGAATATGGGACAGCAAAGTAATGGTTGAACAGCTCTCTGCTAGCCAATCTGAACCTACTCATGCTCTGGTGCAGATCCATTACCATATGTTCGACTCCATTTTTGGGACTTGCTAGAGGGAATCGATGCAAGACCGCGTGAGATGGCATGGTGTCATACTAGCAGTCCCGGCTGCTTTTGGATGTTGATGTAGCCAACATTTTGTAGAGTGTGTGCTGCTCTAACTAGACGCAATCAATCACTCTATCATAGCCTTAACGTGACTCTCGCCCTATTTTGTGGAGGGTCAGCCAGTAAGAATGCAACAGAACGAATTGTTTAAGGTGGCTGCACGATTATTGACCATTAACCCAACCCACTTATGGACCATCAGCACAGCTTCTTTTTGCACCGCGCTTTGGCTATTTTTGTGCTCGATGGATTCCGCCTACTTCGACCAGTATGGTCCGGAAAACTACGTAATTGTAATCTGTCTGGTCATTTGTTGCGTAGGTGGATGGAAACTATCAAAGGAGTCGAAAGTAATAGGAGGAAGCTTTATTGTGCTCTCGGCACCTCTCTTGCTACTGCAGGTATGGTGGTGCTGGGATAATACCGCACATCCCCGACACTGGAGCGAGTTCATCGATCTGCAAGAGCGGGCTGACAGAGCGTTCGATGGTGGCGATTATCCGACAGCCGAGCAATTATTGAAAACGATTCAAGAAAAAGAGCGATCGGGCTGGTTTTGTACGCACCAATTTAATCATTTCACGCTCGCAGCCTCATTGGAGGAACAAGGGAAGTTCGAAGAAGCTGAGCGAGTGTATCTGCAGACTTTGCGAACGTTGGAAAAGAACCCAGGAGACGGTAGCATGCTCGTCACGTGTGTTCAGAATTTGGCGATTTTTTACTGGATGCAGAGTCGGTATGGTGAAGCAGAACCTTTATTTAGGCGAGCTCTTGAGCTCCATCGGCAAATGGACCGTACCTGGGAATCAATGCTTTGCCGCGAAGATTATGCGCAACTTTTACGAGCAACTAAAAGAGAGAAAGCCGCAGCGAAACTCGACGAGGAGGCAAAAACGATTCGCGCTGAATTTGTGAAAGACATTAGTCGACCACGTACTGAGTCAACGACACGTCCGTAATATATCAGTGTGGTGCTTGTCAGTCCGTGACGTGTTTTTGTGCCTGGCTTTTACCAGGGGATGGTCGCGTTCTCCCAGCGTGTGAATGTGCCGGAAGGATCGTTGGGACCAAAGAGCGCTACACGTACTACTTCCCGCGAGCCGTCCTCGAGTGATTCGGTGCCCTCGTAGTTGTTGAGATTTGTCGATGTGAAGGCAGGCGATACCAGGTTGACTTTAATCGGTGTACCTTCGGCTTCTATCGTGTAATAGCGTTGAGTGCCGTCTTTGAAATTACAACGATATTAAATCCTCCCAAAACGTGAGACAAGACCATTGCGGGCTACCTCCCAAAATGTGAGAATAGGATCACGCGGTGGAAAGGGGGTGGCGTGGAAGTCGATAACGAGAAACTGATCACAGCATTTATACGTGATCAGCCGCGGTCTGGGCCATCGATGTACCAGTGGTTGCAGGCTGCCAAAATCGCTAGGTGGCCAAAGCCAAGCGACGTAAAGAGCACCTTTAATAGTGCCGAGTGCATAAAAGGGACTTGGATCTTCAATATCGGCGGCGGTAAATATAGATTAGCAGCCAGAATTAGGTTTCCAGAGCAGGCGCTCAGGATTAAGGAAGTAATGACCCACGCACAATATGACAAAGGGAAGTGGAAGAAATGAAACCCGCGGCCAACAAAACGGCGGCCGACAGACCGGCCGGACCAAGCTACAGCAAACTAATTAAGCGGCTTCCACTTAGGAAGATTTCCAATGACAAGGAACTCGCACTGGCTGACGCCATGGCTGATGAGCTTTGGGATAGAGACGACCTGGACCAGGACGAAAACGACTACCTTGACGCGCTGAACATCCTGATCCGCTCCTATGAAAAAGCCGCCCACCCATCCCCGGCAAAGCCGATGACACCGCGTGAAATGCTGCTATTTCTGCTTGAAGAAAACGGCATGAAACAAGTCGACCTCTGCAAACTACTTTCGATCCCATCCGGGCGGGCTAGTGAGATCGTGAGCGGTGCGCGTGAGCTAAGCAAACTGCAAATTGCTATCGTTGCTGACCGCTTTTGTGTTGACGCTGCATTTTTTCTGCTTAAGCCAACGCAGTCGATCGCATCTGACGGGAACAAGTGGGGGATCAGATCGAAGGTCAAGGGCGTTTATGAGCCGGCTGACGGCACCATGGTTGTCAGTGAAAAACACAAAATAAGTATGGGGAGGCCGGGAACCAAGCCAAGAACGACCGGAGCCACCCCCAAGAGGAAAGCAAAGGGGGCGTAGCACGAGAAAATACATGATTACTTGGGCAACTGGAAGAGAGCCAAATTAGGCTAGTTAGGCCACTCGCTGGAACATGCAAGACCAATGCCAATCCTTGCTATACAAGTTGAATTTATGAAATTGAGAACAGCCCTCATCGCATTAATTACAGTTGGCACCGTGATGCTCCCGCATGCCGGTCATGCAATAGGACCGCAGCCTACTCTCAATCAAATAGACCAGCACATTGCTGCAGCTCTATCTGACATAACGAACAAAGCGGGCTCGACTTCTGATGGCTCTGACGTGAGTAAAGCTAACTGGAAGTTATTGGCGTACATCAAGGAAGCCTGCGAAAGACAAGAGTTTCTAAGAGCACCATTGAAGAAGGCGCAAGAAGCTGGACTAAACCGGGTTACTTCGAGCGACGGAAAGCTGTGCATCTATTGCTGGGACACCCTCACTGGTGGCACCATGCACAACTACTGGGCGCTCGCTCAATATCAGGATGGCAATGAAGTCCTCTGTGACCTGTTGAATCCCGGGTCAATGAAGGAAACTGACGATGGCGAAGGCGGCTATTGGTACGATAAGATTCGCACTATCAAAACGAAGGACAACAAGACAGTTTATCTTGTTACTGGTGGCAGCCGAGGATCAACAATCGACTTCGGAGACATCATCGAGGCTTATTCAATAGACAAGGGACAATTTGCCCTCGTGCCGATTTTTCAAACCAAAACAAAGTTGCTGGACCAAATTGAAATTGAAGTGCATGGGGCAGAGCCAGTGGAGATTCTCGTTAGCGACGACAATCAGAAAGTTTCGGTGCCGATCATCACAAAGGATGGCACGCCCACGGATCGCTTCTTGGTCTATAAATTCAACGGCTCCAAATTTGTTTTCGATCCCAAGCTAAAGTGAAAAGCGGTGATCTGGCTTGAGGGAGGCAAAAGCGATTCGCGCTGAATTTGCAAAAGACATTAGTCGACGTCTATAGGAGACTGATGCACAGTTGCGTTAGTCTCTTCACCGATGCATGTTGTGTTTGATTGAAGAATAAATCCGCTTGCCGAAGTGTTTTTGTGCCTGGTTTTTACCAGGGAATGGTCGCGTTTTCCCAACGTGTGAATGTGCCGGAAGGATCGTTGGGACCAAAGAGCGCTACACGGACTACTTCCCGCGAGCCGTCCTCGAGTGATTCGGTGCCCTCGTAGTTGTTGAGGTTGGTCGATGTGAAGGCAGGCGATACCAGGTTGACTTTAATCGGTGTACCTTCGGCTTCGATCATCATGGCGAGTGTAATGGCATTGAGTGCCGTCTTTGAGGCGGAATATCCCGGTTTGAAGTAATTACGGTAGTGGCACTCCTTATCGGCGTTCATTGTCAGCGAACCAACACCACTTGAAACGTTTACTATGCGTGGATCCGACGACTTTTCAAGAAGCGGCAGCATGACCTGGTATACAGCGAGAACTCCAAAGACATTGGTTTCCCAAATAGCACGAATTTCTTCTAGAGAAACATTGCTGGAGCGACTCGTTTTTGCGTACTCTGCGAGACTCATTTTGCCTTTACTTGTGTTCGAAATGGCTGCGTTATTGACCAGCAGGTCAAGGTAGCCGAATTTATCCTTGATATAGCGACCTGCAGCCTCAATAGAGTTTTTATCCGTTACGTCTAGCTGCAGCGCGATGGCGCCAGGACCTATTGCTTTTGCAGCGTCTGCACCGCGCTGCAGCACCTGAGCATGCCTATCCCGGGTGGCGATCCGGATCACGCTAAACGCATGGTGGCTCTGCTTGTCGACGGTTTACGTTACGGCGCGAAATGCTCACTCTGAACCGGGAGATCCTATACTCGGCTCAATCACCGACGAGCTAAAATGGTAGGAGTGTCCAGGAGCAGATTGATGCAAAAGCAAAAAGTGAGCTTGGTTACAACTGCTGTCTGGACGGCCGCAGTGAGTTTTGTTCTTGGCGTGGAGTTGTGCCAGTGAAAAAGAAAGACAGCCTAGTTAAAATCTCGATTGTCTATACTTTGCTATGTCTTGTCCTTGGTTTGGTCTATGGACCTTCAAAGGCGCGCGAGGAGTCCGAGAAGCGAAAGAATGCTGAATCCAGATCACTCGAAGAATCGGTGGTACTGCGGCCACAGTTCTTATGGTTCTTGAATTATGAGAAACCGAGATCACCGCCAGTAGTGTCCCCACCCAAATGAGGCTTCAGGACGCTAGTATCCATAAACCCGCTGCCCATGCCCTTTTATAAAATTGCAATATGAAACATGATTCTTATGAAACGCTGGAGCAACAACTAACCTAAGAGATTTTATGCAAAAACAAAAAGTGAGCTTAGCCACAATTGGTCTCTGGACAGCGGTTTTGTCTTCGATTCTTGGCTTGGGTTGTGTGCATACAGCTGATCCAATTCTCTTCTGCTCGAAGTGTAAGTCATCGGAAAAGGTGGAGGAGATCACGCTTGAGGGCAAACATCGTGCGCGTTACTGGTATTGCAAGAAATGCCATCGACAGTGGGTCACTGGCCTCCCTTCTGGTTGTGAAAGATGAGCCCCTGAGTAAAAAACTAGAACGCGCGAAAAAGCTCGGGAAACTGACTTCCACACAAGTGCAACCGAAACAGAACATATAGGACTCTTGCGTTTTTTCACTGGGGATAACCGTGTTCTCGCGCCCGCTCGCTTGTGTCAAACTGGTCACAATGGACCTCCGTTTAGAGACAAATGATTCGCAAAAACAATATTGTCCAAATTTCGGTAATTCTCTCAGCTTTCTTTTTGCTGCTGGGACTACTTTCGGGCTTTTTAACAGGCACTTGCTTGCGCTGCATGTCTCGTGACCACGTTGTTCCGATTAATTACGGGCACGTTCCTTGCGACTACCGTTCACGCCATCCAGAGAATTACTACGGTGGTTGCAAGAGACGGGAGGAACACTGGTACTGCAAGCAATGTCACCGTGAATTTTGAAACATAAGAAAGACTACGACGCACAGCAGGGATGGCACCACACTGGCTCAAACAAAATGGAACTTATAAGGTGCTGAGGTATTCAGTTGTTGGCTAAGATGATAGATAGGAAGCGCAGTGAGCTTCAACCTACGTGGTGAGCAAAAGAACTACTAAGATTTCGGGTTCGTCTCATGGATTGGGAGATTGAAGCATTGGCAGCCGAGATAACACCACCGCAGCTCAAACAAGAGTCAGAAACCAAAATGGAACGACGGTTTCTAACCTATGCTTTTGTAATCGCAGCGATAGCGATAATTTTTATCCTCATTTGTATCTGGATGGCCGGCTTTTGGGGGTTTCTAATCGCATGCTGTTTTGTTCCTATAGCCTGTATCTTTGGCTGCGGTATATTGGCTATCTTCGAACTCTTCATACAGCGAAAAGAAACATAGAGAACATTCTTGGACGGAACGCGTGGAAGTGTGAAGTGCGCCTGGAGCTGAAATGGGTAAGAGAAATGAACTCCCGAAAGGGTGTCAGTGGCCGGTTAAAATCAGCGTTCTCGTCACCGACATCAAAACCTACAAACCAGATTTGAACGTGCGTGGTGGCACATCGCCCTTGCAGTGTTACTTTCAAAAAGACCGTGTTCAGATGAAGAAGGAAGGCACCATTGCCATTTTAGATTGTTATTATTCTCCAGATGGAAGAGCGTATCCGCCGTCAGACACCCCACATATTGACCTCTGGATCCGTGCAGTTGCAAAAGAATCGTGG
>Ga0182030_10027026_pt1 | contig 10349 bp, 7 predicted proteins | sample 812S3MmetaG_FD_121299 | JGI IMG/M metagenome (GOLD analysis project Ga0182030, IMG submission 121299) | Permafrost microbial communities from Stordalen Mire, Sweden - 812S3M metaG (Illumina Assembly) | ecosystem: Environmental > Terrestrial > Soil > Wetlands > Permafrost | place: Sweden... | reverse complement strand
TGCTCGTGGCCGTCGCAGCGGCATGGGTTCTGGGTGGTCCGCTGGCCGCGATCATCGTGGCGATCCTCATCGGAGTCTCGCCATACGCCACGGAAACCGCCGGGTTCGTTCTCTCGGATGCGTTTACGGCGACGCTCGCAGTCGCCATGCTGCTTCTGCTGCGGCATATGAACAGGTCAGGCGCCAGGCTCGCCGGCGCCGTGGGAGGCTTCTCGCTGCTGGCGCGAGTGACGGGCGGACTGAGCCTGATCGCTCTGCTCGCCTCGCTCGAGCGCCGCTACATCCGCACAGCGCTGCTGATGGCAGTGCCGTCGCTGGTGATCATCGCGCTGATCCAATGGGCGTTGTACGGCAGCCCCTTGGAGACCGGCTACGCGTACTGGGGCGTCACCAACCACAACTTCTCGCTGTCATTCCTGACCGGCACCACCACACGGGAGGCGGGCTTCATCTATCCGGATCTCATCCATGGGCAGCTGCTCAACTGGGTATGCCCGTGCCAGCTCGGGGGCCCCGAGGCTTCGTTCCCGAACATAGCGTTCTACCCACTCGTTCTGATTGGGATGTTCTGGATGTATTCGCCCCCATTCATACCCTTGCTGGGGCTCCTCTACGCATGGCGACACAGGCGTGACGCGATCGGACGCTACGCGCTGCTCATGACCGCACTCACACTTGCTCTCTTCGACGTCTACTTCTATCAAGCTGCGCGTTTCATGGCAGGACCCGCCACGATCCTGACCGTGCTCGCCGGCGTATGGCTGGCCGAGGTGGCTGGAAAGATTTGGGGCTCTCGCCGAAACTGGAGCACAGAGCCAGCCGCGTAGCGTGAGCACCCGCAGGCACGCGCGTGAATAGGATGCCCCCCATGAAGATCACATTCCTTGTTCCGGCCTACAACGAGTCCAGCACGATCGGCGAGGTGCTCGACCGACTCGCAGGCCTGGGTCTTGACTTCGAGGCGGTCGTCGTCGACGACGGCTCCACCGACTCGATGCCTGAGATCGTGGCCGCACGCGCAGCCGCCGATCCGCGCATCCGCCTGCTCCGCAAGCCAAACGGCGGCAAGGGCTCAGCGCTGCGACACGGCATCCCGCACTGCACAGGGGACATCGTGGTCATCCAGGACGCTGACATGGAGTACGACCCAAGCGATGTGCCAAGTCTGATCGAGCCGATCACCCAAGGCGTCGCAGACGTGGTCTTCGGCTCACGGCTTTCGGGCGGCAGGCCGCAGCGGGCCTACATGTTTTGGCACCTAGTCGGGAATCGCTTTCTCTCGCTGCTCACGGGACTTCTGTTCAATACGACCATCACAGACATGGAGACGGGCTACAAGGCGTTTCGGGCCGATGCGCTCAAGCAGCTTCATCTCACCGAGAACAAGTTCGGCATCGAGCCCGAGATGACAGGCGAGATATGCAGACGCAAGCTGCGCGTCTATGAGATGCCGATCTCCTACTACGGGCGCACCTACGAGGAAGGTAAGAACATCACCTGGCGAGACGGGTTTCGCGCCGTATACGTACTCCTGCGCACGCGCGTTCGACCGCTTCGCGCAGCGGTGTAGGCCACACCGAAACTCGGACTCAGCGGCTAGGGAACCACCAAGTCAGCCACGATCTGGCGTCCAACATAAATGGGACGCGCGCGCGTTCCCAGGCTCTTGAGAATGGCTTCCACGCGCTGGTTGGTCCGCGGCATGATCCCGCCGGCTGCCGTGTGGAATACGACGATCACTCGTTTACCTGTAAACCATTCACGCTCCAATTGCGCGTCGGTTGCGGCAGGATTGACAAATGTTCCCCACGGATCGTTGAACCGATCGCGCACCGCTTCGTTGCCGAGCGCGTAAATCTGGTTGCCCAGACCCCAGTCGGTCGTGATCACGCTTTCAACTTCAGGCGCAGATTTCTCCACCGCGTGCGAGGCCGCATATATCTCAGGCGTCCAGATCGCGCTCCAGCTGCGATCGTAGCGGTAGGCCCTGACGTAGTCTGAAGTCGCCCGCATCTGTGTCACGACCAGCAGGGCCAACGCGATGCCGACCACCGCGACCGCGGGCCACCTCAAACTTACTGGGAGCGCGGCGGCCGTCGCCAGCACGCATACCGAGAGCACAGCAGGCAGAGGCCAGAGCAGCATGATGTGGTGTGGGCCGGTGGCTTGCCGCGTGACGTCGATCCCGATCGCCATGACGACAAACAGGATCAGGAAGAATGTAGTGGCCGCCGCGCGTTTGCGCAAGCGGCTCTCAGCGTCGAAGCGACGACCGACCGACACATTGGCGATCGCGATCCCCAGGCATGCGACGAGCACGAACGGGAAGACGGTTTTGATGAGCGTTGGATGCGGAATCTGCGAGCCCGTCATATACAGGAAGACTCCAGAGCCATCCATGGTGATCCAGAACAGGTGAATGACTTCATGAATGCGCCCGGTGACAGATAGGTGTGAAGCGCTGATGGGCAGGCGCGTCGCAGGCAGGATCAGGTCGAAGAACGCGGCGACGAAGATCAACGCAAAGGTCACGATCGGCGCTGTCGCGGCGACCCAGCCGGCGCGGGCTATCTCAAGCAGCCTTCTGCCGTGCACGGCCGGCGCCGCAATGCTCAGCGCCACGATGAACCACACGTAGTCGAGCTTGTTGAACAGCCCGAGCGAGAGAGCGAGCACGAGCAGCCAGAGATACCGTGCGGAGCCGCGACGGACGAACTGGAAGTAGAAGAGCAGCGCTGTGCATCTCAACAGCGCGCTGATCACGATCGGCCCCCAGTCCGCGCGCGATACCGCACCATAGACCGGGTCGCTGGCGAGCAGCGCCGCGAGCACCAGGGCGGGCCAGCGGCCGAAGATCCTCGCGACAACGACAGCGGCGATCGTGAGCGCTGTGCCTGCCATGAGAATCGCTGGGATACGCACGGTATCGACGCTCACCCCGAAGATCGAAAAGATCGGCGCGTACAGCCAAGCCTTGAGCGCACCGATGTAGGGCATGAGCATCGTCGGTATGCCCAGCACTTCACTGTAAATGAAGCCGTGATACGCGTGGTTGGCCCCGAGCGCACCGTTCACAAAGAGGAGTTCGTCGTATTGCAGGCCTGGATCCGACAGCCCGATGCAATTCACGACCACAAACGCGACAGCGGCCAGTGCGATCGCGACTCCGATCAGCGAGTGTTCCCGCGCGGCGATGAATCCCAGCCAGTTGCCACGATCCCCCAGGGGCGCGTCTGCCTCCGTCGCCGACGCATATTGCTCAGCCAAAATTATTCGGTCCAGTTATTCCGAAACGGCAAGCTGCGCTCACCGTGGAGCAACTGCTAGCTGGAAGCACTTGCGGTGGCCCTGGCTTCAGTCTCAGACGCGGGTTGCGCAAGCAGTTCGGCGAGTATCTCTGCGCTGATGCGTGGCGAGCAGGTTCGCTCGATCAGCGCCTGCCCAGCCTGCGAGAGTTCACGCCAGAGAGCAGCATCGCGTACAACGCGAACGACCTGTGCCGCCAGATCCTCCGCGTCCTCCGCCACAAGCACACAATCGCTCAGCCCCTCAATGCCCTCGGCACCCACCGCCGTGGTGACGACTGGCAAGCCTGCCGCGAGACACTGCGTGACTTTGCCCTTGAGGCCGGCCCCGTAGTTGAGCGGCGCAACGAGGACACTGGACTGCTCGAGGAGCGGATGCAGGTCCTCCACCCAGCCGGCCACTTCCACGAACGGCGAAGCAAGCGCCTGTACCTCCGGCGGCGGATCCGCCCCCACGATCGTCAGGCGCACGTCTTGCAGCTCGCGCCTCACGACGGGCATCACATCTCGCACGAGTCGCAAAGCGGCGCCGACGTTTGGTGGATGACGGAAGCTGCCGACGAAGAGAATCCCCAGCCTGTCCTCGGGCGGCAGCACATATTGGGCGATCCTGTGGATGTTGGGAACCGTGAACAGCTTCACGCCCGGTACATCGCGTTCGACCTGAAGCCGCTCGGCATCGCTCACCACGACCGTGGCATCGCAAGCCCTCATCATCGCCAGCTCGAGCTCCCTCAGAGCGGCGGCCTTCGGCGGCAGCGCCGTGAGATCGATCTCCGTGCCTGCCGGGGCATCTGCAGGTGCGCGTTCGACGCCGGCAGCACTGCGTCGTGCCTCCCGCAGCCAATGTAGATCCACCGTGTCATAGACGACGGTGGCTCCAGGAGCGTACTCGCGCACCTTGTCCAGCCAGCGAGCGGCGGGATGGGGTCGCGAGAGAATCACCATCTCCAGGCTCGGACCGATCGTCGCGAGCTCTGCGTCCACGTTGAGCGCACCGTACATAACCTCGATGCCCATGCTCTGCAGGCGCCTCGTGTAGGGATCGCACGGGGCAAGGTTGTCGGGCATGAAGGTCACACGCGCCCCGATTTCGATCAGCGCACGCAGCACCTCGAACATGCGCAGCGACCCCGAATCGTGATCCCACATCGGGACGTGATGATCGATTACCAGTACGCGCCGCCCACGGCCCCGGTCGGCGGCGGGGCGGATGTTCACGGGCGCCGACCGGAACGCTTCGGACTCCAGCTCGTGGCTCCACTTGGCAACAAACTTCGGACGATTCTGCTCCTGGTGGCGCTTGAAGCCCGTACTCGGGTCGCTGCCGGCGGTGGCGCCCTCGACGTGCACCACTACTGCAGATGGCTCGTACATCACGCGCAGGTTGTGGGCCCGCGCCTGGAAGCAGATATCGGTGTCCTCGTAATACATCGGCAGGAACCGCTCGTCAAAACCTCCGGCCTCGCGCCAGAAATCTGCGCGCACCATCAGCGCCGCGGCCGATCCGTAGTCGGTCTCGCGGCGGTACTCATATTGGAACTTCTCAGGTGAATCCCCGCGGCCGTAGTTCACGCCCGTGCCATCGCGCCAGACGATCCCGCCCGCCTCATTCAAGCTCCCGTCGGGATAGACGAACTTGGGCGTCACCACGCCGACGTCCTCCGCCGACTCGCCGCAGTCCAACATCACCGAGAGCCATCCCTCGGTGACTTCCGTGTCGTTGTTGAAGAGAACGAGCCACTGCCCGCGCGCGAACTCCGCCCCGCGATTCATGCTTCGCAGGTATCCAAGATTCTGCTCATTGCGGACCACCTGCAACCCCGGCACGCTCTCGAGCAGCGCTTTTGTGTCCTCGTCGGCCATATCGTCGACGACGATCACCTCATAGGACACATCCACTGTGTGAAAGCGGATCGATTCCAGGCACGCGCGCGTAAGCTCGCAATGGGCGTAGACGGGTATGACGAGCGAAACCTTCGGACGCTCGAAGACCGGGAACGCGAGCGTGCGCTGCATCACGCTCGCGTCCGGCCCGTCCGTGGTGAGCATCTGCTCGCCTGCTGCTTGGGGCCGATCGGCGCCACCGCTTTCGGCGGTCGAGGGCCTGCGCTTGAACAGCAGGCGTCCCGTGAACCGCAGGCTCATCCCCAGCAGCCGCGCCGATGCGGAACCCTCGCCAAGTTTCCCGTACACGCGGCCGCGTAGGCGCTGGAACATCTGCCACGTCACCGACTCCTCGGTGAGACGGTTGAGTTTCTTCGAGACTGCCAGCTCAGCTCCCACTACCGCAATCTCGTTGCGTGCCTCCTCCAGCTCGCCGCGCAGGCAGTTGACATCCTCGGTGCGCATAGCGAGCGCGAGGTCGCGGGGTTCGACCTGCTCGCGCAGACGCTCTCTGACCGCGTGCTCCGCTCGAACACTCGCCTCATGCGCCTCGTGCAACTGGTGGCGCGCCTGCCCGAGTTCGTCGAGCGCCTCGCTCCGTGCAGCGGCAGCCCGCACCGCGTCGCCTTCCCATCGCCGCAGCAGTTGCAGGCCATAGTCCGCCAGGGTGGACCTGTCCGGGATCGCGGGCAGCGGCGCCTTGGAGGCGACGGCTACGCAGTAGAGCGCAGCGGGGTCGCCCGCCACGCGCCACTCCTCGCCGGCGCGCTCCACATAGAAGTCATTCTCCTGCAACGGAGCGCCCTCGCCCGCCGCTGGTCCCGCGAGCGAACTCAGGTGAGAGCCGGTGATCGTGCGCTGCCCCCACGTGGCGACATTGGAGAAGCGCTCGCTGAGCAGATCGGTGAATTCCGAGATCGTGAGCTCGCGCTCGTGGAATGGGTTCGGCTTCTCGTTTGACGCTCCATAGATGGGGCGATCGGGGGTCGAGACGATCACCACGCCATCGTCGCCCAGCAGGCGGGCGATTTCGTCGAGTACCAGCTCCTGTTCGGCCACATGCTCGATCACCTCGAATGCCACCACCGCGTCGAACGAGCCGTCCTCGAACGAGCTGAGCTCGAGCGCCGAGCCGACTTCATAGGTGAGGTTCCGCGCTGAGTAGTTCAGTTGGCTGTGCTGGACGGTCAGCTCGTCCAAGTCGATACCCAGTACGGAACTCGCCGCCTCCGAGAGGATCGCCGAGCCGAACCCCTCGCCGCTGCCGAGATCGAGCACACGGCGATCCGTCACGAGTTGAGCGGCCCACAGGTAGCGGTGCAGATGCTCGTATACGACCTGCACGTCCGGTGCCCAGGGCACGCAGCGCTCGCCGGTCCACTCAATCAGTCGTGGCGCACCCGCGCGACGTGGCGGAATCACAGCTCAGACCGTCCAGCGCCTTTTCGTTGCGAGCAGGCAGATGTGGCGATCACCGAAAAAACGATATCGCAGGGAACGGCAACGTTGCCGTGATAGCTTCACGCCCGATGTCGGCACTGGACGGCCATCCCCTGCTACGCGAGTCCGTGCGACGAGCGGCACAGCGCGTTTTGACGGCACTCGAGCCGGGCGACGCCCACATGCCGGCGCCCGAGGAACCCGTGGAGGACCCCGCAGATACGGACGTAGATTCGATGCCGGCGGCGGGGACGAAGCCAACGCCCGCAGACTTCGAGCGCAAGCTGCACCCCGCGTACCTGGGCGTGGAGAGGAGCACAGTCACCAACGTCCTCTACGAGCGCTTAACAGATGCAGACGTGGCTGCCACCGAGCAGCTCCTACGCGATACACCAGGCGCCTGGGAGCACTATGAGCTCGCGCCCGACGCCCCCTCCAAGCGCAACGTGCTCTTGGCGCTCGGCATGTGGCTCGGTGCGCCCGAGTTGATCGAGCGCACCGGCCTGCTCAGAGCCGAACCTCCCGAGGACGTGCACTCGATGACGCGCGGCGCCATGTCGGCCGCCGGCGGTCTATATGAGGCCGACTTCGTCGTCGACGCGCTCGCAACGGTCGGCGGCGACATGTCGCAGATCGCAACCGCTCTGGACTTCGGCTGCTCCTCCGGCCGCGTGCTGCGCCCGCTCGTGGCCGCCTACCCGGATATTCACTGGCACGGGTGCGATCCGAACGCGCCCGCCGTCGCATGGGCCGGCGAGCATCTCCCGCAGGCGAACTTCTTCGTCAGCGGCGACGCCCCGCCGCTGCCACTCCAGGACGCCTCGCTCGACCTCGCATACGCGATTTCGATCTGGTCGCACTTCGCCCCCGAGCTTGGGCTCGCCTGGTTCGAGGAGATGCGCCGCTTGATTCGGCCGGGCGGGTATCTCGTCTGCACCACGCACGGCCTCACCGCCGTTGCCCATTACGCACTCCAGGAGCTGCGCACGCCGGAGCAGTCACGAGAGATCGCAGACGCCCTCTACAGCAAGGGCTGGTGGTATGCGCCGGAGTTCGGCGAGGAGGGAGATTGGGGCGTGGTCAACCCCGAATGGGGCACCGCCTTCCTCTCGCCGGAGTGGATGCTCGCGCAACTTTGCCCGCGGTGGCGCGTTCTTGAGTTTGCACCGGGACGCAACCAGGACAATCAAGACGTATACGTGCTCCAACGCGTTTGACCGCCGCGCCAGCGGCGTTGCTAGCGTTACAAACTCTTGTCTACCACCATCCAAACAGCGCAAGCACCTGCGCGAAGCGGCGGGCGCACCGCTCCCATAGCGGTCTCCATCGACGGGGTGAGCAAGACCTTCCGGCTTCCCCACCAGCAGTACTCCACGCTCAAGGAGCGAGCGCTGCACCCTTTCCGCAGCACGACCTACGACGAGCTGCACGCCGTCAAGGACGTCTCGATCGAGATCGCTGAGGGAGAATTCTTTGGGATCGTCGGCCGTAACGGCAGCGGCAAGAGCACGCTGCTGAAGTGTGTGGCGGGCATCTACGGCGTGGACAAGGGGCGGATCTCGATCGCGGGACGCCTGTCGCCGTTCATCGAGCTGGGCGTCGGCTTCAACCCCGATCTCAACGCGCGCGACAACGTCATCATCAACGCCATCATGCTCGGCCTCAGCCGCAAGCAGGCGACCGAGCGATTCGATCGGGTGGTTGCCTTCGCCGAGCTCGAGGGCTTCATGGATCTGCGCCTGAAGAACTACTCCTCGGGCATGCTCGTGCGCCTGGCGTTCGCCACCGCGATCCAGGTGGAAGCGGAGATCCTTTTGATCGACGAGGTGCTCGCGGTGGGCGACGCGGCCTTCCAGCAGAAGTGCTTCGAGGAGTTCTTCCGCCTCAAGCGGGAGGGCCGCACGATCGTGTTCGTCTCGCACGACATGTACTCCGTCGAGCGCTTCTGCGACCGCGCGATGCTGATGGAGCACGGCAACATGGTCCAGATCGGCGACCCGCGGACGATCGGCCGCGCATACCACGAGCTCAACTTCGGCCAGCTCGCTCACGATGCGCCCGATGAGAGCCACTCGGCCAGCGGCACCGCAATCGCCGACGCCTGGTTTGAGAACGATCTCGGCGAGCGCATCACCAGCGCGGCGCAGGAGGACAGAATGAGCATGTGCTTTGAGGCACACCTCGGCGAGGATCTCGTCGAGCCCGTGTTCGCGGTCACGCTGCGCACCGAGCTTGGGCACACGATCCTCGTGGCGCGCTCCGACCAGCATGGACACTCCTCAGGGTCCTTCAAGTCGGGGGAATCGGTGATCGCCCGCTTCGCGCTGCCGAACTGGCTGACGCCCAGCCGCTACCTGCTGACGCCTTCGCTGGCTCGCGAGGGCACGGGCGAGAGCGCGCTGGCGCTGGTCGCCGACATGGCTTCCGTGATGGTGCACGGCACCGGCAGCGGCGGCATCCTGGAGCTGCCGATCGACGTTGCCCTGGAGCGGCTGTGAGCGCCGCCACAGGACTCGAGACGCCCGTCAAGCCGCCCTCGCCGGCGAGCCATCGCGTCTACGGCCCGTCCGCGCTGGGCGGCGGCGTGGAGCGCTTCTGGGCATTGACCTTCATGCTCGCGCGCACCGAATTCAAGCTGCGCTTCTTCGGCTCGATCTTTGGATACCTGTGGACGCTGGTGCGCCCGCTGCTGTTCTTCGGCGTGCTGCTGTTCGTGTTCACGAAGCTGCTGCACGTGGGCAGCGGCACGGTGCCGCACTATCCCGAGTACCTGCTGGAGTCGATCATCCTGTTCACCTATTTCCAGGAAACGACGTCCGGCTGCGTACCGAGTCTCGTGGGGCGCGAGAACCTGCTGCGGAAGGTCCGCTTCCCGCGCCTGGTGGTGCCGCTGTCGGTGGCGCTGCTGTCGCTCTTCAACCTCGGCATGAACCTCATCGTCGTGTTCCTCTTCATCCTCGGCGCCGGCATCGCGCCGACCTGGAGCTGGCTCGAGCTGCCCGTGCTGGTGGCGCTGCTCGTGATCCTCTCCACCGGCGTGGGGATGCTGCTCTCCGCCATGTATGTCCGCTTTCGCGACGTGCAGCCGATCTGGGAAGTGATCGCACAGATCCTCTGGTACGCCTCGCCGATCCTCTACACGGTGCAGTCGGCTGCCAAACACCATCTGCTCGGCCTGTCCTTCTCCCGCATCCTCGTCATCAACCCGATCGGCGCCATCATCACGCAGGCGCGCAAGGCACTGCTGCAGCCCAGCGCGCCGTCGGCCTCGCGGGCGATCGGCGGCGATCTGCGCCTGCTGATCCCGTTTGCCATCACCGCGGGGATCTTCGCCCTCGGCCTGTGGTACTTCAACCGCGAGGCGCCGCTCATATCGGAGAGGCTCTGACGATGCAGCCGAGCACAGAGGGCGAGCACGGTCTCGCCGACGAGCAGGCGGAGCTGGAGTTCCTGCGCGCTCGGGTGAGCGCTCTGGAGAGCGAACTGGTGGAGGTGCAGGCGCGCGCCGACGCCGTGGTGGCGCAGTGGCAGGAGCGTGCCTACTGGCTCGACCGCTGGCACCTGGATCTCAACGCGCTCATGCGCAAGCCCGGCGCGTCGGAGTTCCGTGCCGCATTGCGCGTCCTGCGCTCGGTCGTGCGCGCGTTCAAGCTCGCCAAGCGGCGGCTGACGAAGTCGTGAGCGCGCGCGTCTCCGTGGTGCTGCCCGTCAAGGACG
>Ga0182030_10027025_pt1 | contig 10349 bp, 5 predicted proteins | sample 812S3MmetaG_FD_121299 | JGI IMG/M metagenome (GOLD analysis project Ga0182030, IMG submission 121299) | Permafrost microbial communities from Stordalen Mire, Sweden - 812S3M metaG (Illumina Assembly) | ecosystem: Environmental > Terrestrial > Soil > Wetlands > Permafrost | place: Sweden... | reverse complement strand
TCAACACCGAAATTCCCGCTAAAATTCTCGTTTGCCCCGTCGTTGTTATTCTGTTTATTTAGTTCATTGTGCTTGTATTGGAAACTTACCAGGTCATTCATGGTAAAGCCGTCGTGACAGGTGATGAAATTAATGCTGTTCTGGGGACCTTTACCCGAACCGGTGAATATATCAGCACTGCCGCAGATGCGGCTGGCAAAGGCCCCAAGCATCCCCTCATCGCCCCGCCAGAAACGCCGGACTTGGTCGCGGTATTTGTCATTCCACTCCACCCACCGCTGCTGGGAAAAACTGCCCAATTGATAAGCGCCGGCAGCGTCCCAAGGCTCGGCGATGATCTTCACCTCTTTTAAAACAGGGTCCTGGGCTATTTTTTCTAAAACAGGGGCTTGAGCTAACAATTGCCCATTTTCACCCCGGGCAAGGATCGAAGCTAAATCAAAACGAAAACCATCCACATGCATCTCTTTGGCCCAATAACGCAACGCGGTCAATATATGCTCCTGCACTACCGGATGATTGGCATTAATGGTGTTCCCTGTACCTGAAAAATTCCTATAGACACGTTTATCGTCATCCAAAATATAATATATTGAATTATCGATCCCACGCAAAGTTAGAGTGGCCCCCAACTGGTCTGTCTCTGCGGTGTGATTGAACACGACATCGAGGATGACCTCAATGGCTACTTGGTGAAAAGCCCTGATCATTTTTTTGAACTCTTGGCCCTGCCCCCCCAACCCCTTCAAACTGCTGTAAGAAGCTTTAGGCGCCATGAACACCACAGGATCATATCCCCAATAATTTTTAAGAGATTTACCCAGAGCACTTGTTACTTGGGCGTCGTTGAATTCAAAGACAGGCATCAGTTCCAGGGCGGTAATCCCAAGCTTTTGGAAATACGGGATCTTTTCAATGAGCCCCTGATAGGTGCCGGGATGCTTTACCCCTGAACTCTTATGAAACGTCGCTCCCCGAAGATGGGTTTCATAAATAACTGTTTTTGACCAGGGGTGTTTGGGACGAAGGTCCTGTTGCCAGTCAAAATCATCCAGTGTCAGGACGCATTTAGGCATGGCACCGGCATCATCGAGCACGGAGGGCAGAGAATCTCCGTCGGGCCCGGAGGGATCATAACCCCTGGCCGCTTCAAAATTCCAATCGGGCAATTCCGTGATCGCTTGTGCATAGGGGTCTAAGATAAGCTTATTAAAGTTGAAACGATGTCCGGCCTTGGGGTCATACGGGCCATCCACACGATATCCATACAACTGACCGTCCGGGATCCCTTTGACCCAGACATGCCACACATCACCCGTGCGATTGAGGACAGGATCGAGATCGATCCCCCTTGCTGCCTTGGAGTCTTTGGCGTGATCAAAGAATTCCAGGCGTACACGACGGGCGTTGCGGCTAAAGAGGGCAAAATTCACACCCATGCCGCTTACACAGGTCCCCAAAGGCGATGGCTTACCAACTTGAATGTCTTTCATTGCCTGTTACCTGCTCCTTTTTTAGGTAGGATCATTTCCACAACAGTCCCTTGACCGGGTTGGCTGGTAAAACCGATCGAACCTCCGTGCATTCTTAATATTTGATAGCAAACCGTAAGCCCAAGCCCTGTGCCCTTGGCTTTGGTGGTGAAAAAAGGATCGAATATCCGCTCTAAATCTTCTTTTGTTATCCCCATCCCATTATCTTTGATGCAAACCTTAAGGGAATCCGTATCATGCTCGGCCATTATCTCTATCATTCCCTTTCCGTAAGGAATCGCATCGCAGGCATTATTTAGCAAATTTGAAAAGGTTTCCTGGATTTGTAAAACATCCGCTTCTATTAAAACATTTTTAATCCCTTCGATTTGTCTCCTAAAGACTATATTACCATCTGACTTTCTTTCTGCCAAATTGATACATTCCTCAAGAGTGAGGTAAACTTCAACATTCTTAAAATCGGGATTTCTCACCCGTGTATAGAACAATAGGTTATTGATTATTTGGTCACTCTCGGTTATCTTTTTGTCGATCGTCTGTAAATGACGCTCTAAGGTCGCTGAGAGCTCAGAGTCCTTTGCTTTTCTTTGGATGTTGGCTGTTGCGATCGCTATGGCAGCCAGGGGATTTCGCAATTCATGGGCAACCGTCGCGGCCAATTGGCCTATATCGGAAAGACGCTTTGTCCTCTCTAATTCCATACGGACTTTCAGCAGCTCTTCAGTCCTCTCCTTGACCAGATGTTCAAAAACCACCTTGTCCCTCTCCAGGACCTCCTGGGCTTTCTTGATCTGCGTGATATCGGCACCGGTGGTGATGAAATATTCGCCCAGAGGGACGCTGATGAACCGAAAGTGCCGGTCAAGATGAGGGAAATAATCTTCAAAAGAATATGGAACATTTTCATTAATGATCTTCTCGACGACAGGTTTGAAATGGTCCATGGCGCCCGGGCCGAAGATATCTTCCGTGGTCTTGTCCTTGACCTGCGCAAGCGATTTTCCCCAGCTTTTGAGTGTCGGGGGATTGGCGTCCACCAGCCTCCAGGTCTTGATCTGCCCCTGCTCGTCGCGGACAAGTTTCCAGAGATGCACTTCCTCGGTCAAATTCATGAACAGGTTGCGGTACTTCCCTTCGCTCAAGCGCAGCTCCTCCACGGCCTTCATGTGCTGTGACTGCAGGCGTATGGTCGTTATCCCATATGACAGGTCATTGGCCAACTCAACAAGCAGCTCAACCTCTTTGGGGGTAAAAGGATCAGGCTCTTTTGAGTATATAGTTATAACGGCAAATACCTTGCCCGCATTGATCAACGGGAGGGCTATCGAGGAGGCGTAACCCCTTTTTAAAGCTTCCTTACGCCAGAGTATATATTTAGGGTCTTTGAGCATGTTCCGGCAAATGTCAGGCTTTCCGGTGCGTATCGCCGTGCCTGTAGGACCCTGGCCGCTTGGGGCATCTTCAAAGCCTGCCTGGGCCATTGGTTGTACTGTTTTAGCATCGTCGTTTTGGACGTAACCTATCCAAACCATCGAATGTCCGCAGTCCTTGATGATTATCTTACAGACCTCGTTTAGATACTCCTCTTCATTCCTGGCATGCATCATGGCCTGGTTCGAATAGCTGATCGCTTTAAGCGTCCTGTTTAATTTCTTAAGTTCTTCCTCTATTCTTTTTCGCTCGGTGATGTCGTTAAGCGTGATAATAGCGTGCATGGCGCCATCAATAGTGACCGGGTCCGTACTGACATCAAACCAAAAACTATTTTCTTTCCCATCGGCAATGAGAACTGTGGAAGCTTCCACATGAAGCACCGGCTGGCCGGTGGAAAAAACCGACTCAAATGAATTGCGGATAGGGCACAAGCCGCAATGAGAACTCTGACCGCAAGGCAGCGCATCATTGATGGAATGCAAGCATCCCAGCAGGTCTCCGGGCTGGATATCGTGATCGGCAGGCAATTCTTTTTTTGTCCAGCGCCGGACTACGTCGTTGATCCTTTTGACCGCTCCCTGTTTATCGACCAGGATCATGCCGACATTGACGACATCAAAGATCTTTTGAAGGTTCCCCCTCTCCTGAGACAGCTTCCTTTCCAGCGAATCTCTCTGCAAATACGTTTCGCGCAATGCTTCTTGGCGCTCATAAGCCGCGGACTTGGCTTTAACGCGATGGTAAAGCTCGGCAAGTACACTCATAAGTACGCCCATGCCGATAAAAACTAACAGCCCCAGAAAATCAATAGGTGAAGAAATGACAACTTGTCCCGCTGGCAGCAGGATCCAGTATACTGTTACATAACTCGCCAATGTAGTGGCCCACAAGCCCGGCCCAAAGCCGGCCAGCATGGCCACTGTTATCACTGCAGGATAAAACGTAATATAAGCAGATAGTCCTGGCCCAAAGTGCCAGGCTAGCATGGCCCGTAACCAAAACGCCACTGCCACCGCTACAACCGGTAAGCTGTAAGGCACCACCAAGCTCAAAGGTGTCTGCGTTTGGAAGCTTGCCAGTTTTCTCCAGAAAAGTGCGCCTGTGAATTTCTTCATATTTTTATGGATAATCATTCTAACCATAACATTCATTTTTTACCAACGAAAATTATCCGCCCTAAAAGCTTCTTGCGGTTTTGAACAACTTCTTTGGCATAAGTGTCATATTCCGGACCAACGGAGCGCAAATGCGCTTCCTCAGTCTTGGCCCTCAAATAATAAACCCCTGCCAACAGGCCCCATAAAACGCAATTACGGATAATAATGATAAAATTGTCCCCGATAAAAGGGACATACATCAAGAAAAATGAGCTCAACTTACCGACATACGCCGGATGGCGCATATAAGCATACGGCCCGCAAGCCAAAATGCCCCTATGTGTTAAATTAGAGAAACGACTGCCAAATGAAATTGTAGCCCAGGCATATAATAATAAGCATAGTATGATCAAAACAGCCCAGAAAACCAGCCAATATGGATATTTTCCGAGCCACCCCCCCCAATTGCTCCCGTAAGACAAATAATTTGTACCGATAACCGACCAAAAGGGTTCATAGCAAATCAACGCGCTGACCCACCCCAGCAAGGTGGGGTCCGCAGAACGGATATGCGTATCTATTAAATTATTCGCAAATATGTACCCCACACAAACAAACGCTGTATCAATAAAGAAAATAAGATTATAAAACGTATTATAGGAGCCCACCACACCATTAAAATTAAGGGTGGAACAAGTATAATTGGCTAAATAAACGAACATTAAAGGAAGAAAATAAATCTTTATCAACCAGCCCAAAATGTGTTGTTTTAAATTTATATTTCTTAGCAGTTTGAATTTAAAACTAAAGACAGCATAGCCGATCCAATAATTAGCGTCTTCCTGTTGGTCACCTCGCGGATCTTCCCATACAATGCATATAAGGAAAAAAGCAGCCAAGAATGGCCAAGTGAGTACGATTGCCTGGAAGAAAGGTTTGTAAAAATTATCAGCATATTCGGGAAAAAGCCAATAAATGGAGGACAGGCAAAATATGGTTATTATTAAACCGAAACTCTTTAGGAATATACGCCCCGCGTCAGCCTCGCGTTGATGCGGCATTCCTATCAATCCAAAATTCCCCCGGATACACAAAAAAGCCTCGACGCCAAACATCGTAACAAAAATCATCCCGATGGTGAACGCTGCTTTCATATAAGGCGGATCACTGCTATGTGTGGTGAGCCATAAGGAGAAAAAGAACGCCCCTAATCCGCACCATCCCGGCAGCGTCGTTTTAACTAAATTTTGGGTCTTAACTAACATGGGAAAACGCCTTATACGCCGGATGTTTGTTGATCAATCTTAAGGCCTGCCGTATCAAACTTTTCCCGGGTTCTTTTCTATGCCACGGACTGGCACCGGAAGGATGCGGCAAGGGGATAACATCAAAATGATGCCCTTCATATGTCCCCTCAAACTTTTTGCCGATAACATCCACGAGTTTTTCGAATTGAAGGAATTGTTGAATGGCTAATTTGCCAACGGGGATAACTAAGGTGGGTTTTAATATTTCCAACTCACCCTTTAACCACTTGGAACAATTTTTTACTTCTTGGTCTGAAGGTGTCCGGTCACCGCCGGTGGATTTTTTGCCGGGGAAACACCGGCATACAGCGGCCATATAAATCAAAGACCGGAAATGTTCCTCATCCAGGCCCGTGGCTTCCTTAAACCACCTAAAAAGGGTCTTACCTGCTGTCCATGCAAACGGACGCCCCAGCTTGGGTTCCTTATCTCCGGGCGCCTGCCCGACCAGGACCACACGGCTCACCACCGGCCCGCCGCTGACAGGCGGCGGATTCATGTTCGGACAACTCCGGCATGCCCGTAACCGTTCAATGTGCTTAATTAGCCTTTGTTTGTTGTCCATTTAGAATCAAGCAATTCAAAATTTTAGTCGCCGTAACCTTAAGGCATTCCCAATGACAGACAAAGAACTGAAACTCATCGCGGCACCGGCAATCATCGGATTTAACAGGACACCAAAGAATGGGTATAAAATACCGGCGGCGATAGGGACCCCCAAGGCATTATAAATAAACGCAAAAAATAAATTCTGACGGATATTCGACATCACGTTCCTGCTTAGTTTCAGGGCTTTGACAATCCCATTAAGATCTCCTTTAACCAATGTGATCCCCGCACTTTGGATGGCCACATCTGTTCCCGTCCCCATGGCAACACCCACATCTGCCTGGGCCAAGGCCGGAGCATCATTAATACCATCCCCTGCCATCATCACATGGGCCCCCTGAGATTTAAATTTTTTGACAATTTCTTGTTTGCTTTTAGGATCTAATTCCGCATGCACTTCATCCATATTCAACTCTTTGCCAATCACCTCAGCGGTCTTACGGTTGTCTCCTGTCAGCATTATCACCTTGATCCCCATCTTATGAAGAGCCTCAATGGCTTGCGGGGTACTTTTCTTAATAGGATCGGATATCCCGATCATTCCAATCGCTTTTGCTTCAATCGCCACCCAAACAACGGTCTGTGCCTTTGCCTGCCATTCAATAGACTTATTCTTCAAATCTTCCGGGATATTGATCTTCTGATCTTCGATAAACTTTTGTTTTCCTAAAATAACCTTTTGTCCGTTAAGCTTGGCCCTAAGACCTCCCCCGGTAACTGATTCAAAATCTTGAACAGTTTCTGTCTTGATATTCTTTTCTTTGGCGTAACCAATGATAGCGCGACTCAGCGGATGTTCGCTGTTTTGTTCTAAAGAAGCCGCAACACTCAATAGTTGGGATCCATCCGGTCCATCATTGGGGATACAAGCCGTTACTTTAGGTTTTCCTTCTGTTAGTGTCCCTGTTTTGTCCGTTAGCAGATGAGTGATCTTCTCCGACTTCTCAATGCTTTCTGCATTTTTGATCAAAATCCCCATTTGTGCCCCTTGACCAATGCCTACCATAATAGACATCGGTGTGGCCAATCCTAACGCACAGGGACAGGCAATAATTAATACTGCCAGGGAGTTAACTAAACCGTACGCTAAAGCGGGCACAGGCCCCCAAACGCTCCAAACAACAAATGTGACAATAGAAATCAAAATGACAACCGGAACAAAATACCCGGCGGCCCGGTCTGCTAACTTCTGAATTGGCGCACGGCTACGCTGGGCTTCGGCCACCATACGTACGATTTGGGACAATAGTGTTTCCAGACCAATTTTCTCTGTCTTCATCAAAAACGTACCTGTCTGATTAATCGTGGCCCCGATCACCCTATCACCTGAATTTTTCTCTACCGGTATTGGTTCTCCTGAAATCATAGATTCATCAACAGAGGTTTTCCCATCAATAATAATCCCATCGAACGGAATTTTTTCTCCGGGGCGGACCCTCAGGAGATCTCCTTTTGCGATAGAATCAACCGGCACATCTTCCTGGGCCCCATTCCTGATTCGATGTGCATTTTTAGCAGCCAACCCCAAAAGAGCCTTGACCGCCTGCCCTGTTTGATTGCGCGCTTTGGCTTCTAATAATTGCCCCAAGATGACAAGTACCGTAATCACCGCAGCCGATTCAAAATATAGGCTGGTCTTACCATGGAACTTTAAAGATTCCGGTATTAACGTCGGGAATAAAACAGCCCCCACGCTATAAAAGTATGCCGCGCCAATGCCTAAAGCAATTAAGGTAAACATATTCAATGAACGGTTAACAATAGACTGCCAGGCCTTCCTATAAAGGAACAAGCCTGCCCATAATACAACGGGGGTAGCTAAAATAAATTGAATCCAGGCAGATATGGATGGGTTTATAGAATACGTCCCAAAGGACATTTCACTAAATGCTAAAAGGGCTATTGGGACAGTAAAAATTGATCCAATCCAAAATTTTAACGATAACACTTTAACTTCTTTGTTTTCTTGGTCTTGCTCAGTCGGATCCAGGGCTTCTAGCGGCATACCGCATTTAGGGCAATCGCTTGGGCCCTCTTTTCTGACCTCAGGATGCATGGGACAAATATAAATCCCATGGGTTAGCGCCGGCTTTGAGGTTTCACATTTTTTATGATCTGTCCCCGCCTCGAACTTTTCCTTACAGCCTGAGCAACAAAAATAATACACCTGACCATTACGCTGTGTTTTAAGAGCGGTCTTTTCATCTACTGTCATCTGACAGACCGGATCTATAGCCATCTCAATGCCTCTTATTTTATTATTGTACTATGCAGGAATCATGACTGTCATGGGCCTTACTGGCGGCCATTAAAGAAAACCTTCAGCTCTCCGGGGGATATGACATCCCAATGTTCATTAGTTGTCAGTGGTCTTGTGGCAATGACCGTAACAACATCCTTGGACGTTGTCTCTTTCTTAAAATCAACTTGCCAGTCTTTGTCGATCAAGGTAGCCTTGCCAAAGGGCGCTTTGCGAGTAATGAAATTTAAGGAGGTTGAGCAATAAGCATACAGCCTTGTGCCATCACTAAGCAAGACATTACATATACCCAATTCATTAAGTTTATTCAATAAATCTTTGATCAACCGGATCATTGTTTTGCTTGAGGGTTTTTGATTAAAACGACGGCGCAGGGAATCCAAAATCCAGCAGAAGGCATATTCGCTGTCTGTTGTACCAATTGGCTTGAAATAATTTAATTTTTTCTTTTTTATCCCTATCAAACGGCCATTATGGGCAAAGGTCCAATTGTTCCCCCAAAGCTCCCTTGTAAAGGGGTGGGTATTCTCTAAACAGACAGCGCCAATGTTGGCCCTTCGTATATGGGCTATAACAGTCTTGCTTTTAATAGGATATTCTTGTACTAAACGTGCGATTTGGGAATAAGCCCCCGCTTTGGGCTCAAGGAAGGTGCGAACACCCTTTCCTTCGTAAAAGGTAATTCCCCATCCATCTTTATGCGGGCCGGTAATACCTCCTCGCCGGATAAGACCACTAAAGCTAAAACAAACATCAGTTGGCACATTAGCACTCATCCCTAATAGTTCACACATATTTAAAGACCTCTTCTATTTTTCGTTCAAGCATGGGTACTCTTTATTAACCCGGCCCTACCTGAAAATAGCATACTATTATACGCCGAAGAACTCAAAAAGAAATCTCTTGAATTTAAAATGGGTTGATATTTAATGACCTGAAAATCAAAACCCTTGAAAGACTGCAACGATGTTAAACCTGTGTTTATTGAAGGGGCATTTGTCCCGGCGGAAGGCCTTCGTTGAAATAATATGCTGCTTGCGGCTTTTGAGAAATCAACCCCGCCCTGGCGTTTAATATTGCCTACATCCATTTCTGTTGGCCGCATGCTGATCATCGCACGATCAGTCCGCGTTAGCTCTATCACAGGTTGATGCCCATGATCTGCCGCCCCTTTGATTTTCGCGTCCAAGACGTTCACTTGTTCTTGCGCAAATCCTGTAATTTCCTTGCCCCAATCAGTCCTCATCGAATCACGATTGGGATGTGTATACCACCACCATGACCAAATAAAACCTATGGAATTTTGAAGTGAAGAATCCATGGGGAGAATGACAGTTTGCACCAAATATTTTATTTCACGTTTAAAAAAACCATCCCTTTTTTTCTCTTCAGTTTCTCTGGCACCGACGGATTTCTTAAGCCCGGCACTGTTATAATCGTCATCCAGAATTTTCATGCTCTCCTTTAAAAGAACATCAGGTTCTTGATAAAAATCATCGCCAAACAATCTTTTCCCATCTTTTAAAATATTTTCAAGAGTACCTTTTATTCCGGCCCTTGATTTTGCCCATAAAAATTCAAAACTTAATAATAGTCTAGTCGCCGGAAAAATCTTATATCTCTCAACCCACCATGCCGCCAGAAACTTACGGGTAATTACCGTATTAGCATTAGCCCTGAAGTGTAAAAATACCGAAAAATTAGCACTTGCAGCAATATATTCCCCTAAGCGATCATACCGGCGTTTTAATTGTTCCCCCTGCTGTGGTGTTATGGTCAATTTCTCTAAACGTTTACTTAAAAGATAAAGCGTGTAATCTCCGAATAGGGAGATATAAAAAAGCGCTCTGGCATCTTCCGGGCTTGGAGAATTCATCGTAGCCTTGGTGTATTTAACGGCCTTCAGGGCCCCTCCAGCATAACCATAATTAGCATCATTCCCAACAATAGCATCTAAATCATTTGTTATCTCCTCAACAGTTAAATCAGGAAGCCTGTTCCACCTCTCTACTATTATTTTCCGCCACTCTTTCAATTTATCTTGCGCAGCCTGATTATTTGGAAACACCGCTGACGGTTGGGGCATATCTAAAATCTTGCGTTTATAGGATTCCCATAAAAACCCTTCTTTCTTGACCCACGTTTGATC
>Ga0182030_10027024_pt1 | contig 10349 bp, 4 predicted proteins | sample 812S3MmetaG_FD_121299 | JGI IMG/M metagenome (GOLD analysis project Ga0182030, IMG submission 121299) | Permafrost microbial communities from Stordalen Mire, Sweden - 812S3M metaG (Illumina Assembly) | ecosystem: Environmental > Terrestrial > Soil > Wetlands > Permafrost | place: Sweden... | reverse complement strand
CGTTGCCTTACTCAGCCTCGCAGCAGCCATCATCTGCTGGAGAAAGACGATATCTATTTACGGATAAGTTCTTAAGAAAAGGCCACCTTGCAAGCAACCAGACGGGGCACATGAATTGGAGAACTGCTCTAGAAATGCCGAATCTGCTCGCTCGAAGAAGACGCACTGTGTGCAACGTGTTCACGCTCACCCGTGCGCTCCACGTGGCTTTCAAGCGAGCGGCTGACCAAGTCGCGAGATCCCAGCCCGACCGCGAGAGCAAGCGTAAGAACAATGCCTCCGAACAAGATGCCGAAGGCCAGTTCGACGATTTTCCCACCAACCTCCAGATGATCGAGCACCATGGCGGCCGTCAGAACGAGCACAAGCCACTTCACGCCCAGCGACAGAAACCGCGCGTACTGCAACTGCGCGTTTACCGCGCTGATCAAAACAGAGCGCGCAAGAAAACGGGCAATCAATATACCCGCGATCAGCAGGAACATGGCTCCCACCGCATGCGTCACGTAAGGAAGCAGCGATATCGGCAGTGCCGTCCCGGTTGCGTACGATACGTCGAAGGCTGACACGCCGATGATGAGGCCGAGAACGACACAGGCCCAGAACGAAGCGCGTGCGACGATCTCCGTGGGCGAACTTGCCGGGGTCCAGCCATCCCCACCCGGGCGGGCGAGGCGCGCATCGAATTTGATCCACGACAGACAACGCCGCAACAGCCACGAAAGCAGCATGCCGCAAAGTATGAAGATCGTCAGGGCCACAAAGAAGGCAAGAATTCCCGGCAACACTGCGATGAGCAGCGTCAGCACGCGGTAGAGCGACTGGTGCAGCGCATCGGACATGCGATGCCAGAGCGAGGCATCGTCGATAGAAACCGGAGGTGCCGATGTCGATTGACTTGCCTGAGAGATGCCTGCGATAAGGTTGTGCATGAATTTCGCTCCTCTCACCGTTGTGCCCGTTAGGGTCCGGCCGAAAGCGCAAACTGCGATTACGAGTTAAACCGGTCTGGCCAGCGCCAGCGCGCTACCAGATAGGGCTTGTCTGCTTCAAAGGCCTCGGCAACCGCTTCAATGTGGAGTTCTGAAGATGTTCCCGATGCCGTAACGTTCAAATGACTGGCGACCCAGGCAAGATAAAGTGGAATCAGCGCGCCCAGCAGGTGGCCGCGGTTAATCGTGCGCAGCCTGTAGGCGATCACGAAGTCAAAGATGATGCGCGCCCAAAGGTTTTCAGGCATGCGAAACACCTCGGCGTCGAGGACTGAAATCCGCTTCAGCGCGAGCAGCGAATTGGGCGGCAGCACGAGGGACCAGATTTCCTGCAGGTTGGAGTTGGCCAATCGAAACGCTTCAACCATTCGCGGTACATCGGCGGTCCCATCGGCCGGCGCAGCTTCGGCCATCTCCCGCCGTGCAGGCGGCAATCGCCGCGGTCGCTGCCAGAATGCCGCCTTCGCCTCAATATCGGCGAAGAGCGAACCGGTCACCGATGCAAGAATCGTGTTGATGTCCGGATCAGATGGCTGTGGCACGTCACGGGTGCCCACTTCCACTTCGTCCACTGCAAATCCAGCCACGGTCGCTTCATTGACCGGCCATAACAGGGCGTCCACCTGGTTGGCCGCAGCAAAGCGTCTACCCACGGAGGCGAGTCGTTCCGCCATGCGCATCGAGAGGCCGAGATCGATCGTCAGTGGGAAGCGCGCCCGCGTGGCAAACAGCGCTCGCGTGAGCGGATAAAGAATTGCCGAGTTGATCAATCCTGCATGGGGCGGCAGCGTGTAAAGTGGAATTGCCAGATCGATCGATCCGCTCAAAGCTGCACGGGCGACCTCACGCATGGCGTGCGGCTTCAGTGAGTCGGTGCCGGGGCCAAGCATCAGAATCGCACGCACCTGCTGCTCCCTCCCAATCTCACACGCGTGCACAAAGTCCGCCGCAGTCAGCATCCACGCAGCGCTCGACTGCGGCGCCGCAATGATGCGCAGATTCGCGGGTACGTTCGCCCCCGGTTGGTCTTGCGCCGCAATCACTACGCTTTCAACCGGGAATGCCTCCGCGACATTCGTGAGCACAGCATCCAACCGCTCGGGAGGAATCGCCGCGCCCATGACCAGCAAGTCGGCCGTCGTCTGGTCGATGGTTGACGTCACAGCGGATGTCGAGTTTTCAGTCGTCATCGATCTCAACGAGAAATCATGTTCAGCTCGGCCTGTTGGCCTGATACCGGGTCCTTGTCGGAAATTCCTACAATGTTAGGATGCCGTTCAGCGGGATGTGGAGCCAGGCGGGGCGGTTATTCAGTTCATACAGAAGCTCATAGAGCGCTTTTTCAAGCAGATAGGCGTTCAGAAGATCCTGGGATTCCTTCCCCGCAGCCAATAAGGACGGCGCAGCGCCAATCGTGTCCCGGTAAGCCCAAAGAAACATCGCAGAAGCCGAATTCTGCCACACCCGCGCCCAGCCTGCCGCATCGCCGCGGTCGGCCGTCTGCATGTCTCCGTTTCTGGCAGCAACAAAACGGTCGAGCGCGGCGGAAGAGACATAAGAAAACGACCGCATCATGCCGGCCACGTCCTTCCACGGCGACTGCTTCCGGCGGCGTTCTTCGACTGGCCGCGCGGGCTCGCCTTCAAAGTCGAGGATCACAAAGTCGCCTGTACTGGAAGCCGGCGTTGCTTCCTCGTCCCCACCTGCCCCTCCGGTCCGCAGCGTTTGCCCCAGGTGGTAATCACCATGGATGCGAATACGCTGGCCACCGGTACCGAGCGCCGCAACAGAGCGCGCTCTCGCCATCAGATCCAGCCGACGCGAAAGCAGCAGCCCCGCAGTGTCTGAAGTTGGTTCATCCAGCGTCGGAATTTTCTGCTTGAGAGCCTCCAGCGCAGCTTTGACCTGCGCTTCGATCCGTTCCGCTTCGCCCGTCAGATCTTCGCTCGTCATCGGCTCAGGCGCGAAGGCCGGCAGATTTGCATGTCCGCTGAGCGCCAGATGCATCTCGGCTGTCCGCTTGCCCAAAAGCTCCGCTGCCTCAAGCGACTGGCGCGCCCCGTGCAAAGCTTCGGGAATTGGCTTTCGTTCGCTTTGCAAGTTGGGCGTGAGCGAGTCCTCAGGAGCGGGACGATCAGCAACGCTTTCGAACCAATTCGAAAGTTGATCGAGAAACCATTGCCAACCGTCCCCCTCATTCGCAACCAATCCCTGCAGCATGGTCACGGTTGTTTTATCCGAAGCATCGGAACCAATCGAAATCTCGCCGTAAAACGGCGGAATGTGCTGGAAATGCGCCACGTCGGAAAGAAACCGCCCCATCTCAACGTCGGGATTCTCTCCAGCTTGCAGCCGTCTGTAGAGCTTCAGGATGAACTGGTTGCCGTACACGATCGACGTATTGGACTGTTCGGCCGACAAAACGTGTGAGGGCAGGTGCTGGGTTGCCAGCTCTGCCGGGAATGCGATGGAAGCGCGTGCCTCCAACCGATCTCCTTTTAGAAATTGATCGCTCGTGGATGGAGTTTCGCCGGACTTCAGCCGCTGCGCACCCGCCGGTTCGCTATTGGCGGTGTCCCCCCGCGCTGGCTGTGCTGCTTCGCCGGGCTGCGCGCCGAGTGGCGCCGGTGACACGATCGTGTCTCCTCCCACCATTGCCGGTCCCGCCATTGATGGTCCCGCCATTGCCGGAGCTGCCGCCGGCCCGCCCCTGTCATGTCCGGCAGTCGACGCGCCGAGACGACTCGTTAGCTCCGGAGCAATCTTCGCGCCGCTCGCCATAGCGGGTGTTCGGTTGCGGGCGATCAGCTGCAGTAACTCATGGCGAAAGTCCTCGCGCGCTGTCGCATCATGCAGAATGGCTGCCCCTGCCTCTGTCGTCAACCGTGTGATTACACTCTGCGGCTTGTCGACTAAGATCCTATCCATCTCCGCGCCAGTACTGATCGCGAGCGGTATCTGGTAAGTGTCGGGAGCTCCGCTGAAGTAGGCCACATCAAAGAAAAATAACGCCGGGGGAATCGCCTTCGCACTCGAGGCGGCAGGACTTGTCGCCTCGGTCGCGCCGTCTCGATTAAGCTCCGCCCAATGGCGAACGCGTATGGACTCGATCGTTCGCGTCTTGGCTCCAAACCAGCGCTGTCGCGGCAGCCAATCCACCAGCACCGGTTCCAGAATTGCTGTCTCTGCGTCCCTGAGGAACGCGGCCCAACTCGTCGCCAGCGCCAGAGGCGCCGGCTCGCGCTCCGGCGCCACGGCATCCTCAGCCGCATTGCGCAGCTCGGGCGCTGCTTTGCTGTCGACGGTCGGCTGCTGCAGCTCCAGCCAGAGAAAAGTATAGGGCGCCAACGTGAGTAAGTACGGCTCCTTGGTAATGCGGGGGAACGAAACATAACCAGTCATCTCCACCGCTTCAAAGTCTGCGAAGTTGGCAAGATCGAGCGTTACGGCCTGCGCAAATCGGCTCAAGTTCGCGACGCACAGCACCGTCTCGCGAAATCCATCGCCCTGATCCAGCTCGCGCAGATAGGCTAAAATCTTCCGATTCGTCGGGTTCAGAAACGTGAGTGTTCCGCGTCCGAAGACCTGAAAGAGCTTGCGTAACGCGATCATGTTGCGCGTCCACTGCAGCAAACTCGACTGGTCGCTCAGCTGCGCTTCCGCGTTGATCGCCTGGTAGCCGTAAATCGGATCCATCACAACCGGAAGATAAAGCCGCGCGGGATCGCATTTCGAGAATCCAGCGTTGCGGTCCGATGTCCACTGCATCGGTGTGCGCACGCCGTTTCGGTCGCCAAGGTAAATGTTGTCGCCCATTCCGATCTCGTCGCCGTAGTACAAAATCGGCGTACCGGGAAAACTCAGGAGCAGTGAGTTCAACAGCTCGATGCGACGCCGGTTGTTATCCACCAGCGGCGCCAGACGCCGCCGTATTCCGACGTTGATGCGCATGCGCGGGTCGGCCGAATACGCAAAGTACATGTAGTCGCGCTCGTCGTCGGTCACCATTTCGAGCGTAAGCTCATCGTGGTTGCGGAGGAAAAGACCCCACTGGCAGGTGTCGGGGATGGGCGGCGTCTGTGCCATGATGTCGGTGATCGGCAGCCTGTCCTCCTGCCGAAGCGCCATATAGATTCTCGGCATCAATGGGAAGTGAAACGCCATGTGGCACTCATCGCCGTCGCCAAAGTACGGGCGCACATCGGCGGGCCACTGGTTGGCCTCCGCGAGAATCAGGCGGTTGGCATAGTCCGCGTCGATGGCCGCACGGAAGAGCCGGACGGCCGCGTGGGTCTCGGGCAGGTTCTCGCACGACGTTCCTTCCCGCTCGCAAAGGTACGGAATTGCGTCCATGCGCAGGCCGTCGACCCCCATATCGAGCCAAAAGCGCATCGCCTTCAGTATTTCGTCAACTACCTGAGGGTTGTCGTAGTTCAAATCAGGCTGATGCGAAAAGAAGCGGTGCCAGTAGTACGCCTTGGCCGTCTCGTCCCAGGTCCAATTTGATTTTTCCGTGTCGGTAAAGATAATGCGCGCGTCCTTGTATCGCTGATCACTGTCGGACCACACATACATGGCGCGCTGCGGCGAACCAGGAGGAGCCAGACGCGCAGCTTTGAACCACGGGTGCTGGTCGCTGGTGTGATTCACTACCAGTTCGATTATGACCTGCATATTGCGTTGATGCGCCGCACCAAGGAACGCTTTGAAGTCGTTCAGTGTTCCGTAGGCGGGGTTCACATCAACATAATTGGAGATGTCGTAGCCGTCGTCCCGCCCCGGCGACGGGAAGAAGGGAAGAAGCCAGATGCAGGTAACGCCCAGGTCCTGCAGATAGTCGAGCTTTGTCAGCAACCCTGGAAAGTCGCCGATCCCATCGCCGTTCAAATCGGAAAATGCGCGCACATGCAGTTCGTAGATGATTGCGTCTTTGTACCAGAGGGGATCTGTTGCGCTGGCGGTTTTTTTCACGCTTTGGCTCTCCGTACGATTCCCATGCTGTTAGAGCAGTTCTCCAATTCATGTGCCCCGTCTGGTTGCTTGCAAGGTGGCCTTTTCTTAAGGAAAAGTCCACTTATCATCCTGCTTCCGGTGTACAGCAATTGGAGAACAGCTATAGTCTCTCAACGTTTTTCATTGTAGGCGGCTTGCGCTGAAGGTGTGCGCAACCGCCCCAGCGCCACGCGGCGCGCCTGCCCAGGCAGTTCTGTCGCTGCGTCCGCCCAACCAGCTGTATTCATTAAAGATGCGTGGTTGATCCTGCGGGTTGGCGAGACCTGATTGCGCAGCGTCCGGGAATTCCGCATGCAGTACAACAGCCGTGCGGCAAATGCGCATCGTAGCCCTATATGACACACACATTATTGCCGGGAAGGCCTCACCCCCTGGGACCAACCGCATACAAACGAGGCACAAACTTCGCCCTCTTCTCCGAGACGGCGACACGCGTGGACGTCTGCCTGTTTGACGATGAAGGGCAACAAACCGAATCCATCTCATTGCGCGAGCGCACCGCTTTCGTGTGGCATGGATTCATCAACGGCATCAAGCCCGGCCAGCTCTATGGCTTTCGCGTGGATGGTCCATGGGAGCCGCAGCAGGGCCATCGTTTCAACCACAACAAGCTGCTGGTCGATCCATACGCAAAGGCGATCTCCGGCGACGTAGATTGGAAGCAGCCCATCTTCCCCTACGACGTGACTTCCGGCGATTCCAGCCTGATCGACACGCAGGACAGTGCCGCCGGAATGCCGAGATCGGTGGTCATCAACACCAGCTTCGATTGGGCCGGCGACTGTGCACCGGAGACGCCCCTTGCTGATTCAGTCATCTACGAAGCCCACGTACGCGGATTCAGCATGCGCAATCCCGATATTCCCGAGCGATTGCGTGGCACCTATGCAGGCCTCGCGCACCCAGCCAGCCTCGCGTACTTGAAAAACCTCGGCATCACCGCGATTGAGCTGCTGCCCGTGCATCATTTCATCGACGAAGGCCATCTCGTCGAACGCGGACTGCGCGACTACTGGGGCTATAACACGCTGGGATACTTCGCGCCGATGTCGCGCTACAGCGCGTCCGGCGATCGCGGCGGCCAGGTGCGCGAGTTCAAGCAGATGGTGCGCGCCCTCCACGCCGAGGGCATCGAGGTCATCCTCGACGTGGTTTACAACCACACCTGCGAAGGCAACCACCTGGGCCCCATGCTGAGCTGGAAGGGTGTGTGCAACACCGCCTATTACCGGTTGATGGAAGACGACCCGCAATACTACATGGACTACACCGGCACCGGCAATACCCTCAACGTGCGCCAGCCCCAGGTGCTTAAGATGATCATGGACTCGCTGCGCTACTGGGTTACCGAGATGCACGTGGATGGATTCCGGTTCGACCTGGCAGCCACACTGGCGCGCGAACTGCATGATGTGAGCCGGTTGTCTTCGTTCTTCGACACCATTCATCAGGACCCCACTCTGGCCGAGAAAAAGCTCATCGCCGAACCGTGGGACGTGGGCGACGGCGGCTATCAGGTGGGCCAATTCCCGGTTCTGTGGGCAGAATGGAACGGCAAATACCGTGACACCGTGCGCCGCTTCTGGAAGGGAGATGGCGGTATGCTCTCCGACTTCGCCTATCGCCTCACCGGCTCCAGCGACCTCTACCAGTACGACGGACGCAAGCCCTATGCAAGCATCAACTTCATGACCGCGCACGACGGCTTCACGCTATGCGACCTGGTCAGCTACAACAACAAACACAACGAGGCCAACGGCGAAGAGAATCGGGATGGAACGGACAACAACGATTCCTGGAACATGGGCGCCGAAGGCCCCACCGACGATCCCGCCATCAACACCATGCGCGAGCGCCAGGTGCGCAATCTGCTGGCCACGCTGATGCTCTCCCAAGGCGTTCCCATGATCAACGGAGGCGACGAGTTCGCGCGTTCCCAGCAGGGCAATAACAATTGCTACTGCCAGGACAACGAACTGACCTGGTTTGACTGGAACTTCGATGAACGCCGCAAGCGCTTGCTCGACTTTACCTGCAAGCTGGTCCACCTCCGGCTGGCGCACCCCAATCTGCACCGCAGAAAGTTCTTCCAGGACCGCGAAATCCGCGCCAAAGGCGAGGGCACGCTGGTGGGCGTCATCCGCGATGTGACCTGGTTCAATTCCGACGGCAACGAGGTATCGGACGAAGCGTGGTCGACCGGCTGGACCCGCGCCGTCGCCCTGCTGCTGAACGGGAAGACGCTGCAGGTGAGCGACGAAAATGGCCGGTGGGTGGTCGACGACAGCTTTCTGCTGCTGGTAAACGCAGCCGACCAGGGCGTCGAGTTCATTCTGCCGCCGCCTCCCAACGGCAAACCCTGGTGCACCATCCTCAACACTGGAAACATCGAGGATCCCTTCGTGAAATCACTCCCTGGGGACAAGGTCATAGTCGGCCCTCGCTCGCTCAACTTGCTTGGCGACTGATGGAGCCGCTGCCTGGCGCTGGAGAAAAACCGCATCGGCTCTCCGCAGCTCAAACGACGGAACACGAACGCCAGGAGATTCTCGTCCTCGTAGTGCAGGAGTGGAAGTTCTATAGCACAAGAGCGTTCGCCCCTACGGTGTCCATCTAGCTGGCTATGAAGGATCGATCGTCCACAAATTCCACTCACTATGAGGATTAGAATCCAACCTCCTGCTCTTGAGCGATAACCGGCCAAGGAATTGCCATTTTGGCGCGATTCAGCGATACTAATCCTGGGGACGAGAGGAGATGCCTGTGGATGCCCAAATCGTCCCAAACAATTGATGAAATTGTACTTGCCTGAACAAGCCAATCAACATCTCTGCTGGCGAGCAAAGGCGGGCAATTCGAATTGAGCCGACCGGAAACCTGGGTTTGCTATCAATTTCTTATCCAAAGTCCGGCCTTCGATTTCCCGGCAGGTTTTTGATCTTCAAGGCGCTATCGTCTAGGGGTTAGGACGTGAGATTCTCCTGTCGCCGCCCTCAGCAACTCCTCTAAAATCAAGCAATTACATCAAAATAATAGACTTATATCGTGAATCTCCATGCGACCAAATTCTGCCGAAAATGCACCAAGATTGCCACTTTTAGGCAATTTTCGCGGCCTCTGCTAGTAAATAGTGCTAGGAAAAACGAGGCCGAAATGGATCAGTGCACCCTTAAACTTTCTAGTGCTAGTGCTAGTAAGCGTGCTAGGAAGCGCGGTCCGATTGGGTACCTCACAAGAGTTCAGTCGAGCAGAAAGTCGACGATGTCCGAGATCCAAAGGCGTGCCCGCGTCCTACCAGCGCGCTGGAGAACCCAACTTACTAGCCAATACCTTTGGTTGAAGTTCACGGATGGACTAGGTTCGGAAAACATCGGGACTGATCTTCGCGAGCGAATAGGACGTACTGCGCCCCCCAGACGAATCCTTCATCAGTACGCCCTTGTCGATTAGATCCTCAACATCGCGCAGCGCGGTATCCTGCGAACACTTCTCAAGCTTGGCCCATTTCGAAGAAGTGAGCTTGCCATCGAAGTCATTCAATAGCCTGTTGATCATGCTGCGCTGCCGCTCGTTGAACTCCGTTTCGGCGAAGCGATCCCAGAAGCGGGCCTTGTTGAGCACCGCGGCCAGGATGGTCTCCGCGTGGTCGAAGGCGCGCCCGAGACATGCCAGAGACCATTCGAGCCAGGGCGTAATATCGAGATCACCTTTTTGCGTCGCTTCGAGGATCTCGTAGTAAGCTTTCCGTTCCTGCTGAATCTGGGCCGACATGCTGTAGAAGCGTTGGGGGCTGCGTTCTGAACGCGCCAGTACCATATCGGCAATCGCGCGCGCTATTCGCCCGTTGCCATCCTCGAATGGATGAATGGTGACGAACCACAGATGCGCTACACCTGCCTTGAGCACGAGGTCGGTCGAACTTTCCTTTTCAAACCAGTCCAGGAACTTCTTCATTTCCCCGCGAAGGCGGCCGGCAAGTGGGGCTTCATAATGAACTCGCTCCTTGCCAATTGGCCCTGAAACGACTTGCATGGGGCCGTTTTTGTCATTGCGCCAAGCGCCCACGTTGATTCGCGACATTCCGCTTCGGCCAGTCGGGAATAACGCGGCGTGCCAGTCGAACAAGCGCTGCGCCCTCAATGGCTGATCGTAGTGCTGAGTTGCATCCAGCATCATTTCAACAACACCCTCGACATCACGGTCCGCGGGCGTCAGGCCGCTGATGTCGATTCCAAGCCGGCGTGCGATCGAGGAGCGCACTTGGTCCCTATCGAGCTTCTCTCCTTCAATCTCGCTCGATTTGAGGACATCCTCGGTTAGGGTGTTCAACACGGCTTCCTTTCG
>Ga0182030_10027023_pt1 | contig 10349 bp, 10 predicted proteins | sample 812S3MmetaG_FD_121299 | JGI IMG/M metagenome (GOLD analysis project Ga0182030, IMG submission 121299) | Permafrost microbial communities from Stordalen Mire, Sweden - 812S3M metaG (Illumina Assembly) | ecosystem: Environmental > Terrestrial > Soil > Wetlands > Permafrost | place: Sweden... | reverse complement strand
TTCGTCGAACTCGCGCGTCGAAAAGCCGTCGCCGCCGCCTATCGGGGCCCTATGACGCGCCTCGACGACGCGGTCAATCAAGCTCTCGTCCTCGCGATTGTTGATCTCAGCCATCAGCGCTTCGATCTCTTGGGCCTCGATGGATTCGGATTCGAGCAGCAGATCGGCGATCTGGCCGCTGCGGGTGCGCAGCCTGTGCGGCGTGTAAGGCGGCAGCGCGACGAGGCGGCGGGGGCGCCAGGGCTGGCCGGCGAACTCGATTTCCAGATCGCTTTCGAGGGCGGCGTAAATCGCGACGGCGCCGAGGCAGCGCGTCTTCATCGAATTGCCGACGAGGCCGCTGTAATACAGCCGGTCGCGGCCGATCAACATCCGGCTCGGCGCATCGCCGATGGCGCCCGCGTGTCCTCCCATGCCGTTCGACCTCCCTGTCGCGCCGGTTTTATCCGGAGACTTGTCGAAGCCTCGGCCTATGTCAACCGATGAGCCGGGGCGGTAAAGGAGACCATGCCCCGGCTGATTCTCACGCGACTGCTCGCCCTGGTCCCGACGTTGTTGCTCGTCCTCGCGCTCTCGTTCGCGCTGATGCGGCTGGCGCCGGGCGGGCCGTTCGATCAGGAGCGGCCGCTCGATCCGGCGGCGATGGCGCGGCTGCGCGGCGTCTATGCACTCGACGCGCCGCTCTGGCGGCAGTTTCTCGATTACGTCGGCGCGCTGGCGACGGGCGATTTCGGCCCGAGCCTGAGCTGGCGCAATTTTACGGTCGCCGAACTGTTCCGGCAGGGCTTGCCTGTCTCGGCGACCTTGGGCGCTTGCGCCCTGGGCATCGGTTTGCCGGTCGGCGCGGCGGCGGGCCTGTTTGCGGCGGCGCGTGCGGATTCGGCTGGCGACTGGCTTATCAGCGCCATCGCCAATCTCGGCGTCATGGTCCCGAGCTTCGTGCTCGCGCCGCTGCTGCAGCTCGTGTTCGGACTCTGGCTCAAATGGCTGCCGGTCGGCGGGTCGGGCGATCTGCGCCATTACCTGCTGCCGGTCGCGGTGCTCGCGGCCCCGCAGGTCGCCGCGGTCGCGCGCCTGACGCGGCGCGCCACGGCCGAGGCGTTGCAGGCGCCGAGCCAGGTGACGGCGCTCGCCTTCGGTCTGCCCGAGCGCGTGCGCTTGGGAAGGGCGTTTCGGGCGGCGCTGCTGCCGCTGCTGTCTTATACCGGACCGGCGGCGGCCTCGGTGATGACCGGCTCCATCGTCGTCGAGACCTTGTTCGGGTTGCCCGGCGTCGGGCGATATTTCGTGCAAGGCGCGCTCGACCGCGACTACACCGTGAGCCTCGCCGCGGTGCTGCTCGCCGCCAGCGCCGTCGTGGTCCTGAACTTGGCTGTCGACATCGCCTATCTGTTCGCCGATCCGCGTGTGCGCGGATGACGTTAGCGCGCAGTCTGGGGCTCGCGCTGCTGACGCTCGTGGCGGCGTTTTCGCTGCTCGGCCCGCTCGCGACGGGGCGCGAGTTTGGTCGCGTCTACCCCGATTACGTGCGTGCGGCGCCCTCGCTTACGTCGCATCCCACGCAAGCCGAAGCCAGAGCCGCCCTCGACCGGATCGCCGGCCGGATGCGCGCGAAAGTGCGAGAGATCGCCTTCGAGGGCGACGGCGCGCATGTCCGGCTCGAAGCCGACAAGCCCATCGACCGGCGCGCGCTGGTCTATTTCGAGCGCTCGGACGCCTTCGGCCCGGCGCGTCTGCTGCAGAGCGCGCCGGACGGCCGCAGCCTGGAAATCGTCGCGCCGCTGAAGCCGCTCTGGCTGCCGCTCGGCGCCGACGTCAACGGTCGCGATCTCGTCGAGCGGCTGATGCTCGCCGGGCGCATCTCCCTGCTGGTTGGCGCCTTGGGGTCGGCGGTGGCTTTGGGAGTCGGCGTCGCCTATGGCGGGATCGCCGGCTACGCGGGGGGCAAGACGGATTTCGCGATGATGCGCGTCGTCGATGCGCTCTACGCGTTGCCGTTCATCTTTTTCGTGATCCTGCTCACCGCGTTCTTCGGCCGCCAGTTCGTGCTGATCTTCATCGCCATCGGCGCGGTGGAATGGCTCGACATGGCCCGCATCGCGCGCGGCCAGACCCTCAGCCTCAAATCGCGCGAGTTCGTGCTCGCCGCCCGTTCGCTCGGCGTGACGCCGGGAACGATCCTGCGCCGTCACATTGCGCCCAATATCGCCGGCGTGGTGCTCGCCTATCTCGCGGTGCTGGCGCCGCGGGTGATCCTGGTCGAGAGTTTTTTGTCGTTCCTCGGGCTTGGCGTGCGTGAGCCGCTGACCAGCGTCGGGGTTCTGGTGGCGGACGGCGCGCGGCATCTGCAGGACGCGCCGTGGCTTCTGATCGCGCCCGCGGTGTTGCTGATGACGCTGCTCTATGGCCTCGCGCTCGCCGGAGAGGGCGCGGCGGATTTGCGCCGCGGGAGCTGAAGTGCTTTTCGCTATCGAAAACCTCAGCGTCGACTATGGCCCGACATCGGCCGTACGCGGCGCGTCGCTGCGGGTGGACGCGGGCGAAGTCGTCGCGCTGGTCGGGGAATCCGGTTCGGGCAAGACCCAGACGCTGCACGCCGCGCTCGGCCTGCTCGGCCCTGCCGCGCGCGTCGGCGGATCGGCGCGTTTTCGCGGGGCGGAGCTGATCGGCGCGCCGCGCGCCGCGCTCGACCGGCTGCGCGGCGACCGCATTTGCCTCGTGTTTCAGGAGCCGATGACTGCGCTCGACCCGTTGACGCGCATCGGCGCGCAGATCGCCGCGCCGATCCTCGCCCACGGCGGCGCCGCGCGCCCCGGCGATTTGCTGGAGGAGGTCGGCGTCGCGGGCGGCGCGGGGCGCGCGCGCGACTATCCGCACCAGCTCTCCGGCGGCGAGCGCCAGCGGGTGCTGATCGCGATGGCGCTCGCCAATCGGCCGGACCTGCTGATCGCCGACGAGCCGACGACCGCGCTCGACGCCACCGTGCAGAAGCGCATCCTCGACGGGCTGGAGGAGCGCCGCCGCGCGCTCGGCCTCGCCATGATCCTGGTCACGCACGATCTCCGGCTCGCGCGACGCTACGCCTCGCGGCTCTATGTGATGCAGGCGGGACGCATCGTGGAGGAAGGCCCGACGGCGGCTGTGTTCGCAGCGCCGCGCGAGACCTACACAAGCAGCCTCCTCGCCGCCGAGCCGGTGCGGGCGCCGCGCGCCGGCGGGCCGGAGACGGCGGAGGCGCTGGCCTGCCAGGGGCTGCGGGTCGCCTACGGCCGCAAGCTCGCGGTCGCCGGCGTCGACCTCACGCTGCAGCGCGGGCGGACGCTCGCCGTCGTCGGCGAATCCGGCTCCGGCAAGTCGACGCTGGCGCGGGCGCTGCTGCGGCTGCAGCCGTGCGAGGGCGAAATCCGCTGGATGGGCCGCCCGGTCCAGCGCCTCGGCGGCGGCGGGCTGCGGCGGGCGCGACGCCAAGCGCAGATCGTGTTTCAGGACCCCTACGGGGCGCTGTCGCCGCGCCTCACCGTGGACGAGATCGTGACCGAAGGCTTGCGCGCGCAGGGCAAGCGCGATGACGCGGCCTCGGCGCTCGCGGCGGTCGGGCTCGACCCGGCGCTGGGGCGTCGCACTCCGGACGCCCTGTCCGGCGGCCAGCGCCAGCGCGTCGCCATCGCGCGGGCGCTCGCGCTGGCGCCGGCGGTGCTGGCGCTCGACGAGCCGACGTCGTCGCTCGACCGGGCGGCGCAGCGCGGGATCGTCGATCTGCTGTTGCGGCTGCAAACCGAGCGCGGGCTCGCCTATCTGTTCGTCACCCACGATCTCGGCCGCGCCCGCGCGCTCGCCGACGACGTGCTCGTGATGCGGGAGGGGCACGTCGTCGAAAGGGGGACTGCGGCGGAGGTTTTCGCGCGGCCCGCTAACGGCTATACGCGGGAGTTGATCGAGGCGGCGGATCTTTAGGCCCCCGGGAGGAAACATGTCGCATTTCGCGCTCAACGAAGATCACATCGCCATCCGCGACATGGCGCTCGCCTTCGCGCGCGACAGGATCGCGCCGCACGCGCTCGAATGGGACGAGAAGAAGCACTTCCCCGTCGACGTGATCCGCGAGACGGCGGCGCTGGGCCTCGGCGGAATCTACGTGCGCGAGGACGTCGGCGGCTCCGGACTGACCCGGTTCGACGCCGCGCTCGTGTTCGAGGCGCTGGCGACCGGCTGCCCGGCGATCTCGGCCTTCATCTCGATCCACAATATGTGCGCCTGGATGATCGACCGCTTCGGTAGCCAAGCGCAGCGCGAGGCGTTCCTGCCGCGGCTCATCTCGATGGAGCGGCTCGCCTGCTATTGCCTGACCGAACCCGGCTCGGGCTCGGACGCCGCAGCGCTCAGGACCCGCGCCGTCCGCGACGGCGACCATTACGTGCTGAACGGGCAGAAGCAGTTCATCTCCGGCGCCGGCAACGATTACGATTTCTACGTCGTCATGGTTCGCACCGGCGAGGACGGTCCGCGCGGGATCTCGACCTTCCTCGTCGAGGGCGGCACGCCTGGCCTCAAGTTCGGCGCCAACGAGCGCAAGATGGGCTGGAACGCCCAGCCGACCCGCGCGGTCATCTTCGACGATTGCCGCGTGCCGGCCGCCAACCGGCTCGGCGAGGAGGGCGTCGGCTTCAGAATCGCGATGGCCGGGCTCGACGGCGGCCGGCTCAACATTGGCGCCTGCTCGCTCGGCGGCGCGCAGTCCGCGCTCGACAAGGCGCTCGCCTACATGAAAGAGCGCAAGGCGTTCGGCAAGCGGCTCGACGAGTTCCAGGCGCTGCAGTTCCGCCTCGCCGACATGGCGACGGAGCTGGAGGCCGCGCGCACCCTGCTGTGGCGCGCCGCTGCGGCGCTCGACGCCAAGGCCCCGGACGCGACACGGCTCTGCGCGATGGCGAAGCGGTTTGCGACCGATACGGGTTTCCAGGTCGCCGACGGCGCGCTGCAGCTGTTCGGCGGCTACGGCTATCTCGCCGACTACGGCGTCGAGAAGCTCGTGCGGGATCTCCGCGTGCATCGCATCCTGGAGGGCACGAACGAGATCATGCGGCTGATCGTGGCGCGGGATATGGTGGGACGGTGAGGAATGGAGCCGTATGCGACCACCAAGGTGGATCACTCCAAGCACTCACTGCTTCGGGAGTTGATCGTCGAGCACTTATTCGTAGGTGAAGCCCTGCGGAGGCTGTGGCGGGTCGGCGTATCCGATGTGGAGGTTCTTCGCTCGGAAACTGATTCCTTCGGCTATGACCTGGTCATGAGCCGTCAGGATTTTGTCCGTCACATTCAATTAAAATCCAGCAAGGTTGACGGAAAAGCCGATTCACAGAAAATCAGCCTGACTTTAGCTGAGAAGCCGAGTGGTTGCGTGATCTGGATTCTCATCACCGAAGGGCTGCTGTTCGAATCTTTTCTTTGGTTCGGCGGCAAGCCCGGCATGCCGCTTCCTTCGATCCAGGAGATGGTGGTTGCAAAGCACTCAAAGGGCGATGGGGTAGGAAAGAAAAATCATCGAACTAAACATCGCGAGGTGAAGCGCAGAGAGTTCGAGAAACTTTCGTCGCTCGACGAGGTGCTAAACAAACTCTTCGGCTTGACGCTATAGGCTCGTTCGCGCCCAAACCCGCGTTCACAAACCCGTCTCGATCTCGACGCCCATCGCACTTGCCGCCGCGACAAGCCGCTTGTCGTAGGACGCCAATCGAAAGCTTTGCCCGTTCGCGCGCAGATAGTGCATGGTGGCGAGATGCAGACCGTCGAGCGTCTTCACGGGGACGGGAAAAGGCTGGAGCGCACGGGCCAAAGCGGCAGGGGAAAGATCGATGAGTTCGACGTTGTCGATGAGCACGCGAGCACTATAGGCGCGTCGCAGTAGGTCAGCGCGCTGATTGACGCGGTTCATCACTTCATATTCGAGCAGCCGGCTTGACGTAAATCTTTGCAACCAGAACGCGTCAGAAGGCGAGTTGGCTTCGGTGAAGACGCGCGATAGCACGACCGAAGAATCCAGGTAGATCAACGATCTTCCCGATCCTCTTCAATCTCGCGCATCAACTCTTCGAAAGTCATGAGCGGCGGGAGGCGGGGCGGCGGCTCGGTAAAGCGATGCTTCGCCGGCGTCACGATCCCCTCGCGGATCATCCGCGCCCAGTTCCGCGCCGCCTCATCGCCCTGCTCTTCGGGCGGCGGCGGACGCAGTTCGGCGACCACGCGGTTTCGGTCGGTCACAAGAATCGTTTCTCCGGCCGCTACGGCGCGCAGATGCTTGCTGAGTTCGTTCTTCAGAGCTTTGACGCCGACCTTGCGCATCGGCGGAAGGTAGCTACCGGTAGCTACTCAGTCAACCGAACACCCGCGTGAAGATCGCGTCCACGCCCTTGAAGTGGTAGCCGAGGTCGAACAGGTCTTCCAACTCGGCCTCCGACAACGCCGCGCGCACGTCGACATCCGTCTTCAGCAGCGTGAGAAAATCCCCCTCCCCGCGCCAGACCGGCATCGCGTTGCGCTGGACGAAAGCATAGGCGTCCTCGCGCGAGACGCCCTTTTGCGTCAGCGCGAGCAGCACGCGCTGGGAGTGGATCAGCCCGCCTAGCCGGTCGAGATTTCGGCGCATGTTCTGCGGATAGACGAGGAGCTTGTCGACCACTCCCGCCAGCCGCGCCAGCGCAAAATCCAGCGTGATCGTGGCGTCTGGCGCGATGCCGCGCTCGACCGAGGAATGCGAGATGTCGCGCTCGTGCCAGAGCGCCACGTTTTCGAGCGCGGGCGTCACGGCGCTGCGCACCAGCCGCGCCAGTCCCGTGAGGTTCTCGGTCAGCACGGGGTTGCGCTTGTGCGGCATCGCCGACGAGCCCTTCTGCCCTTCGGAGAAGAATTCCTCCGCCTCCAGCACCTCGGTGCGCTGGAGATGGCGGATCTCGGTCGCGAGCCGCTCGACCGACGAGGCGACGACGCCGAGCGCGGCGAAGAAGGCGGCGTGGCGGTCGCGCGGGATCACCTGGGTCGAGATCGGCTCCGGCTTGAGACCGAGCTTGGCCGCGACATGCGCCTCGACGCGCGGATCGATGTTGGCGAAGGTGCCGACAGCGCCCGAGATCGCGCAGGTCGAGATCTCCTCTCGCGCCGCTTCCAGACGAACCCGCGCGCGCTTGAACTCGGCGTAGGCGCCGGCAAGCTTGAGCCCGAAGGTCGTCGGCTCGGCGTGAATGCCGTGCGAGCGGCCGATGGTCGGCGTCAGCTTGTGCTCGTAGGCGCGCCGCTTCAGCGCCTCCATGAGCTTGTCCACGTCGGCGATGAGGATGTCGCTGGCGCGCTGCAACTGCACCGCTAGGCAGGTGTCGAGCACGTCGGAGCTGGTCAGCCCCTGATGCACGAACCGCGAATCGGGGCCGATGAACTCGGCCAGATGGGTCAGAAAGGCGATGACGTCGTGCTTGGTGACGCGCTCGATCTCGTCGATCCGCGCGACGTCGAAGGCGACGCCGCCCGCCTTCTCCCAGATCGCCTGCGCGCTTGTCCGAGGGATGGCCCCGATCTCGGCGAGGGCGTCGCAGGCGTGCGCCTCGATCTCGAACCAGATGCGGAACCGCGTCTCGGGCGACCAGATCGCGGTCATTTCCGGACGGGAGTAGCGAGGTATCATGCGTTCCTCTTAGAGGCGCGCGCGGCGCCCGAAAGCAAGACGGCGTCCGGAGCCTCCGGACGCCGTCTCTCTATAGCGAAAAAACTGTGCTTACAGCAGGTCGTTGGTGAACACGCCGACCGACTTGAATTCCGACTGCGCCGCGTCGTACCAGGCTTTCAGCTCGGCGAGGCCGGCGCTGGCGGTCCAGATGTCGACGTCGAGCGCCTGGCTGATTTCATCCTCGCTCATATCGAGCGCCCGCTCGACGGAGATGCCGAACCGCTCCATCGGTCCCCAGATTTCGGACTGGCAACGCGGCAGGCGGACGAAGATGAGGTTGAGATCCTTGTTCGACGCCACGAGCTTCTCTTGCAGGCCCATCGAGCCGAAGTTGCCTGCGGCCTCGTTGAGCACGATATAGATGTTGCGTGGACGCAGCGCATTGCCCTGAGCGATCATATAGACGAGGCGCTGGATGTCGTCGGTGGCGTGCTTTTCCGCCTTGCAGACGCAAAAGATGTCGAACTTCGGCGCGCCTTTGCGCGCAAGCACCGTGGAAAGACGACGGTCTTCGGCCCACTCGAACACGCTCTTGACGACATTGGCGCCGACGTCGAGGATGTAGCCGCCGGTCAGGAAAAGATTGCCCAGTTCGTCCCAGTAACGCACGGAAGCGTTCATGTTGTTTTCCGAGCGCACGGCGGTGAGGTTGGCGCCGGTGCCGAATTCCAGAACCTTGCTCGGATAGAGCTTGCCGATCTTGGAGCGGCCGGATTCGTCGAGAAAGTCCGCCGCGGCCAGTCGGAAGTGACCGCCGGCCTGCTTGCCCCAGATGTAAAGCAGTTGCGCGAGCGTCGTCTTGCCCTGGCCACCGGCATGTGCGACGCTGATCATATTCCCGAGCAAATTTACCTCCTTTGATTGCTCTGCATCCTGCGGGTCGCGCGTGCGCTCCTCAGGCGGTCGCTGCCGCGATCGTCGCGAGTTCGAGTGGCCAGATGAACGCCCTGGCGCCGAATCCGGGTCGTTAATGAACCCCTCCCCTGAAAATCACAAGCGGGCCTTCGCGCCCCACGCTTGTCATGCGGCGCAAAAACCTCCGCTCCACCCTATTGCAAATAGATTGGAGGGCCGGATTCTTGATGAAATCGAGGGAAGCCGCCCGACCCCTAACTTGGGTTCCTCGAAATCGCATTCGTCACGACCCGTCAAGCAAAATTTATCGCCGTTACCATCTACGGTTGCGCAAATCGCCGCGCTTAAACCCTGCGTAGCGGGAAACGCGCCGACGCAACCCTCGCGCGACTCAGCCACAGGACTAGCTCGCGTCGGGCGGCGGCGAGGCGACCGCCATCGCCCAGAACGCGCCCCAGCCGCTGCGCGGGTTCTTGGCCAGCGCGACGCCGAACCGCGTCGCCGAGCGCAGGCGCAGGTTGACGTCATGCTCGGGCGAGCGCCGCCACGCCGCCATCGCTTCGGCCGTCGAGAAATAGCCGGCGCAGACATTTTCTCCCGCTTCGCCGGCGCGCAGGCCTGCGGCGGCGAGGCGGGAGGCGAAGCCGCCGTTCACGTCGTGCGAGACCTTGTCGGCCGCCGCCATCGCGTCGGCCTGTTCTTGCGCCAGCGCGGTCAGTTGCGGGTCGAGCCGGACGGGAGGCAGACCGGCGCCGGCGCGGTAGGCGTTGAGCCAAGCCGCCGCCTCCGCGGCATCCAGTCGCACAGCGTCCAGCCGCGCTTGGCTGACCGGCGGCGGCGCGACCTCGGTCGCGCAGGCGGCGAGGCCGAGCGGGGCCAGCAGCGCCGCGCGCCGGGTCCAGAGCATTGGGTCAGAACACCACGACGCTGCGGATCGACTTGCCGGCGTGCATCAGGTCGAAGGCGTCGTTGATCTTATCGAGCGGCATCACGTGGGTGATGAGGTCGTCGATATTGATCTTGCCCTCCATGTACCAGTCGACGATCTTCGGCACATCGGTGCGCCCGCGCGCGCCGCCGAACGCCGAGCCCTTCCAGACGCGGCCGGTGACGAGCTGGAACGGCCGCGTGGAGATCTCCGCGCCCGAGGGCGCCACGCCGATGACGATAGACTCGCCCCAGCCGCGATGGCAGCACTCCAGCGCCTGCCGCATGGTCGTGGTGTTGCCGATGCACTCGAACGAAAAATCCGCCCCGCCGCCAGTGAGGTCGACGATGGCCTGCACGACCTTGTCGCGGCCGACCTCGTTCGGGTTGACGAAATGCGTCATGCCGAACTTGCGCGCGATGTCCTGCCGGGCGGGGTTGAGATCGACGCCGACGATTCTGTCCGCGCCGACCATGCGCGCGCCCTGGATCACGTTGAGGCCGATGCCCCCTAAGCCGAACACCACGACATTGGCGCCGGGCCAGACCTTCGCGGTGTAGACGACGGCGCCGATCCCCGTCGTCACGCCGCAGCCGATGTAGCAGATCTTCTCGAACGGCGCGTCTTCGCGCACCTTGGCGAGCGCGATCTCGGGCAGCACCGTGAAGTTCGAGAAGGTCGAGCAGCCCATGTAGTGGAACACCTCGCCGCCGTTGCAGGAGAAGCGGCTGGTGTTGTCGGGCATGACGCCCTGCCCCTGCGTGGCGCGGATCGCGGTGCAGAGATTGGAGCGGCGCGACAGGCAGGTTTTGCACTGCCGGCATTCCGGCGTGTAGAGCGGGATGACGT
>Ga0182030_10027022_pt1 | contig 10349 bp, 6 predicted proteins | sample 812S3MmetaG_FD_121299 | JGI IMG/M metagenome (GOLD analysis project Ga0182030, IMG submission 121299) | Permafrost microbial communities from Stordalen Mire, Sweden - 812S3M metaG (Illumina Assembly) | ecosystem: Environmental > Terrestrial > Soil > Wetlands > Permafrost | place: Sweden... | reverse complement strand
GGCCACCAGCTCCGCGATCCAGGGACCGGATTCGCGCGTGTCGGCGCCAAGCAGAATTTCGGGGCTCGCTTGCGCCCGCGCGGCATCGTGCCCCAGCGCCAGTCCGAACGCGTACAGGGTCGCCGGGTCGAGCGGATACTCTCCCGCCACGCCGCGAATGCCATCCGTGCCGAACAATTGTTTTCCCACGCTTGTTTTTTCCTTTGTGGCGCCGTGCTTGCGAGCGCGCTATTTCCTTCTGACGGTCACTGACACCGTCACATGCGACACATCCGGAAAGCGAACGTACGGGTCGCTGACGTAGGTGTTCACGGAATAGTCGAACGAACCCCCCTGCGCGGGGATATTCACCTCGTCTGTGAGCACCGTGTCGACCCGCGCGGTGCGGCTGGCCGGCCCGGCGATTTTGACCGCATCGGGTGTCACCGTGAAATCCGCCACCTCGTAGCCGTCCCTCGGTCTGAAGCGGGGAGTCACCCTCACGGTGCGTTCCGCGCGGCGCTCGAAGCGAAGTCGCACGTCTGCCGGAATGGCCCGCACCAAGTGCACGCCGCGCACCAGTTTGACGTTGTCGTCGCCGATCGGGAAAGTCCGCTCGCCAGTCTGCACTTTCGACATATCCAGAATCACCTCGGGACGCGAAACGCCGTCGCCCACGCCGGGCAGTTCACCGGAGGGCCCCTGCAACTCCAACGTCACGGAGCTTACCGGGTCGGAACTGATCTCCAGGTCGTCGGGCAGGTTCTTGTATTCCACTCCCACCGGGGTGAAAGTGGAAAGCTCGGGCTCATTGGCCACCACCCCCCACACCACCACCGCGATGGCCAGCGAGAGCAGCTTCCAGCCGATGTTCTGGGTCACCAGCCCGAGCAGCCATTTGCCCCGTTTCATGGCTGGTTCACCCGTTCGGAGGGCCGCGTTTCGGCACTTCTCTCGGCGGACACCACAGCGGGTGTATGGGCCAGGGGAATATCGGCGGGGCTCTCGTCGATCTGGTGCATCGCGCCCGGCTGCCGCGCTTCAAAATGGCGGTTGATGCGCTCGCGCACTTCGGCATTGGAGAGCCCCTGCGCCAGTTCGCCAAAGGAGCCCACCGAAACCCGGCCGGTCTCTTCGGAGACCACAATGGAGAGGCAATCGGTCTCTTCGGTGATCCCGATGGCCGCACGGTGGCGCGTTCCCAGCTCGCGCGCCAGCGCGGGAGCGGTGGTTAAAGGAAGGAAGCAAGCCGCCGCGGCTACGCGGTCTTTCTGCACGATCACCGCGCCGTCGTGCAGCGGCAGCCCAGGCGCGAAAATGGAGAGCAGAAGGTCGCGGGTGATGTGCGCGTCCAGCACCACGCCGCTTTCGATAAAAGTGCGCAGTCCGATATCGCGTTCCAGCACGATCAACGCGCCGGTGCGCTTGGGGGCCATCGCTTCCACCGCCATGAGGATCTCGTTCACCGACTCGGGCGCGCGATACCCGGCGCCGAATCCCAGCCAGCGCTTCCGTCCCAGCCGGGCCAGCGTGCGCCGGATCTCGGATTGAAACAGGACGATCATGGCCAGCCCGACCAGCGGCACGATAAAGGAAAGAACCGCCCGCAGGGCCTCCAGCCGGGCCCATACCGATACCGCGTAGAGCAGCACCATCATGGAAATGCCGAGGAGAATGTGTCCCGCGCGGGTGCCGCGCACCACCATCAGGGCCTGATACACGAGGAACGCCACCACCAGGATGTCTACCACACCGGCGGGCGTCAAGTTCGGCAATAACGGCAGGAAACGGAAGAACCGGCCCATGAGACGCTTCGTGCTGGGAGGAAATCATGCCCAGCTTTCTATCTTAACGTAGGGCGTCCTCTGCGCGTTTGTGCAGACGCGGTGCATAAACGGTCCCCTCATTCGACTTCTTCTCCTCCAGCGGCCATACCGGGCGCCGGGAAGGTGGAGGGCGCTTCGCCGTTCCCGGCCAGAGTGCCGCTTCCGAAACGCTTGAGCCACTCTCGGGAGCATTGCGGCAGGCGATCCAGAATTCCCTGTGGTGGCGGCCGCTTAAGTGTCTCAGGCGTTCCCGAACTGTCTGTGGAAGATCACTCGTTCAATCCGATCGGCAAGCTGTCCGGCCTCGGCCGGATCGCTCGCCGCCCTTAGGCGCTTCAGCAAGGCCAAAAGAGCGCGGTCGGAGGTGTCGGTAGCGACGACATCGAGCCCGGCATCGTGGATCTGTTCGGGGGACTCGTGCTTCGCCCACCGCGATTGCACTGCTTTGCGTGCGCTTTCGCTACGCTCTTGGGGAGTAAGTTTGGCGGCTCGCGCGAGACCACCTTTCTTGCCACCCCTGCGCCCTAAGAGCGACAGCGGCGGGGTCCTTCTTCTTTACAGCGGCCCTAGCCATATCAGGACTATACGTAGGCGGGCAGGAATCGGCAACGTGACCGCTCACGTAATGGCGCCCCCCATGCCCGAAGGCCGAGGCCGACAGGGTAATCGACGGCGATCTCCGGCCAGAGTGACGCCCGATACAATGAATCATGCCGTTCGTCTCCGTTCCTCAAGCCGTGGAAGAAATTCGCGCCGGCCGCATCCTCATCGTGGTAGACGACGAAGACCGCGAGAACGAGGGCGACCTCACCGTCGCCGCCGGGAAGATCACCCCCGAGATCATTAATTTCATGGCCACCCACGGCCGCGGCCTCATCTGCCTGGCCCTCACGGCCGAACGGTGCGACTATCTGCGGCTGCCGCTGATGAGCCCGTTCAATACCTCCACCTTCGGCACCGCCTTTACCGAGGCCATCGACGCGCGCGAGGGCATCACCACGGGTATCTCCGCCGCCGACCGCACGCGCACCATCCTGACCGCCATCGACCCGGGATGCCGCCCGTCCGACCTGGCCCGCCCCGGCCACATTTTCCCCCTGCGCGCCCGCGAAGGCGGAGTGCTGGTGCGCGCCGGCCAGACGGAAGCCTCCGTCGACTTGGCGCGCCTCGCGGGATTAACGCCCGCCGGCGTGATCTGCGAAGTCATGAATGACGACGGCACCATGGCCCGCGTGCCGCAGTTAGTGGAATTCTGCGCCCGCCACGGCCTGAAGATGATCTCGGTCGCGGAAATCATCCGCTACCGCATGAAGCACGAGAAATTCATCCGCCGCGTCGCCGAGGGCACTCTGCACAACGAGGCCGGAGAATTCCGCACCATCACCTACGCCAGCGACCTCAATCCCGAATATCACATGGCGCTGGTGCGCGGCGAGGTGGCCGGCGCGGAACGCGTGCTGGTCCGCATGCATTCCCGCTGCCTGTACGGCGATGTCTTCGGCTCCACGGACTGCGACTGCCACCGCCTGGTGCGCGACTCGCTCCGCCGCATCGCCCAGGAGGGCGCCGGCGTGCTGGTCTACCTGCATGGCACCGGACCCGGCGTGCGGGCCGACCACGGCCGCGACTTCATGCACTACAAAGAGGCCGCCGGCCAGCGCCAGTTGCAGCACGAACATGGCCTGGGGGCGCAGATTCTTTCCGACCTGGGGCTGCACACCATCCGCCTGCTGACCAACCATCCGCGCAAGATTGTCGCCCTGGAAGGCTTCGGCATCGAGGTGGTGGAGCAGGTGCCCATTCCGGCGTGACGGCGCTGCCGCTAATAATGAGAAATGGCCTACGTCCTGAATGGTATGAATGCAAGAATAGTTGCCACCGCGACCCTGGTTACGGCATTCGCCGGGGTGCTCGCCGCCCGCGCCGCCGATTCCCAACTGCTCAGCCTGGTGATGCCCGATGCCAAGCTGCTGGCGGGTGTCAACGTGGATCAGGCCAAGGCCTCGCCGTTCGGGCTGTACGTGCTGACGCAAATGCAGTCCAGTAATACCGGACTGCAGCAACTCATCGCGCTCACCGGTTTCGATCCCACCCGCGACGTGCACGAAGTGCTGGCGGCCACCAACGCCGCGCCGGGCGGCAAGACGCCCATAGGCTTGTTCCTGGCCCGCGGCAACTTCGACCCCGCCACGATTACCGCGCTGGCGACCAGCAAGGGCGCGGCCACCGAGGTCCACGGCGGCGTGACCATCATCGAGGATCCTCAGAAGATGGCCGGCATCGCGTTCCTCGATCCGACTCTGGTGATCGCCGGCGACGTGGCCAACGTCAAGGCGGCCATCGACCGTCCGGCTTCGGGCCAGTCGCTGCCCACCGCCGTGATCGGCCAGGTGAACCAGTGGAGCGGCGTGGAAGACGCCTGGGTCGTCACCACGGTACCGCCTTTCTCCCTGGCGCCAACGGGCGGCAGCGCGGCGGGCATTCTGCAGCAGGTCCAGCAGGCTGCCGGCGGGGTGAAATTCGGCGATTCGGTGGTGGGGACGGCCGCCATTCAGGCGGACAACGCCACGGATGCCACCCAGTTGGCCAATACGCTGCAATTCCTGGTGAATATGGCGCAGATGCAATCGCAGAACAATGCCCAGGCGGCCAGCCTGCTAAAAGCCTTCGCCGTCAGCGCGCAGGGCAGCACCGTTAAGGTCAGCGTCACCTTGCCCCAGGCGCAATTTCAGCAGCTCCTGCAGCACCAGAAGGCGGCCCTGGGAACTCCTCGCGTAAGGGTCGGGAAGTAATCGCCCGTCAAGAAACAACCGTACCCTTTCGCGAGGACCGCTCCCTTACGGTCACGGCTCGGAATCGGGTTCTGAGCCGGGCCCAAAGGGCACCCCGTGAGGGAGCGGTTGGAGTGGTTATTTCGTGACAGACCCTAAGGGCACTGCCACCGCCGGGAACTCTCGCCCGCCCGGGCGCCCTTGGGCGATTGATAGTTTTATCAGAGTATTCGGCACGATTCTCACAGAAAGCGCCTTTCGCGAAGCGCACCATGTTCCTGTAAGCAGGTTAGTCTGTCATGCTGGCCCCACTTTGGGCAGCGTGTCTGAAACAGGAGTGGTGAAATGTCCAAACATGGTCGCGTGCTTCGGGTGTGCACGCTTCTTCTCGGCCTTACCCTGACTTTCTCATCTCTTAACGCGCAAAACGATCGAGGCGTCATCACAGGCACTGTGAAAGACGCCAGTGGGGCGGTTGTGCCCGGCGCCCAGATTACGGCTACTCAGCTTGCCACCAACACCAGTTCCAGCACCACGTCCACCACATCGGGAGATTTCACCGTGCCATCGCTGCTGGTGGGCACCTACCGGGTCCAGGTAGAAGCCACCGGATTCAAGAAGTATGTTGCGGCTAACATTGTCGTGGGAGCCGGATCCACGGTCCAACTGAATGTTGGACTGGAGGTCGGCACCTCGCAGCAGACCATCGAGGTTTCCGCCAACGCACAGATGCTGCAGGTGGAATCGGCCCGCGTGGCCACCGAAGTGTCCAACCGGTTGGTGGACGATCTGCCGGTGGTGGTGAACGGGGCGGTGCGCAGCCCCTTCGATCTGTCGGCCACCACGGCGGACGTGAACTCCACCGGCCAATACCGGGTGGGCGGCGGCAAGGGCGGGGCCTACGGCATGACGCTCGACGGCACTACCGTGACCACTGCCGGCCAGTTGGATTCCAACGGAGTCACCTGGACGCAGATCAATACCCCCTCGGTAGACGCGCTCACGGAATTCAGCGTGACCTCGGGCGGCTTCAAGGCCGATGTGGGCCACGCGTCCGGCGGCACCATGAGTTTCGTTTCCAAGTCCGGCACCAACGAACTGCACGGAGACGCCTACGAGTTCCTGCGCAACCAGGATTTGGACGCCAAAGGCTTCTACGGCGTCACCAAGCCGGTCTACAAGCAGAACGATTTCGGAGTTACGATCGGCGGGCCGGTGTGGCTTCCCAAGATTTACAACGGCAAGGACAAGACATTCTTCTTCTTCTCCTACGAGGGTTTTCGCAACCGCGCGGGAGCTACCGTAACTCCCTACAGCGTCCCACCGACGGAATTCTACTCGGGCGACCTGCACAACTACGTCAATGCCAGCGGCGTCCTGTACCAGGTGTACGATCCGGCCAGCACCACGCTGCAAAACGGCTCGTATGTCAGGACCCCGTTTCCGAACAACCAGATTCCGCAGACGCGCATCGACCCAATCTCGCAGCAGATCATCAACTACGTGAAGCCGCTGATCGCGCCCAACGTACCGGGGCTCGTGCCCGGAACCTCGGCTTACGTGCGCAATAACTACGTTTCGGCCGGCAGCAGCATATCTCCCAACAACAAGTACAGCGTCAAGGGCGACCAGGCGATCACTTCCAAACAGCGGGTCTCGTTCTTCTTCGAGCGCACCCGGGAGCAGGACTTGTACGGCCCGACCGGCGCTCCGGGGCTTCCCGCGCCTTTGGCCGGCAACCCCGGCTTTAACCGTTCTGACGTATATCGCCTCAGTTACGACTACACCCTCACCCCGACTTTGATGAACCGCTTCTATGCGGGCGGCAACAACTGGGAGCAGAACCACGGAGCGTTCGATACTTACAGCGGCGCGCCGTTGGCAACGGGACTGCAAACCACAGCCACGGGTTGGAAGAGCAAAATCTGCATACCGAATTACCCCGACTGCAACGACAACTTTCCGCAGATCAACTTCACCAACAGCGAGTTCACAAACTGGGGCGTGGCCGCGCCCAACGGCTCCGATAACATCGTGGTGGAATTCCACGACGACATGACCATGGTCAAGGGCAGTCACACCATGAAGTGGGGCTACTTCTACAACACCACCCACTACAACGGTTTCGGATTGCAGAATATCTCGGGCAATGTGACCTTCCAGGATTTGAATACCGGCGTCCCGCTGGTCACCAGCCAGGCCACCGGCGGCGGGAGCGCGTTTGCATCCTTCCTGCTCGGACAGGTATCCGGCTACTCCCTCGACACCTCCCGATACCTCGCCACCATATACCGCACTCACGAGGCGTATTTTCAGGACGACTGGCGTGTGTCCCATCGCCTTACCGTAAATCTCGGGGTGCGCTTTTCGCTGGCCCAGCCGCTGCTGGTGGGGAACTACGATGCCAGCGATTTCTCTCCGACCACGCCGAATCCCGGCGCCGGCGGCCTGCCGGGCGCACTGATTTTCGACGGGTTCGGCCAAGGGAGGATAGGCAAAGACAGTCTGACCAGTGGCTGGAACGGGTGGGGACCGCGGCTCGGCTTCGCTTACGCCGTCAACGATAAGACCACCTTGCGAGGGGCCGCCAGCCGCAGCTTCGGGCCGCTCACTTACGAGGGCAGCTCTTCGCACAACCTGGGAATCGTGCAACGGATCACCGTGAGCGACCAAAGCCAGGGTCTGAACCCGCTTTGGGTGTTGCAGAACGGCGCGCCGGCGTGGGCCCAGGTGCCGGATATCGACCCCTCGGTCGGCAACGGCTCCAACGTCCCCTATTACAACGGGAAAGCGGCCTCCAGGCCGTCCGATGAGCTCACTTATGCCTTCAACATCGAACGCAGTTTGACTACCAACTCGGTGTTGGAGGTGGGCTACGTGGGTACGCTGGCGTCGGACATCCAGTCTAATATCCTGGCCTTTAACCAGCTCAACCTGGCGACCCTGCCGGCTACCCTCAACCCGTTCACGTCGGCGGGCAAAACCTTGCTGAACTCATTGGTGGGCGGAACCGCCGCAAATGCCGCGGGAATTGTGCCGCCCTGGTCGGGCTTCAACACACTGTGGGGCACCGGGGCGACGGTGGCCCAATCCCTGCGTCCCTACCCGATGTATTCCGCCGTCGATACCGTCAATGGCCAGGGCGACAAAATCGGCCACTCCACCTATCATTCGATGCAGGTGAAGTTCAACAAACGGTATTCCGCGGGGCTGACGGTACAGGCCTCCTACGTTCTTTCGAAAATGCTGACCGACTCGGACAGCGGCGGCAGCGAGCCGGAAGATCAATATAACCGCAGTCTGGAAAAGTCGATTGCATCCTTCGACCAGACCCACGTGGTGAAACTGAACTATGTGTACGAGTTGCCCTTTGGGAAGGGAAAGCATTTCCTGAGCGGCAAGAGCGTGGCTTCCGCCATCCTGGGTGACTGGCGCTTCGCCGGGAGCCAGGGGTACTCCAGTGGAACCCCCATCGGCCTGGGCACCACCATCAGCTTCCCCATCTTCAACGGAGGGAACCGGCCCACGGTGAGTACTTACGATGGCTGGGGCGGCACGTACACCGGAAAATTCGACCCCGGAGCCGACAGCTTCTTCCAGCCGGTCTCGTTTTTCGGCACGCAGCCTACTAACGCGCTGGGCACGATCACGCGGTACAACCCGAAGCTGCGCTACTTCCCCAACTTCAACGAAAATGCCTCGCTGAACCGGAGCATCAGGATCACCGAGTCAAAGCACCTGGACCTCCGCTGGGAGTCGTTCAACTATTTGAACCGGACCCAGTTTGGTCCCCTGAGCAGCGGCACTACGCTGCAGAACGCGAATTTCGGTAACTGGAAATCGCAGTCGAACTCCGCGCGCCGCATGCAGGTTTCGATGAAGTTCTACTGGTAATCCCCGAGGCGCGCGATCCCGCTCGCGCATACGGCAAGACTTAGTGCCGGGGCGCCGCTGCACATCACTGTGGATAATTTCAGCAGCGTCGCCCCGGTTCAAAAAGGCGCGAAAAGGTCCCGAATAACTCTTGATGGAAACCGCGGCCCGGAGTATCATACTGGGGCAGATGGTCCGCGCCACGTTTGCGCGGAGAGTTGCGTTGCGGCGGAGCCATTATGAGGTCGTTCGTCAATCGCCAGTGGGAAGATGCGTACTCGGCCATCGAGCCGCAAATCAGCGCCCAGATGGTCCACCAGTGGCCTTTCCTGGCGGAGTTTCCGATCGACGTCCGTTTCCTGGAATTCGACCCCAACCACGGCATCCGTCCCAACCGCCACGACTACTTCGAGATCCAGTATCTCTATTCCGGTGACCTAGTCTACGACGTCCAAGGTCGCCATTTTTCGATGAAGCGGGGCGACTTGTTCGTGATGGGCAATGAGCAATTGCACAGTTTGCGCTCCCACGGCCGCCAGCCGGCCAAGGTGGCGCTGCTCGCCTTCCTTCCCGAACTCATCCGCGGCACGGAAAAGACGGGCGACGATATCGAATATCTGATGCCGTTCCTGGCGCAGGACGGCGATTTCCCCCACGTAGTCCCGGCCCAGACGGGTATCCCCTCGCAGGTCTTCGACCTGATTTTGCGCGCTGCGGCCGAACTGCCGCCCAGGGACTGCCGTGGCCGGCTGTCCGCAAGAACTTACCTCAAGATGATTCTCGTTCTGCTGGGGAATCATTACGCGGCTTCCCACGGCAGCGTGGCCGCCTATCGGCGCAAACAGGGGGACTTCGAGCGCTTGGCGCCGCTGTTCGATTTCGTCGGGCGCTGGTACGGCGAACCAATATCGGTGGAGGAAGCGGCGCTCATTGTCCGCATGAGCAAATCCAACTTTATGCGTTTCTTCAAGCAGGTGACGGGGCAGCCGTTTGTTGCCTATCTCAACCACTACCGCATCTCCAAGGCCGAGGCGCTGCTCACTACAACGGACAAGACCATTGCGGAAATCAGCCATGAGCTAGGCTTTTGCGATCAGAGTTACTTCGGACTGGTGTTCCGCACCGTGATGGGCGTCTCCCCGCGAGACTATAAGAGCCGCGCCGGCCAATGATACCCTCGGTTTGCCAGGTCTCAAATCTGCCGGGGGTTCGCCGGGCACAGATCCTTATAGAACGGACACCGCAGGCAGCGTTCCCCTTCGTTCAGGGGAAATTCCCCCTTCGGCTGCGCATCCTGAAACTCCCGCACGATCTGCTCGGGAGATTCCAGCAGGGACGGCGCTAAGTCCACCTCCACCGTCGTGTTGGGCCGCAGAAAATGCAGCCACGCCCGATCCACCGCGCGGCCCGCGACGCGCTCCACGGCCATGGCGTAGAGCCGCAACTGCAGGGCATAGTCCTGCGCCCGCTGGTGGGCCTGCGCCGCGGTGACAGCGTCCGTCTTGTAATCCACAATCGCCAGCTCGCCGCCTTCGAGGAACCACAAATCCACCTGCCCGCTGATCACCAAGTCATCCACCGCCATGAGGAAGTCGAATTCCCGCTCCACCCGCGATGCCTTGGCCACGCGGCGTCCCAGCGGGCTCTGGCGAAACACGCCGGCCAGGCGGACCGCTTCGGAATCGGCTTCCGGCAGCGGAGTTCCGGCCAGCAAGGCGTGCACCTGGGTGCCGAGTTCGCTGGCCGGCAGATCCCCATCGGCCTCCACGGGCTTGCGCAGCCGGCCTTCGAAGCCTACGTAGCGGCCCAGGAAATATTCGCGCGGGCAACTGGCGAATCTCGCCAGATCGGTCACGGTGGCATCGGTGTTCTGCTGGCCGGCCAGCTCCGGGGCGTCCAG
>Ga0182030_10027021_pt1 | contig 10350 bp, 9 predicted proteins | sample 812S3MmetaG_FD_121299 | JGI IMG/M metagenome (GOLD analysis project Ga0182030, IMG submission 121299) | Permafrost microbial communities from Stordalen Mire, Sweden - 812S3M metaG (Illumina Assembly) | ecosystem: Environmental > Terrestrial > Soil > Wetlands > Permafrost | place: Sweden... | reverse complement strand
CGATGCCATTACTCACCGCACCTCTCTTGTTTTAGAAGATGCACTGAGCGGCATACTTCATAGACCTGTGAAAACCTGGTCTTATGCCATTGGCGGACTGCATGCTTCTGATGCATCTTTAGTCACGACGGCTTTTCTAAAGGGAGAACATCAACCGGCTGCCATCGTATATGGTATCGCGCCGCGTGACCTGATGAATAATTTGCTCGCAAGTCCATGCGCTACCGATACATTTCGGTTGGTGACCCGCGTTAGCGATCAGCCAGACATAGGGCTTAAGTCCAGAAGCTCCAACGCCGAGAAGTTTGACTATCTCATCACTTGCGGGCTGAACAGTGTTTTCCCGCTCTTCGATTTTCACACCGAACTGGCGCAATGTTTTCGGCGCGATTATAAAAAGAGCACTGACGGGGTGGTGAACAATTTCGTCCCCGCGCCGCATAACCCGTTCGGAACTCTGGATATGATTAGGTTGCATATGTCACCCGAGGAAGCCGGGGGTGAGGTGCCGATTTATCCTTATAATCCAGCTTTCCCCACTCACGAGGACAATAAGAGCACTTACCTCTTTGCTTATAAACCGTTTCGTGCGAAGTTCTACAATTTGCAGAAAGCCTTTCTTGAGAGGATGCTGCAAACCGCTGCGGAGAGAGGTATTCAGGTCGTCTTCGTAAACATGCCTTTGCGAGCAGACAATTTTGAAGCGATGGAACCTGGATTCTATGATTTGTTCAGAAAGGATGTTCGTGGACTCGCCAGCCAGTATCATGCCGATTTTATTGATATGAATAGACCACAGACCTTCGCCTTTTCTGATTTCACCGATCAAGTGCATTTGAACGGAGCCGGTGCGGTTAAGCTTGCCAAAACTATGGCACCAGAGTTGAGCCAGGTTTTGAGAAAACCTGCATTTGCAATGTCTGTAAGTAATAAGCCAATGCAATCGACGCAATAAGTTGCACTGAATCTAGCCTCGCCTTATTGATTTTAGAAATTCGCAGGAAACTATCAAGCTTCGTCTGGCAGCCACTCAAGCACCTCGGGCGGACGCCTGATTTCTTCCAGCACTTCATACAACTCGCTTGCAGATTGCGCGGCTACATTGCCGGTCGGAACCGTTATGACTTTAACTGTTAGCGCTCGCGAGCCAAGTTCCAAATGGACTTTGTCGTCCGGTTTCAATTCACTGGACGATTTTGCGACCCGGTCGTTTATAAACACTCTGCTCTGATCGCATGCCATTTGAGCAACTGTACGTCGCTTTATCAGGCGGGACACTTTAAGCCATTTGTCAATTCTCAAATCAACTGCCGTATCTAATTATTGTTCGTTATCAGGTCCTGATTTTTTTGTATCATTGATGCTGCCATTGCGAACGCTAATTTGCTTTTTGTCGTTTTGCTTGTTGTTTGATTGAGAATTCTTGACTGATTTTCCTTCAGAAGCCACAACCTTACCCGATACTTCCGTATCGACAGGTTTGCCTACTTTCTTCATGAAGCGTGCGTCGGTCTCATGCCATTTTGGCAGGAAACCAGTGAGAGCCAGGATGTGGGATCTCGCCGGCATCGTGTGTTCTTCGTCTTTGTAGAATTCTTCCATCATAGGGATCTGCATTCCATGCCAGGACATGCCCTTTTCCATCCCAGCTTCATTTCTTAGAACAATGAGCCATTCTTTGACGCACTTATTGAACAGCGCCGGGTCTTTTTCTACCTGTTTATTGTATTTCTTCTCTAACGCCTCTGCGAAAATCATGTGTGTGTCGCAGTCGTCGTAATTCTTTTCGACAGCCAGCTTTGACAGCTTTATGGCTTTATCGTAATTGCCGGTCTCAAGGCAGTAACGAGCCGAATTGCTCAGAGACTCGCCGGTTGCTTCTCCGATTTGCATAGCGTCGACTGAGGAGATGGCGCCGGGATACTCTCCGCCTACTGCACGGTCAATGCCATTGGTGTCGCTGCTGCGGCTTGGGTGTTCAATGCCGAATTCGTCTTCTACAGCGAACGCGGATACACTTGCTGTTAAAGCCGTGCACAGTGCCAAAAGGAGGCTCGTTTTTCGGAAATAAGTCATGTGATGTCAGATCTCTTTGAATCTTCGAAAATTATACAAAAGATATCAATAAGCGCCTCTGACGTCCAATTATTTAAAATACAGAAGTCAATGGATGGCTGTAAATCCCGTACCATGCGACCCTGCTTGCGGCTCCCATGGGATAGAATTGCAGTCTGAACTTTGAGTAATAATTAGTTTTTTGAATAAAAGAAAGATTTTTTTGTTGATCGCAGCTCCCTGCGCTTGGGGGTGGGTGTTGTCTTTGCCGCTATACCTCCTGGGATGCGCTCAGAGCTCTGTTCCCAAAGGGACGGGTGAACATGGGTCCTCAATGGATGCTGGTGCGACACAACAAAGCGTCTCGGAAGGCTCCGCAGGTCCTGCCGGTTCAAAAAGTTCTTTCAATGGTCTCTTTAAAAAGCGTCCCAAAGTCGTTAATGCCCGAACCTTTCAAGCTGAAGTGCAAAATTTAGCGCTACCTTTGCATTTAAAAGGCACTATCGAGCCAGACTTCAATAAAGAAGTCGATGTGACCTCCCATCTTTCTGGGCGTGTGCAAAAGGTTTTGGTTAAACCTGGCGATATTGTGAAGGTTGGACAGGCTCTTACCGTCGTTGAAAGTCGTGATGTAAGCGAGCTCGAGGCAGAAGTCGTTGAAGCGAAGTTAAAGTTGACTGGTGCAAAAAACCACGAGCACAGAGAAAAAATCATTTATGACGAGGCTGTCGAGCGACCGAAGTCGCTGATAGAAGCTCGAACTGCATTCAAAGATGCTACCGCCAGGCGTGATTTGGCTGAGTCTGAATTTAAGCGAACGGAAAGCTTGTTTAAAGAGAAGATACTTGCAGCGAAGGATTTCTCCGCTGCCAAAGCCGAACTTGCGCATGCTCAAGCCAATTATGAGCAGGCTTCCGCGAGCTTACAGCGCGAGCAACATATGTTCGAGAATAAAGCTTTATTGAAAACCGATCTGCAAGTGGCAAGAGGTGAAGTTCATCGCTCTAGTCAGCATTTAGACACACTCAAGCAAAGGCTAGAGTTCCTCGGTATGACACCTGCAGGTGTCCGGCGTACTATCGAAAGTGGAAAACTGAGCGGTGAGCTGACAATTTTTGCCACCGTAAGCGGTATCATCACTCAGATGGAAATCGCCGAGGGCGAAGTTGTCGCTCCAGACAAGCCGATGTTCACCATTACTGATCTTTCGGTGGTGCTTGTGCGTGCTGACCTACCAGAAACACACCTGTCGCGAGTCCAGATAGGTACTGGAGTGAAAATCACGGTAGCAGGATATCCTGATCGGGTTTTTTCAGGAAAGGTCAGCTTCATTGCAGAGCGGGTCAATCGCGATACACATATGGTGGCAATTCGAGTGCGGTTGGAAAATCCTGATCGTAAGTTGAAAAAAAATATGTCTGCTGCAATCGACCTCGAACCAACGCTGGTAAAAGTTCTTGTCTGTCCGAAAGGAGCTATTTTCGAAAAGAAAGGTCAACCGTATGTATTTGTTAAGAACGAACAGGGTGGTTTCGACGAGCGCAGCATAATCACTGGTGGTGAAACCGCTGATGTCACTGAAATTTGTTCAGGAGTGAAGGCTGGCGAACTGATTGCTGTGGATAACCTGGATAAGTTAAGGGCTGCGTCGAGCGAACGTTGATCCAGAGCGTTCCGCTATAAGCCATGAGCTTGAGTCATAGACTATAAGCTGCGATCTGCGGTCTTTCAGCTGATCAGTCTGTTTGCAGTCTCTTCAATTTGCGGATGAAGTCGGGTTCGACAAGACAAACTCCGTCATGGCAGCTGCTCGCTGCAACCTCACCGAGCCTGGATATTTCTATGTTTGTTAAGGTATGTCTGCCGGGCTGTGGGCGTTTTAACTGCTGTTTGTTGTTTGCCAGCACGAATTCGGCGATAACAGGATCTAGCCAGACTGAACCCAGGCGCACGCTTTTGATGGCTGCTTCAAGACTCTGCGAGCTCTGAGATTTCAAAACGTAGCCGTCCGCACCTGCATCTAGAGCTCCGAAAATATCCTTTTCGTCTTCACTCGCCGTGAGAATAATCACTCTCAACGCTGGCAACGCTTCTTTAATTTCTCGCGTAACCTGTATGCCGCTTATGTCCGGTAGCCCGATGTCGACAAGCGCGAGGTTGGGCTGCGTTTGAATGATCTCGCGTACAGCCGTCCGACCAGAAGTGGCGCACCCAATCACCTTTATGCCTTGCATGGCTTCAAGATGTTTTTTGAGCCAGAAGCTCAGCGTTGGATTGTCTTCAACAAAAAAGATTTCGAGGTGTTCTTCAGTCATGATGCCGTGAAGCCGTAACGTTGAGGATGTCATATTACGCTCCTTTCCTTTTAATCGATAGAGATCCAGCATCAATTCAGGCGACGGCTTCCGAACACAAAAGTTGCTTCTGATTTGGCTGCAGACCAGATCTCGCGTTTGTGGAGAAGTTGTGAATTGGAGCATTTTTGCAGCATGAATTATTTCTGTGATTCTCTAATGCTCTCTACAGTGGGTTTTCGGGTTTTGTCCGAAACGGATGTACCTTAAAGTGCCGTGACACTAACGATTTGCGGGAAGTCTAAGCAGAAAATAACGAATGGCTGCAAAGTAAGGCTTAGTGCTTCTTTTTAAGCCTTTAGAGCCATTCCGGTCAGTATTCAAGGTGGTATCACTTGCGTCAGTCAAGTACGATTTATCTACCAAAACTCCCGGTCTCAACCAACTGCGAGAGTTTTTGGATAATTAGTTTGAGTGACTCGTTCTTTTGATTCGTGGAACTGCGCAGGTGTATCGATGATTATTCTGAGTAATAATTTCATCGAAAGGCGTGTGGAGAAGAGAAGCAGCGCAGGCTGGCTACTACTTCTTTCACTAACTTTGTGCATCACTGTGCGCAGTGCTGCAGCTACCGACTTGTCACCAAATGCGGTGCCCAACTATATCGCAGCGATGCCACTGAAACCCAGCCCGCCATCCACATTTCCATCTCAGCCTCAATTTGATAATTCTAGTTCCTCCAGCGGTCAATCACAAATTCCGATATCGCCACAACTCCGAGGCGTCGCCCCGCAGCCAGTAACGCTACAAAGCAATAGTCCGGTTCGAAAATTACACGTCGATATGGGAGACACTGTGTCACCATTTGGATGGCGCGTGCCGACTACTAGTACGAATGATCCCAACGCCGAGCATGCCAATGACATTCCTGGGGGGGTGTCGCCGATTAAGGTGCGACAGGCGTTGAACGAAGCCCTCCTGAATAGCCCTCGTGTAGCCGCCGCCAGGGCGCAACTCGGAATCAGTAAGGCGCTTTATGCAGCGGCGACCCAGTTACCAGATCCCGTGTACTACCGAGATGAAGCGCCTCAATCAGAAGGTGTGCGTCGTAACGGCGTGAACGTTACTTACGAGCCCCCGTGGAAGCTTGCTTTCCGGTTACTTGCCGCTAAACGGCAAGTGCAGGAAACTAAGATGGAAATTTTGCAGACCTTGTGGCAGTTCAGAAATGATGTTCGCAGGGCGTACGCGGAGATGCTTGTTGCTCAGGAAACCTACGACACTTTGCATGATTTGTCAGAACTTGCTTTAAGGTTAGAGGTCGTCTCTCAAAAGCGATTTCAGGCAGGAGATGTCCCTGAGCTAGACGTTTTGAAAGCACGCCTTGCTCACTCACAGGCTGGTGTAGATACGGCGCAGGGCAACATGCGTGTTAATCGGTCGCGCCAGCAACTGAATGTAGTTATGGGACGACAATTTGGTGCACCAATTTCGGCACCACGATTACCTGCCTTTGACCTTAAAGTGAAGAAGAGCGACTTCTTGCCAGACTATGATGTGCCAGTGCCTCCGGTCACCGATTTCATTTCTGAAGCGATGGATAATCGTCTGGAACTTAAAGTCAATGCAGCCCAGGTGACACTGGCAAAAGCTCAATTGAGAAACTCTATTGGCAATATTATTCCAAATCCACAGATCGCGTTTGGGCAATCAACAGAAACAAACTTACCTACCGGTCCAAAGTTGAATGGTGCTTTTACGACTATAAACATAGAGGCACCGCTTTATACGTTTTCTCAGGGTGATATCGCCCGGTTGAAAGCAACTCTCAGACAATTTAAATTGCAAGATGGAGCTATCCGTAACCAAATCATCGCTGATGTAACCACCGCCTACAACAACTTAATTACTGCTAGAAATAGAATTCAGACGTACCAGGATCACGTTCTAGCTGATTCTGCTGAAGTGGCTAGATTGGCTCGTAGAAGTTATGAGGTAGGACAATCTGATATCACTGCAACGTTAGCGGCGCAACAAGCTAACTTTCAGGTGCGACAGGCGTATCTCGACGCTGTTTCCTCCTATCAACAAGCCTTTACCGATCTTGAACAGTCTATAGGCGAACCAATCGATTAGCAGCTTAAGGCGTTACGTTGCCGAAGGCAGGATTTGCACCGGGAGCGATATTGCTGGTCGGATACAGTGTCCCGGTTTGAGTCTGGAAGTTCGAAAATCCCTGGGATTGTGAGATGCGAGCGTGATATTGTCTCACGAACTCCTGCCGTATTGGTCCTTCCAATATTGCAAGCGGAATGAACTGTGCAAGTTCCACACCGCTCAAACCTGCCCACAAAGCAGTGAGTTTTTTCGAGCTTATGTCGCCATCCCCGCGCATCAGCGGGTCACGTTTGACAGCGGACAGTGCGATCACTCTTGATGTTGGTTTCATGGTGACCTGAGTGGTATCACCTGAGATGGGCTGACCCTGTGGCACCTGAAGGAAAGCCGTGACTGGAAGGCTAAAAGTGTAAGCTCGAGGAGAAATGATTTGCTGAACATCCGCGATTGGGATCTGTTTTGGTGTGCCTGAATCTGGTGTCACTTCGAGCATCCCATTTTTCATTGCAGTGATCATGCCTGTGTAGACATCATTTGAAGTGACCACCTTGTCCGGTGCGTTTTCGTCAATATATTTGATCCATTCGCCGTCTTGAAAATAAGCTATGCCATTTATCGAAGCGTTCTTGCCTGCAATAGTCGACCAGCATTTTAAGATGGGACCGGAAAGCACTTGCTCGCGGTCAAATTGAAATTCAGGAACCGCTGTAATTTCCACGGTATTGGATTTGAAATATGCGCGGCCTCGTGGCAAAGCCAGGCTTCCGAGATTCGCCAGGGGGATTCGCCCAATCACTGCCCCACCGTTCAAGTTCGACTGAGGCGTGAAACTTATTGCTGCTGCCGATGCCTTAAAAGGTGTGAGCGTCATTCCAAACATGACTGCTGCAGACATATAAGAAGTAACTTTGCGGCTAGCTCGAATCATGCCAAACTCCTGAGTATTTGGGGAAAGCGTACCCCAGACGCGGTTCTGCTACAAGGAAGGAGAGTTAAGCCTCTGCACCTGACCGTGGTCGACTGAGGCTGACCGAGATTTTTCGATTGAAAAAACACCAGCTGCTTTCAATTGCGCCCCTTGACAGCTTGCGTATAATACATTCGCTGATCGTGAGCTCTGCTAATATGAGGCTCACTGCCGGAGAGTCCAACTCAGAACGGAATTCGGCTATAGTTCAGTAAATTAATTGGCATAAAACCTGGCTTGTGACGCCCATCTAGATGAACGCGAAAGAAAGTAGAGCATTTTTGCGAGGGGAGATGAATTTCACCCCTCAGCGCATGATGCGCTACATACGGTCGCGGGCGAGGCTGGCGACCGACGAAGACGTTGAGGACATTGTCCAGAACGCCCTTGTGCTGGTAACTCAGCATTTTGATCCAAGTCATCCAGACGCCAATTTGTCTCTTTATTGTCTGGGCGCCTGTAATAAGGCTATCGCTCAGAACCTCGAGCGGTACCACAAAGTGGTCCTTAAAAAGCGCGACGCTACAGCTGCCGAGCCGAAGCCCAAGCAGGTGTCGGTAGGTGCCTCCGATGTGGTTTTTGAAGGTCAGACGGTTACGGCCACCCGTTACGCGACCGCTCAGGCTTTCACCGAGCAGACAACCAATACTTCTCAATGGCGCACGACTTCGCTCGATTCGATGTTTGATGAGGAAGATGGTCGGACTGCCGAGGATATGATCGGCTGGGACTACAATTTCCTCTCTGGCGACAGGCAAGGAGAAGATCCTGCCAAAAAAGCTTTATTAAATGATTTAGTTAATCAAATTTTGGAGTCTCTTCCAGAGCAGATTCACCGTACCTGCTTCCTTTTGAAGTATGTGGAAGGATATAAGAGAGAAGATTTGATTTCGTGTCTAAAAATGGATCCTAAGAGTATAGATACTGTCGATAAGAGAATCGTCCGAGCTCTGAAAGCATTCAAAGACAAAATGGACGAGGAAGACTCAAAGACTTAAAGACTCAGGGAGAAGGTCATGAATACTCTAAATGAAAAACTAGCACAAATCCTGGCGAACGGCGATGAGGCTGAATGTGCTAAGTCTTTCGAGACTTTCTGCAGAGAGCACGCCGAAGAGCTGCCTCTTCCAGGAGTGAACACTCAGTTCGACAAAGCGATGTGGACGGCAAGCAAGTTTGCCAAAATGTCCAAAAATGACGAGCGCATTCTCAATCGAGTCACTGGCAAGATGCTAGAGCAGATCGCCGAGCCTGGCGCTATCGAACTCAAGTTGCGTGACCTGGTTGGTTCGACAAAGCAAGCCGCTATCGACAGCTGGCAAGATCTTCTGGCAGCAATGTCATGGCAACAAATGGTACCGGCTGGTGCCATGCGCGGTGTGAGCACTCAAATGGTTTCACTCGGAACTATTCAGCGCGTCGTTGACGATGTCACCATTCAAGTTAATCTCGGATGGCATGTCGATCAGGACCACCTGCGTCTGTTGATGCAAGCTAAAGATAAATCGCAAGAAGCGATGCAGAATGTCGAAATTCGAGTCACTGAATCTGCAGGCGATGTGGTTTTCTCTCGCCGCACTAATGAAGATGGCTCAGTTGTTGCACCAAATGTCGCAGTTAAGCCAGGTCAATACAAGATTCAAGTGCTCTGGTCCGACAATGTAATCGAAACTCCGTTCTTCCGGGTTTAATTCGAGCGTTGACGAGTCGTTGGCGAGCGGCTTACCAGCGCTGGCGCCAGACAGTCGACCTGAGAACGCCAACTACAAAACCGATAGGTGAAAACAAGCTCCCAGCTATCATGCTGAGTCCGCCGAAAATACCTGCACCGCTCATTACCGAACTTTTCAATAATTCCAGCATTACAAAAGGATAGACGCTGAATGGGCTCAAAGACAAGCCTATGAGAAGACCGAATACAATAATTTTGGTGGCATTATTCTCTATTCGATAGTCGATGAATTTTGCCAGAAAGCGACCGCAAAAAATTCCCAAGAAATAACAGATAATGCACGCTATATATGGCACTCTAATCATTGGCATTAGCCAGCCGCCGCCAAGTCCAATAACGCCGCTCAATGCCAACAAGCGAGCCACGAGCATTGACGAACCAGATTTCAGAGGACTCGATGCGGGACCAACGCAGGCTTTGCAGCGAAATCCGACCGGGCATTGAACCAGACATTTACTACAAAGTGGCGCGTTGCATTCTGTGCAAGTCAGTCTTGAATCTTCGTGTGAACATTTGCTAGCCAAGCTATTACTTCCTCGTTCCGCATGGTGCTCGAGATTGAACTCAAGTATGTACTATTTTTGCCCAATTGTTTATGGGTTGCTCTCCAGTTGGTGAAAGAGTGTTGCACGGAGACACAATCTATCCGTGCGAGGACAACTTTGTGATCCAATCAGCGATATCAGCAATGACTCGTTCATCAACGTGCCCCGGAACAAAATATTCGTTCGGCGTGCTCTTGCCGGAACCGGCGATGAACAAATGGTTCAAGCCAGTGTAGAGCTTGAACTGACATAGATTGTCCTTCCCGGCTTCTTTTATCGCCAACTTCCATCGCAAGAAGTCACCATCTGCCGTGACCTGATAGTCTCGGTCTCCCTGTAGAAAAAGAACTGGTCTATCTAAATTTTTGATTTCCTTCAACGGATCATGATTGCGCAGATCGAGATAGTAGGCAGGGGCGGCGCCGAGGATCATAGGACCACTGGCAATGTCGCTCTCGGTCAATGTCTTGATTTTAGCCGCTTGCTCTTTCAATTTATCCAGCTCACCGTGGTCATCACTGGTCGGGCTGAGCGAAGCGAGGTATTCCGCTTGTTTTGCAATTGCCTCATCGAAAGGCACATTGCTTCCGGCCAGAGAAACGAATCCCTTTATGTCATTATCTAGACCAGCCATTCTCG
>Ga0182030_10027018_pt1 | contig 10350 bp, 16 predicted proteins | sample 812S3MmetaG_FD_121299 | JGI IMG/M metagenome (GOLD analysis project Ga0182030, IMG submission 121299) | Permafrost microbial communities from Stordalen Mire, Sweden - 812S3M metaG (Illumina Assembly) | ecosystem: Environmental > Terrestrial > Soil > Wetlands > Permafrost | place: Sweden... | reverse complement strand
ACGAACCTGAGTCGTTCGTCCACTTTGGAACACTCCTGCCACGGCATTTGCGTCTCCCGCAAAGCCGCAAAGTGTTACCTATGTGCCCGGAATAGAGTGTTACCTATGTGTCCGAAAGGACACCTACTGCTTTCAGTAGGGCCGCCTGGTTGATCTCCCAGTGCGCCATCAGGCCCCCGGCTGCGTCCGGAACCAGCCTGATTTTCCCGCCAAACCAATCCCGCAGGAATACCCGCGCCTTGAGCGCTGCCCTGGCGTCCCCGTCCAGCCCCTCGGCGATCTGCTGCCGGTAGAGCGCCGCCGCCTTAGGGAGCATCGAAAACACCTTGGCCGACTGAATCGCATTCGGCTGCTGAGCCTCAAGCTCCCGGCGCTTAACCTCTGCCCGGTCGATCGCTGCCTGGATCTCATCCGCGGCCATGTCCGGATCGCCCTGTTTGAGCCGCTCCCGCAACCGCACAATCCTGGCGTCCAATTCCTGTAACTCCCGGGGCATCTCGGTCGCCCGGGTCTGCATCGTCCGTACCCTTTCGGCGTAGTAGGCCTGCCCCTCGGCGGCCATCCGCTGCACCCGCGCGGGGGTTAAGAGATCATCCTTAATCGGGTCCACCAGAATCCGCTCGACCTTCTCGCGGTTGACCCGCACGCCATTCGTGCAAGCGGCGCCGTTGACGTGCGAAGAGCACCCGTACATCGCCTTCGAGATGCCGACGTAATGGGACCCGCACACATCGCACTTGAGAATGCCCGACAGAAGGTACTTGGGTTTCCCGCCGCTCCGGTGGGCCTCGGCTAAGTCAGGCCTCATCCGCTGCTGTGCTCGATCCCATAGGCCATTCGAAACGATCCGAAGCGACTCATCGATATGGATGATCCACTCGGAGCGAGGCCGCACGATACGCTGGCGCTTACCGCTGTCGGGATCTTTGCGCCATTCGGACTGATTCCATATGACCTCGCCTTTGTACCGGGGGTTAAGCGCGATCACGCGGATACCCGAACCCATCCATCCGGAGGCCCTGCGGATACTCCTATCCCATGAAGCACCCGGGGAGGAGATATTGCGCTGGTTTAGATCCGCGGCGATCGAGCGGGTAGAGGCGCCAGCGGCGAACCGCTCGAAAATCTCTCGCGCGATCGCGGCCTCGACCTGGTCCACTCTGCCGTCCCGGTATCCGTAAGCCCTGCCACCCGTCGCGCGTTTATTCCGGGCTCGAGACTCAAGCGCTGTATAGGTGCGATCTTTGATCATTTCGCGAAACGCTTCGCCGATGATTCCGGAGAGGCCCGCCTGCAATTTGTGCCCTTTGCGGTCGGAGTCGAAACCGTCCTGGCAGCCGATCACGCGGATACCCTTGTTCACGAGCCGATCGATCAGCGTGGACAGATCGCCGTTAGAGCGCGAGAGCCGGGAGAGATCGGTCACGAGCACCACATCGAAGCGGCGGGCGAGGGCGGCCTCGCGAAGCTTCAACACTCCGGGACGATTGCCGAGCGCTGCACCGGAGATGCCCTGGTCCTCAAAACGCGCCGCAACCTTCCAGCCCTGGCGCTCGGCATATTCCGTGCAAACCCTCACTTGGTCCGCGATGCTCGAGTCTGTCTGGCGGTCGGTGGAGAAGCGAGAATAGATAGCGGTTTTCATTTCTTCGCCCTTCCTTTCGATACTTTCACGCCATGCTTTGCCAGTAGGTCATCTACGGCTTCTCTCAAATAATGCGCTACCGGAATATCGGTCTGTTCGCTCAGCTTACGGAGTGCATCCAGCACCCCCGGCCTTAAGTAGATACTGGTTGTTTCCCGCAGCCCTTTCATCGTTGCCATTGTTTAGCCCGTAACTTACTAGTAATATACCAATCATGACTCGAATCGCCATTCAAAAGCAAGCGAGCGCAATCCTAGGCAAAGGTACGCGGCATGATGACCAAACAGATAAACGCATTATTCAACCTCTTCGAGCAGGTGCTCTATGACGCGCCCGCCGGCCGGCGGAAGCTCGGGCTAGCCTTGTTCAAGGCGTCCCTCGCGGTCGTGTTGCACGGTGACGATCAAGTGGGGAAGGCGTTCGCGCAACGCGCCCTTGAGTGGAGCAACAAGCGCAGGGAAACGCCCGAACTGGCGGCAAGCGACATGCGGATATTCCAGATGGTGAAGCGATTGCGCGAGCAAGCGAAACAGGATGGTCGTCCGGTGCCCCCGCTTACCCGGCTGGACAAGAGCAATCGTATGGGCGCCTTCCAGATCATTGCCGATGAAATCGGCTCAGATCCCTCTACCGTAGAGGCCGCATACCTTCGGCACAAAGACCGATTCAAACTCAAGTCCTAGGAAAAAGTACGCGGCGCTAGGAGTGCGCAACGCGTGACCGACAGTAGTGCGGTGTCGTTAAATTCGCAGCATGGAGCACGCGAATCTAGCCAGCATTACCCCTACTAGGGCAACCGTCCGACGCCTTTGCAAAGCGACGAGCTTCTATCGGCGCCACGAAAATCTGTTCGCAAGCTACGCGGCCTATCGCAAATATCTGGAGCGCCGCCACCGCAATGGCCTCCTGACTTCTGGGGCGGTCGTTGAAACACCCCTCGGCCTGATGGTCGATCCATCGAATTTCCAAGCGTGGTTATTCGGTTCCGGCAATGCGGAGCCTGAGATCGATGTACCTCTGGAAAGGCGCGCTACAGGCTGAAACCCAGTGGATCGCGAAGAAATCCTAGACGAACTAGCTCGCATCCATATGCGGGCGGCTGTCGATCGGTTATTGCGCGGAGATTTGGAGACCCTCGACCGGTCGGACAACCAGCCGAGGGTAGAAGCGAACGGAGATCGAAGTGACCGGAATGACTCTATCAGCGACCGCGCCATCGCTGCAAGCTAACCTCGGGCAACTCGCGTGAGCGTTGTTCTCACGATCACCGTGCCGGAACCAGGTGAGCGGCCCTCTGAGTTCCGAGCGGAGTTTATCGAGGCAATTCGCGACGCTGCCGCCCATGCGCATTTTGACGGCCTGCTTGCGGCTGAGGTGGTTGAAGAGATCTACCGTGCGATTCCCGTGGTGGAGCCGCGGCTATGAACCGCCGTACGGTCCGCCGCGCATGCCCCAATTGCGGGCCGAAAAACAAGCCCTTGAGTGTTACCACCGACGAGCGGGGCACCGTGTCCTATTGCCATCGGTGCCAATACACCGAGGCGAATAACACCATTGCCGTAATGGGGACCTTGGTCGAGCGGAAGTCTTACCGGCCGTTTCACGATCTGGCCTCTCATCTTTGGCAAAGCAGTCAACCCCTCGCGGGATCGCTGGCTGAGAAGTATCTACGAAGCCGCAGCTGTCGGCTGCCGCCTATGGACGGAGACTTACGATTCTTGCCTGCTCGAGACGAGCGTCCGGCCGCAATGGTGGCGCGCGTCACGGATGCCATAACCGCCGAGCCGATCAGCCTGCACTTTACCCGCTTGACCGCGGACGGCTCCAAAGTACCGGATAGTCCGAAGCGATTACTCGCTGGCCATCGAAAGGCAGGCGGGGTGATTCGTCTTTGGCCGGACGAGGCGGTAACCGTGGGACTGTCCATTTCCGAAGGTGTTGAAACCGCATTGGCCGCTGCGCACGCGTTCACTCCAATCTGGTCGACGGTCGACGCCGGCAACATGACCACATTCCCGATTCTCGCCGGCATCCAGGCGCTGACCATCTTCGCCGACAACGATCCCGCGGGCATTGCCGCGGCCCGTACATGTGCTGAGCGCTGGGCAAGCGTCGCCGAAGCGACCCTCGTGACGCCCGATGAACCGGGCACCGATATCGCGGATGTGATTGCCGCATGACACCCGCTGAGAAAGTCGAAGCACTCATCGGCCGTGCTCGGGTCATGCCGTTCCCCGGAACTGCGCCGGACGGTGGTAGAGCAAAACCCGAAACACCGAAAGACGGCATGCTCAAGCTGTCCCGCATTTCCTCGGTCAAGGCGAAGCCCATCCGCCCGCTTTGGCCTGGGTGTCTGTATCACGGCAAGGTCACAGTGATCGCGGGGGTTCCCGGAGACGGTAAGAGCCTCCTCACCACCGATATCATCGCTCGCATATCCTCAGGGAAGGCGTGGCCGGTCGGGGACGGCACTTTCAAAGTTGCACCCTGCCTGTTACTCACGGCAGAGGATGACCCCGCCGACACGATTCGCCCCCGCCTCGATCAAGCGGGAGCGAATGCCGACCTGATCGAGCTCATCGAAGGGGTACACCGGGTCAATCCCGATACCGGCGAGAGAAGCTTGGACCTCGTGTCGCTCATCAACGATCTGCCCGCGATCGAGGAGGAGATTGTCGATCTTAAGGCTGCGGCCCTCGTCATCGACCCCCTGACCTCGTTCGCCGACTCCGATACCAACAAAACGGCCGATATGCGCCGGCTGCTCGACGGCCTCGCCCAGATGGCAGCGAGGACCGGAGCGGCGGTGCTGGTGATTACCCATCTCAACAAGCGCTCGGATGCCCGTAAGGCGATGCAAATGATTGCCGGCTCTCACATCATCGTCGCGGCGGTACGGGTCGTGCTCGTGACCGCCCGAGACCCGAACGATAAAGCACGCCGGCTGGTGCTCCCCATCAAGCTCAACATCGGCCCTGATGGAAATGGGTTTGCGTTTCGAGTCGAGCCTAGACCTCACCCGGTCTGTGGTGAATGTACCTGCCGTCGAATGGGAGCCTGAGCGGGTAGGGGACATGTCGGCGGATGACGTGCTGATCGACTCAACCCCCCGCGCTCAAGCCGCGGTCGAGAAGTCCACCGAAGTTTGCGAATGGCTGCGCGACCTGTTGAAGGCGGGACCCGTCGAGGCCCGCGCCATGTGGAACCAAGCCAAGGACAAGGGTTTCGGTGAACGGCGGGTTAAGACCGCCCTCAAGATCATCAACGCCACCTGCGAGGTACTCGGCTATCAGGGCAAATGGCATTACCGATTACTACCAGAGTCTGACACCCGGGAGCCTTCATGTACGAGTGTCTGAGACTGACCGACACTGACCGACTCTGCCCGACTCTGTGTCCAGAGTCTGACAGTCTCGTACAGTCTCATACAGAGTCGGACACTACGTCATTCATGCCGTACGTGTCAGAGACTGGCAGTCCTACCCTGCGGCTCGAAATTCAATCCGGGTCATTTCCCCATCGTAGGTACGCCGGTATTGACCAGCCTACAAACCGAAATCAGTCAGTTGGGCGGGTGAAGTGGCGGACAGGAGGTGTCAGGCGACATCGCTGGACAGGTAGGTGTCAGGCGACATCGCTGCTCGCGTCTGCGCGCCAAACCATCCACCGCGGAGCCGCCTCTCACGCGCACAAAGCGCCAGCAGGGGTAGGGGGTATCACCCGCGGTGCTGATCATCCTGCGCTCGCGTCCAAGGCTGGTGAAATCCGCAACTTGTTGGCGCGATTAGCTTTCTTACCGCGTGAGCAAATCGGGAACCCGATATGTTCAGGCCAGGAGGTCGATGCGCACTGTAGGGGAGTTGTCCCGAAGGTCGGCGGCAGATCCCTGCGGTTAGGGGTGCAGGAGGTGGGGTTATGAGAGTCATTTGTGAGGTGTGCAACAAGCTGTACGTCAGCGAGCAGCCCGCGCCGTATCTCTGCGCGTTCTGCGAGGACGACATCCACCAACAGCAAATGGCTGACTGGGAAGCCGAGGCACGAAGGGCGGGTTATCCATCGTTTGACGCCTACGTAGAAGCTCAGCAGCGGGCGAGCGAGACACCATGACCCTCGACGAAGCCCTAGCCCGTCTCGCGGAGGTTCGCCTGGCCATCGAGCGCTTTGAGGCCGAGACGTGGTGCCTTGAGCGTGAGCGGGAACAGTTGCGCGCGACCGTCCAGATGCTCAACCGCACCCCCATCGATCTCCCCGGCTTGAAGGATCTACATGCCACGCCGTGACACCGAGAACCAGGACCAGCAGCCCTTGCGCTTGGGTCCGATTCGAAACGCCGATGAGGTGGCCAGGTGCTTGCGCCGGCTACTCAAGATTAGGGCGACGCTCAGGCTCGATCGCGAGCGCTTCCGTGACTTGTTGGACGGGCTTAAAGGCTTGCACGAGATATTCCGTGCTGAGCAGGAAGCCAAGGCGCACGCCGATTTATTGGCCGCACTCCCGCAACTGAAAGAGCGTGAGAAACAGATGCAGGCTCACATCTGGCGCCTGGTCCGCGGTGGCAAATCCGAATCGGAAGCCCTTATAGCCATCAACGACGGTGAGGCTGCCTGATGAGTACCTCACGCACGATCGCCGGCCATAGGGCCACCTTGGAAGCCGTAATGGCGCACCAGCAGCAACAGTTGGCCGCGGCCGAACGTGCAGAAGCCTTACTCCGCAGGCCGAATGTCTGGCGCCACCAGAATCGTGACGCTCAGCAGGCGTTCGCCCTCCTGATCCGCCTGGCGGGCGGTCATGCGCCACTGCTCGAGCAGGTGGAATCGGGCGAGGTGGTCCTCGATGGGGTGCTCGCCAAGCTCACCGAATGGCGCGCCGATGCCGTGTCCTTCGTCCGGGATGTGCTCAACATCGAGCCTGATGCCTGGCAGGTTCGTGTGCTGACCGCTGCCGGCACAGTTCAACGTATCGCGATGCTCTGCTCGAAAGGTCCAGGTAAAACCGCGACCGACTCCTGGTTCGATGCCTGGTATATCGCGACCCGTCCGCACGCTCACATCGTGGTCACGTCAGGCTCTGAGGACCAGCTGCGCGATACCTTGGTGCCGGAGCTTGCCAAGTGGTTCGGCCGGTCGTTCCTGCTCTCAGAGTGGTTCGAGGTGCAGAAGTCCCGCATTGTCCACCGACATGCGCCGGACACGTGGTGGTCGAGCGCTCGCACCTGGTCACGGTCCGCTGATCCGCAGACCGCGGGCGAGTCGCTCGCAGGCGTTCACGAGAAGTACGCCATGATCATCCTGGACGAATCCGCCCAGATGCCAGAGTCCTTGCTCGCGACGGCTGAGGCGGCACTCTCGACCGGCACCGAGACCCGCTTGATCATGAGCGGCAATCCGACTGCCATCAATGGAGCCTTGTACCGAGCGGCTGTCACCGACAAGGCACACTGGCACGTCACCCATGTCTCAGGCGATCCCGAGGACCCGGAGCGCAGCCCGCGCATCTCGATCGATTGGGCCACCTCGATGATAGATCGCTATGGGCGCTCATCCCCCTTTGTGGAAGTGGCGGTGCTCGGGCAGTTCCCGACGGCGGCACTGAATACGCTGCTCTCCCGGGAGGACGTGCTCGCTGCGATGGGCCGGGAGATGCCGGAATCGATTACCAAGGGGTTCGCCCTGGTGCTCGGCGTCGATGTGGCACGCTTCGGCCTGGACGCGACCGTTTTTTGTCTACGCCAAGGACTTCGGGTACTCGAGTTTCAGGTATATCGGGGCTTGAACAACATGGAGGTAGCCGACAAGGTTTGCAGCCTGATCGATCGGCGCGGGATCGATGCGACCTTTTGTGACGCCGGGGCTGGGTCGGGCGTTATCGACCGCGTTCGCCAACTGGGCTTCAACGTCACCGAGGTTCCCTTTGCGGGCGCCCCCCGCCTCGCACGCTTCGCCAACAAGCGCGCCGAGATGTTCTGGGATCTCGCCGAGTGGATTCGGGGGCACGGATCGATCCCGCATAACGCCGAACTGGTCGACGAGCTCGCGGCGTTCAGTTACTGCTTCAAGCGCGATCGAATCCAGGTCGTCGACAAGGACGAAATCAAGGCAAGCCTTGGGCGTTCTCCGGACCAGGCCGATGCGCTCGCATTGACCTTTGCGTCTCCCGTCCAACCGCGCATCACGGATTGGAAGCAACTGCTCCTGCCTCGATCGCAATTGCATCGTCGAAGCACCGACTATGACGTAGGTCGCAATGACCCGTTTCGTAATTTCAGGAAAGCGGCATCCGAGGACTAGCAATGGAATACGCCGAGATACATGCCATTCACGCTCGAATCCGCGAGATCGATGCCGTGCTATTCGCCGAAGAAAACTTTACGAGCAACACCATTCTTTTCGCCGACTCTGAGCGATTGACTCGTGAGCGGGAAGTGCAGTTTGCGGCTTTGAGCCGAGAGCGCGAGGAGCTTGCGGCAAGGCTTCCGCGAACCGGGATGGCCGGCGGTTTTCGTCTGACAATCTCGAAAGTTCTGGGCGATCTTCGCGACTGGCCGGAGCCCAAACCCGATGTTGGCGACGCCGGAGGACCCGTTGATGAATGGGCGTGGATGAATGACGAAGAGAACACATCGAATCTGAGGCAAGGATAATCATGGACAGCGAATTGTCGACAGCGCTCAAGGCGCGCGAGGCAGCGGCGGCAGACCTTGAGGCCGCGGCCCATGCCCTAACTCGAGCTTCTGCCGCGTTCTCGTGCGCCTCTGCCGCTGTACTGGCGGTGATCCCCACGATAGCGGCGGATGTCGGCGCTCGCGCTCAAACACGACATGCGAGCCAATGGCAGACGCCAGCCGGCCCTGATACCGAGGCGGCTCAACGACGCCACGGCGCCATTGCGGCCGGCAGAGGCGCGGCTGGGGCTGCCGAATTCAGGCTCACTCAGGCGTTTTCCAATGGCCTGAGGAACGGCTCGGCCGCCGAAACGCTCGGCCTCGAACTGAGCCAATCCGCTGCAGCCTTTTTGCACGCTGCTGCCCATGTCGGTAGCCACCGCGCCCACGGGACGCAGCCCGATCACAAATTCGTGGCGCTCGTCGCCGCACAGCACGCAGCCTTGCATGCCATCGCACAGCAACTAACAGGAGTTTGAACCATGGCGATATCTCGATCAGATGCAGCGCGCCGCATGTATGGCGCGACCGAAAAGCCCAAGGCTACCGCACCCGCGGTCACGAGTCGGCAGGCGGCGGCCAACACCTTGTACCGTTCGGGCAATACGCTCGGCTCGATCGATACCGCGCTCTCGAGTTGCTTCGGACGCCTGCGGGGTGGAATCACCGATAAGGAAACGCTAGAGCGCTTGGACGAGCAGCGCCTACAGGTTGGCAAGCTTTTGCGCGAAAAGAAAATAGATCCCGCGGATGCGCAGAAGCTGCTTGGTATTTACACCGAGCACAAACTTCACAAGCGATCCCCGGAGGCGCTCGAGAAGCGTTGGACCGGTCCCGCGGGTTATGCCGAGGTCCGCCGTGAGGCGGGAAGCGATGCGGAAGCCAACGCGCACCTTGCGCGAACCGAGGCCGTCCTTGCGGCGGTCGCGAAAGCCTCGCCGACCTTCGCCCGCGATCTTGTGGCAAGCGGCGCTGCGCAAGATGCAGATTTCATCAAGACCGCGGCACGCATTGCCGCACCCCCCGTAACCCAAGGAAGTTAACTCTCATGGCTCAGTTCTCATCGGCTCAAGTAGGCGTCGCCACGACGGCGAGCGCCACCACGCTCAACAATATCGTTCTGACGCTACTCACGGCGGGCGATATCGCGTCCGTGAAAATGATCAGCTGGGGCGGCTCTGACACCTCGCTCGTCTCGCAGTCCACGCGCTGGGCGAGGGTGAATAACACCCCGGCAACCCCGACCGCTCTACCGGTTCAGTCCTCGAGCCCCGGCATCACGCCGAATAGCTCGTGCAACACCTACGGCACCGTGGCGACGGGCGTTTCCTCGCCTGCCGGTTTGTTCCAGCAGAACTGGAACAGCCAGGGCGGTGGCGGTGTGGTGGTCCTTCCGATCGGCGGCGAGTGGCGCATCTCGGGGGGTGCGCGCTCGGAACGGCGTACAACCAGATCGGATGCGGGAATACCGTCGGCACGTCATCGAACGTTTCATTTGGTTTCAGCTGGGAAGAATAGTCTCTCAATTCACTAGGAGTTTTCATGGACAGCACTAAGCAGATCAAGGGCACCAATATGGCCCCTTCAGGTCGCGGACCACGGCAGCGTGACCACAACGTGACCATGCCCGGCAGTCACACCGAGACGATCCGCGAATCGCAGTATCGCGACGGCCAGGTTCGTCACGGCATCAATCCCGCCAACGTCCGCCGCGATGCGAGCGCGCGACACTACACGCACCCCGAGGCCGAGGCACATCGGCAGCGTGAGCGGTCGCAGCCGATCAAGCGTTAATCAATCACATCTAGGAGTAAATGACATGGGTATCGGATATCCGAAAGATTGGGTTTCGAAGCGCACGACGCTCGACGAAAGTCCGAGCATGAGCAAAGCCGTGAGGCGCTATGGCAAGGACGGTAGCCGCCTAGATTCGACGCACGGCTCGACCGGTGGCCATGAGGTCCATGAGTCCGAGATTGCGCCCTCACTGCCGGCTCGGCACGTCGGGCACATCGGCCCGGCTCGAACCGAGGTGGTCGGT
>Ga0182030_10027017_pt1 | contig 10350 bp, 10 predicted proteins | sample 812S3MmetaG_FD_121299 | JGI IMG/M metagenome (GOLD analysis project Ga0182030, IMG submission 121299) | Permafrost microbial communities from Stordalen Mire, Sweden - 812S3M metaG (Illumina Assembly) | ecosystem: Environmental > Terrestrial > Soil > Wetlands > Permafrost | place: Sweden... | reverse complement strand
TCGACGGCCCGTTCGCCGAGGGGCACACCAGCGGAGGCGCGCACTCCTGGTCCGACCCACAGGCCGCGCCCGAGCCTCCGGGCGTCTCGCATGTCCCGGTGGTCGAGCAGACCAGGCCCGCGTTGCATTGCGTTGGCTGGGTGTCGCACGCCCCGCCCGCGCCGACGTGGGCGACGGCCACGCAGGTCTCGACGCCCTGCGTGGTGCCGGAGATGCAGGCGGCGCTGGGACCGCAGGACGCTCCGCCGGTGCACGACTGCCCGAGCCCCACGATGGCCGCGCACATGCCGCACGCCGGGGCGCCGCCGTCGGGGGACTCGGTCCCCGCCGAGCAGTCGCCCGCCTGGCACTGGCCGTCGCTGACACACGACGAACCTGCGGCGAGGGTGCCCGGGCCGAAGCTGCACGCGCCGTACTCGTCGTCGAGAACGGCGCACGACGCCTTGACGGCGGACACGCAGGCCTCCAGCGCGCTGGCGGTGACGCTGGAGCCGGGCAGCGCGAGGGCCTGCTCGCACACGGTGTCGAATCGGGCCTGGACTCGCGTGACCTCGCTCGCGGGCGGCACGAGGTTGCCGGAGCAGGTGCTGCTGATGACGGCCTGGTAGTAGTCGTCGCACGCGCTCGACGGTCCGCCGCCGCCGCCGCCCGCCGTCTTCCCGCTGCAGGCCACGATGAGGCCGAGGGCGCAGGCGGCCACTGCGGCGATGGTGAAGCCAGGTCGTCTCTTCATGGGGGCCACTCCTGCAGCGACCGTACCGCAGCTCTCCGGCGCAGGATGTCACCCGGTTGGAGGGGGCAGCACACGACATGCGTGTCCGGGAGGGTGAGGTGTGCCTTTCACACTCGCTGGACGGCGGCTACCGTCGCGCCCCATGCCGCCGCTCACGATCGTCATCGCCAACAAGAACTACTCCTCGTGGTCGCTGCGGGGCTGGCTGGCCCTCGAGCACGTCGGCGTGGCGTACCGCGAGGTCCTCATCCGCCTCGACCGACCCGACACGTCCGCGCTCATCGCCGAGCACTCGCCGTCGAAGCGTGTCCCCGCGCTCCGCCACGACGACGTCCTCGTCTGGGATTCGCTGGCCATCTGCGAGCACCTCGCCGAGTCGTTCCCCGACGCGCACCTCTGGCCGGACGACCGCGCCGCGCGAGGCTGCGCCCGCGCCGTGAGCGCCGAGATGCACTCGGGCTTCGCGGCTCTCCGCGCCGACATGCCGATGAACGTGCGGTCGCGATTCCCGGGTTACGGAAGGACGCCCGCATCGCTGCGGGACATCGAGCGCGTGCGCGCCCTCTGGAGCGACTGCCGGACGCGCTTCGGGCAGGGCGGCCCGTACCTCTTCGGCCGCTTCTCGGTGGCCGACGCGATGTACGCCCCCGTCGTCTTCCGGTTTCGCACGTACGACGTGTCCCTCGACGCCACGCAGCGCGCCTATCTCGACGCGATGCTCGCCCACCCCGGCATGCAGAAGTGGGCGCGCGCCTCGGAGACCGAGGAGTGGAAGGTGGAGTACGACGAGTATCCCGACGTTCGCGCGTGAAGGCGGGTGGGGCGCGGGTCTCGATGCGAGGGAAACCGCCTCCCCCGGCGGGGACGCCCCCTTCCCTCGCGGGGGAATCGCCTTCCCCGGCGGGGACGCCCGGTGGCATCGCGGGGAAGCCGCCTCCCCTGGCGGGGATGCCCCCTTCCCTCGCGGGGGAACGGCCTTCCCCGGCGGGGACGCGTCGTTCGATGCCGGGGAACCGGCTTTCCCCGGCATCGAGACCTACGCCCCCGGCGGGGAACCCTCCGTCCCCCGCGGGGAACCCCGGTTCCTCTTCGCCGCGACCCACAGCCCCACGCCGAGCGCGTTGGCCCCCACGATGACGACGACGATCTTCACGGTGAAGGCCCACGTGCTCTTCACCTCGACGATGGGCACCACGCTGAGGACGACGAAGAGCAGCGTCATCGCGAAGCCCGACGCGCAGGCCACGCGAAGCAGCGGGCCCGGCCTCTTCGGCAGCGTCCTCGGCGCCACGAGCGGGATGCCGAACATGACGAGGTACGTGAGCGCGTAGAAGACGAGGCACGCGTTGCCGAAGAGCTGCCACGCGGGCCGCGTCGGTCACGGCGGCGATCGGGGTGCAGCGAGGCCGTGTGGATCACACGGCACGTGCTCCCGAAGGTCGCACAGGGGCCGGGCGAGGAGCTTCTCCGCGTTCTCGAAGTACACCTTGCGGAGGACGTCGGCAGGGAGATGGATGCCGCTGATGGTCCAGTCGCCCTGGATCGGCGTCATGTGGGGGAAGTGCACGTCCGCGGTCTCGAAGAACCGCCAGTGCTTCTCGAAGAAGGAGACGGCGTCCTTCTCGGTCGGCGCCGGGCCGTTGCCGCCCGAGCCGAGCGTCATGCGGTCGTACACCTGGAAGTCGGTGGCGAAGAAGATGCGGTCGGCGTGCTTCACGAAGAAGGCGCGCACCTTCTCGGGGTCGTGGCGACCGAACTCGGGGACGCGCGCGGCGACGTCGACGCGCATGTTGGGGTGCGCGTCGAGCTGGGCGTCGACCCAGTCGAGGTCCTCGGCGTCGTTGCCCATGTGGACGCAGACGAACGTCGTCTCGGGGTGGCGCGCGATGACGCGCTCGAGGGCGCCCACGAGCTCCATGCGGGGAGGGAACTTCTTCGGATCGCCGAACCACCACCGGGGATGATCGCGGAGCTCGGTCCATCGCTCGTTGTGGTCGTCGTACGGCTCCCAGAAGGCCTTCGGATCGGCGACGTGGATCGACACCGGCATCCCGAGCTCGCCGAGGCGGCGCCACATGGGGTCGAGCTTCGGATCGTCGATGGCGAGGAGCTTTCCCTTCCCGTCGCGGAGGTAGAGACCGAGCCGCTTGAACTCCTTGAAGCCGGCGGCCCCCTGCCGCGCGCCGGCCTCGACCTGGGCGACGGCGCGCTGGGCGAAGTCGGGCCTGTCCCAGTCCGCGTAGTCGAGGTTCATGTACTCGAGGAAGCGGCCGGGGAAGTGGGTGTCGGCGAAGGCCTTCACCTGCTCGAGCTCGGAGGCCTGGTTCTTGGAGTGCGTGGTGGTGCCGCCGCTGAGGTTCACCGCGACGCCGATGCCGACGTCGTCGAAGACGCGGACGGCGAGGGCCATGTGCTCCGGCGTCGGATCGATGTGCGTGTGGAGATCGATGAGCCGGTGCGCGGAGCGCCACGACGCGGCTTCGGCGGCGACGTCGGGGATGGGTGGGGGAGGGAGCGGGGGCGAGGGCGCGGGGGTGAGCGCGGACGTGAGCGCGGCCGCAGGCGGCGGGATGAGCGCGGGCGAGGGCGCGTGAGAGGCACACGCCGCGAGGGTGAGGGATGCGAGGAGGAGCGCTCGCCGGGTCACGGGCATGGCCCGTGAGCCTACTGCCACTCAGCGTTGCGGGCTGGTGTTCGCGGACGTGCCCAGGAGGGGCGGCTGCGGTTTGGGTCGCGCCTCGCCAGCAGCGACCGCGCGCGGGATGCGACCGCGGTGGTACGCGAGATCCTCCGCCGAGCTCTCCGCGGGGAAGCGCATCCCCATGTACGCGACGAACTCCTCGGCCAGATCCTCGTCGTGCTGCCGGTCGTACCCGATGACGTCCCACACGCCGAGCCGTGAGCTCAGCACGTGGGAGATCTCGTGAGTCAGCGTTCGCACGAAGCGAGGGTTGGCGACGAGCGCGCCGTCCGAGTCCTTGATGAGGGGATCGTTACGGAGAAAGAGGTGATTCAGCGAATCGACGTAGAGACCCCAGTAGCAGCAGCCCGGAGCGACTGCCTCGAAGCGCGAGGGGATGTCGTTGAGCGCGCGGCCCGACTTGCCGTCGAGGAGCGTGTTGCCGGGGAGCATCGAGATGGCGGGCAGGATGTCGGGCTGCGCGTGGAGGCGCGGGAGCTTCTTCGCGCGGAGGAACTCGCCATAGCGATCGAAGGCGTCGCGGCAGGTGTCGTCGATGGTGGCGAGGGCCTGGTCCGAGGGAGCCGTCTCGGCGCGCAGCGCGGCGGTGGAGCGCCACTCCACGATGCGCATGCCGCAGTGGGGGAGCCAGATGGGCTGGGTGAGGCGCTCGTCGGGGCGCGGGAGCGCGTCGAAACGCGAGACCTGCGACCTGCCCGCGGACGGCGTGGCTACGAAGGCCACCAGCGCGAGCGTCGTACACGCGAGGAGGCGTGCGATTCTCGAGATACGCGCGAAGTCAGCACTCATCGCCACGTTCCCACACTAGCGTGCTCGACCACCATGCCAGCCACAAAGACGAGCTCGTCCATCACTTCGGTCGCATCAATACGCAGCACCGGTGACCGCGCGCTCACACGGGATGCAGAGTGCGAGCGGGTGCGGTTCTCGAGCGTCGTGACTGCAATGTTTCAGCGCATCCGCGGGGCGAAGCCGGCGGCCTCGAGGACCGGACGCAGGTAAGCCTCGGGCAGCTCGGCGTGAGGACGCGGGACACGCTCGAAGACGAGGCGGCTCTCTAGCGCCGCACCGCTCAGCTCCGCGTCCGCGCGGTCGTCGTCGGTGACCGGCGGGCCTGCGTCATGGGCGAGAGCGGCGAGCGTGCGGGATCGCTCCAGCGTCCCGCCGCAGCACGTGTAGAGGTCCACGAAGCGGCGCGCTGCGTCGAAGCCGGCATCGCCGACCCAGCGGGCGAACACCTCGTCGGCGCCGTAGAGCGCGTCCAGCAGGACGACCTCCGTGATCGGGACGTCGCCCATCGCGAGCACGGTCGCGGCGGCCTGGTACCCGCCGGAGTGGGCGACGACGACCACGCGATCGAGGGCGTCGACCTCGAGCGAGCACGCGTCCCCCAGCGCGGCCGGCAGGTGCTCGTCGAACAGCTCGTGGAGGAGCGCCCGGAGCCCCCCCAGCGTCGCCAGGTGCCCTGGGTCCCCCGTGGGCAGGTCGGCGCGGAGCTCGACCGCGACGAGCAGCGCATTGACGCGCGCCGCGTCGAGCTGTGCGGCGAGGTGCGACGCGGCTCTCACGTCGCCTCCCTCGCTGCACGGCTGGTCCTCGTCGCCCAGAGCCGCCTGGACGCAGCCGTTCCAGCCGTGAAAGTAGACGACCACGCCTGGACGTCGCGTCGCGTCGAAGCCGGGGGGCACGTGCACCCCGACGTCGGGTCGTCCCGACTCCGGAAAGGCGCCGGCACGGAGCTCGTAGAAGAGCGACTGCGGCAGAGGCGGACGCGCGCCCTCGCAGGCCGTCGCCGGAGCGGTGCGCGGAGGGCTCGCCGACCCCACGTCGGCCGCGACCAGCGCGTAGCAGGGCACGAGGAGGAGCAGAGCTCCTCGCCCCCGCATCAGCTCCCGCCCGCGAAGCCGTAGAGCGCCGGGTTCTCGAGAGGGGGCAGGTCCTGCGCGCGAACGAGGATGGTGCGCACGGCCCACAGCTCGCGGAAGACGCGGTACTGCAGCGCCGTCGCGTCCAGGTAGTCGACGCCCGCGGAGCCGCCCGTGCCCGTGCGGCGGCCGATCATCCGCTCGACCATGCGGGCGTGGCGCTGGCGGAAGATGACGAACGCCTGCTCGAACGAGGTGAGACCGTCGATCACCTCGCGCGGCCACGCGAGCAGCGGCAGCTCCCGGTAGCTCTCGATGAAGACCAGTGCGCAGCGGATGCGCGAGGCCCGCGCGCGTCCCTCCTCCGGCTCGTCCTCGCCGAGCAGGTACGACCGCGCCGACGCGATCTCGTGCGCCGCCCGCTCCTCGAGCCGCTTCGTGTCCGCCGGCGTCCGCGACTGCGCGACCGCCCCTTCCATCCCCCGCTCCACCGCGGCGCGATGGGTCGCCAGGTAGGCCTCGGCGAACGCGCGGACCTTCGCCGCGTCGTCGGGTTGCGCCGGCGTGGAGCCCTGGATGGGCGTGCGATGGACCCACTCGAGCACCGCCTCGCGAAGGGACGGCCTGTCCGCGAGGCGCGCGCGGACGCGCTTCAACGCGGGCGACTCCGAGCCGTCGTGCTCCTTCAGCGCCGTGAGGTACGATCCCTCGTGCCCGAGCGGGACGCGCTCGACCTCGGGCAGCCCCATCACGATCTCGATCTCGCGCATCTGCGCCGACTGGAAGCCGCTCGCGCCGGTGAGCTTGTCGCGGAAGGCGAGGTAGTCGCGCGTCGTCATCGTCTCCATCAGGGCGAAGTGCGCGGCGAGCTGGTGCAGGATGGTCTCCATGCGACGGATCCCGCGTACGGCCGAGGCCAGCGCCTGCTCGGGCACGGGCGCGCGGGCGAAGAGGGTGCGCACGGCGAGCATCTCGCGGAGGATGAGCTTGAACCAGAGCTCGTCGATCTGGTGCACCGTGATGAACATCACCTCGTCGTTGGTGAGCTCGGCTTCGCTCGCGCCGATCCCCGCCTGGAGCGAGAGCAGGGTGTCGACGCGGATGTAGTCCCAGTACGGCGTGGGCTTTTGCGTCATGGCCGCCCGAGTCTAGTCGACTAGTCTCCGGACGACATGCCCGCTGCCGCCGCCCCGCCCAAGCTCGCCTTCGTCATGGTGGGGCTGCCCGCCCGCGGCAAGACGTTCATCGCGCGCAAGATCGCGCGGTATCTCTCGTGGCTCGGCAACCGCACCCGCGTCTTCAACGTCGGCTCCTACCGGCGGGCGCGCCTCGGCAGCCACCAGCACCACTCGTTCTTCGACCCGCGCAACGAGACCGGGCAGACGGCCCGGCGCGACGTGGCGCTCGCGGCGCTCGACGACATGCTCGAGTTTCTTCGCGGCGGCGGCGACATCGCCATCTACGACGCCACCAACACCACGCGCGAACGCCGGGCCCTCGTCCACGCCCGCTGCGCCGCCGAGGGGCACGAGGTCGTCTACGTCGAGTCCATCTCGAACGATCCGGCCCTCATCGAGACCAACATCCGCGCCACCAAGGCCCGCTCGCCCGACTACGAGGGCGTCCCCGAGGAAGAGGCGGTGCGAGACTTCCGCATGCGCATCGCCCACTACGAGAGCGCCTACGAAGAGGTGGCCGCGGACGAAGGGCGCTTCGTGAAGATCATCGACGTCGGTCGCACGATGGTGCTCCACCAGATCGAGGGGTACCTCCTCGCGCGCGTCGTGCACTTCCTCCTCAACCTGCACGTGCAGCCGCGGAGCGTGTGGTTCACGCGGCACGGCGAGAGCGAGTTCAACGTCCTCGGCCGCATCGGGGGGGACTCGCCGCTCAGCGGGGCGGGGCGGTCGTACGCGAGGGAGCTCGCCACGGTGGTCCGCGAGCGCATCGGGTCGGACGTCGTCGTCTGGACGAGCACGATGAGGCGCACGCTGGAGACCGCCGAGATCATGGGGCTGCCCTACCGGGCGTGGCGCGCGCTCGACGAGATCGACGCCGGCACCTGCGACGGCTTCACCTACGCCGAGATCGCCGAGAACACGCCCCACGAGTACGAGGCCCGGCAGATGGACAAGTTCCGGTACCGCTACCCGCGCGGCGAGTCCTACCAGGACGTCATCCAGCGGCTCGAGCCGGTCATCTTCGAGCTGGAACGCGAGCGGGCGCCGGTGCTCGTCATCGGGCACCAGGCGGTCCTCCGCGCGCTCTATGCCTACATGATGGACCGCCCCCCGCTCGAGTGTCCCTTCGTGTCCATCCCGCTCCACACGATCCTCGAGCTCGAGCCGACCGCCTACGGCTGCGAGGAGCGACGCATCGAGCTGCCTCCGGCCCCGCTCGACCCCGAGGGGTTCCGCCAGACGACGTGACGTCTCGCGGCCCGGGGGGCGAAGTTGGCCCGGCGGGTCCGGGCGACGTAGCGGTGGAGTGTGGGGAGAATCCGCTTCGCTGTCGTGCTGGCCGCGGCGCTCGTCGCCGTCGATGCGCGCGGGGCCGGGGAGCCGGCGATCGGCATCGGCGAGGTGTCGGCGGAGGCGTCGTCGCGCGACGTCGACATGGGGGCGCTGCGAGCGATGGTCACGGACGCCGTCGGGACGCTCGACGCGAGCACGCTTCCCCGGGGCTCCGCCGCCGTTCTCAGCGTGTCCGTCGTTCGGCTCGAGTCGCGGACCGGCTCGCCCGCGGAGGTGACGTGCCTCGTCTCGGCCACGCTTCGCGACCGGAAGCGCGGCGCCGTGTTCGCGGTGCTCGAGGGGTCGGCGCGAGGTCAGGACGAGACGCGGCGCCTTCCCGCGCTCGAGCGAGCCATCCTCCGCGCCGCCGTGAGCAGCGCCATCGCCCGCGTCCCCGAGGCGATGCGACGGCGACGTCGTTAGGGGGACCGCGTCGGACTACGAGTGGCTCGCCGTCGGAGCGTGCGCGCGCATCGGCATCGGGCTGTAACGATCCTCGACCGCGTGCCCCGTCTCCTGCTTCGCGTCGAAGAGCGCCATCATCGACAGGCCGAGCTTCCTCATCGCCCCCGGATCGAGCACCCGTTCCAGGCGCGGGAAGAGGACCGCCTCGTCCTCCTCGGCGTGCAGCACGACCGCCGAGCGCAGCTCGACGATCGCGCGCGCGAAGTCGTCGCCATCGAAGGGGGCATCGAGCGCCCGATCGAGCGACTGCCTCGCCTGCGCCTGCCACGACCGGCTGCTGTTCATCCACGCGTACTCGTCGAGCGCCGCGCAGGCCGCCGGGTAGAACACCTGCTCCTCCATGGCCAGGTGAGCGGCGAGGTCGCCCGCCAGCTGGGGTAGCAGCGACTCCCGCATGCTGGCGCTCCCCCGCTCGACCACGTCGCAGAGCTGCTGCAGGTTCCGGTGCTGTTGCTCGAGGAGGGTGGTGGCTTTCATGGTCCGCGTGGGGCGCGGGAGGGACCTTCGGCCGCCCCCCGTCCGTGGGGTCATGGTTATCCCCTGCCAAGGCCCGCGCGCAATCGTCGGGGGCCACATTTCGCTGATTCGTTACGCAAGGTTCCCGTCGCACCGCGTCACGCCGACCGCGGCAGTGTGTCGCGGTGTCGGGGAGGGGCCGGGCCCATCTGCCCCGGAATCGGAGGGGCGGATTGAAGGGAACGCCCCCTGGACCGTCAACCCTGGGGTATCTTCTGGGACTAGCGGCCCCAGGAGCGAATGTCGGTCTGGAGGCTGGTTCTGGGTTGCCAATAACCGTCGCTCGGGGTCTCCTGCCCGGGGAGCGACACTTTCTACTGACTGGGGAGAGGTAAAAGCACATGAAGCTTCATGGTTGGAAAACGGTAAGCGGGTTGCTGTTCACGTTGGCCATCGCGGCGGTCGGCGGCGGCACCTCCGGAGCCGAGCTGGGATGCTCGTCGAGCGACAGCAGCAGCAGCAGCGGTGGCGGACGCGGCGGTAGCAGCCGCGGTGCAGCGATCCCTCCGGGTTGCAACGCCGACCCCGGCCTCGATTGCTCGGGCGGTGGGACCGGCGTCACGTGCCCGTCCGGCGCCGCGCCTGACGAGACCGCAGGAGTCTGCAGCGATCCGAGCCCCCAGGCCGACGGGACCGACGGCTACTGCTGCATCGACATCGTCGACACCGGCTGTAGCCAGGATGACTCGGTGACCGGCTGCGACGCGACGTCGTACGGCTTCTCGTGCGCCGGCGGCAGCAACGACCCGAGCGTCGACGACCCGAGCCTCGTGTGCAGCATGGCGGTGACGGATCCCACCACCGGCAACGACGACTACTGCTGCGCGGACACCGGCAGCGGAAGCAGCAGCGGTGGCGGTGACGACGGCAGCTTCGGAACGGGCTGCGTCGCCGACAGCAGTCTCGATTGCTCGGCCGGCGGGACGGGCATCAGCTGCCCGAGCAGTACCACCCCCGACGACAGCACGGGCATCTGCAGCGATCCGACCCCCAGCAGCGACGGGACGACGGACGGCTTCTGCTGCATCCCCATCACCGACCCGGGCTGCAGTCAGGACGACAGCGTGACCGGCTGCGACGCGACGTCGTACGGCTTCTCGTGCGCGAGCGGCAGCGCGGACCCGGGCACCGACGACCCGAGCCTCACCTGCAGCATGGCGGTGACGGATCCGACCACCGGCAACGACGATTACTGCTGCGCACCGATGTGAGCAGCTGATCAGGTAGTACGGACCGCCTGCCCCGCTCTCGAGCGTGGGCGGGCGGTTCTCATTTTGTCGCCGTGAGACGGAGAAGGGCGCGAGGGCGAGAGGGGCGCTAGCGGGGGCGAGAGGGGCGCAAGCGAGCGGCAGACGGGCGCGGATGACGCTGAGAAGCGCGTCGACGTCGTGGATAGGGTCGTCCGCCTCGCGGAGAGGCTCGCTGACGTCGTGGATAGAGTCGCTGACGTCGTGGATAGAGTCGCTGACGTCGTGGATAGAGTCGCTGACGTCGTGGATAGAGTCGCTGACGTCGTGGATAGAGTCGCTGACGTCGTGGATAGGGTCGCTGACGTCG